>Ga0315906_10003137_pt1 | contig 22146 bp, 16 predicted proteins | sample LakEriMetagenome_4_FD_203526 | JGI IMG/M metagenome (GOLD analysis project Ga0315906, IMG submission 203526) | Freshwater fungal communities from buoy surface, Lake Erie, Ohio, United States - Buoy 2 MA122 | ecosystem: Environmental > Aquatic > Freshwater > Lake > Lake biofilm | place: USA...
CTGGAGAAAAATCTATGATTATGCGCTGAATAATGATTTCAGATTCCTGAGTTATGGGGACTCCTCCTTGATCACTGTCAGTAACGGATAATCACAGCAGTTCCGGGTTGAATGTAATCATACAACTCCTGCATTTCCGTATACTTCACCGAGACACAACCATCTGTCCAGTTGTAAAAATGGTCTACCGTCCATTCCTCATCAGGCCTGGTGGCGTGAATGGCAATACCTCCTCCGATCTTGGCCTTTGAGTGTATCAACCCCTTAGATTTTCTATCCCTGAATCTTCTGACGCTCTCCTCGTTCGGATAATCGAGTAATAATTCAGGACCCCATTGGGGATGGATTTTCTTTAGCACTACCTTGAATTCCCCGTCCGGAGTACGTTTATCTCCTTCAAACATCTTATCACGCAGGTCCTTGCTGCCAAAAACCACCGGATAAGTGGCATACCAGCCTTCCTCATCAAATACCTGCAACTCATAGTCGGTTTTATCAACCAAAATATAGGTATTACCCACCGGCGTTCCTCCTCGCGAAATGACAGCCTTCGGTCCCTTGTTGTTAAATGAAATAAGCGGAACTAATGCCAACATAGATAACAGAAAAGCTGATATTGATTTCGAGCCACGGAAAATGCGGTCGCACAGGAAATTTTCAACGTTGTTTCTTGCAAAAGTCGGCATAAGGATTGTTGTAAAGTTAAGGATAAGAATACGTCAATTCCAAACCGGTAATCTCAGTAATTATTGACAAAACCTACTATTACGGGTTTAATCTGAAACCAGGGGATTGGGCTGCCGGATTCATATGCCAATCAGAATGAACAAGCTAGCTTTTGATTGATTAGATTTGCACAAAACTGACAGATGAATCAGACTCTTATCAGCAGGATTACCCGCGAACTGGAGGAGATCAGGACTTCAGGCCTATATAAACAGGAAAGGGTCATTACCAGTGAGCAAGGTCCTGAGATCACGGTAAACGGCAGGACAGTATTGAATTTTTGTGCAAACAACTACCTGGGCCTTTCCTCCCATCCTAAAGTAATTGAAGCCGCGAAGCATTATATCGACAGCAGGGGATATGGCATGAGCAGTGTCAGATTCATTTGCGGCACCCAGGACATACATAAGGAGCTGGAAGAAAAGCTCGCCAATTTCCTGGGAACCGAAGATACCATCCTGTATGCAGCAGCCTTTGATGCCAATGGCGGAGTTTTCGAGCCTTTATTCCAGGAGCAGGATGCCATCATCAGCGACGAACTGAACCATGCATCCATCATCGACGGTATCAGGCTTTGTAAGGCTCAGCGTTTCAGATATAAGCACAATGACATGGCCGACCTTGAGGTTCAATTGCAAAAAGCGAGCGAGGCCAGAAGCAGAATAATCGTCACTGATGGATCCTTCAGCATGGACGGAACCATTGCGCAGCTCGACAAGATCTGTGAGTTGGCAGATCGCTATGATGCTGCTGTGATGATTGACGAGTGTCATTCTTCAGGATTTCTAGGCAAAACGGGAAGAGGAACGCATGAGTACAGGAATGTCATGGGAAGGATTGATATCATTACGGGCACCCTGGGGAAGGCCCTGGGTGGTGCCATGGGAGGCTTCACATCCGGAAAAAAAGAAATCATCGACATGCTTCGACAAAGAAGCAGACCTTATCTGTTCAGCAACACTCTTGCTCCCAGTATAGTAGGAGCCTCTATCACGGTACTGGATATGCTGAGCCAAACCACCGAACTCAGAGATAAACTGGAAGCCAATACAAAATACTTCAGGCAGCAAATGACCGACGCCGGTTTTGATATCAAACCCGGGGACCACCCTATCGTTCCCATAATGCTTTATGACGCGGTGGTGGCCAAACAGTTTGCAGACAAACTGCTGGAAGAAGGTATTTATGTCATTGGATTTTTCTTTCCGGTTGTCCCTAAAGGACAGGCAAGGATAAGAGTTCAGCTGAGTGCAGCTCATGAACCATATCATCTGGATACAGCGATAGAAGCCTTTACCAAAGTAGGAAAGGCACTCAATGTCATTCAATAACGAAATTCATCCATGTCCGAAACATCAGACATATTCAAATTAAAAAGTTACGAGAAAGCTGCCGATACCGACCATCGGAGAAAGATCAATTTCAACATTGACAAATACAACGGATCGGTCAAACAAGGTAAGACTCAATTCAGGAACCTGGAGCTTGCAAGGGAAAAGGCCAAGAACATCAGGTGGAAGGCCATTGAGAACCTGGACAGGCAACTGGAGGAGTTTGAACTCAATTTCAGGAAAAAAGGGGGAAAAGTCATCTGGGCCGAAACGGCTGCACAAGCTATCGAGGAAATTCTGACAATTTGCAGAAAAAAGAACTGCAGGACGTTGGTGAAGAGCAAGAGCATGGCTACGGAGGAAATTCATTTGAACGATGCCCTCAAAGCTGCCGGCATAGAAAGTCTGGAAACGGATTTGGGTGAGTATATCCAGCAGTTGGACAATGAACCACCCTACCATATCGTCACGCCGGCCATGCATAAAAGCAAGGAGGATGTAGCCAGGGTTTTTGCAGAGCATCTAGGCACAGATCCCAAACTCACCCCTCCCGAGCTGACAGCCGTGGCAAGAAATATTCTCAGGAAAAAATATGTGGAAGCCGAGGTGGGTGTTACAGGCGCCAACTTCCTCATCAGCGACAGCGGTGCGATTGCCATCACGGAAAATGAAGGTAATGCCAGACTATGCAGCACATTTCCCGGCACGCATATCGTAATAGCCGGCATTGAAAAAGTAATCCCTTCATTGCATGATCTCGCCCTGCTCTGGCCTTTGCTCAGCACCTATGGTACAGGACAACAGATGACAGTTTACAATTCACTCATCAGCGGACCAAGACAACCGGGAGAAAAGGACGGGCCTGAGGAAATGTATGTCATACTGCTTGACAACGGCAGAAGCAATGTGCTCGCCAATGAGAAACAAAGGGAAAGTCTTTACTGTATCCGCTGCGGATCCTGCCTCAACGCTTGCCCTATTTATAAAAATATCGGAGGTCATGCTTATGGGACCACTTACAGCGGTCCCATTGGAAGTGTGATCACTCCGAATATGAGGGGATTGGCTGAATACGGACACCTCAGCTTCGCCTCCTCCCTTTGCGGCAATTGCACGGAAGTTTGCCCGGTCAGAATCAATTTACATGAGCTGTTGCTGCATAACCGCATGCAATCGGTACAGCAGGGAAATGAAGCCATTTCAGAAAAATTGGCCTGGAAAGCCTGGAAACTGGCAATCACCAACAGAGGGATACTCAATCTTGCCAAATCCGGTATGAAGAACAAGGTAGTTAACAAGATATTCAAAGGATGGACAGGCAGACGGTCAGAGCTGAATTTTCCGGAGAAATCTTTCAACCAATTGTGGAAGGAAAGAAGAAAAGATAAATGATCTCATGATGCTGTTATTCAGCCATAGGATTTCTCCGCGCCTTCAATATGTTTGCAACTTTATCTTCACGCAACAATTGGGAATACGATATTCCGTCACTATTGACAAGGAAGAGTATATCCGTTACCAAGGCCCTAAAATAGCATATGCCGATGCCAACTTCCTCGCCGGAAAGCACTTTCATATTCAGGCGCATCAGTTACTATTTGAGAAGGACATAAAGGTTCAAAAAATCGAAATTGAAACACGAAATAATCTGCCTTGCTTTTTCCTGAATGACTCATTGCCACTAGGCTTCGATATCATGGCGGCCATATTCTATCTGATCAGCAGATACGAGGAATATCTCCCTCATGAAAAGGATGATTATGGAAGGTACCCCCACAAGGAATCGCTTGCATTCAGAAACGGATTTCTGAACAGACCGCTGGTCAATGAGTGGATCCAAATGCTAACATCGACATTGCAAGAATATTTTCCGGATCTAAAGCCGGCACAACCTGCATTTCGCCATTTACCCACCTATGACATCGACATGGCCTTTGCTTACAAAGGGAAAGGGATACTCAGGAATCTGGGCGGGCTGCTGAACCGTCCGGAATGGAACAGGATCAGGGTCATATGCGGAATATCCAAAGATCCTTTCGACTCCTTTGATTGGATGGACAGGCTTCATCGTCATTATGATTTGACTCCGTCATATTTCATACTAGCCGCGGAAAAAAAAGGTGAATTTGATAAGAACATCAAACCATCTTCATCATTGATGCAAAAACTGATCAGGCGATTATCCGCGAAAAATGAAATAGGTATTCATCCGTCCTGGCAAAGCAATTTTGAAACAGAATTACTGCAAGAGGAAAAAAAGAAACTGGAGAAACTTTCAAAAGTGAAAATAAAAATCTCGCGCCAGCACTACATCCGTATGAATTTGCCGGACACTTACCGTAACCTGATAGCTGCAGGAATTACCAAGGAACACAGTATGGGCTATGGTACGGTAAATGGCTTCCGGGCATCCTTCGCAGGTAGCTTTTATTGGTATGATCTTGCGAATGAAAAGACTACTGAACTTCAGATTTTTCCCTTCTGCTTCATGGAAGCCAATTGTTATTACGAACAGAAACAGGATCCGAAAGCAGCATTAACGGAATTGCAGTATTATTATGATATCTGCCGCCGATTCAATGGCTTATTCATCAGCATTTTTCACAATCAATTTCTTGGAACACATCCTGATTTTACGGGATGGAGGGAGATGTATGAAAGGTTCATATCTCAGGCTCGGTAATCACCCGGTCCATATGTTTGGTTGAATAATTCACCAGATAGACACCGGCAATGGTTACCAAGGAACCCCAAAAAATCTGCATGGTAAGCTTCTCATCTAAAATCCAGGCACCCAGAAAAATCGCTACCAGCGGATTGATATAGGCAAACAGGGATGCGATGGCATGAGGTAACACTTTCATAGAATAAAGGAAAGCGATAAATGAAATGATAGATCCTATGATGATCAGATAACCTAAAATCAGCCATCCTTTGAGACTGATCTGATCAAGGGGAACCATAGGTTGCAGGGAATAACCCAAAACAGACACTATGACAGAACTGATAAGCATCTGCCAGCCCATTGAATAATAAGGATCCAGCCCGGAATCGTTGCGGGCGATCAGCACCGTTCCGAAACTCCATGAAATCATGGCAACTATTGACATGGAAAGTCCGATAGTAAAGTGTATGAAATTGATGCTCATCAAATGATCATAGAATACAATTGCAATGCCTAACACTCCAAGTCCAAAGCCAAGATAAGTAAGGGGAGATATGTTCTTCTTACTGAAAAAAAACTTCTCTATCATTACAACAGAAAGCGGATATAAGGCCCCTATGAGTGCACCCAGTCCGCCGGGGATATATTGAAGACTCCAGGTACTTACGCTGTTGGCAATGACAAATACCAGCAGACCCATCAGTATCAAATACTTGAATTGCTTCCTGTTCGGAAGGGAGAATTTTTTAAAAAGGAGATAATATAGGACGAAAATCGAACCGGCAATGAATTGCCGAAGACAGGCGATTTGCAGGCCCGGCATCTCTTCCACCCCCATCTTACTGGCCACCCAGGTGGTTCCCCAGAAAAAACTTGTGATGACAAGTGCCCAATAACCTGCTGTGACTGATTTTGACTTCAATGGCTGTCAATGTTTGAAATGGCGGCTACCGGTCAATACCATCACCAGCCCCTGCCGATTGCAATAGTCGATGGAATCCGAATCCCGAATGGATCCTCCCGGCTGGATGAAAGCGCTTATTCCTGCCTCATACCCCATCTTCACGCAGTCATCGAAAGGGAAAAAGGCATCGCTTGCCATCACCGCACCATTGAGATCAAAGCCGAACTGCCTTGCCTTCTCAATCGCCTGACGCAAGGCATCAATCCTGCTCGTTTGACCACAGCCCTTACCAATCAATTGCTGATTTCGGACCAGGGCGATGGCATTACTTTTCAAGTGTTTGCAAACCAGATTGGCAAAAACCAAATCTTTCTTTTCGCGCTCATCAGCCGTCCTGCCACCGGACTCTTTCCAAACGGCATGATTGATGGCATCCGTCTGTTGCAGGATCACTCCATTGAGCAGGGAACGGAAGGAATACTCTGGCAACGCTAATTCCTTTGTCTTCAGCAATATCCTGTTTTTTCTTGCCTGCAGGATTTTCAGGGATTCCCCGTTGAAGGAGGGAGCCATAAGCACTTCGAAAAAAAGATCATGAATGGAAGCTGCCGTTTCCTCATCCATGGGTCTGTTACACACCAGTATACCGCCGAAGGCGCTCTCCGGATCTCCTGCCAATGCCTTATCCCATGCTGATTTCAGGTTTTCGCCGATGGCAACACCACAAACATTGGTATGCTTGATGATGGCAAAACAGGGGTCGGTGAATTCCTTGATGAGCTGGAGGGCAGCATCAATATCAACAAGATTGTTATAAGAAAGTTCTTTTCCACTCAGCTGTTCAAACAAAAGATCCTTATCGCCATGGAACGACGCCGGTTGGTGCGGATTTTCTCCGTAACGAAGTACAGTCTGCTCTTTGTTAAAGGGAGTGACAAAGGGAAGCTGGTTGAAATAAGAAGAAATCGCATTGTCATAGTCGGAACATACATCAAATGCCTTGATGGCCAGAATGCGCCTCTGCTCCAATGATGTATGAGCCTTCTGCTCCTTGAGCAAATGCTCCACTAAAGGATACTCGCGCTTGGAAGCTACCACCAACACGTCCTCATGATTCTTTGCGGCGGCACGTATCATGGAAGGTCCTCCGATATCAATCTTTTCAATGATAGCCTGTTCATCCAGCAGGGCGCCTGACTCTGTTGATTTCTTTGTCTCTGATTCCACCGTCTCTGAAAAAGGATAGAGGTCCACCATCACCATGTCAATCTCAGGAATCTGAAATTTACCCATCTCTTCCCTGTCGAGAGCCCTGTCTCGCCTTCCGAGTATTCCGCCAAAAACAAGCGGATGCAAGGTTTTCACCCTTCCGCCCAGGATGGAAGGGAATCCTGTCAATTCCTCCACCCGCACACAAGGGATATTCAGATTCTGAATGAATTCATAAGTGCCTCCTGTACTGTATATCGTCACGGCATTTTGATGCAAAGCATGTACTATCGGAGCAAGCCCATCTTTATAATATACTGAGATCAGCGCTGAACGAATTTTTTTCATGAAAAGAGCGGTTTGAAATATCGTCCGCATCCAGAACCAGAGAACCCTGATGCGGAATAGAAAAGTTGCGCAAATGTAATCTTTCACAATCGGTTTGCCATCTCTCAATTTTCCACATTTTGTTGGAAGCATCAAACACGATAAGAGAAGGATGATATAATTCCTGCAGACTGTCAATACAGACAACCCCGTTGTTTCTGATCAACAATAAATTTTCACCGGCCGGAAATTTTTCCGGATCAGGAAGAATGCCTCCGTCAATAGAAATTATCTTTTTTCCGGCAAAGCGGATCACATTGAAGGAATCCAGTGAATGTCGGTTTTGTTCCCGCTGAATCAGAAAAAATCTCCTGCAGGGAATCATGGTTTTTTTAAAGAAGCCACTATCATCACACTGCAAAGGATAGGAAAAATGCGAGACCAGCGGACCATCAAGCACATCAATCGCACTGCCGCGGGGCAGCTTGTAAATGATAACTTTTTGCTGGCGGAGAAATAAGAAATCTTTGATGCAGGACAATCCGCAAAGCAGCAGGGTAAAAAGAAAAAAAGGTCGAAACATTTTCCCCGAGTATCCGGATAAGAATAACAATGCAAAGATGATGACAAGATAAAGCGACAGGGTTTGCAACAGTCCGAATTGCGGAAAGAAACTGACTGCTTTCGGCAGCCGGCTCACCCAAACTACAAAATGACTCATGACCGAGATGGAGAATGCGATCAGTTTTCCCAACATGACCGAAACGGGCCCGATCCATCCGAAGCTGATCAGCAATAATCCTGCGATCAAAATGAAAGAAGATATCGGCACTACCAGGAGATTGGCCAGTATGAAGTAATTGGGAAATTGTCTGAACAAATACAGACAATAAGGGAGTGTGAACACCTGTGCAGAAAGCGTGATGGCGTTTAGTTCCCAGATTTTTCTGATCCATTTGTATCTGTTGTAGTACAATCCCTGAATGGGCTGTTGCAACAGAACCAACCCCAACACTGCCAAATGGCTTAGGATAAAGCCTGCATCCCAAAGATATAAAGGTTCATACAACAACATCAGTAAAGCAGATGCAGCCAGTGTATTGCATGCATTGGAATCCCGAGAAATCAGCTTTCCCGATAGCATGATACTGAACATGACCGCACTCCTGATGATGGAAGCTGACCCGCCCGTCAGCAAAGCAAAGAGCCATAAGGCCAGCATATTCAACACTGTTGCCGTCAAGGGAAAGCGACTGACGCTCAACTTGCCCAACAGGAAGGCAAGTACCCATTGAATCAGTGCAAGATGCATTCCGGAAATCGCAATGATATGGATTACTCCGCTGTCAGAATAGGACTGCAAAACTCCGGAATCCAGCTCCTCCTTGAAGCCCAGTACCAGCGCCTGGGCAATACCGGCTTCGGCTGTCCCGGGTCCTACATATTTTGAAAGATAACCCAGCAACCTTTCGCGTGATTGATAAAGCCAATGGAAAAAGCGGCTCCCGCTTCTGGTTGTGATACATTTCCATTGACCCATTCTCAATCTGACAGAATGAAAAATTTGCTGATTTCCGGAATATTCCCTGAAATCAAAGAGTCCCGGAGCTGCAGGGCCACTCAGTAAATTTATATCGGCATCAAGCAAATGCCTTGAACCGTATCCGATACTGTCAGCATGAGCATTCTTCGGAAAATAAATCCATAAAAATCCTTGGGTAGAATGAAAGTCACCGGACCTGTAGACACCTTCCACTTCCGCCCTGCTTCTGTAATATCCTTGCTTTTTTGCAGGAGGCTCAATCAAACTGACTTGCAGCAGATCTCCTTTTCGGAGCGTATGCCCTACCCAAATAGCACTGTTTCGAACATCTCTTGATTGAATGAGCCAAGCGGAGATGGATACGATAAATGAAATCAGTAACAGCCCTCTGCATGATGCCAAAGAAATCTGCTTGGCAATAGTAAAGTATCGGAAAATATAGAGTAGCAACCAGGAAACACTGATAAGCAAGCCTGTCAGCATCAGATCGGGCTTGAAATATCGACCAATGAGCAAACCTGAGGTCAGGCAAACAAGCACCCTGAGGCAGGGAATCTGCTTCCAGATATAGAAAGGGTAGGATTGCACAGCACAATTTACCCTTTGAAACTAACCTGCCGGCTGAAATCTATTTACTCAGGTGCATACTCCGCTCTTTGTAGAGCTGTCTGAAATAAGGATCGCGAAGATCTTTGATGAATCGGATGGCTTCGCCGGTACTTTTCATCTCGGGTCCAAGTTCCTTGTTCACTCCCGGAAATTTACTGAAGGAGAATACAGGCTCTTTGATGGCGAATCCTTTCAATTTCTTTTCAAATTTGAAATCCTTGAGACTGGCCTCACCCATCATCACCTTGGTTGCGATATTCAGATAAGGTATGCCATAGGCCTTTGCAATAAACGGCGTTGTCCGGGAGGCCCTTGGATTGGCTTCAATGACATATACGTTACCGTCTTTGATTGCAAACTGGATATTGATCAAACCCCGGATATCCAGGGCTCTTGCGATTTTTTCGGCATACTCCTCCATGGTCTGCACCACCAGTGGCGTGAGATTGAACTGCGGCAAAACAGCGTTACTATCACCACTATGTATGCCTGCGGGTTCAATGTGCTCCATTAGTCCCATCACATGGAAATTCTTTCCGTCAAATATGGCGTCAATCTCCGCTTCCTGGCAACGGTCGAGGAAATGATCAATCAGGATCTTATTGCCGGGCAAATGTTTCAGAAGACTTAGTACGCCCTTTTCCAGCTCTTCATCATTGATGACGATGCGCATTCTCTGACCTCCAAGCACGTAGCTGGGTCTTACCAAAACAGGATATCCGACTTGCTGAGCCACCTCGATGGCTTCATCAGTAGTAAAGGCTGTTCCGTATTTGGGATATGGAATATCCAGAGCTTTCAGCATGTCGCTGAAACGACCCCTGTCCTCAGCAATATCCATATTATCGAAAGTAGTGCCGATGATAGGAATGCCCTTTTCATGCAGGTGCTTGGCCAGCTTGAGAGCCGTTTGACCACCCAGTTGCACGATTACGCCATGTGGTTTCTCATGCTCAATGATGTCCCAGAGATGTTCCCAGAATACCGGTTCAAAATAAAGCTTGTCGGCGATATCAAAATCAGTGGAAACTGTTTCGGGGTTGCAATTGATCATGATAGCCTCATAACCGCATTCCTTGATAGCCAGCAAACCATGAACGCAGCAGTAGTCAAATTCAATCCCTTGCCCGATCCGATTAGGGCCTGAACCCAACACGATTATTTTCTTCTTTTCGGAAACCTTACTTTCATTGGAGTCAAGTCCTGCAACGGCAGGTTCATGCTCGAAAGTGGAATAGAAATAAGGTGTGCGAGCGGCGAATTCTGCACTGCAGGTATCCACCATCTTATACACTCGCCTGATATTGTTATCGATTCTTTTTCGATAAATACTCTCGCTACTCTCCTCTCCCATCACCCGACGAAGCTGCTCATCAGAGAAACCGAGTACCTTGGCCCGTTTCAGTAAATCCAAAGGAATACTTTCCGTATTGTATTTTGATATCTCCTTTTCCAGGTCGCATATTTTCTGGATCTGATGTATGAACCAACGGTCGATAAGGGTGTTCTCATAAATCCTTTTCACACTGGCCCCTGCCATCAAAGCATCTTTGATACGGAAGATCCTGTCCCACTTGGGTGTTTTGATATATTCCAGCAACTCCTCAGAGCGCATGAGACTTTTGCCGTAGTACCCGAGGCCCACCGCTTCGTTTTCGAGACTCTGGCAGGCTTTTTGCATAGCCTCCGCGAAACTTCGGCCGATACCCATCACCTCACCTACGCTTTTCATTTGCAATCCCAGGGTATCATTGGCCCCTTTGAACTTATCGAAATTCCAACGAGGGATTTTTACGATGACATAATCCAGTGCAGGTTCGAAATAGGCTGAGGTAGAGCCTGTAATCTGGTTCTTCAATTCATCAAGTGCGAAACCGATTGCCAATTTCGCTGCTATTTTGGCGATGGGATATCCGGTAGCCTTACTCGCCAATGCGGATGAACGGCTTACACGAGGGTTGATTTCAATGGCAATGATGTCCTCCGTATGCGGATTGAGCGCAAACTGCACATTGCAGCCTCCTGCAAAATTTCCAAGATCACGCATCATCATGATCGCGGTATTCCTCATTTTCTGGAATGCCGTATCGCTCAGCGTCATGGCAGGCGCCACCGTGATACTGTCACCCGTATGAACACCCATGGGATCGAAATTCTCCACGGTGCAGATGATTACCACATTATCACTCGCATCACGAAGCAGTTCGAGTTCAAACTCTTTCCACCCTAATACCGCTTTCTCTACAAGCACCTCATGTATTGGCGAGGCCGTAAGGCCATTATTCAATGCTTCATCCAAATCCTCCTTGCTATGCACGAATCCACCACCGGTTCCGCCAAGTGTAAAAGAAGGTCTTATTACCAAAGGGAAACCGATCTGTTGTGCGAATTCTTTTCCTTCCAAAAACGAGTTGGCTGTTTTGGCCGGAGCTACCGCCACTCCCAGCTGTATCATCCACTGACGAAACTGCTCCCTGTCTTCCGCCTTGTCAATGGCCTTGATATCCACACCGATCAGCCTGACTCCATATTTCTCCCAAACTCCCAGCTCATCAGCTTCCTTGGATAAGTTAAGCGCCGTCTGGCCTCCCATGGTGGGAAGCACGGCATCAATATGCAAATCCGTATTCTGCAATTCTTCCAGGATTTGCTCGATACTTTCGACAATTAGGGGCAGCAAATAGACCTTGTCGGCCATCATGGGATCCGTCATGATGGTGGCCGGGTTGCTGTTGACCAGTACCACCTTCACTCCTTCTTCTCTCAGACTTCGTGCAGCCTGGGTTCCGCTGTAGTCAAATTCGCAGGCCTGGCCGATAACAATGGGGCCGCTGCCTATGATCAGTACTGTTTTGATGGATTTGTCCTGGGGCATGGGGATGATTGCCTTTGGAATGGCGGGCAAAGATAAGGGATAACGGTTTATAGTTTATAGTTTATGGTTTATGGTTTATAGTTGGGTCAGTTATAATAACAATGAACCATAAACCATAAACCATAAACTATAAACAATGTAATAGCAAACTCCTACCAAATATCCAGGTTAAATAATATTTCTCTATTTTCGATTCAGGCATGAAAAAATTTCTTTTCAGATTATTGTACTTTCTGGTGCCGCTTCTGTTATTTTCATTCGCCGCGGACTATACCCTCTCCTATTCACTGAAGCGGTCCAACAAATATCCCGGAGAAATTGAAGTTTGGAATGATATTTATGATGGAAAAGCAGGATGCGATATAGCTATCTACGGCTCCTCCAGGGCTTGGGTGCAAATAGATCCGCAAATACTGGCAGATTCACTTCAAAAAACCTGCTACAATTTCGGAATGGACGGCCATAATTTCCGATTGCAATATCTGAGGCATCTGGAACTGATCAGCCATAACCAAAAACCTGCGCATATCTTACTTTCGGTGGACATGTTCAGCCTGGAAAAAAGAAAAGACCTCTATGAAGCGGATCAGTTTTTGCCTTATATGCTGTGGAACAAAAACATGAGAGAATATACCGGATCATATATCGGTTATAAAAAAGTTGATTATACCCTTCCATTGTTACGTTTCAGCGGCAAATATAAAGCTGTGAAAACCGCCATCAGCCTGTTGACAAGGAAAAAAGCCATCCAACCCTACAGGAACAAAGGTTTTCGGGCAATGGACAGAGTCTGGAACAGCGATCTAGAGAAAGCACAGGCAGAAAATGATAAGTATGTTGCAAAAATAGACAGGGAAACTCTTGCATTATTTGAAAATTTCATCCAGGAGTGTAAGCGGGATAATATTTCACTGACACTCGTTTATACCCCTGAATACAAAGAAGGTCAGGAATTCGTGTCTAATCGAAAAGAGATAATGGATGTTTTCAAGAAATATTCAGCGCAATATGACCTTGATTTTCTTGACTATTCAGATGACAGCATCTGCCTTGAAAAAAGCTTGTTTTATAATGCAAGTCACCTGAATAAGCAGGGAGCGGGGCTATTCAGTTCAAGGCTTGCGCATGATTTGATTAGAAAAAAGAGACAGTAGTCAATCCCCCTCCTCCAAAAAGAATATTTCTTCCACTCTGCGATTGAATACATGGGCGATTTTCAAAGCCAACACTGTGGAGGGCACATATTTATTGGCTTCCATGGCATTAATGGTCTGCCTGCTGACTGAAACCAGTTTTGCTAACTGCTCTTGGGTCAGGTCTTTGATCGCCCTTTCCACTTTCAGATTATTTTTCATCAGCTAATGATTGATTGTTTCTATAAAGTAAATAGTTAAACCTCCCAATGAAAATGATCAGAATAGTGAACATATTATAAAGCATCACATTCAGAAAGAATACTCCATAGATAAATAGGAATGCAAACAATAACAAAATATAATTCACTAATACCGCCCATAGTAAGGAGGTCTGTCGCAGGTTTGCGATAAACTCATCCTCGTTTTCCTCCCGGGAAAAACTCACCAGCAGGGCGCCTGCGATAAATAATATGCCAATGATGGTATTGGCAATATTGGCTTGGATGATTCCGAAAAAGGCGAAGTTGCCTCCAAACAAACTATCCCTTTCATCACTGATGATGGCAAAAACATTTGCCATTATGCGGTAATTGTCAAAATCACTGAAGATTATGATGATACCCATTAAGACAGAAGGAAGCAATAGTATCCAACCAAATTTCTTGTAGCGATTGGGCAATAATAAGCTTGATGGCATGGTCTTTGTGTTTGTACAAATGTATGGTAATTTTTACATTTAGTATGTTTATTATTACTTTTTGTAAGGTGTTTATAACATAATTTTGACTTTTTGCATAGTTCAATAGCCTGGGTTTCAAACAGGTGATTTCTGTTAATCTGAATATTGCTTCAGGAAGGGTTGATTAATGAAAGTATCTTGAACCTAAAAGAATAGTCAGGGCATATGTCATTCAAAGAGTTGGTATACTTCCTTTGTTTTTTTACTATTTCCTTTCCTGTAATAGGTCAGCACAGGGATAGCTTTATTCAAATGGTTAATCAAGCCAACCATTACCTATTTGAATATGCCAGATTATCTGCCACAGAGGAAAAAATCCCTGCCTCTTCCATTACACTTTCCACCAAAGAAATAAATGAAATCATAAACACCTCGGGATATGAATTGACGAAATCTCAGGCTACAGACTCAATTTACTCATACCAGGCAATGGAGTATGTCCAGAAAAAAATCATGCGCCTCATTAACGACATTTTCCGTCATCCGGATTTCTCGAAGCATGATATTCAAAAATTGGTTAAGGGTGAGGATTGTAAGATCATAAAATCAGTGGACAACAAGCTTTTTAATTTTTCGCTGGATGAAAAAACAGGGGGAACCTACCGATCAAAGCTTTCCATCGTCCATTTTGTCGACTTCCTGCAAGAAGATTCTATACAGCGCGAGGAGTTTCAGTCTTTTTTTGATGCTGACGGATATGACTCCATCTATACCCTTCAAACGGATGTAGGAGTAAAATACCTGCTAAAAAACAGTGTCAGAGGATGCTCCTCCTGTTTTCGGAATTCGATAGAGCTGATCGGTTTTTCAGAAAATAAATTTGTACGTGAATTTGAATATGCGCAAGAAAGCAGAAACTTTAATGACGGGATTTATTATGACCGGACTTCAAAAACCATCCATGTGAAATATCATTTGGATGATTTATCTTCCGAATGTGATTGCGGAAAAGTCAATACCAAGGAAACAACCTGCATTTGCAAGTTTATTTTCAACGGAAAAACATTTAAGTCAGCCGGCCAATAACCGAAGCAGAACAGACATCAGAAAGGAAGCACTGCAAACGGGATCTGCAGGATGTTATTTTCCATCAGCAGATAATCCGCTGTTTCTACCACAGCATCGCCGGTGAGATCAGTTTGATGGTATCCGAACAATATGGCCAGTACATCATTCTCCATACTCAGATAATCGCTGGTTTCAATCACGCCATCGCCATTGATATCGCCGGTCCACAAAGCATAAACACCGGGCGTCACCTGCACCTGATTATCTCCATAAGCCTTGCTTGCCGCATTGCTGAAATCATAAGAAACAGAATCTGTTATTTCGATGGGAGTGGCCGTCCATGTTTCAAGCGAATTATGATGCTTAATTCCGAGATAATAATTGCCTGCAAGACCGGGAACCATCATCTGACTGCTGCCATTGGTATTTATCGCTGTCTTAACCGGCAAACCTACCAAAGCCCCGTCTGTAGCATCATGCACTTCAATAGTTACCGAGTCGGCTTGCGTGGAGGTGGCACCCGCTATCTCCCAATTCTGTAATGCGGATTGCATCATACCTGAACCCAGATACAAGCCCTGTAAATAAAACTTAAGCGCAATTTTCGACTGGTAGGAATTTTGAATCGAGAATTTGGAAACCTTTCCATAATAGTTGCTATACAGCATCACACCCGTTGAAGCAGTGGCGGTTCCATTCTGTTGTTTCCAATATGGACTTGTGTATGCCGAAAAAGCAGGACCGGCAAAGCCTGCAGACTGGTCAGCCGTATTCCATCCGAAATTCAAATCAAGGCTATCTACTCTATTCACATCAGCAGATAACACATCCCAAGTCCTTGTCACTCTTGGCCTGCTGATGGCTGTACCGGAGGATCCGTTAGCATATACTTCATCCAAAACCCTAACCCTATAGAACTCATTGGAAACACCCGATCGCTTTGTTTTGATATAAATGGGATTGTAACTGTTGTTGCCAACGGGAAAAAAAACATTGGCATCCGTAGATAATTTTCTTTTCAGATATCCGCTGCCGCTGGTTTGTACATAAGAAGAGGAAGATCCACCGCTGAGATTTTGAACCTGCAGATCATGATTTCCCAAATCAGCATTACCTGTTATGAGATTTAGCACGCCGGAAAGCTCAGGTATAGCATTGGTAAATACCACCTTGCCACCGGACTTCTGAATACTCATGTTCTTCAATGATGAGCCACCGCTGAAACTTACATTCTGATTACCGGTTCCATTGAAAACCACGGAACCCTTATTACCATTGAATGTACCTGCTCCGGAATAATTACCTTCCAGGTAAACGGATCCTGAATCAAGATTGATGACTCCCTCATTGATCACATCAAGACCTGAACTGACAAGTGTGGAACCGGATAGGTTAACTGTCAGACCGGCAGGAACAAACAACTGAGCCTTGGTATTGATTGAAAAAAGAATAAAAAATATAAGGCTGCTCAGGAGTTTACCAATTTGAAGAAAGTGTTTCATACAACGGCATTTGAATATTTCTAAAATTAGCTTTTTTATTTTTAAAACATTATTTCTTAATAATCGATTTCCAACCTCAAAGCCTATTTACACTCAATATATTTAATCAAAAAAACGGCCCCTACGAGGGGCCGCCAATACCTATCAAGTATTACTTATCAAGCTATTAGAATCTATCCAGATTCATCACCTTATCCCAGGCGGCTGCAAAATCCTTAATAAATTTATGCTGCCCATCCTCGCAGGCATATACTTCTACCAATGCCCTCAATTCGGTGTTGGATCCAAAAATCAAATCAGCCCTTGTAGCAGTCCATTTTTGCTTACCGGTTTTCTTGTCAAGCCCTTCAAAACTATCACTACTGGCATCAGTTGCTTTCCAGGCTGTATTAGGGTCCAACAGATGAACGAAGAAATCATTGGTGAGTGACTCCGGTCTATCGGTTAATACACCGTGCTTTGATTGGTCGAAATTTGCATTCATTACACGCAAACCACCTATCAGAGCCGTCATTTCAGGGGCTGTAAGTGTAAGAAGTTGAGCCTTGTCTATTAGCAATTCTTCAGCCTTCACTTTCTGTCCGGCTTTGCAATAATTTCTAAAGCCGTCTGCTTTGGGCTCCAGGACTGCAAAAGATTCCACATCGGTATGTTCCTGAGAAGCATCGGTGCGACCGGGCTTGAAAGGAACCTTGACATCGAATCCACCTTGCTTGGCAGCTTTTTCAATGGCAGCGCATCCGGCGAGCACAATGAGGTCAGCCATGGAGACTTGCTTGCCTCCGGAAGCAGACTGATTAAACTCTTTTTGAACGGCTTCAAGACTATCCAATACTTTGGATAAACGAGAAGGATTGTTCACCTGCCAGAATTTTTGCGGAGCCAGGCGAATACGGGCTCCGTTGGCACCGCCTCTTTTATCCGATCCACGGAAAGTGGAAGCCGAGGCCCAGGCAGTAGTCACAAAATCTGAAACGGTTAATCCGGTAGATAGAATCTTATTTTTCAATGTGGCAATGTCCTGCTCATCAATCAATGTATGATCCACGGCGGGAACGGGATCTTGCCAGATCAGCACCTCAGCAGGCACTTCTGATCCCAGGTAACGGGAGCGAGGGCCCATATCGCGGTGAGTGAGCTTGAACCATGCTCTGGCAAAGGCATCGGCGAATTGATCAGGATGCTCATAAAACCTCCTGGAAATTTTCTCATAAGCAGGGTCCATCCTCATAGCCAGGTCGGTGGTCAGCATCATCGGAGCATGCTTGCGAGAGGAATCATGCGCATCAGGAACGGTGCCTGCTCCTGCATCTCCCTTAGGCTTCCATTGGTGTGCACCGGCAGGGCTCTTGGTAAGCTCCCATTCAAAACCGAATAGATTTTCAAAATAATTATTACTCCATTGGGTAGGCGTGGTAGTCCAGGCACCTTCCAATCCGCTGGTGATGGTGTCCTCAGCATTACCCTTTCCAAAAGTATTTTTCCAACCCATACCCTGCTCTTCAATGGAAGCGGCAGCCGGTTCGCGACCTACATATTTTGTGGGATCGGCGGCACCATGTGTTTTACCAAAAGTATGACCGCCGGCGATCAAAGCCACCGTTTCTTCATCATTCATGGCCATGCGACCAAAGGTTTCGCGAATATCCCTGGCAGCAGCAATAGGATCGGGATTGCCGTTAGGACCTTCCGGATTTACGTAGATCAATCCCATTTGAACGGCAGCCAACGGGTTTTCCAGATCCCTGTCTCCGGAATAACGCTTATCACCCAACCATTCTGTCTCGGAACCCCAATAGATATCTTCTTCAGGCTCCCACACATCTTCCCTTCCGCCACCGAATCCGAAAGTCTTGAAGCCCATGGATTCCAGGGCGCAGTTTCCGGTCAAAATCATCAAATCAGCCCAGGAAATTTTTCTGCCATATTTTTTCTTCACAGGCCAAAGCAGTAGCCTTGCCTTTTCCAGATTGGTGTTATCGGGCCAGCTATTTAATGGAGCAAACCTCAAGGTACCCGATCCGGCTCCGCCACGACCATCCGCAATTCTATAGGTACCGGCACTATGCCAGGCCATACGGATGAAAAAGGGTCCATAATGACCATAGTCGGCCGGCCACCAGTCCTGTGATTGGGTCATCAGGTCCATGATATCTTTTTTAACCGCTGCCAAATCAAGGGATTTGAACTCCTCGGCATAGTTGAAATCCTGCTCCATCGGATTAGAGAGGGAAGAATGCTGCCTCAGTATGTTCAGTTTGAGCTGGTTAGGCCACCAGTCGCGATTGGAGGTGCCGCCGCCGGCCACCTGGCGCAGAGAACCTCCTGAAAATGGGCATTTGCTTTCGCCGTTCACATTATAAGATGTTTTGCTGGGTTGTACGTTATTGTCCATAGACTGAATTGATTTGAAGGGGCAAAATTAGGTGATTATAGAGCTTCAAGTCTGATGAAAATATGTTAATCTAATTTTAACAAAATGATTTTTCCAGTGTTCGGATTTGATCACTGTCATCCACGCGCCACCAATGTCTTTTATCTTTGTACTCTTAAAATAACGGGGGACTGAATTCCGGATTGTATTAAAAAATTTAGTCGACAAGAAATCAATGTTATGAAAACCAATTTAGTAAAACTTCTTCCGCTTTTGTTGATTTGCCTGAGCAGTTGCGTCACCCTTTACAAACCCAATCCAGTACAAGCGCCCATGCTCGAAAAAAAGGGAGATAAAAATGTATCCGGCTCATTGGGTATGAGTGGCAATGGACTTTTCAGCTTACAGGGCGCCTTCGCGGTTGAAAATAATACGGGAATCATGATTTCAACCATGTACCATGGCAGGCAATCAGGATCAGATTCCCTTACAGAAAATTTAAATATGCTATCCGCCGAAGCAGGAATCGGATATTTCACTCCCATCAATGAGAAGGGTAATACCCATTTTCATATATACGGCGGAAGCGGCTGGGGAGTTGCTAAAGCTGTATCCACAGGCGCAACTGGCGTCAATCCTGAGATTTCAGCCAATCACTGGTCTTTTTTTCTGCAACCGGGCTTTACCTTTTATATGGGCAGCGTGCAGATTGGAATCGATCTGAAATCCAAATTTGTCAACCTGTATGATATCCGGGGACAATTATTTGAAAAATTCGATTGGTGGAATACAGATTTCAAATTGGCCCAAGATACCTCCATGAATTTTCTGACCGTAGAACCTGCATTCACTTTACGCTTCGGCTCCTCAAAAATCAGAGGTTTATTTCAAACCGGCCTGGTACTGCCTGCCATCAATGCGGAAAATTACATGAACACCAATACCTCATCTTACCTGGGAGTGACCATGCTGAAATTATCAGCCGGTATCAGTTATTGTTTCTGATGGAAGTTGCGCCGGGCATTGGTATTCCCCTAAACAATCGATACCTTCCCCTCCAGAATGAAGGCGCAATATCAATCCCCTTTTAATATTACCGTATTGGTCGCCGGACTGGGATTCTTCATTGATGTATTCGACTTGTTCCTTTTTAATGTCTACAGGATTCCATCGCTTAAGGAGCTCGGACTTGCCGGCCAGGAATTGACAAGAAAAGGAGAGTTTTTACTCAGCATACAAATGGCGGGCATGATGGTGGGTGGCATCCTCACCGGTGTCATCGGGGACAGAAAAGGAAGGGTCAAAGCCCTATATGCCTCCATTGTGCTATATTCCTTGTCCAATATCGGCAATGCTTTTGTGATGGATGTGAATACTTATGCCTTGGTGAGATTTCTGGCAGGAGTAGGACTGGCCGGTGAAATGGGATCAGGCATCACGTTGGTAGCAGAGAGCATGACTGTTGAGAAACGTGGGTATGGCACTATCCTGGTAGCCACCATGGGGGCTCTGGGTGCGGTAGCTGCAGGACTTTCCGCCGACTGGCTACCCTGGAGGTCGGCCTTTTTTGTAGCCGGACTGGCAGGCTTTTTGCTTTTACGACTAAGGATAGCATCTCAGGAATCTTCCATTTTCAAATCATCTCTGCAAACAGAAACCACCAAAGGATCTCTCCTTTTGCTGATTAATTCAGGTAAGAGATTCCGAAAATATCTGGCTTGTATCCTTGTTGGCATCCCCATTTGGTATAGTGTGGGACTGTTGATTACACTGAGTCCGGAGATTGCCGCAATTCACCGGATTGATGGATTAAAACTATCGACCTGCTTTATCTTGTTTCAGGCAGGTGTGGCGGCCGGTGACCTGAGCAGTGGCATCATCAGCCAATGGCTGAAAACTCGCAAGTGGACCATTTTAGGATTCATGTTATTTGGAATTGCCGCAACCAGCTATCACTTCCATCGGATTGAGACAAGTCAGCCTTTGGAAATCAGCTCACTTTTAATTGGATTAGGTTGCGGTTACCTAAGCGTTTTTGTCACCACTACGGCTGAACATTTTGGCACCAACCTGAGAGTAACAGCGACAGCCACCGTGACCAATTTCATGAGAGGAGCCGTCACTTTGCTGATTCCTTTGCACATTTGGATAGAAAACACCTGGCATCTGAATCTCACCGGCGGACTTATGGCCACCGGTATCATTGTATGGATGCTGGCATTGGCTGCCTTGCTTTATCTGCCTGAAACTTACGGAAAACCACTTAGCTTCGAAGAGCATTAATTTTACAAAAAACCAACTCAACATGAACAGACTCTTGCTCACAGGATTGATCACTGTATTCATTTTTTCTTCATGCAATGAAACCCAAAAAGAAGCAGGCGTTGATTTCCTGGCCTCGAATATTGACAGCAGTTACAAGCCCGGAAATGATTTCTTCCTTTATGCCAATAATGGCTGGTTCAGCAAGAACCCCATCCCCGCTAGTGAGCAGAGCAATGGACTCTGGCAGCTGATAAGAGATACTATCAACGCGCAAATCAGACAGATTTGCGAAAACGCGGCTGCGCAAAGTACCGAGCCTAAAGGCAGTGCCAAACAGAAAATCGGCGACCTGTACTTTTCAGGAATGGATAGCAACAACATCAACCAAAAAGGCATCACTGCCATTCAAGAAGAATTAGACCGGATTGACGCCGTCAAGGATGGTCAAAGCCTTGCCCAAGCCGCCGCCATGGTGCACACTGTTTCCGGTGCGCCCATGTTTTCATTATATGTAAGTCAGGACGATCGCATCAGCAGCAAATATGCCATCTTCATCAACCAGGGCGGCCTGAGCATGCCGGAAAGAAGTTTTTATTTCGATACAGATACCAGAGCTATCATGATCAGGGAAAAATTCATGGCTCACCTCGGCAATATGTTCAGGCTGATGGGATATGACAGCTTACAAGCACTTACTGCTTCCAAGAACCTGATGAAACTGGAAACGGACATCGCAAAGACTTCCAGAAAAAAAGAAGACACCAGAGATCCCCTCAAGAATTACAACAAGATCTCCATACAAGCACTACTACAAGCCACGCCGTCCTGGGACTGGAATACGTTTTTGTCAGAGACAGGATTGAAACAGGTAGATACCGTAATTGTAGGGCAACCTGAGTTTTTACAGGCATGGAATAAATACCTCAGCAGTTA
>Ga0315906_10003139_pt1 | contig 22143 bp, 20 predicted proteins | sample LakEriMetagenome_4_FD_203526 | JGI IMG/M metagenome (GOLD analysis project Ga0315906, IMG submission 203526) | Freshwater fungal communities from buoy surface, Lake Erie, Ohio, United States - Buoy 2 MA122 | ecosystem: Environmental > Aquatic > Freshwater > Lake > Lake biofilm | place: USA...
AATGCTCCTGCTACTCTTAAAGAGCCATAGGATAATTGTTTGTCGACTTCCACTAATTTCAGTGATAAACTATCGAGCAAAGGTTGAATTGTATTGTAAAAGACCGACATTAAAAATGTGCTCAGTAAAATCCAATAAAATCCATCGTCAATCAGATAAAATAAATAACTGATTGAAGCAAGTAAAGAGGCAATCAATAAACTTCGCTTATACCCAAAACGATCTGCTAAAAATCCATAAAGAGGTTGAACAGCAAACATCATAATAGGTGTAGTGCTCAAAATAAGACTGGTTTGTACTGGTGTTAGTCCCTTGTTTTGGCAGAAATCAGCCAACACCGGCAACCAGGAAGCCGTACAGCAAAAAACAAGAAAGTATAGAATCCTGATGAGTACAGAGGGTTGAATTACCATTTGAAAATTTTATCGCGTTAGCAGAGATGCTGCCGCTTCATCAACCAGTATGCAACCAGATTTGTGCAATTGCATCACAGATGCAGGAAATGCTGTGGTTACTTCTCCTTCTACTGCTTTTTGTATGACTTCTGCTTTTGCTGCTCCGTTGGCAATGAGGTATACTTTTTTGGTAGATAACAAATGATGAAATCCAAGTGTGATACCGTACTCTAACTTCATTGGTTGTGAAAAGTATTTTTGTCCAACAGAAGAAGTTATTTCATCCAAAGGAACTACATGTGATTTTGCATCAAAATTGGATCCAGGTTCATTAAATCCAATATGGCCATTCATGCCTATGCCGACAACCATCATATCGATACCGCCATGTTCTTGAATATATTGATCCATCATACTACACTCTTCATCCAAATTGGAAGACATGCCATTAAATAGATGGTACCGCGAATCTTCTATTTGCAATGGATCAAACAACCAATTTTTAAAATCATTGTGACAGCTCCCATGCATAGGTGCTGGCACCCCTACCCATTCATCAAGTCCAATGAAGTGAAAAGCAGATAAATCCACCTTGCGCTCCTTTACTTTTTGTACAAAACACGCCGCAGTATTTCTGGGCGAATTCCCAGAAGCAAAACAGATTAGCGCATTGGGTTTACTCAAGATCAATTCAATCATTTGCTCTGCGAGGAAATCTGACAAAGCATCATTATCGATAAATATTTTAGTTACCATCTACTGAAAATACGAAATACCCAATTTATTGGTAACTTATGGTCAACGAATATTTTTGCCATGAAAAAATTAAATCCATTTTTTTTACTTATCCTGCTCATTGCAGGGATTCTACCACTTTCATCTATTGCACAGCAAAACCAGCAAAAATCAAGAATCATTGTCATTGGTGCACACCCGGATGATTGTGATAGTGATGCCGGAGGAACCGCTGCACTGTTGGCAAGTATGGGACATGCCGTAAAATTTGTAGCTGTAACCAATGGAGATGCTGGTCATCATAAAATACAAGGAAAGGCACTTGCTGAAAGACGTTATGCCGAAACGCAGGAAGTAGCAAGAAGACTTGGTGTTACTTATGATGTGCTGGATAATCATGACGGTATGCTCATGCCTTCCTTGGAAGTTCGTTTACAAATTATCAAGAAAATAAGAGAATGGAATGCAGATGTCGTAATTGCTCCACGCCCTAACGATTACCACCCGGATCATCGATATACAGGTGTATTGGTACAAGATGCAGCTTATATGGTTGCAGTACCCAATATAGCCTATGATGTTCCTGCACTCAGGAAAAATCCTGTTTTTCTTTACACAAGAGATCGTTTCCAAAGACCAAACCCATTTAGGCCTGATATTGCAATAGACATTACAACTGTATTTGAAAAAAAGATGTCGGGTTTAGACGCGCACGTATCTCAATTCTACGAGTGGATGCCCTGGATTGGACATTATGAAGCTGATGTACCGCAAGGTAAAGAAGAAAGATTCAGGTGGTTGATGAAACAATATGATGAAGAAATGTCTCCAGATGTTCGCGCTTCGCTCAGCAAATGGTATGGAGAAGGAAAAGCTGCAAAAGCCAAATATGCAGAAGCTTTTGAAGTTTGCGAATACGGCGCTCAGCCTTCAGAAGCTGATATCAGAAAGCTATTTCCAATGCTTGTAAAACAACAATAACATTTTAGAAGATGAATAATGCTTTTGGTCATTTCAAACTTATTTTCATTCCTCTTATTTGCCTTTTAGTGTCTAACACTAAGGCACAAGTTGCAGATAGTACAACTTGGGTAGTTAAAAAGACGAAAGATTTCGTGTTGAATGGGAATGGCAACGCAGTAGAATGGAACACAACAGATTACCTGGAACTTCCAAAGAGAAGAAATGGAGCAATGGATTATAAAACGAAAATGAAAATCCTATATTCAGAAACAGGAATTTATTGTCTTTACCAATGTGAAGACAAGATAATTACGTCAACCATCAAAGCTGATTTCGAAGACATTTTCAATGAAGATGTAGTTGAAGCTTTTTTCTGGCCTGAAGAAAGTTCAATTATTTATTTTGAATACGAACTATCTCCTTACAATTATGAACTACCCATTCTTGTACCCAACTACAATGGAAAATTTCTTGGCTGGAGACCTTGGCACTATGAAGGAAATAAAAAAACAAGACGTGCTGCTACAATTAATAAAGAAGGGGATAAAGTAGTTTCTTGGACTGCCGAATTTTTTATTCCTTATAAATTGATGGAACCTTTACAAAATATGCCTCCTAAAAAAGGTATGAAATGGAGAGCTAATTTTTATAGAATCGACTATGACAAAGGCTCAACCTATTGGTCGTGGCGACCAACCAGAAAAAACTTTCATGATTATGAAAGCTTTGGAACCATCATTTTCAATTAAACTATTCTCCTGGATGGTAAACTCTTTTTGCGTTTTTTAGTACCTCAGTTTTGTCGAGTGTCATTGGCTTTGTCTTTTGTTGCAAGAAAAGCTCAACCTGATCATCAAAATGGGGTTTACCTGGTTTTGAAGAAGCACCATAAGTATTTGATGTTTCTATGATAGGCAATCCTTTTTTAGGGAAACGCACAAGTGCAACATAGGCGTCACCACCGGTAATTTTTCTTTTGCCATCCTTATAAGGGACACCCCATTCTGGAGCAAGCAAATCAGGAAATCCTGGAGCAGGATACTCTTTATCCCCTCTTACCAATTTTTGAATATCCCCCAATCTCAAATCTGTTGTGCCAAAGTTTTTCACCATATACGACTTAACAGCTTGAATCACTTGCTCTGATTGCAGTTTTGTCAACCGTTGTGGATCCTTCCCACGCATCGATGCTGAAACATTTTCATAAATCAATAAAAATACTGCGGCACCTTTACTGCTAGGATCTCCAGACTTATCCCATGCATTTAAATTATTCAATAGCGTATCATATTGAGGATACTCTTTTGCTGTCATCCTCAATATAGAATCAATTCCATAAGGATATTGCAATTTTGCAGGCAATTGTCTATCGAATTTTATTTTTTTGAAAAGCCCGAAGTCAACTTTTTTCTCTTGCGGAAATAATTCAAGAAATCTAACACTTCTGTTGTTGTGATTGGTTTCCCAGCCGTTTTGCTTGGGAAATTGATTCACAGATAAATTATCTTTCTCTCCTGTTGCATAAAACGAAGAATGATTGGTGTTGAAAAGAAAACCACTGTTGGGATTTACATACTGAGGCAACTCTTTGATTCCATGAAATTGCATCCAGAGCGTTTTTGATGTATTGCCTGGCAGCGTTTTCTTCCAATCGTATTTAGCATCATCATTCCTAATTGGCATCAATGCATTGTTGATATAAAAAATTGTATCGTTTTTATCTGCATACATAATATTGAACATTGACAAACCTTGAAGACTGATAGCATTATAGAATTGTGTAAAATTTTTAGCCTTGTTCATTTTATACCATTGCTCCAAAGCGCGTATTTCCATGTTTGCACCAAGTCGTATTGAAAATACCCCCTGGTCATTTTTCATGGTCGCCCCGTATTTACTCCAAAGCAAATCGCGTGAAATTGGAATAGGCACACCTTTGATTAGTAATTTTATTTTACTTGTTTCTAAATCAACCCATTGTCCATCAAACATATACTGATTGCTGTTATTGGGATTCATTTGCAATTGAAAGACGTCTACTCTATCGCAAAAATTTACCGTGTGTGCCCATCCAAGATGTTCATTTACTCCATGGAGGATAGATGGGCCTCCAGCCAATAGACCTCCCAATGCATTCCATCCCTCTTCACTGTTCACATGTGCTTCATAAAAAGCTTCTGGACCTTCATTGGGTTGATGAGCATTAATAGCCAAATAGGCTTCGCCAGTTGCTGTTTTGGAAGGATGAACAGCAATGGCATTTGACCCCATTTTATCATAATCAATAACAGGGTTCATGTTATTTGCATAAATAGCACCTAAGATGCGATCTGCTCCATTGAAAACAGTAAGCGCTAATACTGATGATGCTATGTAATCTTTAACAGTCAGTGGAAATAAATCTTTATGCAAAACCTCTTCAGGATGTTTAGCTGCATAATCATTTAAGCCTTGTACATAACCATTGCTCAATCTGATGAATTCAGGAGATAGCGTATTCCATTTTTCTTCTGTGATCTCTTTGCACCTGAACAATGCAAATGCATAATCGGCTGCAACAGCATCCTTACCATATACTCTTCCCATGAGTGCTTTAGAGGGAAGTGCCATTCGTTGCAAACTTGCAAAATCATCCTCCGCATGAGCCCATGCCAAACCATAAGACACTTCCGGGTCAGTCTTTGCAAAAATATGAGGTACCCCATAGCCATCTCTGGCGATGGTTACTTTCTTTGGATCAATTTGAGCAGAGGCAATTGATGTTAAGCAAGTGAGATAAAGAAAAGTGATAAGAGACCTCATATTTGAAAATTATACTGTAAAATAGAAATTATAGATTAACTGTAAACATTTGTTTTCGGTTAAAGTTCGAGGGCAGAATCGTATTTGATAAATTTTACACGACATTTGAAAAATGATTAAAAAAGAAACAGTCGATTTTTTAAAAAGGTTAAAAAAGAATAATTCTAAGGAGTGGTTTGACAACAACCGAGCAAAATATTTAGCAGCTAAAGAAAATTATCTTGACTTCGTTGCTAAGATACTCAACACCTTAAAATCAATTGATCCAACATTACAAGATATACAACCCAAAAACTGTGTTTTCAGAATAAATAGAGATGTGCGTTTCAGCGCTAATAAAAATCCATACAAAACTAATTTTGGGGCTAGCTTCAGTAAAGGGGGTAAAAAAATTGCTTGTGCAGGTTATTATTTTCATCTTGAACCAGGTGCCTGTTTTATTGGAGGCGGGTACTGGATGCCAATGGCAGATGACTTAAATAAAATACGACAAGAAATAGATTACAGTTTTGATGAATTTAAAAACATTATTCAACAGAAAGCTTTCAAAAATGCTTTTGTTACATTAGACAATAAAGAGAAATTGATCAGACCTCCTAAGGGGTACGAGAAAGATAATCCTGCATTAGAATATCTCAAATTGAAGAATTTTATTGTAATGACCAGTATAGAAGATAATGAATTGCTGGAAAAGGATTTAATACCTAAAGTCATATCACATTTCAAAGTCATGAAGCCCTTAGTCGATTTTTTAAACCGAGCAATTGACTCCTAGACATCACTCCTCACTTTCCACGATAGTCCCATAATCTATTAACAGCTCTTCACCAGCTTCAATATCTCGAACAGCTTCAAAGAACTCCCCATCATTTATGGAAATTAAATTCGGCTGCTCCGAATGGTTCAGGTATACTGCAAGATCGAATACTTTAAACCCATATTCAGGAATGTAGTAATGCGTTTCATTGAAGAGACAATGGTTCTCTACTAAATCCTTGGCATGAGGAGGCAAAGCATCAACTTCCTGCTTAGAGACTTCAATCCATTCAGCTTCGTGACTGGAAAATATTTTTTGCTCCCCCTTTTTTATTGCTGTTACAGCAAACACACCTATTCCATGCAATGGAGAAGGCTTTAGCATAGCAAATGTGTGGTGATGAAGATCTTTTAATAATTTATCTTTTTTTGTCATGAACTAATCTCTGCTTTTTAATCTAGATAAACCTTGGGTATACCCCTTTACCATAAAATTATATTGAGGAGCCCCTTTCTGATTTTCATAAGCTCCGCGTTTTGTATAAATAGCAACTGCACCACCATTTGTTAAAGAAACCAGTTGAGCAGGTGGTGGATAAACTTTAATCAATGCAACATCCATTGGATTTAAATTTAGATTATTGACATCCACTTGAAATTCATTAATAAAAAAGTTTACCGGCTCTCCCCTCCACGTAACAGTGGAAGTGATACCATTTGACCTGATGAACAAGCCAGCAACCTTTGTTTGCAAAAACGTCAATATGTTATTTGAACGCATCAGCTCATTATCATCTAATGCATCATATGTTTTAGCGTCAGGGAAACTCTTAAATAATCTGGAAACAAAATCATCCTCAAATTTTTCAGCATTTGATTTACCCGTTACAACAACCTCATCCAGTACAACTGCATCAGGATAGGGGTCTTCAAATTCAAAAACATAGGATGCTGTATCTATTACGTCTTTGAATGCTGCGACCTCTTTTTGAATGCTTACGAACATCGTAGTAGAATGAAAAGGTGTAAATACAGAATCAAGTGCTGTCTCTAAACTGATCCAATATAAACCCCTTCCTCTTCCTGGATCAAACAGCAGTTGAGCTGAATCTCCAAATACAATAGCAGGTATAGTAAACTTCCCCTCTTCATTTACATTCACATAATCGTTGTGCAGGATTGATTCTTGTCCCAATAAAGTATAACGCATCTCTTTCCCCTTCATCTTTGGCAATTCAAAAACAGCGACAGTATCTTTTTTCTTGGTCTTGTAGTTGTATGCGGTTTTTAACTTAACATTCCTGACCTTTCCATTGATTTCAATAAATTGTTCTGCTGCCATAAAATTTAAAGCATAGTTCCCCTTGGGCATACTATCTGTAATTACCAATGCCCCTTCTGATCGTCCATTTAGAATCGGATACCTCAATTTCCATCTTCTTCCACTCTCAACATGGTCAATCCAAACATGTAAACTGGCTGCAGGATACCCTTTTCCTATGAGGTTACCATCCCAATTGAATTCAAGTGTGTCTCCAGCTTTAAGATTTCTTTGATTGATTGTTACAGGAATAGAGTCAGATGCAAAGCAGTTATAACCTGATAACAAAACAAATAATATCCAAAGCAGTTTCTGCATTCCCTAAGTCTGTTAAAACAACAAAGTTAATGCTTCATGTTCTGCATATGAGAAAAAAATGACTTTACTCCTTTACTGGTTGCTGATTAACTGCCCATAAAAAAGTGCATTCAAAAACAACTTATTCGTGCTGTACCAAGTCCCTCTGAAATTAGGCTCATCTCCAAATAAAATAACCCTTCCTGCTCCTTCAGAACCGACAAGAATAGAAGGTCCATTTTTTAATTTGGTTAATGTTGTTGAATGCACATAGCCACCAACAACAGGATCTGCTGTGTATTGTGCGACAGTATTATAAGGACTCATACTTTTCTGAAAAAAGGTCAAGCCGTTTTTATACACCGAAAGTTTTCTATGCTGAAATCCATATCCAATAGGATGTGTTGTATCCAGATCAACTTTAAATATAGATCCACCCAAAGACTTAGCACCTTCAATTTCAACTGCTCTATCGTAATCCTGACGAATACTTGAGAATGATGAATCAATCAGCAGTTTGTGTTTAGTGAACCCATTTCTAATCGCCCACTCTGCACCTGTCTTGATGGTAATAAGTGTATTCCCGTTTTGAACCCAAGCCTTGATACGATCGACAGTATTTTTATCGAGCATATTGTACATGCCAGATACCATAACTAAAGTATTGTAACGTGTTAAGTCTAGTCGGCCAACATTTAAAATATCAACTTTTGTAATGGGCATACCAATTCTTTGGTCCAGCAAATGCCATACTTCACCAGCTTCTGCAGCTACAACGCCTGTCCCAATGACCATTGCTGCTTCCGGCTTCTTTAATGTTCTCACATAATTACTACCAAGATCTACTCCAGCAATATGGTATCCAGTTTGTACAGCATGCACATGAATATTTGATTCAGCAGCAGCTTTCTTAACAGCATCATACAAGGCAGTTGCATCAAGTCTTTGCTGCTGAACACTAATTACTATGCTGCCATATCCGAATTTTTTCTCTGCTCCATTTACAGCAGTTGTGAATGGCCTGGTCGCAGTTTGAACAATCACATTTTGCTTCTGCAAGGCATAAATAAATTGATGTGTATTGTAATCAGCATTATCAATTAAATAAGCATAACTGCTTTTTGTAACCTCGCTAGTAATTGCTGGAAGCGGGCCACTGATTTTATTACCCAATGGCATGGTTGTTTTCACTTCAGTAAATGGCAAACCATATGCATGAATTAAACTCCAGGTTGATGCATCATAAAAAGAACTGTCTTTGAAATTGATTTGATTTTCAAAAATGGTCCGGACCATGATATGGTTTTCCTGTGCAGTAGGAACAAAATATTTTTTGGCATTAGGAACCTGATACACATCAACTCTGTGCAAATGCAATAAATCAATAAATGCTTTTGTTCTGTTGTAATCATTATCATCTTCAAAAATGTAACCCTTGACTATTGCTGCATCTGCTTGTTTTTTGGCGACTTCAAAGAATTGCTTTCGCATTTCAAGCAACATGTCTTTTTCTGCAACAGACGCCCTTACTGTAGCCAATGAAGCTGTAAACTGATTTCGAATCGTAAATGCAAAAGTGATCGGTATGGTTGTTGTCTCTTGAACATGTCCGCGACTACTTGCTTGTTCAAATAAGAATCCGGCTCCACCATAAAAATTAATATAACTGCTACCGTATCCAGGATAAAGTTTATCAAAAGCTTCCTTGGTAAAATACATCGAGCCAATACCATTTATAGCTTTTGTGAAATACTCAGCATATTTAGGATAGACTTTTTTATAGAGATAATCAGGTACTACCGGATTGTTACTTGCCTCTTCTCCTGGATCAAAATAAAAACTAGAATTGGTTCCCATCTCATGATGATCAGTTTGAACATATGGACGCCACTTGTGAAAGAAGTTCACCCTGTTTCTGGTTTCGGGAAACGTTCCTAAAAACCAATCTCTATTTAAATCAAACCAGTAATGATTTGTCCTTCCCCCAGGCCATATCTCATTGTGTTCTCTATCGTTTGGATCAGCAACGGGTGGAAATGCTTTGTGCATGTTTGCCCAGTTGGTATGACGATCACGTCCATCTGGATTGATAACCGGATCCAATAAGATGACCATATCTTTCATCCACTTATCTGCCTCTTCAGATTGAGATGCAGTTATGTAATAGGCAGTAAGCATAGCTGCTTCGCTGGAGGATGGCTCATTACCATGCACATTATAGGCCAAATGAATAACCAGGGGTAATTTTTGAGTTGCACCTTGTTTTTGTGCAGCAAGATGCTGTTGCCTGATTTGCTCCAGATTTTTATGGTTATCAGCAGAGGTAAAGACCCCCACAATTTGTTCCCTGTTTTCAAAAGTCCTGCCAATCACCTCAACAGACACGCGATCAGATAACCGATCCAACTCCTTAAAATATTCAACAATCTTATCATGCCTAGTATGCTGCTCCCCAATTCCATAACCCAAAAACTGTTGAGGTGTAGGAATAGCAGGGTTGAATTTTCCACTATTGGGGTAGAAATAGGATTCCTGAGCTGATGTGCTGAAAACCAAAAGACTAGCGATAATTCCAAAAGCAAGTTTCCTGAACATGTGAAGGGTTTTAATATTTTACCTAAAGTAGTGAAAATTAGGGTTAAACGGGACAAATCAAAGGAAGATTTAGAATAATTTTTATCCGCATTTTATGCGGAGAATAAGATTTATATTTGTAGCAAAACAAGATAAATGTCCGATTATATTTATAACCAATATGGATGGCCAACCGTTACCTGGGAACATCAAACAGTCAATGCAATTCTTGCAGACGTGATTAAAGAACAACAAAAACTGAAGAATAAAATTGATGCTTTACCAGAGTTTCTCAGAAGGGAGGCAAATGTTAACCTGCTTACAGAAGAGTTGCTGGGTAGCTTTGAATTAGCAGATGAGGAATTTGATAAGCAAGCAATCCTTAGTCATTTTGCTGGGAAAGCTGGCACCGATCTACAGCAAAAGTCAGATTGCAGTGAACAACATGCCAATTGGGCGAACCTGTTATGGGATGCTAGTCAGCATTCGATAGCGCCTCTAACCGAGGAGCGATTGAATGAGTGGCATCATTCAATGTTTCCGACGGGCAGAAGTGGGGCTTATCGAATTCGTGTTGGGGCATGGAGGAATAATCCATTAGACCGACCACTTGAAGTGTTTTGGGGAGTACCGCCTCATGAAAAAGTTTTATTCGAGGCACCTCCTTCCGACGGTTTATCAAAAGATATGTTAAAGTACTTGAGCTGGTTCAATACAAAGTTTCAAGTAGACCCACTGATCAAAGCCGGTATTGCCCACCTGGGTTTTGTAACGATTCACCCATTTGATGATGGCAATGGAAGAGTTGCCAGGTTAATTACATCATTACAATTGTCTAGGGCGACAGAAAGCAGGATTTGTCTTTACAGCTTGAGCGCTCAACTGAAAAAAGAAAAGACCAGTTATTACCAAATGTTGGAGCAAACTCAAAAAGGAACATTAGATATTACCGAATGGTTGATCTGGTTTTTAAAAACGATCAAGAAAGCGATTAACTCAGCAGACAAACCTTTGGCAGGTACATATAAAAAAGCTCGTTTTTGGGAAAAACAGATTGGACTCCCTTTCAACAACAGGCAAATAAAAATGATCAACAGGTTAATTGAAGGGCTATCGGTAAAACTAAACACATCGGTTTGGGGAGACATGTGCGATTGCTCTCAGGATACTGCACTTAGAGATATACAAGATTTATTAAATAAAAAAGTTTTGGTGAATGGACTCGGCGGCGGAAGAAGCACACATTATATCTTGAGAGAACATAAATAAGCTCTATTGGTTGACAACCTGCTTGATGTGATGTAAATTTTTGTACGTCAGCTTAATTTGTATTGACCAATCCGATGAATTAATCTACCGTCTTAATATTAAGAAGAACAGCAATAGTACTATCTGCTTTTCGTGTAACCTTCATCTCTCCTTCAGCCCCTTTGTATTTACCTGTGCCCCCCACTATTGGATCTAATGCAAGACTTATACGTTGTTCTCCATGGTGTTCGCCATAAATTCCTTGTATAACAATTTCATTTTCATCTCCAAAATTTAGAACACTTAAGGCAGTTCGTTCTGTTATATATTTTGGATTCGCTGAATCACCATCCATGATGTCAATAGTCTCTGTCCATCCAAAAGCATCCCCAACTATATTACCCAAAGTATCACTCAAAGTCGCCTCCCAAGCCCTTCCGTCACCGTGGCCATGTGCACTATCTCCTAAGTTAAGAGTTGTCAATTGGCGTTTACCTAAAACAAACTCAAGCGTTTCCCATTTTGAAACTGGTTTATTTTGACAACTTAATAAAAAGATTACAGTTGTAAATACCAGAATTATATGTTTCATGTGATTACGTTTAGAATATAACTGTTGCAAAAGAAGTAAATCATTAATAATGGATTAGTTAGCCATTTTTATATCTAACACATGCGTGTATGTCCCATCCTCATTTCTAGTAGTCGTTACTTCCCCCTTAATGCCTTTATACTTCCCTGTTCCACCAACAACAGCTCTTTTTTGTTTAATTCCTGACTTCATTTCTTGTTCCCCCTTTTGATAGCTGGTTCCACCAGCGGCAACAATTTTATTTTCATCTCCAAATTTAGCAACCATCGTTCCAATACGATCTGTCATGTGAACAGTATTTGCTGAGTCGCCATCTACGATATCAACAGTTACTATCCAACCCAATACTTCACCAACGACTGTTCCCGCAGTATCCCTCAATACTGCCTCAAAAGCCAATCCATCACCATGACCATGTGAAGTATCTCCTAGATTTACATGCGTCAATAAAGGTTTATCCTGAATAAATGTCATGGTCTGCCATGCCGAACTAGATTGATTTTGGCAACTAAGCAGAAAAAATGCTGCGGTTAAGATTACAAGAACTTGCTTCATGTGATAATTTTAAGAATGTGATTTTTATAAAAGAAGTAAATCAATAATAATACCCTAATCCTCCATTTTAATATCGAATACATGCGTGTATGTTCCATCCTCATTTCTAGTAGTCGTTACTTCACCTCTAACCCCTTTATACTTTCCTGTACCACCAACAACAGCATTTTTTTGGGGAATTCCTAACTTCATTACCTGCTCTCCCTTATGATAAGTGCTTCCACCTGGAACAACAATTTTATTTTCATCTCCAAATTTAATAACCATCGTTCCAATACGATCTGTCATGTGAACAGTATTTGCTGAGTCGCCATCTACGATATCAACAGTTACCATCCAACCCAACACTTCACCAACGACTGTTCCCGCAGTATCCCTCAATACCGCCTCAAAAGCCATTCCGTCTCCATGACCATGGGCAGAATCTCCTAAATTGATATGCGTCAGCATAGATTTACTCTGAATAAATGTAAAGGTCTGCCATGCCGAACTAGATTGATTTTGGCAACTAAGCAGAAAAAATGCAGCAGAAAAAATGACAAGTATTTGTTTGATAGTTTTAGTTTTAGTTGAATAAAAAGAAGTGATTTACAATATATTGACTAATATAGATGATATTTTAAAGATAAAAAATAAAGATGTCTACCGACTACAACAAAATTGCAGATGAATATAAGTATTCCAAATCGCTGCCTTGGCGAAAATACCTGGAAGCAAACACTTTATTTAAAATAGCTGGTGACATTAATGGAAAATCTGTACTTGACCTTGCCTGTGGTGAGGGATTTTACACCCGTCTATATAAACTAAAAGGCGCCGCCGAAGTAGTGGGCATAGACCTTTCAGAGCAAATGATTGTATTGGCCAACGAAGCAGAAAAAGTTGATCCGTTGGGCATATCCTATTTTGTTGGAAATGCGCTGGACCTTGATCTAGGAAGACAATTTGATTTGATTTCAGCATCGTATTTGTTGAACTACTCAGAAAATGAATCCCAACTGCAAACCATGTGTAATGTAATTGCCAAACACTTAAAACCAGGAGGGAGATTTATAACCATCAACAACAATCCCGAATGCAAACACCCGGAAATGTCGATGCGGAAATATGGATTTGAAAGGGTCCAAAAAGGATTTAATGATGGGGATGAAGTGATTTATCAACTTTACTCTCCCGATGAAAGCCATGTGGACCTTACCAATTACCATCTTTCCAAGCAAATGCATGAAAGATGTTTTAAGTCAGCTGGCTTAACCAATATCAATTGGCACAACATGGAAATGTCGGATGAGGGAGCTTCCCTTTTTGAAGAAACGTATTGGCAAGATTTATTAAAATGCGAACCGGTAACTGGTATTTCCTGTGAGAAGAAAAATTAAAAACCCACAACATCTGTAGTTTTTATTACTCAGTATTTCGAATAGATTCAAGTTGTAGTGCATGTCAATTTAATTTATGAGAAGTGTCATTTTGTTTCAAGATTTAATGTGATGAAGGTTCTTTTTTGCAGACTATTGCAGAAATACGTTTGCAAAAAGTACCATGAAAAAAGCATTTTACTTGCACGCATATTTATTATTAGGCTTTACAGTTTCCACAATTGCGCAAGACCAGGAAAAGAAGCAAGATCAACTTGAGACAAAAGAGCATGTTCTTTATCTAAATTCCGGTCAAGCTTCAAAAGTTAATCTTCGTTTACAATATACTAGCGATTGGGTTTATGCCGGAAGAAAAGATTCATTACCATTACCCTACTTAACACCTTCAATTTTGTATGCCCACCACTCTGGATTCTTTGTAAAAGGATTTTTGTCTTACCTCTCATCAGAAAAGAGAATCGACCTGTGGGGCGTAGGTGCAGGCTATAGAATGAATAAAGGAAACCTGTACTGGGGTATTGGCGGCGAGTTCAGGATATTTAACGATAGCAGTTATGCTATTCAGTCTTCAGTGAGTGCGATGGCATATACCTATTTGGGTTACGATTTACCCTGGTTAGAAACTATAGTTGATGTCAACGGATTTTTCGGAGATACTGGCGATATCCTTTTAGGTCTTGAACTTGGAAAAACATTTTTCCTTGCTGATAATAAATTTAGTATTTATCCAAATGCTTACGGACTATGGGGTACTCAGCGATATTACAGTGAATACTATACCTATAAAAGCACAACACAAAGACAGAAGCAAGGCCAGGGTGGTAACAATCCCCCTCCTGTTATTGCTAAATCGGTTATGGAAGAGTCAACAAAATTTAAGTTTTTGTCGGTCGATTTAGGTATTGCCTTTAGATATCGATTAAACAACCTAACATTTCACTTTCTCCCATACTATACTATTCCCTTTAACGCGGCAACATTTAATACAAACAATACAATTTCAAAAGAAAATCTTAAAAACACATTTTATTACAATGTGGGTATAAATTTTCTTCTTTAAATGAAATTTCAACGCTAGTTTGCAGTCATATAGCTCCCGTATCTTAACCAAAACTATATCATGACGCAGCTCAGCAGAAGAAGTTTCATAGGTCTTGGCTCTAAATCAATTGCCGGAGCACTCTTAACCCCTTCTTTGGTTGGTTTTTTAGAGGGATGCTCCAAGACAGATTTGCTTTCTGCTTTCGATTGGCAAATTCTTTCCAATCAATTAAACGGAACAGTACTCTTACCAGGTGCCCCTGAATTTGACCCTTTCACCCTTCCCTATGCTTTACAATACGGAAAAACAATTCCACAGGCAGTTGTCCGATGCATGAGTGAAAAAGATGTAGTTACAACAATCAAATGGGCAAGACAAAATGATATTGCGGTTACAACAAGATCAGGAGGCCACTCTTATGCAGGATATTCTTCAACAAATGAATTACTACTTGATCTTTCTGGGATGACCAATATTACTTTGAACTCATCAACTGGTTTGGCAACTTTAGACGGAGGTGTAAGAAACAAACATGTTTATGCTGCATTGCGTGAACCAAGCGTTGCTATCACCCATGGAAGATGCAAAGCGGTGGGCGTTGGCGGTCTAGTACTTGGAGGTGGTATAGGGTTTAATATGCGAGCACATGGACTAACATGCGATAGTTTAGTGGAGACAAGGATGGTGACAGCTGAAGGTGATATTGTTGTTTGCAGTGAGACAGAAAACCCAGATCTCTTCTGGGCAGTTCGTGGAGCAGGAGGTGGAAATTTTGGAGTTCATACCTCCTTTGTATTCAAGCCTTTCCCTGTGTCCAATATCACATATTTTGAAATTAGGTGGACAAATAAGTCAAGACAGGTATTTGAAAGACTGCAAGAAGTACTTTTAGCATCACCAAAAGAATTAGGTGCAAAACTATCTGTTACTGCAAGACAAGTTAGAGTACGACCCTCTGGTACAGCCATTCAATTGACAGTTGGTTTACTTGGTCAATTTGTTGGTGATATCGCAGCTTTAAAAACCATCCTAAAGCCTGCATACGATATTGCATCACCTGTTAATGAGTCAATTGAAAATGGCTTTTATTGGGATGCGCAGGAGTTTCTATCTGAAGCTGGAGAACCTGAATATGTTCATGAGAAATCAAGATTTGCTTTTGAACCCCTTTCCTCTTCGGCAATAGATACAATTTTTGGAAGCCTACTCACTTGGCCAGGCACTTCGGGATATGCCATGTGGAAATGCTTCATTATGGGAGGTGCTATTGCAAATAAACAACCAGATCAAACTGCTTTCTTTGCCAGGAACGCAAAAATGGTTACTTCAATAGATCTGGGCTGGAAAGAAGGGGATCAAAACCTCTTTGGAAACATGCAATGGCTAGATTTATTTCATGAAGTCATGGAACAATACACATCAAAATACAGTTACATCAACTTCATCGATAGAACACAAAAAAATTATTTGGATGCTTACTATGGGCCATCGCTTCCAAAATTGAAAGCAGTAAAAAAACTAGTAGACCCAAAAAATCACTTCAGATTTCCTCAAAGCATCCCAGTTGGATGAGACTAATTAGCTAAACTCACTTATTTGCAGAACTACAGATTTGAATATACTGTCTGGTCTGAGGAGTTGGACTCAATGCCTTGCAATTCACACAATCGGGAGGTAGAGAAGTTGGTGGATCAATTCTAAAATAAAATTCTTGGCCCTCTTTCAAGTTACCAGGAAAACTACAATAGTTAGCATTGCCCATTACATTTTGATAGACGATGCCAGTCGATTCATCCTTCCATGTTTTTTCATAAAAAGAAGGATTCATTCTGTCATCTAAAACCTGCACAACTGCATTACCGCATAGCCCGACAAGCATCAACTTGCCTTTATAACATGCTGAATCTGTAACAACCTGTTGAACATCCACCTGTTTATCACAAGATGTGAATGAGATGAGTGTAAATATGATAAGAAGTATTCTCATGCTATAACAAAGCTAATATTTATTGATCCTTCAAGCCAAATTTTTCATTCAGTGCAAATACTTTCTCTGCAGAATATTGCTCGCCTGCAACCTCAGCCAACTGCTCTTCGAGTAATTTTTGTTTGTGAGACAAAGTGGTTTTGTTTGAATTGACAATACTCATGGTGACTTCATCTTGCTGATCTTCTAATGTTGCAATCACATCCAATACATCCTGCATTTGTTGCATTACCGCCTTCAACTGATTAGGCAACCAGCTGGTAATGGGTGTTCCCCCTGTTGCTTTAGCATAAGGCGTATTAGCCATGATGTATTTCTGCACAAACTGCCAGTGCCCATTTCTGAAATGATAGATCTGCTCTAATATTCCTAACAACCTGGAAAGTCCAATTACACTTTTCTGCTCTTTTAAATAACCAAACATCCCACGCTCATGTATACCTGCAACTTCATTTTCTAAATCAATAAAAAACTGCTGAATACATTTTGGTCTGTAGGTCCTAAGATCAAGTAAGTATTTAGTCAACTCATTTTTAGGATAATAATTAATCACACCTGAAAAAATATCTTCCATGGGTATGATATCATCTTGTGCTCCTGTTTGACCCCTGAATTGTTTGGGCTCATCCCAAACGCCAGTATAGGTAACACCATCACCAAATAATTCATCATTCCCTTTCACACCCATTATAAACACACGAAAATCATTATAATGTTGCCAGCGAGAAGCCTTCCACATTTCTTTTCTGCGGTTATTCATCTCAATCATGGTCTGCATGTTCTTATCCAATGCCGCTTCAGCTTTTTTGATGTCACCCTGCGATACAGCATCTAAAGTTTGCATAACAGATCCAACCAAATCAGCAGAATGCTGATTGATATCTACATGCAACATGATAAATCCAACTTCATCTGGTTGTCCTGAAAACCTGACACACATTTCTAAATTCGTCCATTCCAATCCTGCTGCATCATCTTTCTTCTTGAAATTTCCCAATGAATAGGCATAATGATAATCCAACCAAGGGTATACATCCATCTTATCTGCTACTGCTACAAAAGGTTGTGCAATTTGTACTGGCAACACATTCCTGGCTTTTCCATAATGGCCTGTTTCACGGTAATGTTGAAAAGAAGATTCCAATGTGTAAGCAGAAGCTAAAAATGAATAACCTCTGAACAAGGCTTGCAAAATTCTGACATCCGTTTCTGCATTGACCGCATCAACGTAATTAGGAAGCACTGATACAGCTTCTTCAATTTTGTTTGGATAATGTAAATAGCCGTATTCAGTCGCGCTCAACTGCACCGGCATTTTATCTAAAATATCCTGCAATACAGCATAAGTATCGGGCAAAGTTTTTAGTGGCAGGTGTTGAGGAAGGAAGCCGTTGACGGGACCAACATTGAAAAAGCCATCGGTATATTGTTGCTGCATGTAGTCTACTTTTTTGATTTTTTAAAGAAGCGGTATGAAAATATGACTGGCAAAATAACGATTAAGAAAACAACAGAAAAAAATATCGCCATTTGAGTAACCCCATCAAACAGTATTGCACACAAGGCCATAAGTAGTCCGCCTATTGCCCAAACTTTTCCTGCAAAAAGATGCGTAGCATTCCAGTTGGCAACATCTTCCAATGTCCAGGGTAGTCGCATACCTACAAAATAATTCTGCTTTACTCTTGGCATGTACAGACCAAATGCACTAAATCCAAACCCAACTAACAAAAAGACAAATTTTCCATCTCGCAAACTCTCATTTACCGTTCCATAAAGTATCGATAAACTAATCAGACAAAGAAAAATTACTGCTCCTAGTCCCAAGGCTAAATAATTTGCAGGGTTTGCATCAGCATATCTTTTAGGATCAATTTTTGTGATATTCGAAAAAATAAAAAAAACAAACAAACTGGTTAATCCCATGATAGCCGGACTCAAAAAAATACTTTCAGAAGAACCCCAGCCATCCGCTTCTCCTTTGATATTAAAATGAATTGGAATGCGAGCTGGCAAAGAAGGATACAAATACAAAGCATACCCGAATGTCAATGCAATCAAACCCAATACAAAAAACCAATAAAAACTTTTTTTCATGATGAAAATCATATTTTATTCAAAGCACTCACAAAGATATACAACTAAGTTATTCGGTTTTTTATATCAAAGAATCTGAAGTAATTTCAATACATAAATTCATGAATAATGAAAACGATTCTTGTCTTTGGTATGGGGAAAGTAGGTTCCCTCGTGGGCATCTTACTCAATAAGAAATTCAACGTGACCGGATTTGATAAAAATAATCCAGCTGTCGATCCAGGATTTAAAATTATAAATGGCGATATAAAAGACGAAAAACTATTACAGGAAATCATTCCGCAATTTGATGCTGTTGTTTCCTGCATGCCCTATAACCTGAACTTATCGATTGCAAAGATTGCACATGCCAATGGCAAACATTATTTTGATCTGACTGAAGACGTACCTACTACCAATGCCATCCTTGAGATGTCTGCTACAGCAAAAGGTGCTATGGCGCCACAATGTGGATTGGCGCCTGGTTTAATCGGTATAATTGGTTCAGATCTTGCAAAGAGATTTACCAAGTTGCGCGACATAGAATTACGTGTTGGTGCTTTACCCATGTATCCGAATGGATTAATGGGATATTCATTTACTTGGTCACCTGCCGGTGTAATCAATGAATACATTAACGATGCAGAAGTCATTCACAATGGAGTAAGAAAAATGGTTCCTTCTTTAGATGGATTAGAACACATCAATATTGAAGGACGAGATTATGAGGCATTCAGTACTTCTGGAGGCTTGGGCACCATGTGTGAAACCTACGAAGGCAAAGTAGATACGCTCAACTACAAAACCATTCGCTATCCTGGTCATGCTAAGCTGATGCGCTTTCTTTTGTATGAATTGATTTTAAAAGAAAAAAGAGAGCTGGTAGAAGAAATTCTTACTGAAGCCAAGCCACCAGTAGCCGAAGATGTTGTTATCGTTTATGCAGTAGTTGAAGGCTGGAAGAAAGAAGGACTTGCCAGAGAAGAATATTATCGCTCCTTTCACCCTATTGAATTGGATGGGAAAAAATGGAGAGCAATTTCATGGACGACTGCTGCATCACTTGCTGCAGTAGTTGAAATGGTTGCAGATGGCAAACTACCACAACAAGGTTTCATCAAACAGGAAGACATCGATTTTAACGCGTTTCTGGAAACAACAAACGGTAGTTATTTCAAATCATGATATTGTATCTACACATATCCCAATTCACCAATTATGAATTTTTCTCTTGAAGCATTAGGTTTAGCATCAACCAATAGTGGCGTATTTACTGGATTACAGCATTGGAAAGGAAACGGATCATCATTAGATTCAGTTTCACCCGTTGATGGTAAAGTAATTGCGTCTACACATTATGCAACAGCTGATGATTATGATAAAGTAGTTTCGACTGCCGAAGCTGCATTCACATCGTGGAGTAAAATGCCTGCGCCAAAACGAGGAGAGATAGTGAGATTGATTGGAGAAGAATTACGCAAACACAAAGATGATCTTGGTCGACTGGTAAGCTATGAAATGGGAAAGAGTTTACAGGAAGGATGGGGCGAAGTACAAGAGATGATAGATATCTGTGATTTTGCTGTTGGGTTATCCAGACAACTATACGGACTCACCATGCATTCAGAAAGACCATCACACAGGATGTATGAGCAATACCATCCTTTGGGTGTTGTTGGCATCATTTCCGCCTTTAATTTTCCTGTAGCAGTCTGGTCGTGGAACGCCATGATAGCCTGGGTTTGCGGCAATACCTGTATTTGGAAGCCATCTGAAAAAGCACCGTTATCTGCTATTGCTTGTCAGCTTATCGTAAATAAAGTATTTGCTGCACATCAAATTCCTGAAGGTGTTTCTTCAATCATCATTGGTGATGCTGAAATTGGAAAACTAATGTCGTCCGACAAAAGAATGCCTTTGCTTTCCGCGACAGGCTCAACCAGAATGGGTGTGGCGGTAGGGACAGCAGTCGCCCAACGCCTAGGCAGAAGTTTATTAGAGCTAGGAGGAAATAACGCCATCATTGTTACAAAAGAAGCAGATTTAAATCTTGTTATTCCTGCAGTCGTTTTTGGTGCTGTGGGCACAGGTGGTCAACGTTGCACTACCACAAGAAGATTGATTGTGCACGCAGATTGTTATGAAGTAGTCAAAACAAAATTGATCAAAGCATACAGTCAACTTAAAATCGGAAATCCATTACTCACTGAAAATCATGTGGGTCCGCTTATTGATACGCATGCTGTTCACGCATTTACAAATGCCATCTCTCAAGCACAAACTGAAGGTGGAATTCTCTTGACGGGTGGTGATGTGTTGGGTGGGACTGGCTATGAATCAGGTTGTTATGTAAAGCCAGCCATTGTTGAAATGAAGTCTCAAACGCATATCGTAAAAGAAGAAACTTTTGCACCTATTCTCTATCTACTAAAATACGAAACTCTTGATCAGGCTATCGCTCTGCAAAATGATGTACCACAGGGACTCTCTTCTGCCATCTTCACGCTTAACCTGAGAGAAGCAGAACAATTTTTATCAGTCGCGGGTTCTGATTGTGGAATCGCCAATGTAAATATCGGGACATCAGGTGCAGAGATAGGAGGAGCATTTGGTGGTGAAAAAGCGACAGGTGGAGGTAGAGAAAGTGGCTCCGACAGCTGGAAAGCTTACATGCGAAGACAAACCAATACCATCAACTATGGAACCGCAATGCCGTTGGCACAGGGAATCAAATTTGACATCTAATTTATTTTTTAAATTATTTTTCAGTTAGTCTGCTAACTGTCAATGACTTGCGCTTGCTTGCTTTCAAACTTAGGCAGAATATCTCTCTCTCATATTGGAATTGGCAAGAAAAAAAATTAATTTTATGTCGATCCCAAAACTAACCCCCTCCCTCTTAAATGAAAAGGCTTTCGCTCTTTACCATTACCATTCTATTTATTTCCCTGCAAACCTTTGCTCAACAAAATAACTTCTGGACAGAACATGGTGTAGGTATTTTGAATGTTGGAAAGGCTGCCACCAGAACTAACTTCCCTGCCAATTACAAGTTATTCGATGCAAACTTGACTGCAATGCAGGAGTACTTAACTACTTCTTTAAGAAATAACCCTGCTGGAATAAGACTTTCTCTCCCTAATGCGGATGGCCTGATTGAAGAATTTGAACTTACTGAAGCATCTAACTTTGAACCCGCTCTTCAAGCACAATTCACTGAAATACGCTCTTTCTCAGGAAAAGGAATCACAGATAAAAACGCTTTCTTAAAACTGAGCATATCTCCTCAAGGTGTTCAAACCATGCTTATCAGAGATGGAAAAGAAGAAGAATATATTGAGCCTTATACTGATGATAAACTCACTTATGCTGTTTTTAAATCGCAACGGGCACAAGGACAACTTCCATGGAATTGTTATAC
>Ga0315906_10003145_pt1 | contig 22129 bp, 45 predicted proteins | sample LakEriMetagenome_4_FD_203526 | JGI IMG/M metagenome (GOLD analysis project Ga0315906, IMG submission 203526) | Freshwater fungal communities from buoy surface, Lake Erie, Ohio, United States - Buoy 2 MA122 | ecosystem: Environmental > Aquatic > Freshwater > Lake > Lake biofilm | place: USA...
TAAAAGTTCATTTTCCCCGTTAAATATTAAGAAAACTACCATTACCACTAGTAGCGAGTATACCACAGAACCAAACGCTTGTCAATAGGGTTTATCGGCCATTTCCTATAGTGGCCTTTAATCCATTTCTACCACGGCCATATTCAATAAGTAAAAATTGCTCGATTTTTTTGTCAAACTGATCGTATAAACTATTATTCCCCTGCTTTTGCAGTATTGTACGATGGTGATCCTGTATATTCCTGGGAGTATTGGTATGACTGATAGAGTTTAGGAATATAAAAATGTGCGAAAGTCATGGTAAAAACAGTGACTAATGCAACTACTACGAGACTTTTGATAAAAGGAACATGAAATTCATCGTTTTTCATTTTTCGGCCCTGATTATAAAAAAGGATACTATTGTGCAGAAAAGGTAAAGGGTTCCCAAAAAAGTCCAGACTAAAATTTCTTGATCACTCATATGGATAACCATAAACATGATGCAGATATGAAACAAAAGATGCTTGGCCCATAGTAAGAACATACATTATTAGTAGGCCGTAATCTTGCATAATTCCTAGTTCATTAATTATCATGTTTGTATTCTAGTTTTGGTAAAGGACTATCTCCTGTGTGATCAATTATATTTGATATTGATACTATTAGCACCTTGTTTCTGTTGTCCGCAGAATCTTGTTGCTGTATTAGTTTCTGAATATCTCTAATTAATTTTTCCGCTTCCAAATTTTTATTCAACCTATAATATAACATACACTTTTGCTGACTACAACCACAAAAACCAAACTTGTTAGTTATGCTGGGACAATTGACTGACTGTCTTCATGTCCGCAACTTTGTTAGATTAGATAATACAAACGGAGAAAATAGGATTCGAACCTATGAAGGATTTTAACCCTTGACGGTTTAGTAAACCGTTGCATTAGACCTCTCTGCCATTTCTCCACCCCGATTATTTCAGGAAATTAATTCACTGACAATGACGAGCATTGTATCGTGCAACCCTCCTTGATTTAGAATTCTGTGCCACCTTGTTGACAACTTTAAACGGTGCTGTTACAATCGCTCCAGTGGTTCGTGCAACAACAGATGCGGCAGAACGAACTGGTGTTCTTGAACAGGTTCCGTTTGTGCAGTCAGCAAAAACAACCGAGGATGAAATTGCTGATACAACAATTGCTAGCATAAGATTCTTCATAAATAATCTCCTAAGTTAAAATTAAATTCTTTTCATTCCGTCCAAACAGCCTAGTATTCCAATTATTACCAATAAAGCGTACATATCCAACTTTCTTTTTTTGAGGTCATCACACTCTCAGTACCATAGTAACAACGAGGCCAGATTGTGTCAGCCTCTGGTTTCTTAGGCCACTTTCTTAATAAGAGATGGTCATAAAAAATTCTTACCTTGACATACAAATTCCAAGACTCTATGTATTATGCAGCCGGTTTGTTAATAGTTTGAGTTTGAATAACAATAATCTCTATTACTACTCTCCTGCATAACTACTAGTAAGAAAGACTATAGTACTTCTAACAAGGGGAATAAGAAATTCTAGGTTGACCACAAATTCCACCTGACTACTATAGGGTACATCACACTACTGACTATCACCAAGTTCATCCAAGATAAGATCGTATAATATATCACAATCCATTTTGGGCGGCGCACAAATAGTCATCATATATTCTCTAGCCTCATTACTATAATCATCACACAAGTAATATGGTTCAGAATCTATGTTGTAAGATACTGAAAGAGCCGATGAAACTATTAGGATATTTATTGGATTTAACATAATTATTATCTCTGCATAAGGACCATACATTTTCGCTGACTACCAGCAACGGCAGCAAATCTGAAAGATTAGGTAATACAATCTAAATATTTTTGTGCCTTACATGCGTCTTTACAATACCAGTATACCACACAGTAACAATCGTCACAAGTCCTTGGTATTCATAGACTTGTGTTCAGTCTGACTATTACTATCCGCTTGCTGACTGTTGGCATATTCGGCAAATCCGGTGGTTTTCATAGGACAAAATCATTTTATAATCCACAATAGATTTTTGCCCTAAACCCAACAGTACCAAGCACTTACATCCATTGTATCGTCAATCAGGCGGCTCGTCCATGAGGATGTAACAGATTCTTTGACATAAACCGTTGGTATCACTTAACTTAGGACGAAATTCGCGGGCCGGTTTGCTCTAAGTCCTTTGCTGTCAAGCACTTAGGAAAAGAGCAAGGACCGCCGCAGGTTATTCCCACTGTCCCTACGGCGGCCCCGCTCCATCACGCACCCCACGAAAGGACTAGATGGCGTTGGCAAAATCCAGAGCCTTTGCCAGAGCCTTATTGTTGTCGTTAGCATTAACACCGAACCACAGAGAGTCGAGGCGGTTATCCTCGGTGCGACCCTTGTTGTAGTTCAGATATTCGTTGAAGCCGTTATAAGCGGCCCACCAAGTACCCCGAACATTGGTTGCACTCTGCTTCGGACCCTCAACGAGAGCCAGAATCTCGTCCATGATATTGCGGGTACGAGTCTTAATATCGCCATCCGCAGTACCTTCGATGCCCAGCATCACTTTCACATACCGACGAATATCGGCCTGATTGAAGTTCTTCGACGCGAGGAATCGGTACTGTTCCGCAGTAGCCTCAAACCCAGCATTGATATTGTCCATGATATCACGAACCTGTTCCAGATTATTCTTGCTGGAACGAGTGTGACGAATACGAATCAGTTTGCTGTCCGCGTGACTGTGAGCAAACGCGAGCGTATTCACACAGACCACCCGAATGGGGGTATAGCCCACGCGAATGGCGGTTGTGCCATCGTGCGAGTTGCTGAGCAGAATGAACTTGCACACTTCATCACCCGGAACAATCTCGCTATTGTCGCGGTTGAGTTGAGCAAGCACCCAAACCTTTTGACCGCTATGGAGCGATCCGGCAGTATGGATTCCACACTCGCCAGCATCGAGAAACGGCTGGAACCAATCAAACGCCTCACGATTCTGGAGCGGAGTATAACGCGGCCCAACAACGCCAAGGATGCTACCGTCGCTCTTGCGATAGGTGGCACGATGGTTGACCGGAACACCGTCAACGGTCTGCAAGTCCTTCAGACCCACTTCCCAATCCAGACCAGCGGACACAATCGCGTCCTCAATACCGATATCGGCTTCGACCTTGTTGCCAAGGCCATGCCAAGGGGTGGTACCAACAAACATCATCTGTTCAACAGCAGCGGGCATATCTAACTCCTTCGTGGTTGTGATTCTCGTTCTGATACGCTGATTCTACACTATGGTATCGGCTTGTCAAGAGTCAAAACTTGCGAAAATCTTTTTTGCTCTAAGTCGTTGTGCTGTAAGGGTTTGCGTCGAGCGGGCCCGCCGCCTCGATCCTAAACCCTTGGCTTGCAAGGATTTAGGAAAGGCAGATTAAAATCTCTTTCAAAGAGTTTTACTGTTTCGGTATTATAGGCACATTCTTCTGGTATATAACAATATAGTCCTACACACCTTGCCCTCTCATGTTCATCAGAGATACTCCGTTGTATATGCCGCACAGTATTACCACTACATATAAGATCGTCAAGGATAATGTACCTAAATGGTGCTACTCCCTCTATGGTAAAGTCCGAATAACATTTGTCATTTTTTTTACGAATAACAATAATATGCTTATTCAGTAGTTCAGCAACTTGCGGAACAACCATAAGGCCACTAGTCCCGCAGCAAGCAATACTATCAAAATCTTCAGATATCTTTCTCAAATCGCATACAGCCTTGATAATAATCTTATTTCTAACCTTATGGTTTAGAACATGGCAAGTATGACTAGCACCTTGAATGATTTTTCCATCTAAAGTTTTACGAATATCGTCGATAGTATTGTTTAATACGTTCATAGTGAAAACAGACGGATGGATTCGAACCATCTAATAGAAAGAGAGATAATAGAATACTTGTCCCACCAAGTTGCGTCTGTTGCAGAGAAGTTAATCGTCCACTAGTTCGTCGGTTAGATTATGATAGTTATATTCCCACGAATCCTGGGAATCTTGTTCGTTTTCACAAAAAACGTATTCATCGTCATACAACTCATCAATGTTGTTGTAATCAAGATAATCACGATCATCATAATAAAGCATAAGTCTCTCCTTCTTTGCTTCTATTCTACACCAAACCGGTCAAACTGTCAAGTGGGCCTCCCGGGACTCGAACCCGGAACTTACGGTTTAAAAGACCGCTACTCTAACCAGTTGAGTTAGAGGCCCATGTGAGACTGATTATACAGGAGCCTCAACCTGTTGTCAAGCGTCAGCCTCCGAGTAGGGCGAGTAGGAGTCGAACCTACCTATGAACACCTTATAAGAGTGTCGGATGCAACCGGCTTACCTTCCGCCCCGTGTTGTGATTATACTATAGTTATCGGCGTTGTCAAGAGTAAACTTTAATCTAACTGGCTCGGTAGGACTCGAACCTACAACCGGGCGGTTAACAGCCGCCAGCTCGACCATTGAGCTACGAGCCAATAAGTTCCGGGGCTAGGATTCGAACCCAGACAAAGAGAACCAAAATCTCTGGTGCTACCGTTACACTACCCCGGAGTCTACATATCATACTCACGACGCCACTGTTTGTCAACGGCCTTGCGGGTACGCTGTCGCTTGGGGCGATTGTCGAACGTAGTATCCGTTTTGTGTTCCCTGTGTCCCTGACGCATTTCCCACGGCATAACCTTCTTGATTTTGATTACGTTGCGGCGTGGCCTCATATCGTCGTTGTTGTGGAGGGTAATCATACCATGTACCATTTTCGTGTTGGTAATAAACCTTATTTGTGTTAGGATCGTAAGCCATCAAACAATACTGAATCGGATAGTTAGTTTTTACACTATCGGTTTGATTTGTCAAGGGTTTGAGTTGACCGTTTGAATAATCCTTATACCCATTATAAACAAAACCCAATAATGCCAAAACTATTGGAATCCATTGTACCATACCGTTTCCCTTTGTCAAGAGCCGCTTCGTTCCCATACCCTAGTATCGACATTCTGTAGACATCACTTTAAAAAATCTTTGGCATGGTATTCGCCGCCCGCGGATTTGCCCTAAGTCCTTTATGGCCAAAGGTTTAGGAATAGCCCCAAGAGGAATCGAACCTCTAACCAGTGCTTAGAAGGCACTTGTTATATCCATTTAACTATGGGGCCGTCAACGCCGCAAGCCCCGGTGGCGTCCCACCGAGGCTATGCGGTTCGATAGTGTTGTCATCTTACTATCTTATATAGTAATAATCTCTAAAGGGTAGACAACTTCGTGGTTACCATCCACTTATCTGGTTGGTTAGACCCCTTTAGGTTGCACCTTTGGCCTTGCAACGAGCCATCTTACCTATTACGCGGGAGTTACCCCGCCGCACTATGCCTAAAATCTATTTATACTGGCATAGTCCAGTGATATTCAACTTTCGATAAGCGTAGCCTTGGTTTCGGTTCCAGTAGCATCATTTGCAAGATTCAACTGGTCATTCAACCATCGAACAAACTCGCTCTTATCAAAATCTTGATTATCTGTAATCTCAACTGTAAACTTCATAATATTCTCTCTTTCTTATTACGCGGGTCGAAACCCGCCGCACTATGCCTAAAACCTGTTTATACTGGCATAGTCCAGTTTTGTCAAGCGGTAGCCTCCGCAGTCTCACGCTTAGACTTTTTCGGATTCGCGGAATCACCCGCAGCATCCGCAGTCACGCCGGTCACCCTGGCACGCCAAACCTTGTAACCCTGCTCCGAAAACGCCTTGACTTCTCCAGCCTTGACGCTCGCGTGAACGTCACCGGGAAGCGTATCGGCCAGACACTCACGAATAGCCTCAGTCACAACTTCGCGGTCGAGAGCATCGGCAACAACGTCAACATTGAAAGAAAACTTCTGCATGATAAAAACTCCAAAAAGTGTAATCGAACCAAGTAAAGTAATGATACCCAAACCATCATCACTTGTCAAGTGCTAGACCGAACTTTTTGGCGTTGCGGTTGGTTAGCGTCTTGTCGTGTGATGCTATCAGTATACCACTGTTATCGGCACTGTCAACACCGCTTCATGAATCTTTTTTTGATTTGCTGTAAGTTGTTGTGTAGCAAGGGTTTACGTCAAGGCGGCCGGCCGCCCTCGCCTATTCTTCGTCGCCCCTAGATAGTTCCCAACCCGCAGCCCTTACAATACTTTTAGTAGCGATCACATTAGTTTGTGGATCAGCACTAACATAATCCCTATAGCCACGTTCATCAACATAGAAATACTCGTCGATAGTATCAAACTTATTAGTCAATAACAATCCACTAATCGCAGCCTCAAGAGCATCTCTTTTACTTAGTGTAACTTCTAGTGTGCCAGATTTGATATAAAACTTACCCATGGTCAACTCCCAAGGCTAATAAGAATATCGTCGTCAAAATCGCCAAAATCCAAATCCTCGTCAATATCCAGCAGAGCATTTAGCCAGTAACCATGAATAAGTGTGTCGGCATTAGTACCAAAACTTATATCACTATTAGAAATAGCGTCCATTACATCGTCATAGTCTAACTTATTATGATCGCACACATCCTTCAAGGCCAGACATTCGTGAGTAAAACTTTTCATTACAACTCCTAGTGAGAGGGAAACAACACGTTAGCCAAACCGCGAACACACAAGTTACAGTCTACACTACCCTTAGTCGGAGTGCAAGTCACAACGCCACGACCACGGCGGATTTCGGGACAAGTCACAAACTTCTCTCCGTCGATGATTACCAGTTTAGGCAGACTCTTACGCCACACTTCCGCAGCGGCTTTACGCTTGGGACGCTTTTTGGCAATCTTTTCGTCACTATCGCACCACGCGAACAGTTTGAAACCCGCCAGCGATGCCGTAGCCTTGTCATTAGCATTATGCACACTGGCATAGACTGCCATATACTTATCCATCATGCTAAGGCGAGGATCATAGATATGGGTATAAAACCACATATCGGGAAGCGTAGCACCATCGGCAAGAATACTCTCGCAAGCCCACACTACATTGTCAACGTAGTCGGTGTCTAGTTCGCCATTGAGAAACCAATCGCCACGCTCATGCCAACGAATACTCTTACCTTGACGAATAGCGTCCAGAATCATGGAGCGAATACGTCCACGCTCAGTAATGACGTTTTGCATACCAGCAGGACGAACATTAGGATACATTTTCTCAGTCTGCTCGGCATAACAACCGTTACCGAGAAACTCACACGTTGACGGACAAGTATCGCCAACTGGCCTAGAAACGACCAAACAACCCTTGCCCAACTTGTCATTACCGTTTGCAACTTTCATGATTCTCTCCTAGCGTGTCTCGTGATTCTACACTAGATTATCGGCACTGTCAAGCGGTTTTCTTTAGAAAAAGTTTGGCACGGTATTCGCGCCCGCCGCCTTGCCCTAAGTTGTTTAGCAGCAAGGCTTTAGGTCAAGAGAGATAACCCTCACAACCCAAATCGACCAGTTCTCGCAGCAGATTCTCAGCCGCTTCGGGAGTTGCAAGAGAGATGCTGTGCTTTGCTCCAACCTTAGCCGGAACAAACTTATCATACTTCCAACCGCCAACCAGATAGTCGGTCCATTCCTTGGCTTCCCTCAGTCCCCAGCCAGTATGGATACGAATAGCCTTGATGCACTTGATTCTGTTATCAAGGCTCAAGCCGCCGGTAATGGTAACGATCTTGTTCTGGTTCACACCCAACGCCACTTCGATAGCGTTGATGATGCGATCACGAAGGCTTCTGCCCTCATCACCACCGTAGTTGTCGCACTGGTTAGCGAACAGAACAGCCTCACGCACAGTCAAATCAACCTTGATCATTCTCTTTCCTCTAAAATGTAGACTTGTTTACCGTTAGTAATCAGTGTTGCGTATTCAGTCTCATCCCACACAAACTCATTACTATCACTCTCACGACGCCAGTATGGATCACGAATGGGATTATAGTATAACTTCTCAAGGTTGTCAACAGGCAAAATCGGATAAAAATCCTTGCGAAGCATAACCTCTTGGCACTTTACCCACCCACTCACATCATGCACACCACTCTCAAATACTTGCTTGGCTTTATTGGGCCGATTGCGAAGTCTACAACCCCTCATTTCCAACTGATATTCATTAGGGTCATAATAATACTCATCGACCTTCTTACTACCCTGCATAACCTTGATTTGCCAGTGCATAAAATGCTTTCCACCACCAAGATGGAATCGCACCTCACCGTACATTGGTTTCTGTTTCATGCTCATAGTATACCTTATCGACCAATGGTTGTCAAGACCTTTAATCTTTCGCTGACTACAGCCACCCCAGCCAAATCCGAAGGATTAGGAAAAACAAGCGTTGGGTTGAGCCATACTCGACCGCCATTTAACCGTGGCTTCTTTGATATCATTCTGCCAACGGCCCACCCACTTGTCTCTCTAAGTATACTCTATTATCGGGCATTCGTCAAGCATCTCTTTAAAAAATCTTTGGCACAAAACGTGCCCGCGGCCTCGCCCTAAGTGCTTTAGGAGCAAGGCTTTGCGTCAGATCACTAGATCGGCAGAGTTCTGTATGGATACTCTCTCTCTGGCCGCTCCGACTTTCTGGATCACCACCCTGTGGTCACCGAGAAACTCCACCGTACCATCCTCGCCCAGTGCGATCCACGCCTGACCACCGCCGCCATCGGCCGGATGGAAGAAAAACAGCGTCTCGCCCTCCTCCTCAAAATCGCTCCGAACCCACTTGCCATTGCTCATCGCTTCTCCTCCACTACTTGATACCGATGCTCATTGATGGTAATCGTACCACCAAACATACTCCAAGTCAACTCCTCTTTCATCGCTCGCTTGTGGGCCTTGAGCAGAGCAGGGTAGTCCTGCTGAAACTGCTCGTCGGTCGCATCAGTCCAGATTATTTGCATCATTTGTGATCTCCTTGAGTTCTGCCAGACGAGCATCCTTCTCGGTCCCGTCATCGTATTCGACCCACGCGGCCCAACGCCCGATCAGTTGCACTACGGTTCCCTCATGGCCGATAATGCCGTTCCAACGAATCCGACTTCCAACGGTAATCATTCGACGTTCACTCCGTATTTGTGACACTGAAACCTTTCGTCCACCTGTTCCGGCTCGTCGCACGGCTCGATCATTATCGAAATGCCGTTTGGTGCGGTGAACACGGTGCGATAGGGACCATCTTCCCAATCCGGCATATCGTTGTTCACGCCGATCTGATCCATTACCAGTGCGTCGGCATGGAACGTGGCTAGATCGAAGTTGCGGAACGCCTTGACATGGATCACCCTGTCTCCCGTCACCATCAACACCAGATGCATAACCCTTCTCCTTGTGATGCTAAGTCTACCATCTATTATCGGCCTGTCAAGAGGCTTTCTTTAAAAAAGTTTTGGCACGGCATTCGCGCCCGCGGCCTCGCTGTAAGTTATTTACTAGCAAGGCTTTATGGCGACCACGGATAATCCTTTGGATATGGTTCGCTAGGCGGTTGCGGCTTGTCCTGTCCCTCGTCGGGCATCCACCACGGAGCATCCATATAATCTACATTTCCCCAAGATTCCCCACAATAGATATTATGAATACAAAACTTATCCTCATAGTTTATCTTATAAACCCCACGCCACACACCAATAGCCTCACCATAATAGATGATCTTTTGGCCGTTGATTGGGCGACGAGGCCCGTGAAAACTAATCCACTCCATTATACCCTCATTGCTATCTTTTCGTATTCACTAATCAAATCTGCTACCGTTATACCATGCTCTTCTGCTAAAGTCAATGCCTCTTTCTTAGCAGGACTCATAATCAACATGGCATTCTTTAGAACCCTGAGAATCTTAAATATTGCTTCTTCTTTAGTCATTCTTCCTCCGGTGGAAACAACCTGTTCCAAGCCTCATCATCGTTACCCGTCATCAGAATCTCACGCTGCTCCGCAGTCAGATGCGGAAAGCATTCTTGAATCAAACCACCATTAGCCCAACGATTAGCCTCGTCAAGATACGTCACAATAGAAAAACTATTACCGCTATTTGTAGTGCCACTAAAAGTCACGGTGCCACCATCATGGCTAACCCAACGCTCAACACGATCACTCAAACCAAATCTCTGAAAGCCAAGCATAACTTTTCTCCTTGTGCTACCATTCTACTCTAGTATTATCGTCAAGTCAATAGGAAAAAACCAGCGAATCTTTTACGCCCCGATTCTATTGTCCTGGTGGCTACCCTGTTACGGACCATAGGAAACCGCCCACGGAAATCCTTCCTAGGCATAGTTCATGACTCATGCTGTCTGGCTCTTGGGAACGGTTACTGGTTGTATTGTAATGAGTTTAGGCTGCTCTCGCCGTTTCCGTGCTGCGCTTTCCTAGTTGGCTCTTTTATACGTTATTTATCCAACTAGCCTACTCATTGTATTACTCGTGGTCTGGATGCAATCCCACATAGATTAGCACTACTATACAGCGTATAAGCCCGCTGTCAACCCACAGCCCGATGTGACGGTAGGTTTATCGTAATGGCTTATCCTAATCTAGTCCCTCAGCATGGACCCACGGATGTTTGTTTTGTCTTACTCTTTCATTCTACACTCTATTATCGGCCTGTCAAGAGCATGATCGTGAGAAAATAAAAGATTCCGCCCGCCCGCGGCCTCGCCCTAAGTCCTTTGTTTCCAAAGGGTTAGGGTTAGAGGCTTTAGCGAGAAGACGGCTTAGAACATCATTGCCGCAACACCGCTCTTGAACAGAGCCCCACCCAAGAGGGGGCGACGGCAGTTCACAACGCGCTCTGCGTAGAAGTTGCGAACAGTACCATCGGGACTCTCACCAGTAATAAGGTGATGAGTACGCTTGAACTTACTATCATTTCGTCGGTAGTTGCTAGTAGCATTCAGCCGACTAATCTGATTATCATTCAGCGTACAAACATCACGCACCTTGACCATATAACGCTCAGGATCACCCTTGTGAGGCTGGAGATACTCAAAGTTATACACTTCTCCAACCCTAGCCGAACTCAGACTAGCGTTCACGCCAGAGTAAACATGAAACAACACAAAAGCAACAACAACACCAACCACACCAACGGCAAACAGACCATAAGAAAAAACATCAGTCATTTAGAACCCTTTCGTTGAAATGAAACCTTTTCTAGAGTATACCACACCAAACCACGCTTGTCAATCTTCTTTCCACTGAATCGTGGGAGTTGACGGACCATAATATCGATACAGATATTCAAAGTCCATATTTCCATACCGCTCATAGTTCAGGATCAAATCACTCACCCTGCACTGGTACAGCGTAGGAGGAGTCATCTTGCTCCACTTGTAGGTACGATAACCATCCTTTGTGATGCAAGTAATCCAATCCTTACCAAACTTCAAAATAGTACCCCAAACATTCTTACCATTATAGGTAAAGTTTAGGGTGTTGCTAACCCAGTAGGGCCAATAGGGATTGCTCATCTTTTCACTCTCTTTCTTCTACTTCTATTATCGACATTCTACCACGGGAACTTTAGCCCGTCAAGCAGAAAATAAAAAATTTTGGCGGCCGGCCAGCTTGCCCTAAGTCATTGTGTTTAAACAACTTAGAGCGAGCCGTTTTAGTTTGTGGACGGAGTTGACTTTTCCACACACTTCTCCACAATCTTTCCCATAACCATCTTATGAAAAAGTTGTTCTGCAATCATAATAGCATCTGCCCTCATTTCGGCAGGATACTCCCTCATTTCGGTCAAACGCACCACGGTGGCCGTAAAGTTCATAATGTCAATCATCATCTGCTCATGCTCGGTCACAACGGCTTTCATCTCTTTTTCTCCTAGTAAGACCATTCTACTCTGCTAAAGACCGCTTGTCAACACCAAAAACTTTCGCTGACTACGCCCACGCCGCCCAAATCCGTAGGATTAGGCAGGACAAAATGACCCCACGGGGATTCGAACCCCGGTAAACGGAACGAAAATCCGTTGTCCTAGGCCACTAGACGATGGGGCCAATCAACCAAAAATCGTTTCTTCAATCCTTAGATCGCTACCATACTTGTCCTTTGCTTTTTGCCAAGCATCATAGCGACTAAAAGCCACCACATAACCAACGAATCGGCCATGCTTGAATACTCTCCACGACGTTCCGGCAAGGCATTGAGCAGTGGTCATGAGCAATCTCCTTTGCCGGATTATACACATTATCGACGCATTGTCAACACTAACTTTAGAAAAAATTTGGCACAGATTTCGCGGGCGCGCCGCCTTAGCGTAACCCTTTATGTCTCAAGAGTTTACGATCCATGCCGCAACGCAACCCGCCACGAATGATACAACCAAAACAATCTTATCCATTTACTAATCCTTTTTTATTGGAAAAACAAGATCAGAAACAATGTAACAACCAACAATGCCAGCAATAAATCCCACACCAATCTGTACCCAGTTTATATCGACCATCCGTGGCCCCTTTCTTTAAGGAATAACAAGATATTCATTTGTAACCAGCATATTATCTTCAAACTCTGGCTCGTTTCCAGCATTAACATACCATGTATAGTTTTTCTGGTAAACTTTAACAGGGCTATACTGATTAATACGCTTTTTAGTGGTACTGGTACGATATCCCCCACTATTCAACTTATAAAGCCCGTTAGGGTAGATCACCACCACCTTAGTACCGTGGAGTTCAATCGCCACACTGCCATCGTGTTCAATGTAAGCGTAGGTATTATTTCCAACCTTACGCTGGCTGCGATTACGCTTGCCCAAAACCATCTTTGTCGCTTCGGCGTGAGTCATTTTCTTTTCCTTTGGGATGATGCTCTAAGTCTACAGGATATCATCGGCCTGTCAAGCGTTTTTCTTGAAAAAATGTTGGATCATTCCACAGATATCGAAAACGATTCCCCAGATCGTGAACGCGATGGTTGAAGTACCTACTAGCATCATCCACCAACCCAGATACGTTTCGCCCTCACCCGTCAACACGTTAGGCTCACCATATCCCAAAGCCCACATGCACACCACGATCACGCACAGGGCAGCACTATAAACCAAACCAACGCCGGTCATGAACAGAGTATTCATTTCTTTTCCCTTTTGTGTTACTACTTATATCGGTATTCTACAGGCCAAAACTTTACCTGTCAACAACAAAATAAAAGATTCCGCGGCCCCGCCCGCTCGCCCTAAGTGCTTATGCACAAAGGGTTTGCGGCAAGCGTCACTCAAAATCCACGAAGATTACTTGAGCATATCCTCGTGGCCTGATGGTGATACTATCCCCATAATCATAGGTGTCAGCCCTTACTCCCGTCATATTGGCGAGAGCCTTAGCCCTCCTCACAATAGTACGCTGAGAAACATCATCAGTCACATTGAACTGGTGAAAGTTAACCCACCCATAGTTAGCCTCACCACCGAAAGTATCAGTAACTGTAACAGCACATTTCATCAGAAATCCTCCCCGTAGTAACCGTAGTCCTCGTCGGTCCCCCAACCGGCGGATTCCATCGCGGAATCGTGGTCGCCGTCCATGCTATCGTCGTAATCGTCGTAAAAATCGTTATCGTCCATTTCCGGCTCGTCGCCGTAGAAATCGTCGCTGTAATCGTAGTGGTAATCCGTGAAGTTGCTGACCATACCATCCTCCTCGTGAGAGTTATCGGGATCGAAACAGGGATCGGGGTGACTCATGACTTTCTCCTTTTCAGTAAACATACCACGGAACACCGTTCTCGTCAACCATCATTTCCGGCTCGGGGTACATCTCGTCGGCCAGACCCGTGACTTCGGCCCAATCCATCGGGTCGCAAGTCGGCTCGTCAATCGGCTCAACCATCGGCTCCAGCGTACCCTGCTCCGCAAGGTCGGCCAGGATCGCATTCACATCGTCGAAGGCATTGAACATGGTCATTTCTCCGGGGTGATGCTCTGATTCTACAGAGTATTATCGGCGTGTCAACAAACAAAAATCCAGAAAATAAAAGATTTTGTTATTCGCTCTAAGGTGTTGATACCAAAGGGTTTACGCCGCAGCGGCGGGCGGCTGTCAACCCCCACACAGAGGGGATATTGTCAACCCCTCCAGCCGAAGGGGGAGACTTCCTCACCAGCGGCCAAAATGGCGGCGTACTGCTCGGCCAGTGCGGCCTTGCGTTCCGGCGAACCCGGCTTGCCCACCTTCACGATCATGGTATCTTCACCCCCCACCATGCGGGGATCGGCCTTCTCAACCTTCACACCCCCCTTGCGACGGAGAGCCTTGCGATTGAACTTGAGAACCTTTTCGCTGCGGATCGGACCATACTCGCCGTTTGCGAGTCGGGGCTGGTGAGGGATTGCGATGCCGAGAAAGCACATACGAGCCTGACGCTTGGCATCTTCGATGATCTTGAACTTGGTAGCCATTTTCTTTTTCCTTTTGGTGATGATGGTAGTATATGAAACTTTTTCCGCCGCCGCAACCCCCCTTATTCGGGGATCGGCCAGATTTGCACATCGGCCCCACAGTGTTCGCCACACTGAGGGCAAACGCCGTGTTCGGCGTGAATCGGGGTCATTTCAGCCCCACAGCAATCGGACACAATCAGGATATCATTCATCATCTTTCACTCTCACTTATCGACATTATACCCTGCATTCTTTAGATAGCAAGAAAAAAAAATGTATTTTTTGTGGCACACGATTTGCTAATGCAAAAACCGTGCCAAAAATCGGGCGCGGCGATTAGCCCTAAGTCCTTGCCACATAACGAGTTACGCTGGCTGTCGGTATCGTTATCCGGCTAGAATAGCCGGTACAACCCCCGCAGATAGGGGGCTACCCCCCTTTCGAGGGATAGCTCCCACACCCCCTTTCAGGTGGCATGAATGAACACACGTTCACTTACAGTTTTGTTAGTAACAGTTACAATCCAGTTTTTACCGCTACCATCCTCTCGCATGATAGCATTGATGAGTCCAACGTGAGCGTTACCCTTCGGGTCGATCACGCTACCATACTTGCCACTCCGCATCGCGGCCAGAATCTTATCAAGGCTATTCATTTCAGAGATTCTCCTCGTAAAAAGAAATACCAGCGTTCACACACTGGCTAAAAGCGTAGGTGATCCAAGCCGCAACGCTCAGATAGGCCACCAGAGCCATCCAATCATTGAAAGTCAGATACATGATTTCCCTTTCGTGTGAGTGTATTCTACCGAAACTTTTTCGCGGCGTCAACCCCCTCTCAGGCAGGGGTCAGTTCGCTATCGCAGAAAGTCGATATCGTCTGATCCTGCACCCTAACGACCCACACGTTTCCCTCGTCGTAGTACCACTTCACGATCACCCCCTCTTTCGGAGTGGTGTAACTGTTCACGATAACCTTGTCGCCAACTTCGAACACGCTAGCCTCTCTTTCTCGTGAGTGTATTCTACAGTATAGTATCGGCTTGTCAACAAAAAAAATCCACAAAAAATAAAATCGTCACAAGTCCTTATGGCACAAGGGTTTACGTCGAGGCGGCGCCCCGGCCACCCCCCTATTCGGGGTACGATTCCCCTCGCTCCACCATAGCACAGTAGTCGTTCAGTTTATCATAGAACGAATCGGCATAGTAAAGCAACACGCGGTCGGGGTGATTGTTGATGGTAACATAGTAACCACCATTGTAAGGCTGATCCATCTTGGCATGGCCACTATGCGTGATAGAGTATTCGCAATCATCGCCCATCATTTCGTGGATAGCGTGAACGATTTCGTTGACGGTAACGTGGCGAAGCATCATGTTAGTTGTCCCATCCGATATTTTGGTCAATGAAAGGCCCATACACCATACCCTCATCCACCCAACTCTCATTCGGCGTGGGGGTGAGAGTCACGATATCCTTACCCGTACTGTCAAACCGAATCCGATACATAGCCTGTCGGTAATCGTTGCCGGGGATGATATCCACCACAACTCCCCGTGCGATGGTATCGTTTCGACCACCAGCACACACTCTATCACCAATCTGAATCATGTTTTCCCTTTCGTGTTGAGTGGATCGTACCAGACTTTTTTCGCCCCGTCAACCCCACTATTAGGTGGGTTCCGAAAGCCATTTGTCCAGAGCATCTACGCTAGTGCAGTCAGCACGGGGGATTTCGATTTCCTCGTCGCCAACTCTGACTAGATAGGTATCGGTATCCATCTGGACGATCACGCCCGTGGCGTACATATGAGCAATCCGCACGAAAACCTTGTCACCGATTCGCATGGTCTTTTTCCTCTTGTGACTATTGTACCAGACTTTTTTGGCCCCGTCAAGCCCCCACAACGGGGGAGCGATTCCGACGGTTGTATTCCATCATCGCCTTTTCATCCTGAATCATCCGGACTACGCTATCCCGGAACGCGGTCACGAGCACATCGTAACCCATCTTCACATCGTACAGGTGGTAGAATCCACGAGCATCCTTCGTCAGCACGAAACCCACCTTCACGGCTTCCATCTTCAGATTTTTCATTTTCGTTTTTCCCTTACTTTCTATATCGGTATTCTACAGTGTGAACTTTAGTTGTCAAACAAAAAAAATCGGATTTGTTTACCCCCATAGCGAGGGGGTCGCGCTGCCCGGCCGGATTGGCTGGGACACCCCCCATTAGCGGGACATTTTCAAGATACGCTCCACGGTCCCGGCCTTGACCATCTTTTCCAGATGTTGCCGAATGCGGAAACCGTCAACACCTTCCGCTCGCATCGTGGCCGCGATATCGGCCAGACTACGGATTTCGGCCTTGCGAGCATCGTCGAGCATCCGCACAAAAACTTCCCGGCGATGCATGACTTCGATAGGGTTGCCGAAACCGTCGGCCATGGACAGCGGCGGAAGGATCGACAACTCGCCGACACTGGTATTTTGCTTCCGATTGTTGCACACTCCACAAAGAGCCTGCAGATTGTCCAGACTGTCGGAACCACCCTTGCTTTCCGGCACAATGTGATCACACTGTAGAGCATCGCGGTCGCCGATACCACAAGCACGGCAACGGCCGTTGTCGCGGGCGATAACTTGTTCGCGGATCGTCGCGGGAATCGGCTTTTTTCGTCGCATGATCATTTTCCCTGCTAGGTTATATCGGCATTTTACCCTACGATACTTGAATGTCAAAGAAAAAAAATCTGAAAAAATAATCGCTAGAAATATCTTATTTGGCACAAGGTTTGCATATGCAAATGCCATGCCAAAATATATTATTCCGCGTAAAAGATTACATTAGGTAGTACATCCCCCATAGGTGGGGGTTCGGCTGCCCGGGCGGATTGGCTGGTACAACCTATCCCCCCTAGTGGGGGATCATGAAACCCCCATCCAACTCGCGTTTTCCACGCAATAATCGTAGAACATATCGTTCAAAACACGTTCGGCCGTGTTGAGTGTGATTCGCTTTTCTGTCATGATAGCGTCACACTTTGCCACGAAGCGGTTCAGACGGGGATAGTAGATGATCGACACTTCGTGAGAGTTATCTTGCCAGATGCGAGCCTTGATATTGTTCAGTTGGTTGAGCGTCTTTTCCATTTTCTTTCTCTTTTCTTTGTGTTAGACTAGATTGTAAAGACCACCGAACCCTGCCGTCTACCCCCCCCGATGGGGGATCACCGGATCCCGTAGCGTGTGACCCTGCGATCCTTCACCGCGTCGTAGCCGTCATCCGTGCTGCGGAAGGTGGGGACGAGCGGCCGAAAGATGCAATCGACAGACTTTTCCCAATAGATAGACTTGACACCATCGGCAGTCTCGACCACGAGGAGATTGCCTTTTTCCGTCTTACGCTGCGACAGCACTTTGCCAGCGTAGGGCTTGCCGTTATAGGTGCAACGGATCGAACCACCGACGACATCGTAACCAGCACACTTGATCATGTCAAAACCTTTCGTAGTAGTGATGCCCCGATTATACAGTATGGTATCGTCAACGCAAGAAAAAAAAATGAGAAAATCTTTTTCTTTCGATATTGTAAGGATTGGATTTTTGGCATAGGTTTTGCTGCCAGATTGGATTAGGTAATCCATAGGATACTCTCCCTCGTTAGGGGGGAATCGTATCATTGTGGGATTGTATCCCCCTATTGGGGGGTATACGCTTGTTCATCCTCCTATTGGGGGGTAGGATCCCTCTGGCGTGGTAGTGTACACTTGTGATCCCTCTGTCGGGGGGTATCTCCCTCTCCCTCTATTGGGGGGAGTCTCCCCTCCCCTCTCGCGGGGGGTATGTAGCGTTCCCCCAACTAGGGGGGTTTTTCTGTTTCCCCCACGAATAGGGGGGTTTTCGGCCGGGGCGGCCGGTGGTCCAAAAAAAATAAGCACCCCCATATAAAAATTGGCCAGTTTATAAAAAAAGAGGCGAGTGTTGCCACCCGCCCCTTTTGAACCAAGGGTCGAAACTATTTTAGTAGCGATATCGAACCCAAGGATTATAAACGTAAACAGGATAAGTAGCCACGGGTTGAGAATAAACCACAACCGGTTGTGGCTGATATACTACCACAGGCACATAAACCACTTGAGGCCGCACTTCCTGCACAACCACACACTGAGGTTGAACAACAATAACTTGTGGTTTTTGACAAGATGTCCATTCACAAGCAAAACAACTATTTGCACAGTATGCTACCATGAAAATAGCGCAAAATAATGAAGCCTTAACCATTGATATCACCAGAAGTTTGAGCAACCTTAATCTTTGGTGGTCTGCCTCGTTTCTTCTTAATATCTAACTTGCGCCTTTGACGGCGTATCATGCTTCGAGTAATATTTTGACCCGTCATCTCACTTAGTTTTATGGCCAAAACCTCATCATTCATTAGATCCTGATTGTTTCTAATAAATTCTAGTTCACTATCAAGCCATTTCTTATAATTCGCCATTTTATAACCTCCATAAATTGCACAAAATGTGTAACTGTTTATTATAGTATTGTTGACCAGAATAGCAAGAGGGCAATTATGATAAACGACCAAAATCCACAATTTGTTGATAGCGTACTAGAAACCAAAGCAGAAGCCTCTTTAAACGAACAAATACAAAAAGATTTAGAATTACCAGAGGGTAAATCTATAGCGGAACTATTAGATGACCAAGAAAAATCAGAAAAATAATATTTATGAACAATATGGCGTTACTGAACAAGATTTTTTGAACGTATTAGACAACATTAGTAAACGATTAGCATATAAATTTAAATTTGGATATCATGAATATGAGGACATGAAGCAACAAGCCGCTATATTTGCTATAGAGGGTTTGCAGAAGTATGATCAAAAACGCCCACTAGAAAACTTTCTTTGGACCCACGTTCGTAACAGATTATTTAATTACAAACGAAATAATTATCAGCGCCCAGATAAACCGTGCTTAACCTGTCCACTATTTGACAAGTCCAGAGCAAGCCAGTGTTCAGAGTATGATAATAAAAATGATTGTGAATTATATTCAAATTGGAAAAACAGAAACGAAAATAAAAAAAATATTATGAGGCCCCAAAGCATTCATAAAGATGCTGACAACGAAGATACCCCAATAGCAGACAAACACGACTCATCAACTTTTCTGCAAAACCAGGAAATAATAAACTTTCTAGATTCACATATAGTTAGCACAGAATATAGAGAAATTTATTTAAAATTGAAACATGGAGTAAAAGTAAATAAGCCCCTATTAGATAAACTAAAAATCCATATAGAAACATTATTGAAAGATTACCAATGTCAAAAAAACGAGGACAATTAAGCTTAGACGAAGAAAAATTTATTCGTGATAATGTTAATACTTTACCAATTGAAAATATTGCTGATCAACTAAACAGAAGCGAAGCTCCAGTAAAGAGATACATAGAAGAAAATAATCTTTATCTAAGCAATGATGAAAAAAAGGATAATGAAACATTACGATACAAATTATATAGCAAAACATTTTGGCCAGAAATCGCCCGTCAGTTTGATGAAGATAGCGGAGAACTAGAATACTTTGAGAACACATGGATTGGTCTTATTAAACAGTTCAGAGAGGATGTGCTTCCTGCTGAAGAATTACAGATCAAACAATTCATCACCATAGATATTCTTATTAACCGAAGCATGAAAGAACGAAAGCGCCACATAGCCATGACAGAAAAACTTCAACGAGAAGTAGACAAAGAATATGAAAAGCCAGAAGATCAAAGAGATGTTCCAAAATTGATGAATATGGAAACCCAATTAAGTTTTGCTCGAAATAGCATTGCTAATTATACTAATGAGTATACCAAACTGCTCAACGAACAACAAAAAATTAGCAAGGATTTAAAAGCCACAAGAGAGCAAAGAATCAAAAGAATAGAGGATGGAAAGAGTTCGTGGGTTGGCCTAATTAGAATGTTAGAGGAGGAACAAGTAAGAGAAAGAGAAGGACGAGAAATGGAAATACTTAAATTGGCCACGGAAAGATCAAAAAATAAATTAGAAGAATATCATAATTATGCAGACAATTCAGTAGACCGACCATTTTTTACACCCGAAAGCGTACTAAAGGAAGAATCATGAAAAAAGCAATTATAACAGGAATCAATGGACAGGATGGAAGTTATTTGGCCGATCTTTTATTAGAGAAAAATTATAAGGTAGTTGGCCTATTTCGCCGCAGTAGCACAAACACCCTAAACAGAGTATCTCATCTGCTCAACAATCCAAATTTTATTTTAGAAGAATTTGATTTGACAGATCCATCTAATATCAACAATATCCTATCAGAACACAAACCAGATGAACTATATAATCTTGCTGCTCAGAGTCATGTGGCAACCAGTTTCAAACAGCCCACCACAACTTTTGAAATAGACACTCTTGGCGTTGTGAATCTCCTAGAAGCCATTAAAAATTATTCATTTAAAACCAAATTTTATCAGGCAAGTACTAGTGAGATGTTTGGGTTTAATTATAGCTCAACTGATTTTAAGGGTAAATATCAGGACGAAAACACACCAATGTTGCCACAGAGTCCATATGGAGTGGCAAAGCTAGCAGCGCACAATATGGTGCGAATATATCGTTCTGGCTATGGAGTATTTGGTTGTTGTGGCATTCTATTTAATCACGAAAGTCCGCGACGAGGAGAAAACTTTGTTACTCGTAAAATTACTAAATATATTGGTCAAGTTAAAAGAGGAGAAACAACAGAAAAACTCAAACTTGGAAATCTTAATGCTCAAAGAGACTGGGGACACGCTAAAGATTATGTTAGAGCAATGTGGTTAATGCTACAGCAGTCAGAACCTTCTGATTATGTCATTGCCACAGGACACACATGGAGCGTACAAGAATTCTTGGATACCGCATTTAAATATGCTGAATTAGATCCCACAAATTATGTTGAGATAGATCCTGAATTATATAGACCAGCAGAAGTAGAATATCTTAAGGGCGTATCAACCAAAGCAAAAAACGATCTTGATTGGTATCCAGAGATATCTTTCACACAGTTAGTTAAAGATATGGTGGATCATGACATTCAGAAATTATAAAGATCCATTATATAAACAATGGAGAGAAAATGTTTACGCAAGAGATAAGTATACTTGTCAGTGGCCCGGGTGTACTAAAAAGACAGGATTAAATGCTCATCATATTAAAACTTGGGCAGAATACCCTGGTTTAAGGTTTTTAGTAGACAATGGTATAACATTGTGTAGATTACATCATAAATTTATTAAGGGTATGGAAGACATATATGAATCTGTATTCTATAAAATAGTGGCTAAAAATAATGGTAGACTATAATAAATTCAAAGTAATTATCGATACACGAGAACAACAGCCGTGGATCTTTGAAAGAACAACAGCAGAAAATAAAAAACTTGACACAGGAGACTACAGTGTTGAGGGATACGAAAATATTTTATGCATAGAACGTAAAAAAAGTGTTAGCGAAATAGCTAATAATATTACAGAAAGCAGATTTAAAGATGTAATAGAAAGAATGAATAGCTATAAATATGCATTTCTTATTTTAGAATTTAATTTGAATGATATAT
>Ga0315906_10003146_pt1 | contig 22122 bp, 17 predicted proteins | sample LakEriMetagenome_4_FD_203526 | JGI IMG/M metagenome (GOLD analysis project Ga0315906, IMG submission 203526) | Freshwater fungal communities from buoy surface, Lake Erie, Ohio, United States - Buoy 2 MA122 | ecosystem: Environmental > Aquatic > Freshwater > Lake > Lake biofilm | place: USA...
AGCATCGTTGTAGGAGCGCCTTTGAAACCAGTCCACTGGTTTCTGTAGGAAATGTAAAGGGGTATTTGATTTTCCGTTCCTGCAATGGCCGGGTTGACCAAAAAAGGATTAATGGCAAATTGTGTTCTGCGCCAAAGTTGTTGAGCGTTTCCATCCAACGAGCACATTATTACCAACGTAAGAGCAATTGTAAAAAGTTTCTTCATGGCTTGTGTCGTTTTAATATTTGATGGTTACTGTACCCATGATTACTTCCTTGTCCGGTGCATAATCAATGGTGAAATAATAGTCAGCTACGGGCAGCAGCTGGCCATTGAGTCGACCGTCCCACTGCGCCGGGTATCCGGTTGATGCAAATACCGTTTGTCCCCAGCGATTGAAAACATTCACCTTGCACTCCGGGTAATATTCAAAACCGCCGAGTACCCATGTGTCGTTCACTCCATCGCCGTTGGGTGTTATGGCAGTAGCGATGAAGAAGCAACCTATGTTTGCTTCCACAAAAACAGAAGCGGTGAGATTACAGCCGATATCATCTGTCACGCGTACGATGTATTCGGCATTGGGGGCCAGTCCCATGGCTGTCGCTGTGGTTTGCTCCAGGTTGTCGTCCCATTCATAGCTCAGGGGCGGATTTCCATTTTGAACAGCCACGGTGGCGGTTCCGTCCAGTGCATTCCAACATGTTTCAGGTGTTGACGACATGTTGAGAATCATATCCGTAATAATGTCCGGAATGATGCCCAGCGTATCGAGAATTCGACAGCCGTTTTCATCGGATAACTCAAGGTAAAGAGTATCTTCTGCTAGTTGAGAGATACCATAGGTTACAGAGTCAATAGGTTCAACTTCGTACGTGTCGGGGTCCACATAAAAGGTGAGCGTACCGGTTCCGCCGCCTACGATAATTTCTGCTGAGCCGTCGTTCATACCTGTGCAGGTAGGAGCGTCGAGTAATACTTCAATGGTAAGCGGATCAGGTTCTGTGATGGTGAATTCGGCTGAGTCGAGGCATCCGTTGGCATCAATGAGAAATATCTCGTATTCGCCGGCGCAAATGCCGTTTACAAGGCCAAATGCAGGACCGAGAATGCTATCGGGAACAAGTAAATATTGATAGTTGGGAGTGCCGCCTGCAGGAGTGAATTGAACAATACCGTCGCATACACCACCACATGAGCACGCAATTGTCGAATCAATTTCCAGGGTCAATAATTCAGGTTCAGTAATGGTAAAATAGTTCGTAGTTGAACATTCATTGGAGTCGATGACTGTTACAAAATAATCACCCGGAATGAGATCGGTGTACGAAGCAGTACTGTCGAATGGCAGATATTCTGTGTCGTTGAGCGTTATAGTGAAAGGTACAGTACCTCCCACAACGTTTGAGACATTTACAGAGCCATCTCCGAAAGTGAAGCAACTCACATTTTCGGTGACGAAATCGAACTGCAGTGGAGCAGGGGAGTTTACAAATGCCGAGGCAGTTTGCGTGCAGCCATCAGACGATGTGATTGTAATCGTAAAAAGTCCTGAGCATAGGTCAGTAAATGTTACTTCCGATCCACTGCAAGGGAAAGCGCACGTGTTTGTTTGAGGGGTAATATCATACGTAAACCCGCCTGCACTTCCCGTTACTTCGAACAATTGGAATACTCCGTCGCACTGAGCAAAACAGGTTACATCTGTAGTGTCGGCGAGGAAAGTTATTTCCGTTGGTTCTCCAACGGTAATGCTATCGGTAACAATACAACCTTCGCTATCTTCAATGACCACTTCATAGCTGCCTGCGCACAGTTCGTTGAGTGGAATATTATTTTCTTCCTCGTCGAAGGTGTCAATTGTGAAAGGACCTGTACCGCCGGTTGGCGAAGTATCGAGAATACCGTCGCAGAAGTTGAAGCAAGTTGCATCGGTCACTATCAGTTCGTAAGTGATTTCATCCGGTTCTGTAATTTCCAAGTCCTGCGCAATACTGCATCCGTTAGCGTCGGTAATGGTTAAGCCGTAAAAGCCCTCGTCCAGGTTTTCCAGGCTGACATCAAAAGGCGAAGCACCCTGAGTTTCGTTGAAAGGCTCTCCGTTTAAAGTCCATGCAGCTGTCAATTCCCCGGTTCCGCCGAAGACAGTTCCGAAGATAATTCCGTCATCATCGCCAAAGCAATCGATATTGGTAACGGTGGGGTTAAATTCGAGTTCTTCAGGACAAGCGACAGAAGCGGTTGACACGACCACACAGTTGTTCTCGTCTTCCGCCGTGTAGGTATAGTTTCCGCACGACAAGCCATCGATTGTTTGACCACAAAAGAAGGCTTGCCCGGCAGCGTTGATGATGGAAGTATTTCCGGTTCCGCCGCTGCACTGCAGCTCAACGATGGCATTGAATTCTCCGAAACACAATTCATCGGTAGAAATAAGTGCTTCAAATTCGAAGGGAGCAGGAAAAGTCACGTTGAAATCGGCAGAGGTATCTCGGCATCCTGCTGCGTCTTCCAATATCAAGTAGTAATTTCCTTCAGCCAAATCGGGAATTTCGAGGACTCCATCAGTTCCGGTGTAGTTATTTACTTCTGCGTCTGCAGTTGTGTAGAGCGTGTAGTTTACACTTCCATTTCCTCCAGAGTTTAATTCGAGCGTAGCGAGTTCACCGTCAAAGCAAGGATTGGTAATGGTAGGCTCTGTGCTCATGGGTTGATCGAGGCAAGGATGCACGGCGGTAAAGCAAACGTTGTTAGCTTCCAGGCCGGGAACGCCGTTGGCGTCGATGTATTGAAGGTTGACACAAGCGCTCATATCGCCACATGTGGTAAACTGACCGATCAATACCCGTGCGTTTTCATCGGCATTCGTGGGAGAGTCCGGATAGTCTTGAAAACATGTTGCACCGAAGATGGAGTTTTCATCCCAGAAAAAGCTTCCGCCGTCATAGAGGTTGGGTGTGCCTGCTTGTTCGAAGTTGGTGAGCCAGTCTTCACAAAGCCCCAGATATCCTAAATTATCGCAGCCTCCATTGCTATTGCAGGTTTGCCCGATGGTTAAATAGGAGTCAAATTCACTTGTGGGAAAAGCCGCAAAAAGGCACAGTTGATTGAAGCCGAGCGCATCGCCCAGTTCATGTTGAAACACACCGCATTCAAAGTCGAATGAAACGGCATCGATGGCGTCTTGAATACAATCTTGACCTGCTTCTTGCGCGAAAATCCCCGTCAGATAGCAATCCGTGCTTACGAACTGTGCGTATACCTTGAAGGTAACATATCCGGCCAGATTATGCCCAGCCTCCCCGTAATTATCGTGGTGCACTATGGTTTCAATGTAGATAGGGGGATTGGCTAGTTGTGCCTCAGCTTGTATAGCTGTAAAGCACACCACCATCATTAACAGCCGGTAGATGTTTCTCATCGTATGTGTTTGTTCCTTCTTGCTAGTCGCCCAAGGGGTAGGACAACGTTGCTTGGCTCGGGTTAAAAAAGCCAAGCGGTGCGAATTTAATATACAACCGCGGTGGTTGGGGTATTGATAATCAAGGAAATTAACGATTGACTCTTTAAATCTTACCGCTTTTACACCAGGGGGACATAAACTAATTTTTTCGTTTCGAAAAACGGATCGGAAAACCATTGTTGTAGTTCGTAAACCTCGATGTCTTTGCCCAACCCCTTCAACTCTTCAGTTAAATCGCCCCCTTTCAGGCATATCAGTCCGTTGGGCAGTGCATTTATTTGTTTGCGGGCTAGTTTGCCATTACTCCATTGAAGCAACAGCTTGAGTTCTGCAACGGCTCTGCTGACGACAAAGTCGAAAGGTCCTTTCACCTTTTCAGCTCTTTCATTGATGGCCGTTACATTGGTGATACCTAGTGCCAGACATACTTCTTGGACTACCTTTATTTTTTTGCCGATAGAGTCAACCAATACGAATTGGACATCAGGATTTAAGATGGCCAGGGGAATTCCCGGAAAACCACCACCGGTGCCTATATCCAATACCTTGGAACCCGGAGCAAATTGAAGAAACTTGTGTATGGCCAGGCTATGCAATACGTGTCTTATGTACAGTTGGTCTAGATCTTTCCGGGAGATAACATTGATTTGACTGTTCCAGAATTCATAGACCGTCTGCAGTTGTGCCAGTTGATCTTTTGCTTTTGCTGAAGTTTCAGGAAAGTATGTGAGTAGGTCGTTCACCACAGAATCAATAAATGTCCTTGGTGCTTTGCATCATCTGGAATAGGAATTCGCGGGCTCTGAATAGTTGTGCCTTTACAGTTCCAAGGGGCAAGTCTAACTCCTCTGCAATTTCTTCGTAGGCCATCTCGTCGAAGTAACGCATCTCAACCAGCTTGCGATAACGCGGTTTGAGCTTGTCAACGATTTCGCGCATTTTCCGAATGCGTTCTTCCTTTTGCATCGCTTCCGCCGGATCAAGAACTGAATCTTTGATACTTATCTCTATGGTCTCGCCATCTTCGTTGCTGTAACCCTGATCGATGGATACCGCGCGTATGCGCTTGCGGCGTATAAAGTCGATACAATTGTTGGAGGCAATCTTGAATAACCAAGTAGAGAAGGCATATTGCGGGGTGTATTGTCCCAGTCGCTTGAACGCTTTTCCAAATGCTTCAATGGTCAAATCATCGGCATCGTCCTTATCGTTCACCATTTTGAGCAGCATGAAATAGATAGGCTCGCGGTAACGCTGCATGAGCTCCGCATAGGCCTTTTGGTCTTTGTCATGCAAGGCACGTTGTACGAGTTTGTAGTCGTATTGGCCTTTCTCTGAGAGGTGTTCAATCAGTTCCATTTCTTTGGTTTTCTCAACAGGTTGATGAAGTACAATCCTAAGTTGATTGCATGCAATTGAATTTCAAGCACAGGAGAAAGCCACGCAATATCGCTGCTTACATCCAATTTGGTCGAAACTCGGTGCAAAATAGCGATTTGTGCTGCGTATCGGAATACCAATCCGCCAATTATAAACAACGCATATGTGTGGAAATAACAAGCAGCCACTCCGGAGGCCAACAGCATCACAAAACTCAAGGGCCACAGGGTAAGCATAAGTTTATGCGAAGCCTTGTACATGCCTGACGTGGTAAAGTGACGTCGTTTCTGGGTAAACCAAGCTGCCCAGGTGTGTTTAGGTTCCGATATCGTTTGGCTAGCGGGTGTGGATACCACGAGCGTGTTTTTGCCGGTCGCAACTTGATTCACGAAGAGATCGTCGTCACCGCTGGCTATGCTATAGTGGCTTTTGAATCCGCCGATTTTGAAAAAGAGATCTTTGTGGTAGGCCAAGTTTCTGCCTACACCCATGTAAGGAGCACCGCTGCGCGCAAAGCCCATGTAATGACAGCCAATCATAAGTGTATCGAATCGTATCAAGCGGTTTAACCATCCCTCCGCTCTTGAATAGGGGGAGAACCCAAGAACCAGCTGCTTCTTGCCATCGATACCACGACTCATTTCGGTTATCCAGTGTTCCGAGGCAGGTTCGCAGTCGGCATCAGTAAGTAAGATGATATCGTGTTTAGCCGCCTTGATGCCAAGCGTGATGGCAAACTTTTTACCCTGCATATTCTGTTTCTCCTCATCGATGTGAATTACATGCAGTTGAGGATAACTTAGCGAAAGTGCTTTGAGGACATCAGCCGTATCATCCCAGCTGCTGTCATTTACAATGATTACTTCGAATTTCGGATGCTGCTGTGCCATGATCTTAGGAATGTTCTCCAGCAGATTCTTTTCTTCATTGCGGGCAGCAATTACAATGGACACCGGTTGTGTGGTGTCATCGGCTGCTAAGCCGTGGTTGCCACTTTTCAGAAATCGAAATAGCAACAGGAATAATTGAATGGCTAGGGCAACTCCAAATAGTGCAGCTGCTAATAGGCCATAGGAAGGGTTTTCAATCAGGTCGGTCATGCGCAAATAATCCGCCCCGAAATTATTTGGGATACTGCTAATAGAAAAGGAAAAAGGCCCTGCTGAGGGCCTAGTTATTCACATCAAAAAAATTAATACGTGTAGGTTACCTTTTTGGAGCGATCGGCATTTATCAGAAGTATCAGCGTTCCTGTCTTACCGACTCGGCAACTCTTTAAATCGAAAGCAATCGTTTCCCTTACTAATTCTCGGCAACCGTCGCCATTTCCCAGGTGATCCACAAAAAGGTTGAGCTGAGGAGGCATGCTCTTCATGTAGTTGCCATTGTGGCGGGCTGTGAATACATGGTTTTTACAGCCACCGCTGTATTCAGCATCGATGAACAAGGTGTCGCCACTCACACGCACTTTATTCGCCTCGAATGCATCGCTGCCATAGCGCGCAGTATCAAGTATCACGGGTTTTACTTCGAGTTGATATGCTTTGTGGCTGATAGCAGCTTGTGTTTGAGCGTCGACATTCTGTTTCTTCGATTTGCACGCACCAAACGTGGCGGCAAGAATGAGCAGAACGGCGAGTAAAGTGGATGTGCCCTTGGTTGTCTTTGTTTTCATTAAAGATTTGTTTTGATGTAATCGACTATTTTGGTGATGAGATGAACGCGGTCTTTGCCACGCACATTGTGCGCATGACCGGGATACGCAAAAAAGTCAACCTGCGCTTTATTGTCTACGCACGCTTTTAAAAAGTTTACGTTGTGCTGCATGACTACCACATCGTCGTCCATACCGTGAATCATGAGAAGTTTGCCTTTGAGATTCTTGACATAATTGGTCAAGTTTGAATTTTGATAGCCTAGCGGATTTTCCTGCGGAGTGTCCATATAGCGCTCGCCATACATCACCTCGTACATGGACCAGTCGATGACAGGACCACCGGCAACACCCACTTTAAAGGTTTCAGGCGACTTAAGCATGAGTGTAGTGGTCATGAAACCGCCAAAACTCCAACCGTGAACCGCCATGCGTGACGCGTCGACGTAACTCTGTTTTTTCAGCCACTCGACGCCTGCGAGCTGATCTTGCATTTCAGCAGTGCCGAGTTGGCGATGTATGACTTGCTGGAATTTCTTGCCGCGATTGGCCGATCCGCGATTGTCGAGCGTGAAGATTACATAACCTTCTTCGGCGAGTTGATTCATCCATAGTGAGGCACCGCCCAACCAGCTATTCGTATTCATCTGCGCGTGTGGTCCGCCGTAAACATAAACAACGACCGGATATTTTTTAGTAGCATCGAAGTCGGATGGCTTGATCATTCTGCACCATAACTCTGTGGCATCGGGACCGGGAATGGTAAACAGTTCAGCCTTACCAATGGACTTACCTGCATAAGGGTTGACAGCGGTGTGCAGGTTGCGAATCATGCGTCCTTCCGTAGTCATCAAGTTGATGGTATTGGGTACAGTAAGATTAGAATATTGATCAATCAGGAATTGACCGTTTTCGCTGATTTTCACTTGGTGCGTGCCGGCAGCAGGGGTCATTTCTGTGAGGCTGAGGTCAGAAAGGTTGACTTTGAATGCGCGGCTCTCGGTTGGGTTGCTGCCGGTTGCCATCACAAAAGCATACTTTCCGTTGAAGTCGAATCCGATAAACTCGGTGATGTCGAATTTGGCTTTCGATTGACGGAGCAGCGTTCCTTTGGTATCATAGAGATACAAGTTGTTGAAGCCGTCACGCTGACTGATCCAAAGGAACATGGTGGGTGCCCCCGGCACGAAATAGGCCGGGAACTGTGGCTCTACCCAACGGTCGTCGTGTTCAGTAAACAACGTAGCTGTTTCCATGCCGGTCGATGCGTCGAATGATACGAAGCGCATATCTGTAGTTGTGCGGTTGAGCCATGCCACGTAAATGGTCTTACCATCGGGCCCCCAGGTCAGATTCGTCATATAGTACTGGTCGTTCTCCGGCAAACGGCCCATTTTCAACCGCACGGTTTGCGCAGTTGCAACGTCATAAATACCTACATAAACAACCTCGCTCTTACCGCCTGCCATAGGGTATTTAATGTTTTTGATGCTAGCAGGCGTGGTTGTAAAGTCGACCAAGGGATAGTCGGTTACATTGCTTTCATTTTTGATATAGTAGGCCAGCTTTGCTCCATCCGGACTCCAGAATGTGCCCTTGCTAATGCCGTATTCATTGCGGGAAATACTTTGGCCGCAAACCATCTGCGACGGCTCATTGGTCACAGCAATTTCTTTTTGGTTGAAGGTGATGAAGAGGTTATTGCTCTTGGTGTAAGCGGTGCGGCGCGATTTACTGTGAAAGTCGACATTCGCCCCTTCAGCGGGATAGAATGAAACTTTTTGCGCCTTTTTCAATTTCATGTCAACTTCCCAGAAGGCATTTTTTTCTTCGAAATAGAAACGTTCAAGCGAAAGCCATTGCACCGATGGCATGCGCTTTAAGTCGCCATTTCCAAGCATTGAATTGAGCTCAGGCAAGCCAATGATTTTTTTGTCTTCCGATCCTTGCTTGATAGATCCTATCCAAAGTGTTTCATCTTTTACGTAGGTATACATGTCGGCACCGGGCACCCATTGCAGCTGTTGAATAGTAGTGGGAGCAAACTGTCGGAATTGACCGGTGACGGCTTCTTCGAGCGTGAGTTTTTGCTGGGCGGTGCTACAGATGCTAATCAGCACATGAACAAGGACAATAAGGGAATAACGCATGGGACAATAGATATGTGGGCCGAAAATACAACGTGACGCATGAACCCACTGAACAGAGGTGTTTTTTCCGATTTCAATGGCATTGCAGAAAGGGGGCGGTTTATTTCTTCTTCATGAAATAATTAGTCATTAGGTGAGTTGTGGCATACCCGTTCTATTTTTGACCCTTCATGCACAAAGTCTTTCCATTAATCACGTTTTGTTTTATGTCTCTATTCGTTAGCGCGCAAATGGCTACGTTGAAAGGCACCCTGCGTGATTTGGATGGATTGCCGGCTGCGGGTGTTATTGTGCAGCAGAAGGACAACACGGCCAATGGCACAGCTACCGACGATATTGGCCAGTTCATACTCCAACTTCCGGCAGAACGCCAGGTCGTTCTAATCTTCAAAGGAATAGGTGCGGCCTCCGTTGAGCGAGCTTTTACGCTGATGACAGGTGAAGTAAAGAGTGTAGATTTGGTCTACGACAATACAGCCTCTGCAGGTGTTATTACCATACGTGCAGAAAGGGAAGGGGGCATGAAGCCTATTGAAACGAAGCTACCAACGAAGCTGCCCACGATTAACCCCGGCATTGAATCTTACCTCCTTCAAATGCCAGTCAATTTCGCTTCAGAGTTGAGTAGCAGCTATAGTGTGCGTGGAGGAAGTTTTGATGAAAACCTGGTTTATGTAAACGGTATTCAGGTCTATCGCCCTTTTCTGGTGCGCGCAGGCGAGCAGGAAGGATTGAGTTTTCCTAACCCCGACATGGTGAGCAGTATACGCTTTAGCGCCGGAGGTTTTGCGGCACGCTATGGCGATAAGATGAGCTCTGTTCTCGATGTGCAGTACGCTCGGCCTGACAGTTCTTATGGATCTTTTACCGTAGGCTTGTTGGGTGGATCGGTTCATACAGCGGGTATTTCAAAAAACAAAACATTTACCCACAACACGGGTGTTCGATACAAGGACAATTCTTATGTTTTCAATTCGCTCGATGTGCAAGGCGATTACCAGCCGCGTTATTATGATATCCAATCCTACCTCACCTGGCGACCCAATCCATACAGCCCCTGGGAAGTAAGTTTTCTGGGGAATTATCAAAACAACAGATATCGTTTTATACCGAGCACACGCACTACCGACGTAGGCACAATCAACGAAGCTCTTCGTCTTACCGTTTTCTTTGATGGAAAAGAAGAGACGCGCTTCGAAACCATGTTTGGTGCGCTTTCCACGAAATTCAATCCTTCTCCATCATCTCAGCTTACGCTAACGGCAAGTGTATTCAATACGCTGGAAACGGAGAGATTCGATATACAAGGTGCTTACAAACTCGATGAACTGGAGCGTGACTTGGGTAGCGATGAGTTTGGTGAAGTGCTTCGCAATCGAGGTGTAGGCGGATTTCTGGATCATGCGCGGAACGAATTGAATGCAACGGTGGTCAATGTGAGTCACCGTGGTTTTGTAGAACGAGAGTCACGTAAAAATGTGATTTCATGGGGGGCCGATGTGCAGCATGAAATGGTGCTCGACGAACTTCGCGAATGGTCGCTCATCGATTCTGCGGGCTATGCTTCGCCTCGTCCGCCCGACTCACTCGGTTACACAGATCCTTCTGCGCAACCTGATCAGCTGATTTTTCTGAAAAACCGTATTCGCGCCAATAATGAAGTCACTTCTCAGCGCTATTCGGCGTATGTGCAAAATGAAAAGCGTTGGGTTCAGGAAAGTGGTGCTATATGGACTTTAAACGCTGGAGCACGAGCCAATTTCTGGTCATTCAACGAACAGCTTACGGGCGGCCCGAGGGTATCAATGTCCTATACACCGGTTTGGACACAATATCGCACCAGTCCGGAAGGAAAACTGGATTCCGTTCGCAAGGATATTGTGCTTACCGCTTCGTGGGGATATTATTGGCAGCCTCCATTTTACAGAGAGATGCGCTATTTGACCGGCGCTGTCAATCCGGAAATACGAGCCCAGAAGAGTATTCACTACATCGTTGGCGCCAACTATGTTTTTCAGGCTTGGGGTCGTCCGTTCAAACTCAATACAGAATTGTATTACAAACAGCTCCGTGAACTCATTCCGTATGAGGTGGAAAATGTACGACTGCGCTATTTCGCAACCAACAATTCCAATGGATACGCCTACGGTATGGATGTTATGCTGAATGGTGAGTTTATTCGTGATGTGCAATCTTGGGCGCGTTTCTCTTATTTGAAAACGGAGGAAGATCTGACGGATGACTTTTATTTTTTGTATTTGAATCAGGCAGGTGATACGATATACAACGGTTTTACGCTCGACAATGTGGCCGTTGACAGCATTAAACAAGTACCGGGTTTCATACCACGCCCCAACGACCAACGAGTGAGTTGCAGCTTGTTATTTCAGGATGAAATGAAGAAGAAACCTTGGTACAAAGTGCTCATGAGTTTTTACTTCTCGACCGGAGTTCCATATGGTCCGCCTTCAAATGAGCGCTATCTCGACGTTAGTCGCACACGCAGTTATATCAGAGCGGACATAGGATTTAGCCGTGATTTGATTTTAGAAAAGAACAAAGGGAAGAACTGGTTTAACAGAACGTTCGAGAAGGGCTATGTTGCTTTAGAGATATTCAATTTACTAGGCACCAACAACATCATCAATCACCAATGGATTGAAGACGTGAATGGTCGACAATATGGAATACCGACCTATTTGACCGGTCGCCGCCTCAATCTGCGCATGAGTTTGAGTTTCTGATGTCTTTACTTTTGTAGAAATATTTGATTGTAATGGAAGAAGAACACATCGAAAGATTGCGAGAGCGCCTCAATGAGATTCATATCTGGCCTAGTATCTTCATGTTCAAGTTTATCTTACCAAGCGACGAGGCTCGTTTAACGCAGCTGAAATTGATTTTTGGCGAGAGTGCCGAGATTAGAGAGCGCCTCTCTTCAAAAGGAAACTATACGAGTGTAACCGTTCGGGAAATGATGCTCAGTGCCGATGATATTTTTGATAGGTACAGAAGAGCTAAGGATATAAAAGATATTATTTCACTTTAACGAGACCATGCCATGGAGAATTTAAAAGATGTGTTATTGGTATTTACGGTGGTAGTGCTCGTTTATGTTCTATATCAGCGGCTGCTTCAGGTGCTTGGTAAAAAGGAACGTTCGAAAAAATATGCCCGTGTAAGTGAGAAGTTGGAGATTGATGGAGGAATGTTGAAGATGGATTTGGCGATGGATCAGCCGATGCTTGTTAAGTTAAGTGTTCATGCCAATCAGGGAGAGTCTTTGTTAACCTTGGAGGATCGCTCTCTCGAAGCAGGAGAGCATAAAATTGAAGTGGATATATCTGTTTTGAAATCAGGCCGCTATTACATTCAGTTGCAAACACCTGCCGAAGTGTATTCGCGTTATTTCGAACTGACTTAACTGTTGCATTCATGAAGTCACTGCGCATTGTTTTCATGGGTACTCCCGAGTTTGCAGCAACTTCACTTGGCGCCTTGTGTAAGAGCAGGCATCAGGTGGTAGGAGTTGTAACGGTTGCAGACAAGCCTGCAGGCCGTGGTTTACAATTGCAATCCAGTCCTGTGAAGACATTGGCCGGGCAGCACAATATTCCGGTGTTGCAGCCTATTAAGTTAAAAGATCCGGATTTTCTGAATGAGCTGAAGGCCTTGCAAGCGGATTTGTTTGTGGTTGTTGCTTTTCGCATGCTGCCTGAAGTGGTTTGGAATATGCCGCCTTTGGGTTCCATCAATCTGCACGGTTCGTTATTGCCTAAATACCGAGGCGCAGCGCCTATCAATAGAGCTATTATGAATGGGGAGACAGAAACTGGAGTGACAATCTTTTTCCTTCAGCATGAAATTGACACGGGCAAGGTGATTGCCTGCGAGCGCATGCCTATTGGTCCTGATACAACGGCGGGCGAGTTGCACGATGAAATGATGCACATCGGTGCTAACGCTTTGGTTAACGCGATTGATACAATCGCCGATGGAAGTGCAAAGGCAGTCGAACAAAGCGAATTAATGCAGGCAAGCGAAGATGTACCTGCAGCACCTAAAATTTTCAAAGAAGTTTGTCGTATCGATTGGTCGCAAAACGTCAAGCAGGTTCATAATCATGTGCGTGGCTTATCGCCTTACCCTGCCGCGTGGACGGAGCTTGAAGGCAAGATATTCAAGATATTCAAGGGGAAACCCATTCAAGGAAAACAGCTCACCGAGCCATTTCAGACGGATGGAAAGACGTACCTGAATTTTCGATGCGCCGATGGAGTCTATAGTGCGCAAACGGTGCAGCCGGAAGGTAAGAAGCGGATGGAAGTGGAAGAGTTTCTTCGCGGATGGAGGCCTTCATTGAAAGCCTGATTCATTTACGTCTTCGCGATTGGTTAATCAATACAGCGTTTTCACTTGCCGCTCATCGTCACCACATACTGCAGAATAAGTTCTTCTGTCGGCTTGTCAATTTTTGCCTTAGGTGCCATGCGCTTCACATGTTTCCCCCATTGCTCTTCGTTGTAAGCCGTTGGACTTTTTAGTCCGTGACACTTACTGCAGTTCTCTTCGTACAAGGCTTTTCCTTTTTGAAGAGTTGCCAGAGAAGCACCGGGGTATTTGGTCGCAGCGCGCGAAGCATCAGTATCAGTTAAAGAGATGGTTGCTTTTTTCGAGGCACATGCCACAAGTACTAAAAGGGTAGCAGAGAGAAGTATGGACTTTTTCATAGGTTATGCTTGTGTTGCTATGGGTAGTTGGAAAGAGAAACGTGTGCCCTTGCCTTCAATGGATTCTATATTTAACGTTGATTTATGCTTCGCTAAAAACTCGGTGACCAACACCATTCCGAAGCCACGGCCTTTTTCACGATTCGTGCCGCGCGTGGTGAATTGCACTCCTTTCAAAATGTTGTCTATTTGTTCCTGTGACATACCTACGCCGGAGTCTTGAATGGTAAACTCTATATGCGTATCTTCTTTTTTAGCCGCGATACTGATGACGCCTTCTATGGGAGTAAATTTTATGGCATTGGCAATGAGGTTGCGAAACACACTGTCAATCATGTTATGGTCGACATTAAGGACAAGCTTACCCGGAATGTTGAGGTGAACCATCTGACTCTTGGCATTAAGTGCATAGTCATGACTACTCAATTGTTGGCTAATGAGCCTGTCTACTTCGTAAGGAGCAGGATTCACATTGAGCTCATCTTGCTGTGTGCGCGTCCACTGCAGCATATTGTCGAGCGTTTCCAATGTTTTGGTGGCATCGATTTTAAGGTTGTGAAGCAGGGTCGACTGGTCCTCGGGGCTCAACGACATTTGCTCAATAACATCAATTACACCAATGGTTTTGCCTATGTCGCCTCGCAGATCGTGCGACATCATGCTCAGTAACTTGTCGCGTGTTCGTATGCTGCCGAGCATGATTTTATTTTGGCGTGCGTTTACTTCGTTCTTGGATTTAAGCTCCTCCAGAATGGAGCGGTTTAGACGAATGATGGTGAAAACGATGTAAAGGCTGAATAACAAAGCGCCTGAAAGATTAATAATCCAATATAGGTGAACCGAACTGTCTAAAAGTTGCTGGTGATCACTGTTGTCATGAAGCAGTAAATAAAGAGGTAAACTGATGAAGCAGGAGAGAATTGCAATGCTTGCGAATTTTTTCTCGTTCGAATTGAAAATGACAAGAGAACTAAGTGCCAATGGAATGAGAAAAGCCCACGCGAATATGTGTTCTGTGTATATGACGGTGATGCCCATTATCACGGCCAGTATATGAAAGTGCACAATCAGCTTGGATGCTGTGCCATGCCCGGTTCGAAACATCCGCAGGTATATGGGGCTACCTATGGCTAACGAAATACCCATGGCTGCCACCGGCCAAAAACCGATGATTATATCGATTAGGAACAGTAAGGCGCCAAAAACACCCATTCCTATCAACAAAAGAGCATAGAGTCGTGCGGCTTTTATATCGTTAACATATACCTCATCCGGGATGAAACGGTCAGCGAGTTTTTCCAGGCGCGGTTGAGGCGAGTTCATACAAACGAATTGAGCGTGAATTTGACGAGCGAAATGTATGAAAATCCAATCGAATGGTCGATAACATGAGTCAAACATTCATGGCTATCTTTCAAGCCATGAAAAAGTGGTTAGCAGTTATGCTTGTGCTGATGGCTTGTATGAGCGAGTCGTGTCGAAAGTCGGGCGATGGCAATGAGGTTAATCCGCCAATGGAACAACCGCTTGTAACCCCTGTCGGTAATATCGATAATGCCCTCGTACAATTGTCCGACTCTGTTTTATTGTGGCTCGATAGTATGCAGTTGAGTAGCGGGTTGCTGGAAACAAGTTATCAAAGCAATTTGATTTCCTTGTATGATAATGCGTTGACTGCGTGCACGTTTATCAGTACCGGCCAATATGACCGTGCTGAGGGTATTCTTAATTTTTTCAATGCACGACTTCAGTCGGAGATGCTTTCGGGCAGTGGAGGATATTTTCAGTTTCGCAGTAGTTCCGGACCTCAAGGTAATCGCTGGCTCGGCGATAACGCCTGGTTGCTCATTGCCATTCACAATTACGAGGATGCAACGGGTGATTTTCAGTTTGCGGAAATGCGTGACGCGCTGGAGAACTGGATTCGATCACAGCAGGACACGGATGGCGGGGTGAACGGAGGCACCGACGCGAGTGGCGCACTCATAGGAAAGGTGACCGAGGGAATCATTGATGCATTTAATGCAGTTCGCGGTTTTGATACATTTCACGAAGGTGTCTTGTCCTATCTGGAGCAGGAGAGATGGGATACAACCGATCAATTGCTCGTGTCGTGGCCCGGGAGCAATTACTATTATGCCCTCGATAATTTTTCCTGGGGATATTGCACGTTCGAAGGGTTTCCGGACAACACGTTAGAAGAGGCCGCTCGTTTTCTCAATACGCAGACACATGCGCCCACCCAGCAACAAGTTAAAGGCTATTGTTTTGATGAAGATCGCGACGCCGTATGGCTGGAGGGAACTTCCCAAATGGCCATCGCTTATTTGAAATCGGGAAATGCGTCGCAGGCGAATTCCATTTTAATGGAAGTAGCCAAAGCCCGAGTCAATGAATCGATGTGGTCGGGTGTAATAGGTATTCCATATGCTACCAATCAAGGCACCGGCTATGGTGGAGGCTTGCTATGGGACGGTGTTGATTCGCGACCTGCCACTGCCGCATGCTGCTGGTTTGTGATGGCATGCAGGGAGTTTGATCCGATGCAATTAAACTATGCGAAGAATATCCCCGTGAATAGCAAATTTTGGTGATACGCAGCTGCAATTTCTTTGCGTACAATTGCCTCAACTAATCTCTGTGATATGAAAAAAAATGTAGTCATCGCTATGCTGCTGTTTGCAGCTCAGTTCACCCATTCACAGTCGGGTGTTTTGGACCCAACTTTTGCGCAGCAGGGCAGTTATATTTTCAGACCTTTCCATGAAACTGTCTGTAGCGAGAGTATTCTCGATTCGGATGGTAAACTCATGCTAAGCGGCTGGATGCAACCCGAGGGCGACTTGAATCGGTATCCGCTATTGGTTCGTTTAGATGGAAATGGTATGCCCGATCCGACGTTCGGAAATCTGGGCTACATCGATCTAATGGGCATGTCCCAGTTTGAAGAGTTTCCTTACTTTGGAACGATTTCGCAGCAAAGCAATGGCAAGTATGTGGCCTTGGCTTACAATAATTATGACGGACATCAACTTGTACGCATTAACACCGATGGTGTGATCGACAATACGTTTTCAAGCACGCCCTTTATATTGCATCGTGCGGGTTATTACCGTTCGGTGATTGATTCACAAGATCGACTGGTGGTTTCCTGTTTTTATTTCCCGGATGATAATATCTACCAGTATTATGGCAATATGGCCGTAATGAGATTCAGTGCTGATGGAGCTTTGGATTTGTCTTTTGGTTCCGGCGGTTTCGTTATGTTGGGAAATCTCGAAAATGATGAACGCTGTTATGATGTTGCTTTAGATGCTTTAGATAATGTGTATGTAGCCGGCTATTGGTCGCTATCTCCCGGTAATGGAACCTCGGCAGCACGCATATATGCATTGGATACCGATGGACAGCTGCGTAGTGATTTTGCTGCGGGTGGCGTATTGGATGTCGTGGAGCCCGGTGTTTACAATTCTTTTTCCGGACTCGATGTACAAGATGATGGTGTAATCGTGGTTTCGGGCGCACGGTTCAATCCACAAACGTTTATTCAACAGGGAATGCTTTCGAAGCTTTCGTCAAGTGGTAGCCCAATTGTCTCCTTCGGTACAAATGGAGTTTACTTTAGCGACGATACGGATGCTGAATTTCGGTATGTAACTGTATTAAGTGATGGAAATATTGCGGTTGCAGCTCGTGTAAATAATGCCAATTTTGCCCGTGATGCCCGTGTTTCTCTCATCACAGCAAACGGTGAGAATCTGCTTTCATTTGGAGCGCAAGGAAACTCGGCGCTGTTTGATGTAGGCACGGGCGATGAGAGCCCGCTGGATATTCTGCAGGACGAAGAAGGCAGGATTATAATGGCGGGTAGCGGTTTCGCGGTTGTGGAAAATGAAACGTTGGGAATTCAGTATGGTTCTAAGGGATTTGTGAATCGATATAGGTATGAAGAAATATCGGGTATACCAATGAGTGACAATTCTGAGTTTGTGATTTATCCCAATCCAACGTCCGATTTACTTTACATCAAGGGACAAGGAGTTCAATCCTATACCATCATCGACGCTCACGGTGCCACGGTTTCAAGCGGGATCTGCGAGCATAATGAAATCCCCTTGAAACACCTCTCAAGTGGTATGTATGTGCTTGCTTTTTCCGATAGGCAGTATCGGTTTATGGTGGAGAGGGATTAGTGAATTACTGATTACACCATCACCCTTTATCTCTGATCCCTGCTCCTTGTATGATCTCATCGACCACCGCAGGGTCGAGCAGGGTTGTTGTATCGCCCAGTGAGCTCACATCTCCTTCAGCGACTTTGCGCAAAATGCGACGCATGATTTTGCCTGAACGTGTTTTTGGAAGACCAATGACAAATTGAATCTTATCGGGCTTGGCAATGCGGCCTATTTCATGAGAAACTGTTTCAATGATGCGATCGCGCATATCATTATTGGCTTCGCTTCCGGTGGCAAGTATGACATAAGCATAAATGCCCTGGCCTTTGATGTCGTGCGGGAAGCCTACCACAGCACTCTCGACTACGTGCTTATTCTGATTGATAGCATTCTCTATTTCTGCTGTGCCAAAACGGTGTCCGCTTACATTGATGACATCATCGACTCTTCCTATAATGCGATACAAACCATCCTCATCTCTGCGCGCGCCATCGCCCGTGAAGTAAAGGTTCGGATATGTTGAGAAATAGGTCTGTCGACAACGTTCATGATCGCCCCAGGTGCTGCGCAGTATGGAAGGCCATGGGAATTTGAAACATAGGTGTCCTTCCACGCCATTGCCTTCGATTTCTATTCCGCTTGCATCGACCAATATTGGTTGAACACCCGGCATCGGCAAGCCGGCCAACGCGGGTTTTGAGTTTGTTACTCCTGCACACGAGGTGAGCATGATACCTCCGGTTTCGGTTTGCCAGAATGTGTCGACAATGGCGCAACGGTTTTTTCCGATGTTCGTGTCATACCAATGCCAAGCTTCTTCGTTGATGGGTTCGCCCACTGAGCCCAGCACACGCAAGGTTTGAAGCGAGTAGGGGAGAACGTGTTCGATTCCGGCCGACATCAAGGAGCGAATGGCCGTGGGTGCTGTGTAGAAAATATTCACTCGGTGCTTGTCTATTACTTCCCAAAATCTTCCAGCATCCGGAAAGGTGGGTATACCTTCAAACATGAGTGTTGTTGCTCCGTTGAGAAGCGGTCCGTAAAGGATGTAGCTGTGCCCTGTCACCCAGCCAATGTCGGCTGTGCACCAGTGAATCTCACCGGGCTTGTATTGAAACACATTGCTAAACGTATAGCCGGCATACACCATATAACCGCCACAGGTATGCAGCACTCCTTTGGGTTTACCGGTGCTTCCGCTGGTGTAGAGGATGAACAACGGATCTTCACTGCTCATCGCCACCGGTTCAAAGTGAGACGCAGCATGAGCCCGCTCTTGCGCATAATCGACATCACGGCCTTCTATCATAGGCACTTCCCATTTCATACGATTAACGACCAGCACGCGCTCTATCGAAGTGCATTGTGTGAGAGCTTCATCAACAATGGCTTTCACTGCTATTTGCTTTGCACCGCGACTCATTGCATCTGTTGTGATGACCATTTTGCAGGCACTGTCGTTGATTCGATCTGCAACTGAATTGGCGCTGAACCCTGCAAAAACCACGGAATGAATAGCACCTATGCGCGCGCAGGCCAAAACGGCATAGGCCAGTTCGGGTATCATGGGCATGTAAATGCAGACACGGTCACCTTTGCTGACGCCCAATTCTGCTAAGACGTTAGCCATGCGGCATACTTCGTCGTGCAGTTCTTGGTAGCTAATATGTTTAGCCTTTTCGAGGGGTTCGTTAGGCTCCCAGATAATGGCCGTTTGGTCGCCATGACTTTTCAAATGACGGTCGATGCAATTTTCTGTAATGTTCAACTCAGCACCCAAAAACCACTTCACATCGGGGTCTTTGAAATTCCACTCTAAGGCTGTATGCCAGGGCTTTTTCCATTGGTAGTGCGAGGCAACATCTTCCCAAAAAGCTTCGGGCGATTCGGTGCTGAAACGATAGGCCGCATCGTAGTCGGCAGCGGTAGTTAATTGAAAGGGGAAGCGTGACATAGTCTATTCGGTATGCCACGAAAGTAAGCAACGAGTCTTTTGCTTCATTTGGCAGTTTATCATTTGCCTATGGCTTTTGCGAATTACCTTTACCACATGTTGTTTTCCCTCCGAAAATTGACTTTACTGCTTTGCTTGCTGGTGGCAAGTGTGCAGCTGATGGCGTTGCGTGTTACCTTCGACTATCGGGTTTTCTTCGCGTCGGGTGTTGGCCCTTATGCGGAATTTGTCACATCCTTCGACGCTTCCACATTTGAGCATCAGTTGCTCGACTCGGGGTATGTGCAAGCGCATGCGGAACTCACGCTTATACTAATGCGGGCCGGATCTATTGTTGACGCACGTAAGGTGAAGGTCGACGGTCCTATGGTGAAGGTAAACGAGAAATCCGATTTTCTTTCCATTGAACGTTTTGCTATTCCTGCAGGAAATTATGATCTGGAGATTGAAGTGCACGATGTAAATGCACCGCAAAAGTCTTCTGAGTCGCTCATGCAAAAGATTGAAGTCGTTGTTCCTGCTAAAGGTGTTTTTATTTCTGATATTGAATGGGTGAGCGCTTATCGTCAGTCGATGGAGGCCAATGCCTTCAGTAAATCGGGTTTCGATATGATTCCCTTCGTGAGCAGTTACTTCGGAACGTCACTCAATAGTCTTATCTATTATGCTGAAATTTATCGGACCGATAGTCTTTGGGGTTTAGGAAGTCCATTTGTTACCACAATATGTATTGTGAATATGAAGGATAACTCTGTTGAGTTTTGCAAGCGTGTGAAAAAGGAGAAGGCAGCTTCAGTAGTTCCCATGTTGCAAACCCTGGATATTTCCGACGTCCCGGCCGGTCAGTACAAGCTTAGAATTGAAGTGCGCGACCGTGAAAACAATTTGGTAGCGTTGCGCGAACGTGAATTTGCTCGCAATAAAATTGCTGAGTTACCAAATGCAACAACGGCATCTGAGTTTAGCGCGGCGCAAGTATCCTTATCGTTTGCTTCCCGTTTTACCGATGCAGATTCGCTGCGACAAATTCTGTTCTATCATATTCCTATTGCTAAAGATGTGGACCGTGATGCTATAGATCGCCAAATTCCCAAGGCAGACTTGCTTACTATGCAAAGTTTTCTTTATTCATTTTGGTGGAAGCGTAATCCGGAAAATCCCGAAGCGGCTTGGTTGGACTATGCCAAGAGTATTCAAGTGGTCAAGGACAACTTCGAAACGCGCATCAAAAAGGGATGGCAAACCGATCGAGGACGTGTTTATCTGCAATATGGACCGCCCAATACACGCATAGTTCGCAACAATGAAGTGGATTATTGGCCTTTTGAAATCTGGCATTATTATTCAACCGACAATAATTTGCACAACCGTCGCTTCCTTTTTTATGACACGACATTGATGGGCGATATGGACTTACTGCACAGCGATGTGCCTGAGGAAACGAAGAACTTCAACTGGAAGGAAATGGTTCGCTCGCGTCCAACTGCTTTAAACATGGGTGATTCATCCATTCGTAATGCCAACAACAGAACAGATACTAATAGTCGTGACGAAATCGAAAATCTTTGGTATAGTCCCCATTGATCCATTGAAATGAAACGTGTTGCCGTGGTCATATTGAATTGGAACGGGGAGAAATTCCTCCGTCAGTTCTTACCCGGTGTGGTGCAGCACAGTGAGTCGTTGGCCGATGTAGTGGTCATTGACAATGCCTCGACCGATCAATCATTAGCTATTCTGCGAAGTGAGTTTCCTTCGGTGAGTATTGTTGAGTTGGATAAGAACTACGGTTTCGCAGGAGGTTACAATCATGGCTTGCGTAAAGTTGCTCATGAATTTTATGTGTTGTTGAATTCGGATGTGGAGGTGACACCCGATTGGATTGCTCCCGTGCTGCGTTATATGGATGCTACGCCGCGCATGGTAGCATGCCAGCCAAAGATTCTGGATTTTCATCGTAAAGAATGGTTTGAATATGCCGGTGCTGCCGGAGGATATATCGATAAGGATGCCTATGCATTTTGCGCGGGCAGAGTTTTCTTCGAATTTGAAAAGGATAATGGTCAGTACAATCGCAACGAAGAAGTTTTCTGGGCTTCGGGTGCGGCGATGTTCATTCGGCGTGATGCCTGGATAGAAGTAGGCGGGCTCGACGAAGACTTTTTCGCACATATGGAAGAAATTGATTTGTGCTGGCGTTTGAAGAATCGTGGTTACAAAGTGGGGGCTTGTCGCGAATCGAAAGTCTATCATTACGGCGGTGGAACGCTCGACCGCCAGAGCCCGTTCAAGACCTATCTCAACTTCCGCAATAACCTATATATGCTGGTGAAAAATTATCACACCAGCAACTTGCGTTTGAAGCTCATTCGTCGGATGCTCCTGGATGGCATAGCGGGTTTACGTTTCATCACAGAAGGGAAATGGAACCATTTTACTGCTGTGTTGAAAGCTCATTTTAGTTTCTATAAGAATATGCGTGCACTTCAGCGCAAACGTCGTAAAGAGGAGCTGGCCATTGTTGAGCCTAATCTATCGGGAGTATACAATCAAAGTATTCTCAAATATTTCTTCATTCGAAAGAAACGCCGCTTTAGTGATTTGAATCCAAGCGATTTCAATCGATGATTAT
>Ga0315906_10003148_pt1 | contig 22109 bp, 20 predicted proteins | sample LakEriMetagenome_4_FD_203526 | JGI IMG/M metagenome (GOLD analysis project Ga0315906, IMG submission 203526) | Freshwater fungal communities from buoy surface, Lake Erie, Ohio, United States - Buoy 2 MA122 | ecosystem: Environmental > Aquatic > Freshwater > Lake > Lake biofilm | place: USA...
TAGCCGATGCGATCGAAAAGCGGATGGGCAAACGACCCTACTTGGTCGTCAGCAAGGTGCACCGCAAGTACCTCGATCCGAATCGTCCTTCGGGGATCGCTTACGAGGATTCCGATGCAGAACCTGTTTACCAGCGTTACCACGGTATGTTGCACAGGTACTGCAAAGAGATCCTTGAGGAGCACCATACTGGATTGTTGCTGGACATCCACGGACAGGGCTCATCGAGCAAGACCCTTTACCGTGGAACAGCGAACGGAAAAACCGTCGCGAGGCTCAAGGAGCGTTTTGGTGAAACGGCCCATACGGGAGAAAAAAGCTTTTTCGGAACCCTTGGTCGGTTGGGATGGACCGTGTTCCCACCACCGGGCAATGGCAAAGAGCAATCTGGATTCACCGGTGGTTACATCGTCCAGACTCACGGGAGCCATCAGCCCAATGGTCTTGACGCGATGCAACTGGAGTTTGGTGCCGATTATCGGAACAAAACTTCAAGAGAGAAAACGGCGGAGGTTCTGGCGCAAGCGGTCCAAGAGTATTTCGACGAGTACGTTGAACCGATCTCCAGGGCCGCCGCTGCTAAACGTTAGTTGCAGGTAACCGCTGAGCAGCATCAACGAGGATCAGAATTTTTCTTTCTCGGGAGCCTACCAAGGCCATGCCTTTCCGAGGGCTGCTTTTTGTTTGGCGTGCAGTTGCGCGATCCCTTGTTTGGCCAGCGCAAGGAGTTCGGTGAGTTCTTGGTCGTCGAAGGTGGCTTCTTCGCCGGTTCCTTGGACCTCGACAAATCGATTGTTGCCGGTCATGACGACGTTCATATCGACATCGGCACGAACATCGCGCAGGTAGTCCAGGTCGAGGCTAGGCTTGCCATCGACGATTCCGACGCTGATAGCAGCGACGGAGTCCCTTAGTGGATATTGCGCGGCAGGCACACCGGCAAACACGGAATTGACCGCGTCGATCAAAGCGATCATTCCGCCGGTGATCGCGGCGGTACGGGTCCCACCGTCGGCTTGCAAAACATCACAATCGATGGTCAACGATCGTTCGCCCAGCTTTTGGAGATCGGCAATAGCTCGAAAGGAACGCCCGATCAATCGTTGGATTTCAGTGGTGCGACCGTCGACTTTCCCATTTCTTTCTCGCGATTTACGTTGGGGAGTAGAGCCTGGGAGCATGTTGTACTCGGCAGTGATCCAACCTTTGCCTTTTCCGACCATCCAATCGGGAACTTTCTGTTCTAAGCTAGCTGTGCAGAGCACGACGGTATCGCCGCATTGGTACAGGACTGAGCCGGGTGTGGTCTTGGTGAATCCTCGTGTAACCGTCACTGGACGAATCCCATGGACACTCATTGCTGCAACTTTCCTTGAATGACAGTTTGTAGTTCTTGGGCGTTGAGTGGACGATTGAAAATCATCAACTCGTCCATGTCGCCGATGTATTCGATCCCGATCATGATGGCTGTTTTGGTTGGGTCCCAAGTAAATCGCATGGGTCCTTGAAGTACCCCTTGCAATTTGCCATCCAGATAGAGCGAGCTTTGGGTTGATTTTGGATCGGCTGCGTTGATACCTTCGAAGCTAAACGCGACATGCTTCCAGGCTTCCCTGGTGAATCCTGGGTTTTTGACCGTAACCATGGGTCTTTTTTCGACGGGCCATTTCTCCCAGGGAATATTTTCAGGATTCCAGTACTTCAGATCGGAGAACATCCCCAAGCGAAAATCTCTTGGGAGATCCTTGTCAAAGTCGACGAACATCGCCGCATCGTTCCAGGTCTTTTCGGTGATTTGGATCGGGTCGCAATAGCCAGGTTTGAGGTCCTTGTCCGGGTCGAGTCGCATCCAAAAACCGACTGTACCTGAGATCTTTTGCTCGTATCGAGGTAGAACCTCACCTTTGTAGCAGATGACCTTTGGGGATTTGTCCGCAAATCGAATGCAGTCTCCCCGAACCCCCGCTCCCTTGACGATCGAAACATCGGGACGTTGGATGCCCGGTGTCCATTCTTTACGAGCGAGCGATTCGGTCGTGTAGACACGTCCATCGCCCTGCTGAACCACCGCATCGGCTGATCCATCGAAGGAAGCGTGAAAAGCCAACGCCTCGCGCAGTGACTTGCGATCGACGTCTTGAGCAAGGCTTCTCGATTGGGTTTGCAGGGTCCCGAGGAGTCCCAATAAGCCGACGACGAGAAGGATTCTGAAATTCATGTTTAGGGTTCCAATGGACGAAAATTTGATCCAGCTATCGAGCATTGTCGATCAAGATTGTAAGCGGACCGGACCTATCGCGTCGAGCGCTCGGGCGATTTGTAGTTCAAGATCTCTAAGGTTTCCCTCGTTGGAGAGGACCCAGGTTGCTTTCGAGCGTTTTTTCTGCATGCTCCACTGCGAGGCCTCACGGGCATCGAAGTGCTCTTGAGTCCAGCCTCTGGCAAGTGCTCGCTTCAAGCGATCTTCGTACGGAGAAGCGACGAACCAAATCGCATCGCAGGACTTATCCCAACCCGATTCAAGGAGCAATGGAATGTCTAGGGCAACCCACGGATGAATTCCGGCGATGAGTGACTTATCGAGCTCCTGGCGTATTTTTTCGCGGATAGGTGGATGGGTAATTGCCTCGAGGCTCTTGCGCCGCTCGATGGCTTGAGGGGTATCGCCAAAAACCAAAGCGGCGATCCGTTTGCGATCGATGGACTTGGAGTCCTGCGAAAAGATCGATTGGCCGAATTGTCGGACAAGTTTTGATTGGACGATCGGACTTTTGAGAATTTCATGTCCGATGCGATCGGCGCGTAGGGCCAATGCTCCTCGGTTCTCCAGGACGTTGGTCACAACGCTTTTGCCGCTGGCGATTCCGCCGGTGATCCCGATAACCCAAGGGCGTTTCATAGCGGTTCGCACTCTGCCCAGTTGTTTCCAACTTTGACGTCGACCTGAATGGGGACTCTCAGGGGCATGACCGAGGACATTTCGCTCCGCACCAAAGCCGCCAGGGCATCGACGGCCTCGGGAGCGACTTCGAAGACCAGTTCATCGTGGATTTGCAGAAGCATGTTGGCTGGCAGTTGCGACTCTCGAAGTTTGCGATCGAGCGAGATCATCGCCATTTTGATCATGTCGGCCGCGGTACCTTGGATTACCGTGTTGATCGCCATTCGTTCGGGTTCGAGCAATTGTTTTTTCTTGTTTTCGTCGAGAGATTTAAAGTCTCTAACTCCTTTGAGGATCCGTTTTCTGCCCGAAAGGGTTGTGACGAATCCTCTGGTTCGGCAATCGACCAACGTGTCGGAGATGAACTCACGCACGTTGGGGTATTTGGCGAAGTATTGATCGATGAACTGCCCAGCATCGGAGCGCGAGATACCCAGCGCCTTGGCGAGCCCAAAAGGGCTTTGGCCGTAAAGAATACCGAAGCTTACCGCCTTGGCGTTTCGTCTCATGCTCGAGGTGACCTGGTCGACCGGAACGCCATGGACCTGTGCAGCGACAGCCGCATGGATATCGATGTTGTTTTCAAAAGCCTTACAGAGGTTGGTGTCCGAGCAGCAGTGGGCGAGGACACGCAGTTCGATTTGTGAGTAGTCAGCGGTCATGAATTTCCAGCCGGCCGGTCCGGGCACAAAGGCCGAGCGGATCGAGCGACCTTCGGGAGTTCGAACGGGGATATTCTGTAGGTTAGGTTCGACGCTGCTGAGTCGTCCCGTCGCGGCGATGTCCTGGCGATACGAGGTATGGATACGTTGGGTTTGCGGATGGATCAGAAGTGGAAGTGCTTCGACATACGTGCTAAGAAGCTTGGCCATTTGTCGGTATTCGAGAATCTTCGCCGGGAGTGGGTGTTCGCTGGCCAGCTCCTCGAGAACTTCCGCATCGGTACTGATTCCGGTTTTGGTCTTCTTGACGACCCGGAGATTGAATTTGCTGAACAGAATCGTTGAGAGTTGTTTCGGGCTATCTGGGTTGAACCTCTCGCCGGCGATTTCCATGATCTGATCATGAAGCAAATCGACGCGTTGTTTGAAATCGTCGCGCAGAGCGGCCAGGCGGTTCGTATCGACCGAGACCCCGATGCATTCCATCGAAACCAGGACTTGGATCAATGGGAGTTCGAGTTGCTTCATCACATGCTCGAGCCCTTCGGCAACGATTCGCTCGTGCATGTCCGGATACAAGCGGATTGGGATGTCCACATCCTCGGCAGCATAGAGGGCGACCTGATCGATCGGGATTTGGTCCATGGTCCGTTGAGATTTACCGGTCCCGATGAGGGCGTGGATGGGGATCGAGTCGACTCCAAGCCAGCGTTTGGCGATATCGCCCAAGTCGTGGTTTCGCCCCCCTGCATCGAGCAGATAGTCGGCGACCATCGTGTCAAAAAGGATATTCGCAATAGGCATGCCATGGGTTTTCAAGACGATCGCATCGAACTTGATGTTTTGTCCGATCCAAGCGATTTTCGGATCCGCCAAAAGGCTGGCGAGTTTTTCTCGAACGGCTTCGAGCGGCAGGTTTCTGCTCGGTTCCGGGCTGAGAATCGGTAGATAAGCCGCTTGGCCTGGCGCCCAGCAAAGGCTGATTCCCACAAGCTCCGTCTGCCTTGCTTTGGTGGAGGTCGTTTCGGTGTCGATCGACACACATGGGGCCTTGCGAAGGACCTCGACCAGATCGGCAAGTTCCGACACATTTGCGATGGTCCGGTAGTGTTCCGAAGATAGACGAACCGACGGGACGACTTGTGGGGTAGGGGAGGGGGAGAGACGAAACTCCTCGTCGGTGCCCGGTTCGTGAATCGATTGCTGGGAATTCGAGGAAGCTGCTTGTGTGTGTTGCAGGAGGACTTCCGCGATTTTCCGGAAGCCAAGGTCTCGGAACAAGTTCTCGAGACCCTCGGCATCGGGGGCTTTTCGCCGGAGCGATTCCCAATCCTCGGGCACCGGTGTATCGGTCCGCAGCTTGACAAGATCCCGACTCAGGTACGCAAGCTTGCGGTGTTCGATCAGTTTCTCTCGCTTTTTGTCGCCGGTAACTTTGTCGATGTTGGCATAAATTCCATCGAGAGAACCAAATTGCTCGAGCAACTGCTGGGCAGCTTTAGGGCCAATGCTATGGACGCCAGGTACGTTGTCGGTCGAATCGCCGACCATCGCTTGGAAATCGACTACTTGTTCGGGGCGGATCCCCCAAACCTCTTGAAGCTCCTTGGCTGTAAAGAGCTCACTTTTGCGGAGATTCAGCATTGAAACGCGAGGAGTGATCAGTTGTCGGCAGTCCTTATCGCTGGTCACGAGCAACACGCGAGCTCCGTTGGAACCGGCCCGATCGGCGATGGTCGCTAGAATATCGTCGGCCTCGAATCCTGGGATCGAGAGGATTGGGATCCCTAGGAGCTTGAGAGCCTCTTGGATGAGTCCCAGTTGACCTCGGAGCGCATCGGGCATTTCTTCGCGATGGGCTTTGTATTCGGGATACAACGCGTTTCGAAACGTGACTTCGGAAGCGTCAAAAGCGCACAAAAGAAAAGTCGGAGACCATTGTTGCAGGATCGTAGCGATGTCTCGAAGGAATCCGTGCACGGCACCGACCTCGAGTCCATGGGGGCTAGTCATTGGAGGTAACGCATGAAAAACCTGGTAGATCAACGAGTGCGAGTCGACGATCACCACCAGGTCGCCGGACGAAGGAGCCTCGGGGTGGGCCAGAGCCACCGGCTTAGGATCCGGCAGTGGCTCGGTATCGAACAGCATCGGTTGGGAGAATGCCGCGGTTTTTGATTTCTTGACCATTGATTCCTTGACCATGGGGGCATTCTAACATCTTCTGCTTGATGGAAGATGCGATCAGGCGTCGCACGAAACCAAGTCTGGCTCGATGACACGCTTGTTTTTCCAGCCGCCATGGAGGTACCGAGCGGTAAAGAAAATCGCCAGAACGATCACCCATATGCTGATGACTCCCCACCAGTAATACAGGCCGTCCCACCCGAAAATTTTCTGCCCTAGGACGGCCAGCCCTACCGTTCCAAAACCTGCGATCGCATGGCCTAGGAGAACAAACAGCGTATCGCCCGCACCCTTGAGCACGCCTGAAAAGATGACTTGTACCGAATCGAACACGCAGTAGGCTGCAATGAAGTATAAAAGTGGCTTGAGCTCGGGCTTGATCGCCTCAAATCGAGCCGGATCGTTCCCGATGGCGTAGATACTCATGATCTGTTCGGGAAATACTCCGTAGAGAATTGCAAAGACACCGCTGTAGATCAGTCCGACGGTTAGGGCCGCTTCGATCAACCGCTGCGCTGTTTTCAATTGGGATTGGACTAGGTACTTGCCGACCAAGACACCCACAGCGATCCCTAAACCCATGAGTGGAATAAAGGCAAGCACATTGACTCCTAGTGCCAACGTGGTTGCGGCCGCCGGGCGTTCTCCGAGGTTCCCGACAATCATCATGATGATCGCAAAGCTCCAGGCTTCTGCAACGACGGAGACTCCTGCGGGCCAGCCGAAGCGGATTAGGCGTCGCATGAGTGGAAAATCCCACCGAAACACGTCCTGGAATCGGTTCATGCCCCCCGCATGGGTTGGCCATACCCCAAACCGATTGGTTTTCAGATACCAGAGTGCGAAACCGGCAAGCAGTATGCATTTTAGTGATAAAGAGAGGCTTGAGGCGAGGGCTGCACCTGCGACGCCCCATTCGGGGAATCCCAGATTCCCGAAGATCATGCCATAATCGAGGACAGCGTTGGTTGCCGTTGCGATCGCATCGCAGTATAGCAGGACTAGGGGACGGCCGCTTCCTGCAAAAAGCCCAACCAGTGCAGAACTCAGGATTGTCGCGCAAGCGCCGGGTACGAGTCCGAGAAAAAAATCATACTCGGACTTGGCCAACTCTGGTGGATGTCCAAAGGTGATGAACAATTGGTACGAGTAAAGTCCCAAGAGCACCAGAATGGGCATCATCGCGATGGCCAACAGGCAACCTTGCCAGACCACATGCATGGCCCGGTCGACCCTGCGGACTCCCAAGTATTGAGCGACGAAGGTGCTTGTGTACCCACAGATTCCGGCGGGCAAACAAGTCACCGACCAAAACAAGGTACCTGCCGACATGGCCGCAGCGGCGGCCGCATCGGAGTACTGAAATAAAAACAGTCGGTCGACAAATAGGGTGATCGAGAACAATCCGGTCGAGAGCATCAACGGCCAAGCCGTACTGAGCAGTTCCTTGAAATCCTGGACCCTCGATCGGTTCTCCACGTTGTATCCCGCTGCAACCTTGAGTCGCAAGTGTGTAGTTATCGTACCCGCTCAAGCTTGGTCACTCGGCCTGTTCGCACCCATTCGGCCACGAGGATGTCTCCGTTGCGATCGAAGCAGGCATCGTGGGGATGGACAAATTTACCATCGATCCACAACGATTCGTCCTCTCGAACCCCCTTGGTATCGCGAATACGTTCGACATCGCTTCCGAGCTGTGCAAGGACTTTGTATTCTCGGTCCAGGAGCGATACGCGGGCCCCGAGTTCGGGGACCAATAGGACTTGGCCTTGGCAATCGATGTTCGCAGGGAGTCCGAAACCGGGGATGGTTGCCAGGTACTTTCCATCGATATCAAAAATCTGGAGTGTGTTGTGCGCTCTGTCGGTAACGACGATCTTAGGATTGGCCTCGTCTCGATCATCGATCCAAAGGCCGTGAGGGGTATTGAACTTCCCGGTCCCATCACCTGCTCCACCGAAGGAACTCATCCATTTTCCGTCTTGGTCATAGCGATGGATATGGAAAGCACCATAACCATCGGCTAGGAGAAACCCCCCTTTGGGTAGAAATGCGAAGTTTGTTGGCATGAAGCGATCTCTTCCCCAAACTTTCTTCGGTGCTTCGTATTCCTCTTGGTTGTAGATTTTGGATTCTTGGGGAGCTCTTTTTGACCATATGACTTTGCCGTCGAGGGTCAGCTTGGAAAAGGCTTTGACTTGTTGGTAGGCCGATACATAAAGGAATTCATCGGACCCTTCGCGTCGCACTTCGAGTCCATGGCCACCCCCTTGATACTGGTTGCCGAATGCGCGAATGAATTTACCTTGGTCATCGAAGACGAAGATCGATGGATGATCTTTGAGTTCCTCTCGCCCTTCGTGAATGACGTAAATTCGGTTTTGGGAATCGACGGCGACGTTGTGCGTGGTTTGCCAAGAGTATTCGCTAGGGAGTTTGACGTAATGGTGTTTGACACGGTATTGGTAGTCGCCCGAGCCGGTCAGGATTTCGGTATCGAAATGCCGCACGGGAGCACCATCGGCAAGTCCCGCTCCGAGCCTTGGGAGTTGCGTTGCGGCAGCGACAGCGGCCGACCCGATTGCAGTGCTCTTGATAAACAATCGACGAGAGGATTTTTTGGCCATCACATCACCTGTTTTTTGGGACATCGAGTCCTGGGTTTCCAGATTACGTAGCACTAGCGCTTGTTTGTGCGCGTAGGAAGGTGGTGGATTGTCTCACAAGAGGGTCGGCGGTGCAATTGCTCCCACCGCTTGCGGTGGCTTCGGGTGCTGATCGATTGGGGACAATCGATCTACCAAGATGGTAGAGCCATTGTCCCCAATGGCTCCGGAGGCCGCGCAAGCGGTGGCGTCTTGGGTTTTTTGCTGTTGGTCTCGCTCGTTGCGGTGGCTTCGGGTGCTGATCGATTGGGGACAATCGATCTACCAGATGGTAGAGCCATTGTCCCCAATGGCTCCGGAGGCCGCGCAAGCGGCGGCGTCTTGGGTTTTTTAGCTGTTGGTCTCGCTTGTTGAGGTGGCGTCAGGCGCTGATCGATTGGGGACAATCGATCTACCATGCAGCGCAAGCGGTGGCGTCTTGGGTTTTTCTGCTGTTGGTCTCGCTCGTTGCGGTGGCTTCAGGTGCTGATCGATTGGGGACAATCGATCTACCAAGGGCGAATTGGCTGAACAAAGAACAGACGGCGTTTGGGCCGGTATGGGTTCAGAGCCATGCCATCGAACGTAGGGTGAGCGTAGTCAAATCCGATGGCGCGGTAGTGCTGCAAAAGCTCCTGGCGAGCTTCGGATTCCTTTCGGGCACGCTCAACTCGATACTCCTTGGACGCCGAGGGTTCGAAACGGTGCTTTCCCGGAAGGGATTTTTCGGAATTCGAAGAAGTGTCGCTTGCCGATGGGAAGGTGCGAAGTTCGCCTGGGCTAGATGTATTCGGATCGGTATCGCTCTGGGGTTGTTGACAAAAGCCTGTTGCGGCCAAGCCGAGCCACAATGCGTTGGCAAAAAGAGTAGGTCGCAGGGTCCGTCGATCCATGGTCCAAGTCCTAAGGGCAGGGGGGGGGGGATTTCCGTTGCGATCCGGTGGGCGAAGCATCGCCAATCGTCGCAACTTAGAGGATCGACCTTCGAGCCTCCTTGGATCCTGCTTATTCAGGCCGGAGGCCAAGCGCGGATATCAAGCTATCCTCAAAATCTAGAAATGCGTTAAACTTGAAACGTCTTTTTTTGGGGCTTTGCACGTGATTCAGCGAGCAATGCTCCTTTGCATGCGAATTCTTTCACCGGACATCCATCCTATGCTCGACCGAAAATATGTGGTAGAGAACGCCGAAGCGGTCAAACTCAATTGTCTCCATCGCGGGGCTCAAGCCGACGTCGATCGGATCATCGCGTTGGAGATGGAGCGTCGGGCTAAAATGGCGGAGGTTGAGGAATGGAACCGTCAGGCCAATGAGGTCAGCGCTCAGATTGGCAAGGTTCCAGCCGAGCAACGCGAGGAATATAGGGAGCGAGGGCGGGGGCTTAGGGCTTCGAAGGAGCAGGCGCAAAAAGACCACGATGCCCTGGATCGTCAGATCGACGAACTCCTTGCGCGCGTTCCGAATATGACCCATCCGTCGGCCCCGATCGGCAACGACGATCATGCGAATCTTGAGATTGCCCGGGGATCCACACCCATCCCCCAATTCGATTTCAAGCCAAAAGATCACTTGGAACTCGGCCAGCAGCACGACATGATCGATTTTGAGGCTGGGGCTAGGGTTGCTGGAGCAGGATTCTATTTCTTGAAGCGAGATGCGGTCCTTTTGGAACTAGCTTTGCAGCAGTTTGTCGTGAGCCATTTGGCCAAGAAGGGGTTCATTCCCGTCTCGACGCCCGATGTGGCCAATACCGATATTCTGCATGGGATTGGGTTCATCCCTCGGGGGCCTGAGACCCAAATTTACAGCATCGAGAACACCGAATTGAACTTGGTCGCTACCGCCGAGATCACGCTTGGGGGGATGTACCACAACCAGGTTTTGGAAGCCGAGCAATTGCCGTTGAAGTTGGTCGGGATCAGCCATTGTTTCCGAACGGAGGCAGGAGCCGCAGGCCGTGCTTCCCGAGGTCTCTATCGCGTGCATCAATTCACCAAGGTGGAGATGTTCGCCTTCACGCTTCCGGACCAAAGCGGCGCGGTTCATGAAGAGCTCCGAGGCATCGAATGTGAGATTTTTGACGCTTTGGAGATCCCTTTTCGCGTCGTCGATACTGCAACAGGCGATCTAGGTGGGCCAGCTTACCGAAAATACGACTTGGAAGCCTGGATGCCTGGCCGAGGCGACGGTGGTCAGTGGGGCGAGGTCACGAGCACATCGAACTGCACCGACTATCAAGCCAGGAGATTAAATATTCGTTATCGCACGAAGGGTGAAAAAGGAACACACTTTGCGCACACATTGAACGGTACGGCTGTGGCCATCAGTCGCGCATTAATTGCTTTGATGGAAAACCATCAACTTTCCGACGGATCGATTAAAATCCCGAAAGCTTTGGTTCCATGGGTGGGCAAGGAGCGTATTCAATAGTCCCTTTGGGGTGAGAAAAAGCCGTTTTCCCTGTCTTTTCGGTGGTGACGCAATAAAGTTAAAAAGCGAACAGGTTTTTGGAAAGAAAACAAGAGAAAAAGTTCCTTCAGTTGTGGCATCGCGTCGAAAGATAGGCTATACTTCGGCAGTGCGATTCAGCGAGGTTGATTGAGATTAAATCAACGATTATGAGTCGTGTCAGTATCAATAAAAATTAGACTTGCCTCACCTAGCAGTGGTTGGATTTCGGGCGTGACCAACTGTTGTTAGGTGGGGCTTTTTCTTTTTCTAGTCGGGTTCTCCGGCAGGTCCTTCTCGGGTATGTTCGATCGACTCGCAGAGAGTCATGAGCATGGCAGCATAGACTCTTTCGAGGGAACGGTATTCGGAGTCCTCGGCTTGGAATTGAACCAGGATGGTTTGGTTTGGGAGTCCCATGGCGATCAGTTCGGTGTGGACGAGCATATCGAGGTAGTAGAAGTACATTTCGCGACCGATGGAGTCGGCAAGGACACCTGGGTGGGAGTCTTCTTGGGGCGAGAAGTCTTCGCTTTCGACGTTTTCGTAGTCGACGGAGATCAGTTGGGTGACTTGCTCGATGGCTTGTTCGGCCGAGGTGGATGGATCGAAGCCGATGACTGCGAGGAATGCAGTAGCGGGGCTTTGGAGTTGGAAGCCCACCACTTGGTCGTCTTGGACATCTTCGGTCAGGGTCCAGTTGTCTGGGTAGGTTACACTGAGTCCTAGAGCGCGATGGATTTTTGGCATGGTGTGCTTGAGGGCTAAAGAGATTTGCTTGTTCGGGCAGGCGGGGTGCCTTTCCAGCGATGGTGGACCCACCAGTATTGTTCGGGTCGGGCGCGGATCGCCTTCTCGAGGCAGCGATTGTACCACTGGGTGATCGAGACGATCGAGTCGGGGCAATTTTCGCACTTCGGATCGGCGATTCCGAGGATCGTCATTTCGAAGTGAAGTGGTCGGTCTTTGCGGATGTTCGAGCAGACCATCATGGGCGCGCCGCTCGAGAGAGTAAAGAGAGCCAGGGCTTTGTGGCACGAGGCCATTTGGCCGAGGAATTCGACCCAGCAGCCTTTTGGGCCACCGTATTGGTCGGCCAGCAGCGACAGAGCGCCCCCTTGGGCCAGAAGCGCCTCGACTTGGCCCGACGAGCCGGACTTGGCAAGCATGAATTGCCCGCCTGAGGATCGGAACCGATCGATGTAATCGTGGACAAAGCCGTTATCGAGGGGTCGGGCGATGGTGGTCGTCGAGATTCCGAAAAGGCCTGTGACAAAGCCTGCGAGTTCAAAGTTACCGAAGTGGCCCGAGACCATGACTTTGGGGCGTGGGTCCAGGGCGAGCTTGAGCATTTCTCTGCGGTCGGGCAATTCGAAGTGTTCGTACCAATTCTCTCGGTGTATTTTTCTCGGTGCGTGGGCGACCTCGCAGAGCATCAGGACCAAGTGTTCCCACATCTGCCCTTGGGTCCGATTGGTTTTCGATTCGGGCCATTCGGGGAAAACGCGTTGAAGGTTGTTTTGGACCAAGGCGTGTCGGATTCGAATCACTCGGGTCATGAGTGTTGCGAGCAGTTGAGCGAGCCGTTCGCAGCGATCGAGCGGCAGAGACTGGATCAGGGCGACGATCAGCCGAAATCCCCAGTAGGCGATTCGATCCTTCCACGAGTGCGATTGATGGCCGGCAGCCTCCATGCTCAGGATGCCTTTCTGGGTTAGGGGAGACTTAGGCGGTCTTGGGCTAGTGCCACTCGGCAGTCAGGCTACCTGGGATCATCTTACGGGTGGATCACCTTACGGGGCTCAACCCGAAAGCACGTCGCAGCAGACCGATTTGGCCTGAGTGGATCGACTCGTGCAAGGGGCAAAAGAGCAGCGCGCCGAGTTTGATCGGGTAGGCCGCATAGGGCATCTCGGTAGGTTCCAGGAGCAATTCAGCGGGAGCTTGGCTGACAAACCCCATCGAATTCAAGTGGATCCGTTCGAGCAAGCCGAGCATGGTTTGGCGGTCCGGATGGGGACTTGGATCGTCCGAGGGTTTTGTACCCCGTGAGTAGCGTTTTCGAAACCAGCCGGGCATGAGTTCGACGTCCCCTTGGGCACGCCCGCGTTGGCGAAAGAGCATCAGGCCGTACTGGGCGACGGCAAGGTGCCCGATTTGCCAAGCAAAATGGGTCGGGGTTCCTTGCGGCTCGCGTTGCCAGAGTTCCTCGGGAACGTCGGCAAGGAGTCCCAGGGTGTATTTTCTGGCGAATTCCATCTGCCCAAGGGTCGAATCCCGCATGGCGATGGCCTCATCGGGAGAGGGAATGGTGACTGGAATTTCCATAAGAAATATTTTGACTCTTAGCGAAACGACATCGAAATCCATGGGTTACAATGCTCACCGTCGGAGTGGGCAAGGCCGAAAAGGACCCTGCAATCCGTCTCGGAAGTCCTATAATCGCTTGTGTTACCATTTTTCTCAATCGGGGTTAAGGCCATGCCAATGAAGAAACTTATGTCGAGGTTCGCTCTTTCTGTCGGCTTGGTCAGCGCTCTGACCTTATCGGCCATGGCGCAGGATCCTGCAGGGCAGGGGGGTGGTCGAGGTCAAGGTGGCGGCCGGATGATGATGGGCGGCATGATGGGCGGTATGGGTGGCGGCGGGGTCACGGGCCTACTGATGATGAAAGAAGTCCGCGAGGAGCTCAAGCTCGACGAGGACCAAGTCGCCGAACTCGAGGACTTGGGCAAGGCGATGATGGAGTCGATGCGAAACATGCGTCCGCAGGGCGGAGGGGGTGGTCAGCCTCCGAATGCCCAAGATATCCAAGCGATGATGGAAAAGGTCCAAAAGGCCAATGAAGAGAACGAAGCCAAGGTCGAGGAGATCCTCGATCCAAAGCAAGTCGACCGGCTCGTCGGTTTGCTCATCCAACGGATGAATCTTCAATCGCTGAATACCAAGTTGGTAGCCACTCGGCTTGGAATCACCGAGGATCAAAAGACCAAAATGGCCGAGATCAACAAAGCCAATGGTGAGAAGATGCGCGAGCTTTTCCAAGGCGGGTTCGGTCCGGATGCCCGCGAGAAAATGGGCAAGATGCGCGACGAATCCGAAGCGAAGATCAAGGAAGTCCTGACCTCAAAGCAAAAAGAAGACATGGAGGCTCTCAAGGGAGCTGAGTTCAAATTCCCAGAGCCTCAGTGGAGAGGCGGACCTGGTGGACCCGGCGGACCTGGTGGGCCTGGTGGGCCTGGCGGTGGGCGAGGAAACCGTCGTCCTGGTGGCGACCGCAACTAGGTAGCCAGCAATAGCGACGGCAACTACGAACTTGGCGGAAGCCTCGACGATTTCTCGAGGGCTTCGTCAATCGTCGAAACCTCGACATAGTGTTTGCGTAGCGACGGGTTTTTCTGAAACCAAGTCGCTACGAGTCCAAGCGATTCGTGGGGCAAAGAGTACCTGAACTCCACTTGTTCGTCGGCCTTGAGCCATGTCTCTAGCGATTCTCTCCTTGCATCGGCTGACTTCGGTTGCTTCGATGCTTTCTTCGAAGTCGCGTTGGTAGTCGAGCGTTGTGCGATCGCGTACTGTACACCCCCGGATCGCATCAGGTACAAAATGCCATCTTTTGGAAACCTAGACCCGCCGGTCGTCTGTACCCAGTAGATGCTCGGCGGATTGTTCGAGGCCTTCTGAAGCTGCCTGAGTTTACCGTGGAGCCATTTGAGGATCGCCGAATCTTCGTGCAAGCGAGCAGCGCGTTCGAACTGTCTCCGCTCGATTGCTGAGTCCATCTGTTCGAGCATTTGAAGGTGGATTTTGGCCGACTCGCCGCGCATCCAAGCTCGAGCCATTTGCTCCTGCGTGTGGTAATCGGTTCGAAGCGAATCGCTCAGGCACGGGGCAAGGCAGGTTCCTAATTCGGCCCGCAGGCAGCCGGCTCGCTCCGGAAGGTCAAAAAGGGCAAGCTGGTTCGAAAAGAGCATGGGAGTTTTGCTCGAGCAATCCCGCAGCAGAAAGTATCGGTTTAGGATTTCGGCAGCTCGATAGAGTTTTGTCGATCCATAGAACGGGCCTCGGGAGATCGAGGCGCGGGTATCCCATTGGCGGGTGACGTAGAACGACTCGGCTGGACCGCGTCCGAGGTTTAGGTAAGCCGGTTGGCTTCGATTGGGCATACCGACGACGTTGAGAGTCGGTTGCCAAGTGCGAATTAGGGCTTGTTCGCGCAGCAGTGCCGCGAATTCACTGGGCTGAGTTTCCCAGACAATTGCTCGGGCTTGCTTGAGAATATGCCCTGCCTTTTCGTCCTTGGCACCTGGCAAGAAATAGCTCAGCAGTCGCGAGCGAAGGGCTTTGGATTTACCGACATAGACCAAGCGACAGAGAGGATCGAGGATTCCGTAGACACCAGGCGTGTAGGGAACGAATTGCTGGACGAGGCCTTTGAGCTCTTTTTGAATCGAGGCAGAACTCTTTAAGTCGGTCGCATCGATGCGTGCGAGTCCGGCGGCGCAGTGTTCAAGCGACGGATCGCTCAGCAGGGGATCGGGTCCGAAATCGACGAACGCATCGGTCCATTTTGCGGTCGTTTTGCTGGCGGTTTTGCAAGGTTCTGGCGTTTCCATGCCTACCTTTCGATCGACTCGCATTGACCGAGTGCCACGAGGTGCTTCTTCTCGTACTAAGAAGGGATCTAGTATAGCAATCGGTCTCATGGGTCCGCAAGTTACCCCGAACCGTCTCGATCAGCGATCTGCATCGCCGCAGTTCAAACAGCCATCGAGTACGACGAAATCCGATGCGATGCACGAGTACTGGTTTGATAATGATCGACTAGACGCTTATCGCCTTTCGAGCACGAGCACGAGCACGAGCACGACGAACAGCCAGGACCAAGCGTTGCACCGAAGTCTTCGATCGTTTGTTTTTGACTTGCGCCAGAGCCAACTCCTCGGCTCAGCGGATCGCAAACGATCTGGCATGGAGTAAGAACATCGTGCTTCTTTTCGTACTCGTACTCAGCATCGCGGTACTCGTACTCGTACTCGGAGAAATCAAGCGTAGCGATCAATCCCATGGGTCCGCAAGTCACCCCGAACTGCCTCGATCAACGATCCGCATCGCCGCAGTTCAAACAGCCATCGAGTACGAGTACCGTTTCACTGAGTACCGCTTCGCTGAGTACGAGTACGAAGAAATCCGATGCGATGCACGAGTACTGGTTTGACAATGAGCGACTAGACGCTTATCGCCTTTCGAGCACGAGCACGAGTACGAGTGCCGAGTAGGCGTATTACGAAACCGATAGGAAGCACGACGACGAGTTGATGGATCGATTTTCATGAAAAGCCGGTAAGTTGGCCAACGGTTAGGAACCAACGAGGGCTTAGTGGGTTGTAAGCCTCGTAGCTTGGAGGTCCGCATTGAGCTCTGTGCGGTTTTTCGGGCGTAAATTGGGTTTGACAAAAACGGGTTTAGAGGGTCCCCAGGTTGGCTTGCTAGCGCAGGCGATGGAAGGACCTTGACGAGGCAGTTTGTAAGAAAGCGATTGGTTCAAGAGTTTCATGGAGTATTTTGTTTCGGAGAGAAACGTCGAGGAAAAACCATGCGTTTTGCCCTTTACGATTCTATTGGCCGTAGCGTGCATGAGCAGTCTTGGGGTATCGGCTCGGTTTTGGTTTGCCGATGGAAGATCGCTCCAGCGGCTTGTCGACTACCAAACCTTCAAGCTTTTGTCGCCGCCGAGTGTCCAGCATATTCTCGGCTGCGCGACGGCTTATGTGCATCGGCTCACCGAGCATAGTTCAGGTCGGGATTTAGCGATTTGGGAGAATTGGACGCAGTGGCTTGTCGGTCAGTTCTATTCACCGATCTTGCGGACACAAAATCCGCGCTGGATCGTCGCCGGCGGGAGGGGTGATTGCTCGGAGCGGGCTGCGGTTCTTCAGGACCTCTTGGGGTACCATGGGATTGAGACCCGGTTCGTGGGTCTAGGAGGGCATGTGGTTCTTGAGGCCAAGACTGAAGCGGGGACTTGGGTCTTGGATCCCGATTATGGGATTTCGATGGATTTGGGCATTGAGCAACTGCAGCAACAGCCAACTGGCCAGGTAGCCGCGGAGCTTATTCGTCGTGGGATGAACGTCCCGAGCTCGGTGCAGTATGAGCAGTTGATTTTGACTGATTTCAACAACATTCCATCGGATTGGAACGCGCCGTTGAGTCCAAGGCTCAAGAAGCTCGAGGAATTCTGCGAGATCGCTTTTTGGCTCGTGCCAGCAGTCTCTTGGTTGTTTGTGGTTTGGATGGTTGTTCCGTTCCGGGACTAGGCCGTTGGGGGGCTTTGGAGGCCATTTGCAGGGGGCCTTTATCAGGGTGCATCCTGTCGGTACCATTCGGAGTACCTTGGGGGAAGTCGCCCGGGGTCCTGACCCGGGGGTAGTTGCCTGGTCGGGACGGTAGTTGCCTGGGACACTTCCTTGAGGATGGCCATGAGAAGAACAATCGGATCGAATCGCATCGAAAACAGGATAGGAAACAGGATCGCAAAGGTCCTGGCAAGTACCACGGCGTTGCTTGCTCTCGGAGGGCTTGATGTTTCGTCATCCCTTGGGTTGGCCCAGGACAGTGTGGCGTTAGGGGCTGGTAAAGCAGGGTTGGTATCGGGGGTTGAAAAGGATAATTTCAGCAAGACGCTCAAGCCCTCGGAGGATTTCTTTCGGTTCGTCAATGAGAACTGGTTGGAGACGACCGATATCCCCGCCGACCAATCCAATTACGGGGCATTTACGGCGCTGGATATTGAGACGAAGGCTGCGATCCGTGCCATCATCGAAGAGGCGAGTCGATCTGCTGACGCTTCGGCCGAAGCCAAACAGGTTGGGAATTTCTTTAAGTCGTACATCGACATCGAGGCGCGAAACAAGGCCGGGATTGTTCCGATCAAGCCTTGGCTCGAGAAGATCGCTGGGGTGGGAACCCGTGAGGATCTGATGCGTGTGGCCGGAGAGTTATCCGTCATGGGCATTCCTAGTTTCTTTGCAGCGGGTATCGATGTTGACGATCGCCGATCCGACCAGTATGCCGTCTACGTATACCAAGACGGAACAACGTTACCCGACCGAGATTACTACCTTGAGTCGGACCCAGAGTGGGTCGCGCGACGTGAAAAATACGAGAGCTTCATCAAGGAAATGCTTGGCAAAATCGGTTGGGAGAATGCCCAATCTCAAGCGGCGAAGATACTGCAACTAGAGACCGCATTTGCGAAAGTTCAGTGGGACAAGGTTTCGCTTAGGGATCCGATCAAACGTTACAATAAGACCAGCGTGGCGGATTTCGCTTCGAGAACGAAGGGGCTCGAGTGGAGCACTTATGCTCAAGCCGTCGGCTTAGGGAAGATCCAAGAGCTCATCGTCGGGCAACCGAGTTTCTTCGAGGAGGCTCAAGAAATCATTGCCCAAACGGATCTTGATGTCCTCAAGGCCTATTTGGCCTTCCAGACCATCGACACTTTCGCGCCGGTGATGACCCAAGAGCTCGAGAAGTTGCACTTCGATTTCCACAAGACCGTCCTGAGCGGTGTCGAGCAGCAAGAGCCACTATGGCGTCGGGGAGTCGATGCGTGCAATGCTTTGCTGGGGATGCCCGTGGGCAAGCTCTACGTCGAGAAGCATTTCTCGCCGAAGGCCAAGGAGAAGATGAATCAGCTCGTCGGAAACTTGCTCATCGCCTTCGAAAATCGCATCGACTCCTTGGAGTGGATGGGCAATGGCACCAAGGCGCAGGCCAAAGAAAAGCTCAAGCTCTTCACCCCCAAGATCGGGTACCCCGACAAGTGGAAGGACTATTCTTCGGTACGGATCGACGCGACGGATGTCGTTAGCAACATCGCACGATTGGCTGAGTTTGAGCATTTTTATGCACTCAACAAGCTCGGCAAGCCCATCGACAAGACCGAGTGGTTTATGCCTCCGCAGACCGTCAACGCTTACTACAACCCCTCGATGAACGAGATCGTCTTCCCGGCGGCGATCCTACAGCCCCCGTTCTTTAACCTCCAGGCCGACGATGCGATCAATTACGGGGGAATCGGTGCGGTCATCGGTCATGAGATCAGTCACGGCTTTGACGATTCGGGGAGCAAATACGATGGCAAAGGGAACCTTAGAAACTGGTGGACCGAGAACGATCAGAACGAGTTCGTCAAACGGTCCGATCAACTTGTCAAGCAATACGATCAGTACCAGCCATTGCCTGGAATCAATCTCAATGGGAAATTCACCCTCGGTGAAAACATCGGAGACCTTGGCGGTCTGAGCGTTGCTTATACGGCTTACAAGCTCTCGCTCGCAGGGCAAAAATCGCCTTCGATGGATGGCTTCACCGGGGAGCAGCGGTTCTTCATCGGATGGGGGCAGGTCTGGCGTCGCAAGTACCGCGAGGCGGAGATGCGAAAACGGATTAAGACCGATCCGCACTCGCCGAGCCAGTACCGATGCAACGGGATCGTTTCGAACCTCGATGCGTACTACGAGGCCTTTGGCGTCGAGCCTGGTAGCCCGATGTACATTGAGCCGACCAAGCGAGTTCGGATCTGGTAGAGATCTATCAGTTTCTCGGAGATGATTTAGTCAGCATGGTGCTCAAGCCGCATCGCTATTCGGTGACGAGCGGCTCTGAAAAGTGTCGCTCGATTGCTTGCTAGCTGAAAGATAGGCACTTGTGGGTGCGATCTCGAAAGACGGGCTGTACGGATCGATTCGACCGGCGAGTTTCGAACGGCTGGCGACTTGGGAACTGCGTTGCCACAGTTGGGCGATCTCACCGAGGAGGCTTAGTTTGGCCGTCTGGCGGAAGATGTTCTCCGGGGGGAGTTCGGCCATGAGACGACGGTGAGCGATTCCCAGATTGTGGTAGGGCAGGGAGGGGAACAGGTGGTGCGTCGCGTGGTATCGAGTTCCGGTCGGACCCCAAAGCTCGGTAATCCAGGGGCGGTGTGGGTAGTCGCATGAGTCGAGCAATTGCTCTTCGAAGCTCAGTTCCGAGCCCGGCCCGGTCCATCGATGCGCACCGAGGGTTCGGATGTTGTTCATGAAGATCATTCCGACGCTTACGCAATAAGCATGGATCCAAAGGGGGTCGAACCAAGTTTTCGCGACGAATGGGGCGTGGAGGATAAGGCCCAAGCAGATGAGGAAACAAGCGATTTCTTGAAGGATCATGATCTTATAGACCCGTCGACTCGCCTCGGGCCTTTCGTAGAAAACGTCCATAACCATCGTCGAGGCGTGCGTGAACGTCCATTTTCTTATCGACGGGAACATCCAGCAAATTGGCGAGAGGATACCGAAGCGAATGACCCCGGCCAAAGGGGTGACGAGCACTCCGAGCATGTACAGAACAATGGCGCTAGGGGGTTGGTGGCTAAGGCTCAGGTATTCGCCGTCGTGCTCGGTCCCGTAGGATTTCCGGCGATGGTGATCGATATGTGGATAGTAGGTAAACGAGGGGATCATAAACGGGATACCGCACAGGAGGTTCCAGGCCACGCGAAAAGCGCCCCATCCCTCGCGGGGCAAGTGGACCAATTCGTGGGTGAACATCACCGATCTTAAAAAAAGCAAAACGGTGGCTGCAAAGAACAGGGCTTTGAGTCCCCACCAGAGCGACGGCGAGTCGCCAGCAAGACGGCTCGGTGCGAACATCATGGCTGAGAAACATAGGTGTCCAGCCAGGACAGAGAGCAGAAAATCCGTCCAGTAGATCTTCGGGTTCGGAGCGTGCAGTTGGTCGCCGACGATCTGCCGGGCTTGCTTCATCGAAAAACGTTTGGATTCAATCGATAGTTCATCCATGGTAAGCGCTCGCACGGTGCGTCTAGGGGGCTTTGCTAAACCTTTGGAATCGAATTTCGGTCCTTCGAATGCGTTTCTTGATTACAGTCGTTCAACACGGAAGAACCCGAATCGAAACCGAAGGCAAAAACGTTACTTCTTACCTAGACTAACAACGAAATCGACCGTTTTCCATGATTTTTTCCTGGCGGACTTTTGGAGGGGTTTCCCTGAGCATTACGGGGAATTCGTTCGCCACGGAGCGATGTTTTTTCGCGAGAAGGGGGGGGTTCTACGGAGCCCAATCCAGTAGCGAGGGTCGAAAACAGATCGATTTCGGGGACTTCGACTAAGAAAAAACCGTGCCAAAGAGCCGATTAACCCTTGCAGGAACCCCGAGGTCTTCGCTAAACTTCTGGGCTCGAACGGTCCATCGGTGTGGATCGCACCGGCTGTTTTTACGCGACGCTAGCATTTTTGCTGCGTGCTGGAACCGGCGCGGGGATAGTTTTCGTTGAAAACCTTTCCAGGTAATGGTTTAGGAGTAGGCAAGTATGCCGCGTCTTCTTGGTGTTGACATTCCGAACGACAAGCAAATCGTTTACTCGCTTCAGTATCTTTATGGAGTTGGTCCATCGATAGCAAGAGAAGCGTGCGTTAAGACCAAGATCAGTCCGGTCAAAAGGGCGCGTGACTTGGACGAAGATGAGCTGAGCCGATTGGCGAGCTTGCTCGAACGCGACTACACCGTGGAAGGTCCTCTTCGAAGGCAGGTTGGTCAGTCGATTCATCGATTGCGGGAAATCAAGTGCTACCGTGGGATGAGGCACAAGGTTGGCTTGCCGGTAAGGGGTCAGCGCACGCGGACCAACGCACGGACTCGAAAGGGTCCTCGCAAGACGGTTGCAGGGAAGAAGGGGGTCAAGGACCTTCGCTAGTTTGGACACTTTGGGGTGGTCTTTGGTGCCGCCTGGGGTTCCCTTTCCGTGCATGGATTGTCAAGCGGCTGGCTGTTGGCTGAGTCCGTTTGCTTCTGAGAGTTCAAGATCGAGATTCTGGTTTAATTTTTTGAGATTATGGCAAAGCAACAAGCAAACAAAGACACAGCGAATAAGCGTCGCAAGGTTCGCCGCAACGTCACCTCGGCGATCGCTTTTATCAAGGCTACGTTTAACAACACCCACGTGACGATCACCGATGCGCGCGGTGATACGTTGTGCTGGGCAAGTGCCGGGACTTGCAATTTTAAGGGGTCTCGAAAGAGCACTCCTTTCGCCGGCCAGATGGCTGCTCAGCAGGCCGCTGAGAAGGCAGCGAAGTTTGGGGTCAAGGAGATTGAGGTTCGGGTCAAGGGGCCAGGATCGGGTCGGGAGTCGGCAATCACAGCCTTGCAGGCTGC
>Ga0315906_10003149_pt1 | contig 22107 bp, 18 predicted proteins | sample LakEriMetagenome_4_FD_203526 | JGI IMG/M metagenome (GOLD analysis project Ga0315906, IMG submission 203526) | Freshwater fungal communities from buoy surface, Lake Erie, Ohio, United States - Buoy 2 MA122 | ecosystem: Environmental > Aquatic > Freshwater > Lake > Lake biofilm | place: USA...
CCCGGCCCAGCCGGCCTTCATCTACTACCCCGCGTCGCCGTCCACCAAGTTCCCCATCGTGGGCAGTGGCGGTCGCACCGCCATGGCCGGTCCGGTGTACCACTACGACGAGTCGCTCAAGTCGCCGAACAAGCTGCCGAAGGAGTTCGATCGCACCCTGTTCATCTACGAGTGGACCCGCGACTGGATCATCGCGGTGAAGCTCGATGAGAACAACCAGATCGCCCAGATGCAGCGGTTCATGCCCGGGACGAAGTTCAAGCGCCCGATGGACCTCGAGCTGGGGGCGGATGGCTGCCTCTACCTGATCGAGTTCGGCACCAACTGGGGCGACAACAAGGACTCCAAGATCGTCCGCCTCGAATACGCCCCGGAGGCGGCCGCGTCGTCGAAGTGACCGGCAGCCCGCCGCACGGCGGGCCCCGGGGTCATTCCTTCAGGAACTTGGCGATGGGCGGGGCGAGGAGCTCCGCCATCGCCGGCTCGTTCATGTTGGCCTTTGTGACGAGCGAGACACCGGTGTCGATGCGCTTCTCGACCGGCTTGCCACGGAGGTGCTGCACCACGGTCATCACGCCGAGGTAGCCCATCTTCAGCGGGTCCTGCACGACCAGGGCCTGGACGTCGCCGTTCTTGAGGTCGAGGACCGACTGGGAGCCGGAGTCGAACCCGACCAGCTTCACCTGACCGCCGGCGCGGCCGATGTCGCGGAGCGCCTTGGTCATGGCGATGGTCGCGGTCTCGTTCGGGCAGAAGATCCCGTCGACCTCGCGTCCAAACCGGTTCAGCAGGTTCTGCGAGGCCTGGTAGGCGGTCTCCCGGGTGGCGCCGGCGTGCTGGTCGGACGAGATGAGCTGGATGCCGGACGCCTTCTTGATGGCGTCGAGGAATCCCGCCTCGCGGGCTTCGGTGCTGGCGCTGCCGACCTGGTAGCGGAGGAGGATGACCTTGCCCTTGCCTCCGAGCTGCTGGGCAAGGAATTCGCCTGCCATCTGGCCGCCCTTGAAGTTGTCGGTCGCGACGAAGCTGATCTGCTTGTCGGACTTGAGGTCGGAATCGATGACGACCGTCGGGATCTTGGCCTGGGCGGCGCTGGCGACGGGGGCGACGAGGGCCTGGGAGTCGAGCGGGGCCAGGACGATCCCGCTGACGTTGCGGGCGGTGAAGTTCTCGACCACCTGGATCTGCTGGTCGCGGTCGTCCTCGCGCAGGGGTCCCTTCCAGAACAGCTTCACCTTGGTCCCCTGGGCGGTGAGCTCCTTCTCCGCCTTCACCGCTCCGGCGTGGATGGACTTCCAGAACTCGTGGGTGGTCCCCTTGGGTACGACGGCGATCGTGTAGCTGTCGGCCGCCGTGAGGAGCAGCGCGCTGGAGAGCGCTGCGGAAAGGGAGACGAGGGATCGGAACAGGGAGGTCATGGCCGGAGGCTAGGGAACGAGGTCCCACCGGTGCAAGTTCGTGGGTGCGGTGGCGACCGGTTGACCGGGGCGTGGGGTTTCCGGACGCTCCCACTCGATGACTCCGCGATCTCCATCCGTCATGGCTGCCGTCCTCTGGGGTGCCTCCGGCCTGGCGACCGTGAGCCTCGCGGCCTACTCGGTCTGGGCGTTCCTGCGGAATCCCCCGGGAGGAGAACTGGGGTTGTATGCCCTGATCGCGGCGGTCTATCTCGGCGGGAGTGGTCTTGTCCTGTCGGGCTTGCTGTACGGGGCGCGTCGACGGGTCCGGTTCTACCAGTTCTTCCTGCCCGCGTTCCTGCTCTATGCCGCGGGCTGGACCGCGGCGTGGTTTGGGCTCGGCGGGAAGGCTGGGGAATGGGGCGGCAGCCTCGTCGGAACCCAGCTCTTCGCCGGGGTGGTCTGGGGGTTCCTTCGTCGCCCCCCAGGCTTCTGGGGCCCGGCCCTGGTCCTCTTTGTCGCCCACTCAGCGGGCTACTTCACGGGTGGATTCGTCTTCACCGGACTGCTCCGATCCGGTGTCCCGGGATGGACACCGGAGACCGTCCTGACCGTCGCCAAGCTGGCCTGGGGATTCTTCCACGGCCTGGGATTCGGCGCAGGGATCGGGTGGATTTTGGCCGCATGGCAACGACCTGATGGGGGGCTCGAGTCGACCCCGTAGCCCGCTGGCATCATGCGCCCCCCACGTTATCCGCTCCTGCATCAGGTCAACACCCGGGTCTGGCTCCAGGGCCTGTCGCGGAACACGGGGCGCGCGGTCACCCTCGATGACGTGCCGGAGACGGTCCTCGACCAGTGGGCGACGCTGGGGTTCGACTGGGTCTGGCTGCTCGGAGTCTGGAAACTGGGAATCGTGGGGCCCGAGATCTCGAGGAGGAATCCCGAGTGGCGACAGGAGTTCGCGGGGACGCTGCCGGATCTGACTGAGAGCGACATCGGGGGATCCTGTTTCGCGATCACCGATTATTCCGTGGCGGATGGAATCGGCGGGGAAGGGGCCTTGGTCCGCTTCCGGGCCCGACTGGCCCGACGAGGCATCCGCCTGATGCTCGACTTCGTCCCGAACCACGTCGCCATCGACCACCCCTGGGTCGACCTCCATCCCGACTGGTTCATCGCGGGCACCCAGGAGGATCTGGATCGGGCCCCGGCCAACTTCATCCGCATCCCCGATGGGCGCATCCTGGCCCACGGTCGGGATCCCTACTTCCCGGGATGGCCTGACACCCTGCAGTTGGACTACTCCAACCCCGGGTTGAGGGAGGCCATGGTGTCGCAGTTGGTCGACGTCGCCGGGCAGTGCGATGGGGTGCGGTGTGACATGGCGATGCTGCTGTTGCCTGAGGTGTTCGAGCGGACCTGGGGACGGCGCATGCCCGACTTCTGGCCGGAGGCGATCCGCCGGGTCGGGGAGAGGCACCCGGACTTCCTCCTGTTGGCGGAGGTGTACTGGGACCTCGAGTGGACCCTCCAGCGGCAGGGGTTTGATGCCTGCTACGACAAGCGCCTCTACGATCGGCTCTGCCATGGGGATGCCGCTGCGATCCGGGCGCATCTTGGGGCGGGTCTCGACTACCAGGACCGTTTGGCACGCTTCCTCGAGAACCACGACGAACCCCGGGCCGCGGCGGTGTTTTCCTGCGATCGTCACCGCGCCGCGGCAGTGCTGACGTATCTCAGTCCAGGCCTGCGGTTCCTGCATCAGGGTCAGCTCGAAGGCCGACGGGTCCGGGTCTCCCCGCACCTGGTCCGCGCTCCGGAGGAACCGGTCGACCCGGCGCTGGCGTCGTTCTACGCCGACCTGCTGGCGACGCTCCGGCTGCCGGGGGTGCGGGAAGGGGACTGGCAGCTCGTGGGATCCCGGATGGCGTGGGAGGGTAATCCGACGTCCACAGACCTCCTCGGCATGGCCTGGTCCCGGAGTGATGGGACACGGCTGCTGGTGGCCGTGAACTTCTCTGCACACGATGCACAGGCGTTCCTCGAGTTGCCGTGGGCGGAGCTGGGAGGAGGCTGTTTCCGGTTCCGGGATCGTCTTGGGCCATGGAGCTACGATCGCGACGGTGGGGACCTTTCACGCCGCGGGTTGTACCTCGACGTCCCGGCGTGGCGAGCCCACGTGTTCGAGGTGACCCGGATCGGATGAGTGCGTGTTTTCGGCTGGGGGCGGGTGGGTGATCCGTCGCCGGTTTCACCAGTACCCGAACGATCCGTCGGCCCCCCAGATCTGGGAGGCACGGTAGCGCCGCATCTCGCGTATGTCCTTCCAGCGGACAGAGCCGTCGAGGAGTCCGACGTTGCCGCCCTTGGCGCCGAGGTCGACGGGACGCTGATCGTAGGCGTTAGGGTGGGTGTCGAAGTACTGGTCGTCCGCGACCCGAGGTCCCCGCGCGCAATGGGGCGCGAGGATGCGCTGGTAGGCGGGGGAGTCGACGTTCAGGTCGGCGAGGAGGACGAGGCTGGGATCGTCTGTGCTCTTCTGGGGCGAGACCCATTGGTTGGTGACGGTGTCGATCAGGGCCCAGGGGGTGTTCGGATGGCCGCCGAGGTAGTGGTAGCCGATCGCGATCCCGTAGTCCTCGTGGAAGCGCCAGCCCTCGCGCTTCTCCATCCACTTGTGGAGGTTGGGGCAGTCGAAGGCCTTCAGCTGGGTGGTGTAGCGGAGGAGGTTCGACTGGTTCTGGGTCGAGAAGATCGGCGTATGGGTGTCCTTCTCGTCGCGCTTGTCGGTGCCACCCCGGGGGAGCTCCTGCTGGTTGTCCCCTGCGTAGATGAGCGCCGCGAGGGTGAACTGTCGCATGTTGTTCAGGCACGCGGCGCGCTGGGCCCGTTCGCGGGCGTTGGCCAGCGCCGGGATCAGCAGCCCCGCCAGGATGGCGATGATGGCGATCACGACGAGCAGTTCGATCAGGGTGAAGGCCCATGGAGCGGGACCTGCGGTGGTCACACGCGACGCTCGGACCTGGGCGGACCTGGGCGCGGTCTGGTGGTTTCGAGTCTGGCGCATGGGTCCGGTGGGGGGAGGCTTCGGGATTGACCGTCGGTACTGGATCCTCACTCGCTGCGGACGCGGAGGAACCGGGCGGTGTCCGAAGGGGACACGGGGATCTCGGCGCGGAGTGCGGTGCCGGCGACCTTGAAGGTGGCTGGCAACAGCGACCATCCCGGGTTGGGCTCCGGTGCAGGGGTGGTCTCGACGCGCAACTGGGCCGCGATGGCCTCGGTCAGCGGAGTGCCATCGATCGAGGAGACCTCGAGGATCACCGAGGAGACCTCTCCGGAGGGCGTGTCGATCGCGAGTCGAATCGGGGGTACGGTTGGTTTGGCCTCCTCCACCTCGAGGGCGACGATCTGGTTCACGCTCCGGGCGTAGAGGCGTCCGTTGGCGTAGGCCGGGTGGTTCCAAGTCTTTCCGGTGAGGGCTTGGAATTGCCCGAGTTCCTCGTATTGGGCTGGGTTCGGGGCCACCAACACCAGTCGTCCCTGCTCGGTGAGGACCACGAGGGTGCCGCCGACCTTGATCAGAGAGGCGAACCCGGGGCTCTGACCTCCGACGGTTCGGGTGGTCCAGCGGTTGAGCCGCGTCTCGAGGCTGAGGCAAGCCAGGGTCCTCCCGGGCGCCCCGCTCTCCACGATGCCGTAGATGAACCCCTCATGCGCGACCGGGGTCGACCAATGGTTCTGGTAGGCGTTGTTGCGTTTGAAGTCGGTGTCGGTGACCGAGAAGCCGGCACCGTTGCGTCTCACCTTCGCGGTCCAAGCCCCGAGGGCGTAGGCGCAGGAGGCGTAGACGTAGTCGGCCGTGGCGATGGGTGTCGCTGCGGTGGAGGTTGCCGACGGCGTGAAGGCATGGCGCCAGAGGACGTCGCCCGTCTCGGGGTTCATGCCCACCAGTCCGCGCGACGTCAGGAACAGGACGTGCTCCACTCCCCCCAAGGTCGCCCAGGTCGGCGTGGCATGCGTCATCGTGTCGGTCTGGCGATTCCAGAGTGTCACGCCGTCGGTCGCCCGGACGGCGGTCAGGCTTCCCGAGCCGACGTTCGAGTTGAGGAAGATCCGATCCCCGGCAAGCAGGGGAGAGGCGGCATTCTGCCACGCGATCACCCGGGTGCCCGGGAATTCCTCCGGGAAATTGCGGCGCCACAGGACTCGTCCCGTCGCCGCATCGAGACAGAACAGTCCAAGGTACGAGGTCAGGACATACACCCGGTCGCCGTGGATCGTGGGCGTGGAGCGGGGCCCATCGAGGCTGCCGGTTCCGGCGTCGGGATAATCCGCCACCCCGAGGTTGGATGCCCAGACCTCGGCACCGGTGTCGGCATCCAAGGCGATGCAGACCTCGCGGGTCTCATTGTTGAGGCGCCGGTTGCCTTGGGTGAAGACCCGGTTGCCCTGGACCGTGATCGAGGACCAGGCGGGATCGATGGACCGTCGCCAAATCAGCCGGGGCGGACGCGCATTCCAGTCGGTCCGCATCGGCTCCGGACTCGAGCCATCGTGAGTCGGCCCCCGGTATTGCGTCCAATCCACGGCCCGCACCGAAAACGGATGGAGGCCCGCCAGCCCAAGGAGCACCGCGCCGCCCATCGCACGGGTCCATCGCTGTTTGAGGGGTGTCATACACACTCAAGGAAACCCGAACCGGAATCGCGTCAAGAACCGTTCCTGGGCCCGGGTGTCCCGGTCGGTGTCGCCGCGAGGTTGGGTTTGCGTGATCGCCAGCTGATGGAAGGATCCGTCGGTCCGTTCGGCGGGAGGAGGGATTCGACAGCCTGCAGAAACGCTTGAGCCAAGCTGATGGACCGGATCGTTTCCGGCATTTGGCTTGCGTCAGTGGCGGCTGGGATTTCAACTCCCGTGTCTTGCGCGGACATCGGCTACCGTGGGTGGTGGCCGACTGCCGAACGACGACATCATTCCATAGAAGACTCATGAACAACGGTTCTGCCAGTGGTTCGAAACAGTTTCCCTATCCGGGGATTTCCACGACTTCCGACGGCGCCGGTGCGGTGACCTGGGTGGAGACCCACATCACCCAGGCGGCCTGCGCCTACCCGATCACGTCGTCCACGACCATGGGCACGGGCTACCAGACCGAGGTGGCCAACGGTAAGAAGAACCTCTGGGGCGACACGCTGGTGTTCGTCCAGCCCGAGTCCGAGCACAGCGCGGCCTCGACCTGCGAGGGTTTCGCCCTCGCCGGCGGGCGCGTCACCAACTTCACCTCCGGACAGGGCCTCGTCCTGATGAAGGAGGTCCTCTACACGATCTCCGGCAAGCGTCTCCCAGCGGTCTTCCACATCGGCGCACGCGCCATGACGAGCCACTCGCTGAACGTGCACTGCGGTCATGACGACGTGATGGCCGTGGCCGACACCGGATGGGGCATCCTGTTCGCTCGGAACGCCCAGGAGGCGGGTGATCTCGCCCTGATCTGCCGTCGCATCGCGGAGGAGACCGACACGCCCTTCCTGAACGTCCAGGACGGATTCCTGACGACGCATACGATCGAGAACGTCCGGCTGCCTGAGACGGAGCTGATGTCGAAGTTCGTGAAGGATCCGAACGACCGCATCCGCTGCATGTTCGATCCGCGCAATCCGCTGATGTCGGGTGTCGTCCAGAACCAGGACGCCTACATGAAGGGCAAGATCGCCCAGCGCGACTTCTACGACCGCATCCCGGCCGTCGTGGCATCGGTGTTCGACGAGTTCTACACCCTCACGGGTCGTCGGTACCGCGTGGTCGACGGCTACCGGATGGAGGACGCCGAGTACGCCATCGTCGGCATGGGCGGCATGATGGAGACCGCGGAGGCCGCGGTGGACTACATGCGGGAGGAGATGGGTCTGAAGATCGGCGCGGTGCATGTGACCTGCTTCGCCCCGTTCCCGGCGACCGAGCTGGTCGAGATGCTCAAGGGTGTGAAGGCGTTCACGGTGGTGGAGCGCATGGACAACCCGCTCGCCCAGTCCAACCCGCTGGTGCAGGCGATCAAGGCCGCCTTCGCCGATGCGCTGATTGGCAACTCCTTCGGTTCCAAGGGCGAGTTCAAGTATCCGAAGATCAGCGGCATCCCCCGGATTCTCGCCAGTTCGGCGGGTCTCGGTTCCCGCGACGTCCGTCCCGGCCACTTCATCGCGCTCGCGAAGAACATGCTCGAGGCGGCCCCCCGCGAGTACACGGCGGTGGGCGTCAAGCACGCGCTCGCGATCAACGAGTCCATCGACCCCGATGTCCGTCCCGACAGCGCGTTCTCGATGCGCGGTCACTCGGTCGGTGGCTTCGGATCGGTCACGACCAACAAGCTCATCGCCTCGTTCGTCGGCGAGCTGTTCAACCTGCACGTCCAGGCCTACCCGAAGTACGGCTCCGAGAAGAAGGGTCTCCCGACCACCTACTACCTCACGGTGGCCAAGGAGCATCTCCGGACCCATTGCGAGCTGAACCACGTCGAGTTCATCCCGCTCAACGACGTGAACGCCTTCAACCTCGGCAACCCGCTCGAGGGCATCGCGCATGAGGGCTCGATCTTCATCCAGAGCGCCGAGACCGATCCCGAGAAGGTCTGGGCTGCGATCCCGGAGTTCGGACGCAAGATCATCCGCACCAAGCGGGTCCGCGTGTACTACCTCGACACCGTCAAGATCGCCCGCGAGGTGGCGACCGATCCGGATCTCCAGCAGCGCATGCAGGGCGTCGCGCTCGTCGGCATCTTCATCAAGGTGACCCCGTTCGCCGGCGAGTCCGGCATGGGACAGGACCAGGTGCTCGGCGCGGTCGAGAAATACATCCGCAAGTACTTCGGCAAGCGCGGTGAGCACGTCGTGCAGGAGAACCTGAAGTGCGTCCGTCGCGGTCTGCTCGACGTGATGGAGGTCCCGAAGTCGGTCATCGAGTCCCAGGCTGCCGCGTCTGCCCCGGCTGCGGTCGCCAAGTAACCCCCAACCCAGATTTACGACATGTCCACTGAAACGCTTGCCCAGCCCGCCCCGTCCCGGGTCAACACCCGTCCCATCACGGACGACGTCCTGAACGTCGCCGACTTCAACGACCGCATCGTCGGCGCCTACAATGACGGCTCCGCCGAACAGGGTCTGCCCGCCGACCTGTCGGTGGCCCGTTCCCTGATCGCCGCCGGATCGGGGTCGCTCCGCGACTTCTCCTACATCGCCCCGGAGATCCCGCTGCTGAACTCCGACAACTGCGTGGCCTGCATGGCCTGCGTCACGGAGTGTCCCGACACCGCCATCCTCGGGAAGGTCGTGACCAAGTCGAAGCTCGACGCCGAGCTCGCCTCGATCACCGACGAGACCGAGAGGGAGCTCTATCGGAAGCAGTTCGGCAAGACGACCAAGTTCTGGAACGTCTACGAGAAGAAGGGGCAGGAGCCCGGCTACTTCGGCATCTTCATCGACCCGACCAAGTGCAAGGGGTGTGCCGAGTGCGTGGAGGCCTGTGGCGACCACGGCGCGCTCTCGATGCTCAAGAAGGAGACCGGCACGCTCCCGAAGTTCCAGAAGACCTTCAATTTCTACCGGAAGATGCCGGAGACCCCGAAGCAGTACATCAACGACAAGCTGCTGACGGACATGATGCTGACCGACCGGTCGCTCCTCTACGTCGGCGGCGCCGGCTCCTGCATGGGCTGCGGCGAGGCCACGGCCATCCGCATGATGCTGGCCGCCACCGGCTTCGTGTACGGCAAGGAGAACATCGGCATCGTCAACTCCACCGGGTGCTCCACCGTCTACGCCTCGACCTATCCCTACAACCCGTACCTCGTGCCGTGGTCGAACTCGCTGTTCGAGAACGGTCCGACCTACGCCATGGGCGTCCGGGCCCGCTGGGACCAGATGGGCTGGAAGGACAAGAAGCTGTGGGTGTTCGGCGGTGACGGCGCCATGCTGGACATCGGCTTCCAAGCCCTCAGCCGCCTGCTGATGTCGGGCATGAACATCAAGGTCCTGATCCTTGACACCCAGGTCTACTCCAACACGGGTGGCCAGTCGTCGACCGGCTCCTACATGGGCCAGAACACCAAGTTCTCGGTCCACGGCAAGGCGATCTCGGGCAAGACCGAGCGCCGCAAGGAGATCGCCCAGATTGCGATGATGCACCCGGAGGTGTTCGTGGCCCAGACCAGCTGCGCCATGACCAACCACTTCTACAAGTCCATCATGGCCGCCAACGAGTTCGACGGACCGGCGGTCGTCAGCGTCTACACGACATGCCAGCCCGAGCACGGCGTGGGCGACAACATGGCGATGAACCAGTCGAAGCTGGCTGTCGACACCCGGACGTTCCCGGTCCTGATCTATGATCCCCGCAAGGGATCGAAGATCAGCGAGCGCCTGAGCCTCCAGGGCAACCCGGCCAACACCGAGGATTACTACGTGGAGCCGAAGACCAACGAGATCTACGACTTCATCATGTTCGCCCGTTCGGAAGGCCGCTTCGCCAAGCACTTCGACGCCCAGGGCAACCCCAGCGAGGCCATCCTCGCCAGCCGTCAGGAGCGCCTCGACAACTGGCGCGTCCTCCAGGAACTGGCTGGACTGCGCTGATCGGGAGCCTCTCCTACAACCACTCCCGTCAACGTCGGGACTGGACGAGCACCCGGAACGCCTGACCTAGGTGTTCCGGGTGCGTCAGTGTTTGGAACTGGCGTACACGGGGTCCGTCCCATTCTGGAAACCGGTCGCCGGCCTTGAGCGTAGCGGCCAGGATTCCGCCGAGCCACTGCCGCTGGGAGGTGAGCGTCTCGGTGACCAGACCTGACTGTTCCCCGGCCGACCGAACATCGTCCCAATGGATGTGGGCCGTGATGTCCTGCAGCCCCGGTTGTTCCAACGGATCACTGCCCGGACGATGCTGTCGGTAGGTCCGTAGGGTGCCTGCCGACCGATGTGGCATCAGGAATTCCGGGTCGAACAACCCGTAGTCCAAGGTCACCAGCCATCCCCGATGAATGCAGTCCGCTGCCTCCCGCCACCAGTTCGACGCCGCCGGCGCGAGTTCGACCCGGAATCCGTCCGGCAGCAGATCGAGAAGTTCCGCAGGCAGTCCCTGGAGGCGGCCCAATACCTCGAGGATCGGAGAACAGGGTGTCGGCAGCGGTTTCCAGACAAACCGGTCGTCCTCCCAGCCCACCCCCTGTTCCCCCCACGATCCGAGCCCTCGGTTCCAGGCCACTGGGTGGACGGGGAACGCATCGAGCAGCTCGTTCGAGTAGAGGACGCCATTCAGACGCGGATGCGTCTGGCGGAGCGCCTCCAGCGTGGTGAACCACGAGACCGTCCCGGACCAATCCCGCAGGGTATGCCGTTGCCATCCCTGACGACGGAGGGAGGGTTCGACGATGCAGAGGTGGACGCGCTCCGCGAGGTCCGGGTGATGGCTGCGGAGATGCCCTAGCACGTCGAGCGACAGCTGCCCGGTATGGGCTCCGGCCTCGATCAAATGGAGCGGCCCAGCGGGAAGCGCCTCCAGCCAGATCGCGATCTGGAACCCGATCATCTCCCCGAGGAGCGGTCCCACGCTGACGCTGGTGTAGAAGTCGCCCGCCCGTCCCACGATCGGCTCCTCGCGCTCGTAGTAGCCGAGTCCCGGCGCGTACAGGGCGAGTTCCATGAACCGGGCGAAGGGCAGGATGCCCCCGGCGGACGCGATCTCGTCCCGGATCCCTGTCTCCAATTCCCGAGGTTCTCCCTGCACGCGGTGACGACTCTCAACCCTCGACTCTCAACCCTCAACTCTTCTGCCTCAGGGATCCGCTCGATTCCCCGTCCCGGGTCTGGTGTGGTGTTCCCGTGCAACGGCTCGACCAGGTGCTTGTGGATCGCGGGTTGTGCGAGAGCCGCGCCAAGGCCCAGCGCCTGATCATGGCGGGCCAGGTTCGCATCAATGGCCACCCAGCCAAGAAGGCCAGCGACCCGGTCCGCGAGGGCGACGCCGTCGAGCTCCTGTCGGGGGATCGCTACGTCTCCCGGGGCGGCCATAAGCTCGAGCACGCCCTGGTCCATTTCACGATTCCCGTCGTGGGGGTCACCGCACTGGACCTGGGCGCGAGCACCGGTGGGTTCACCGACTGCCTGCTGCAGCATGGGGCATCCCGGGTGGTGGCGGTGGATGTCGGACACGGGCAGTTGGCCTGGAAGCTCCGGCAGGATCCCCGCGTCGTGGTGATGGAACGCACCAATGCCCGGCACCTCACCGTGGAATCGTTCGCGGCAGGACTCGCCCCCTTCGACCTCATCGTGGCCGACTGTTCCTTCATCTCGCTGCGTCACATCCTGCCTCCGGCCGCGGCCCTGCTGCGGCCCGGGGGACGTCTGGTGCCGCTGATCAAGCCCCAGTTCGAGGCGGGCAAGGCCGAGGTGGATAAGGGAGAGGGGGTCATCACCGACCCGGCGATCCACGCGCGCGTGCTGGAGGAGCTGGAAGCATTTGTGCGGGCCGGGGGCTTTGGCCTAGCGTGGCTCGGAGTCACCCCGTCCCCGCTCCTGGGCCCTGCCGGCAACCGGGAGTTCCTCGGGCTGCTCGAACGCCTTCCGTGAAGCGCCTCGCCAAACAGATCCGCCAGGTTGGTCTCGTCGCCAATGCCGAGAAGCCCGGTGCCGCCCAACTGGCCCAGCGATTGGCGAAGGCCGTCGAAAAGACCGGCCGCCGCGTCCTCGTGGATCCCGGGACGGGCCATCTGATGCGGAAGTCGCCGCCCACGGTGTCCTCCATCACCCAACTGGCCCGGCGCACCGATCTCATCCTGGTCCTCGGGGGTGACGGCACCATGCTGCGGGTGGCCCGGGAGGTCGCCGGTCAGGCGACCCCGCTCCTGGGGGTGAACGCCGGGAACCTCGGCTTCCTGACGGCGATCTCGCCCCGCGATGCCACCCGCGCCCTGAAGCGTCTCTGGGATGGGGAGTTCGACATCGAGGAGCGGTCCCTCCTCGAGGCCGTCGTCTCCAAGTCGGGAACCCCAGACCCGATCCTCGCCTTCAACGATTTTGTCGTCGCCCGTGGACTCACTTCGCGCCTCATCGAACTGGAGGTGCTGGTGCATGGGGAACTGCTGACCCGATACCGGTGCGATGGACTGATTGTGAGTTCACCCACCGGATCCACCGCCTATTCGCTCGCCGCTGGCGGGGCCATCGTGAGCCCGGACGCCGAGGTGCTGATGCTGACCCCCATCTGCCCCCATACCCTCAGCATCCGTCCGGTCGTCGTGTCGCTCCGTGCCGAGGTGGACGTCCGGCTCGTCAGCACCCGTCAGATCGCCACCCTCGCCGCCGACGGCCAGGAGCATGTCGATCTCGAGGCGGGGGACCAGGTCCGGATCGCCCGGAGCCGTCGGACCGTCCGCCTGATCCGGCTGAACGGACACAACTTCTTCAGCACGCTGCGGCAGAAGTTCGGTTGGAGCGGCTCGAACGATTGACCCGGGGGCGTGGGCCGGGGGCTTTGGGGATGGACGGGCACCGGCCCCCTGGAATGCACCCCGGGGCACAGGATCCCGAGGTCTGCGGTGGATCCGGAACCTCAGAAGTCCCCGGTGCGGGCTTGTTTTAAGCCGACGGATTCGGCCTTCTAGGGAGGTCATGGTGCGATTGAAGGAGATCGCGGAGGCCGCTGGCGTCTCGATGATGACCGTCAGCAAGGCCCTGCGGGACAAGCCGGATGTCTCGGCGGCGACGCGGGAGCGGATCCGCTCGCTGGCCCAGCAGATGGGCTATGTACCCAACATCAGCGCCCAGCATCTCCGCAGCGGATCGTCGCGGCTGCTGGGTGTCGTCATCTCCGCGGCCACCAATCCCGTCAACCCCCGCCTCCTGATGTCCCTCGAGGACCAGGCCCATGAGCTGGGGTTCGAGCTGGTGATTGGTCAGACCATGAACCGCGCCGAGCGGGAGGAGGCCGTCCTGAAGCGGTTCATTCGACGGCAGGTCGATGGCATCTTCATCACGCCGGTCTACCGATTGGACCAGCGGGCCCCGATCTACGATGAGCTGCAGCGTCGGGGAATCCCGGTGGTCATCCTGGGGAGCCGTGGCCTCTTCTGTGACCGGTTCCCCTCCGTCGAGACCGATGAGCTCACGGCTTCGGCCGATGTGACACGGCATCTGGTCCAGCTGGGACATCGTCGGATCGCCTTCTTCGCGGGACCGCTGGTGTCGCCCAGTGCCCAGGAACGTCTCGAGGGCTATCGACGGACCCTTCGTGAGGCGGGGATCCCGATCGATGACGCCCTGATCTTCAGCGCCGGGTCGACGATCGATGAGGGGGCTGCTGCCGCGGTCCAGTTCCTGTCGGAGAAGACCGATGCGACGGCGATCCAATGCAGTCATGATCTGGTTGCGATCGGCGCTGCGGACATGCTGCTCAACCAGGGGTTCCAGATCCCCCAGGACTTCAGCATCACCGGCTTCGGCAACGTCCTGGCGGCGGAATACTTCCGGGTCCCGCTGACCACGATCCGCCAGCCCAAGGCCCGCCTCGGTGCCGTGGCGATGGAGGCCATGAGCCGGCTCCTGCGCGGTGAGACCGTCACGACCCAGAGGCTCCCCGCGCCCCTCGAAGTCCGGGCGAGTTCCGGTCTTCCACGAGCCCATTCCCTGGGCTGAACCCCGGGCTGGGTCCGTCCCCAGGGTCCGCCCGTCCCACCATGAAGCGCATCCGCATCGTCCGACATCGTCAGGGCGAGGCATCGCGGGCAGCGATGGATGCCGTGGCGGGGGAGGAACCCCTCGAGATCCGGGTCGACACCCGTCCGATCGCCGTGGTGATGCGAACCCCGGGGCGGGATGACGAACTGGCCCTCGGATTCCTCGTGAGCGAGGGCCTGATCCGTCGCCCCTCCGAGGTCCGCGATGTCCGCCCCAATCCCCGCAATGCCTCGGGCAACAGCATCGACGTCCTCCTGGCCCCGGAGGTCACCGTCGATTTTGCGCGGCTGACCCGACATGTCTTCGCCTCCTCGAGCTGTGGCATCTGCGGTGCGACCAGCATCCAGTCGGTCCGCCGCCAGTTTCCTCCGCTGTCCGCCGCCCCCCGGGTTTCTGCGGAGACCTTGATCGCGCTGCCGGATCGACTCCGGGAATCCCAGACCGAGTTCTCGCGCACCGGGGGCCTCCATGCCGCGGGTTTGTTCGATGTCTCGGGACGGCTGCTGGCGGTCCGGGAGGACATTGGGCGCCACAACGCCGTCGACAAGCTGCTGGGCTGGGGATTCCGCGAAGGACGGTTGCCGCTTCAGGATCTGGGACTGCTCGTCAGCGGCAGGGTCTCGTTCGAGATCGTCCAGAAGGCCCTTGCCGGAGGCATCGCCCTCGTCGCCGCGGTCTCGGCCCCGTCCAGCCTCGCCGTCGAATTCGCCCGCAGGAACAGCCAGACCCTCATCGGCTTCCTGAGGGACGGACGGTTCAACGTCTATTCGGGGGCCCTGGACTCGCCCCGCTGAGCCACTGGGCGACCGGATCGACGAGGAGATCCAGACGGAACGGGGCCATCTCATGGGAGGTCTCCGGGATGAACACGGCGCTGCTGCCGGGGGCCGCGGACTTCAGGGCCTCGATGGAGGAGCGGGGCGCCACCGGATCCGCGTCGGCCCCCACGAGCAGTGCGGGGCGGGGACGTTCCCGGACCCACCCGATGGGATCGAGTCCGCCCGGGGGCTGGTCGAGAAGTCCAGGCATCGATTCGACCGCCTTCAGGGTGAGGTGTCGTGGCACCCAGGCGGCGTAGGATTCCCGGAGTCCATCGACCGCCGTCTCGAGCCGGTCGTAGGGCGTGATCGCCACCACCGACCGGATCCGCGGATCCAGCCCGGACCAGCGCAGCGCCATCGCCGCCCCGTAGGAGACCCCCAGCACATGGACCGGGGCCTCGACCTGTCCCCGTCGTTCAAGCTCGTCCAGGAATCCCATGAGATCCCGGGCCTCGCGGATGCCGAACGTGAGGCGATCCCCACCCGAGAACCCGTGTCCCCGCAGGTCGATCGGCACGCACAACCATCCCCGCTCCGCGAGATGCAGGGCCCACGGGATCAGGGTCTCGTGGTCGAGTCCGTATCCATGCAGGAGGACGACGGTTCCCCGGCAGGGAACGGTGCGGGTGCTGGGATGTCCCGGGTATCGGTAGATCGGACGCGACTGTCCCCGGACGACCAGGTTACTCACGACCATGCCGGCCCCGTAATCGCCAGGTGGGATGAGGCGGTAGGCGAGGTCCACGGGGGGATCTCCCACGGTGGCATGCTGGACCGGGATGGTGTCGGTGACGGCGTCGGGGAAGCTGAAGTACACCCGGGGTTCCGGGTGGATGAGGGTGGGAAACCTGCGGGGGGCCTTCAGGAACTGGTGGGCCACCAGCTGGCCCGGGGAACAGCCCGTGACGAGCAGGGTCAGCAGCGCGGCGGAGAGGGTGAGGCTGGACCCTTGGAGAGGGCAGAGTGAACGAAACCATGGCAGGATTCGCGCGAGGACGTTGATCCAGTCCCCGGGACAGCTGCGGGAGCCATCGGAGCAGCCTTCTGGGATCGGATGCTGCACAGGGACCCCAGGGCCACCTTCTGGCCCCGTGCGGGCAGACACTGTGTTGCAGGGATCCACGGAGGCCGAGCCTCCGGGAAACCGCGATGGCCCTCAACACCCGCCGCTCATGGATTGACGCCTCCGTGTCCGGTCGCCATTACAGTTCCAGATCCTGCGCCCCCATGACCTCGACCCCGCACCACCGTTGTGCCCATCGCCTCGCCTTCACCCTGATCGAGCTGCTGGTGGTCATCGCCATCATCGCCATCCTGGCCGGCATGCTCCTCCCAGCCCTTGCCAAGGCGAAGGCCAACGCGCAGCGGGCGTTGTGCACCAGCAACGAGAAGCAGTGGGGCATCTCCATCAGCATGTATGCCGCGGATTTCCGGGACTACTTCCCGGACAATCGGGATGGCGTCCACCTGAGCTGGATGGGGACCAACATGGCGGTGTTCTGGGAGAAGTACCTGATCCCCTCCGGCAAGCCGACGCGGAAGGGCGAGAAGAAGGCGGCCAACCATGTGATCTTCTGTCCGACCGACGAGTGGCACCGGCAGGCCGACACCTGGCGCTTCGGGGATTCCAGTTCCGAGAGGAAGCCGATCCTGACGGGCTACTTCTACCTGCCGGGGCATCCGAAGGGATCCGGGGACTGGCCCTATGATTCGGAGAAGGTCGGCGAGTGGAATTGGCGCATCAAACTGGGCGGGGAGTTCCGGGGGGCGCCGATCCTGATCGACCGGCTCCAGGGCCTGGGCCCGCGGACGACCAACGTCTACGACAGCCGCCTGCGCTGGAGCACGGTGGACGAGGGGAAGAGCTGGAAGACGGCGAACCATCCGGCGGGCAAGGGCGCACCCTCGGGAGGGAACTTCCTCTTCGAGGATGGCCACGTCGAATGGATCAATGGGAAGCGGGTCTCGCTCGGATCCAGCGCCGGCGAGTGGCAGTGCTTCTACAAGATCCCGATCAACTGATCCGGCTCAGACGCCCATCACCCGACGGACGTAGTCCCGGCTGAGACGGTGGTTCTCCACGACCCCGCGGGTGACCCGGGTGCCGGACTCGAGGGCGAGTTCCACCGTGTAGAAGGCGGGGATCTGGTGCGACTGGGCAAACCGGGCGATCGCCGGGTAGTCGAGGTCGCCCGAATCCAGATCCTCCCACCAGACCTGGTCGCGGCTCTGCCTCAGGTGCCACGATACGATCCGGTCGCCATACTGGGCGAGGCACGACACGGGAGTGATCCCACCGCGGTAGACCCAGTGGACGTCGTAGCAGAAGCCGACGGTCTCGCGTGGGCAGTGTTGGAAATTCCAGTGGAACTCCTTCGCCCCGTCCGCGAGTTCCGGGGTGTGGTGGTGGATGCCCAGCTTCATGCCGAGCTGCGCCAGTTCCTCACCGAGTTCCGTCAGGGCATCCGCCTGGATGGTGAGTTCCTTCTCGGTCTTGGGACGGCCGATCGGGTCGACATTGACGTTGATGATGCCGAACCCCGCCTTGGCCGCCTCCTTTGCTCCGCGGGCGATGCGTTCCGCCGTCTCCGTGGCCTTTCCCAGCACGTGCATGGGGCCGCCGGTGTACAGGCTCACCGCCTTCAGGCCGTGCTTCCGGAGGCGGTCGGCGAACTTGCCGTTGTTGGCGGGGGTCGTGACGTCGAGGTTGCCTTCGGCGTAGTCGTAGCCGCAGTCCTTCAACGCCTTGAAGACCTCGCCCAGGTGGGCGTTCAGGTCCTTCCCGTCGCGGTGGTAGTACTGTCCCCAGCCGTAGAGCTGGGAGCCGACGAGGGGCGGGATCGGCTTGGGCACCGGCTTGGCGGCGTCCGCCGCGAACGAGGCGGTTGGGATCGACGCGGCAACGACGGAGGCGGCCTGGAGGAACGATCGACGGTTCATGATCGGGAGTGTAGACGTCTCAGCGGCGGAAGGAGGCCGCAAAATCCTCGGTGGCGACGGCACGGGTCTGCTTCGTGAATCGGGACTCGGAGATCAGGCGCTGCAGTTCCTGCTCCCAGGCGGCACCGGAGAGCGGGAGGTCGAGTGTCTCGCCGCGGAGCGAGGAGAAGACGATCGCGTTCGCCAGCTCCACCGAGCCGAGTCCGTCCCGTCCCGGCGCGATGAGTGGGGCGCCATCCAGAATGGCCGCCACGAAATTCTGGAGCAGGTTGGCGTGCGGATGAGGGGCGTCGGTGAAGGGGTGCTCGATGTCCACGACGTCCGGCTTGCTGAAGCCCACCGTGGCGGTCCGGCTCCACTCGAGGGCATCCGAGGAGTTCCGCGTGAACATCAGGCGGTTGTTCTCCAGCACGAGCCGCCCCCGGGATCCAGCGATCTCGAGCCGGTTGGTGCCCGGGGCCTCGCCCGTGCTGCTGAGGAAGGTGCCGGTCGAGCCGTCCGGATACTCGAACCAGGCCGTGACCTGGTCCTCGACCTCGATTTGGTGCCATTGGCCGAACTGACAGAAGCCTCGGACCCTTGAGGGGCGGCCAAAGAGCCACGACAGGACGTCGAGGTTGTGGAGGCACTGGTTGAGGAGCACCCCGCCGCCCTCTCCCTTCCAGGTTGCCCGCCATCCACCGCTCGCGTAGTAGGTCTCGGTCCGGAACCAGTCGGTGTTGATCCAGGTCACACGCTGGACCCTGCCCAGTTGTCCCTGCTCGAGGAGCAGGCGGATCTTGGCGTAACGGGGCTCCACCCGGAGCTGGAACATCCCCGCGAGGACCCGGTCCGGGTGCCGGGCGGCGCAGTCCAGCAGGCGTTCGGCGTCGGCCTTGTGGGCGGCGATCGGCTTCTCGACCATCACGTGGAGTCCGGCCTCGAGGGCTGCGATGCCCAGCGGGGCGTGGTCGTAGTGCGGCGTGGCGATCAGGACGGCATCGATGGCCCCCGAGGCGAAAAGGGCCCGGGCATCGGTGAAGGTCTGGAGTCCCTTGGCGGCGTAGGGCTCGAGCTTGGCAGCGGTCGGGTTGCACACGGCCACGAGATCACATCGCGGCACCTGCCCCTCGAGGAGGTAGCCCGCGTGATGGCGTCCGATGTTGCCGAGTCCGATCAGGCCGAGGCGGAGGGAGGACATGGTTGAGGGGGGTGAGACTCGGGAATCGGGAGACCGTTTGGAATCGGGAAATCGGGAGGGAGAGAATCTGCCTGTGGGACCCGACTCGGGTGGAGGGGCTGTTGGTTCAGCCGGCCGAGGGGTTCGCGGTCTGGGAGCGGCTCCGCTTCCACCGCCAGATCTCGGGCAGGAGCATGAGGGAGGGGATGACGATGAGCGCGGCGCTGCCGAATCCCAGGGTCGGCAGGGAGAAGCGTTGGCAGAGCTGGAAGGCGGCCATGGGGGCGACGACGCCGCGGATCCCCGTGAAGAAGGTGTGGACGCTCATGTAGTCCGCCACCCGTCCGGGCGGGGCCAGCTTGGTGACCCAGAGACTCCAGGCGACGTCGCCGCCCGCGTTGGAAATCCCGTAGATGATCGCCCCGAGGAACAGTCCCGTCGCGGAGTCGCTCGTGAAGAAGGTCAGGATCCCAAGGGCGAAGCCCATGTTCAGCGAGGCCCGGAGGGCAAAGAAGTTCACCCGGTCGAAGAGCCATCCCCAGACGGGGTTCATCACGAGCCGCGCGAGGTTGGGAATCACCGCGGTCAGCCAGGCGATCTCCGAGGCCGATGCGGCCATGCCATAGCGGGGATTCCCGAGGTATTCCACCCGCAGGGGCAGCATCATGAGGTTCGCGAAGCCCATGAACATCCAGACGATGAGCGTCTGCCGGAACACCCTGTCCTCCCTCACGAACCGGAGCGCGTGCAGGGGATGGTCCCCGCCGGAGTCCCGCAGGGGTTGCGAGGGGATCCTCCGGACCAGCGCGGATGCGGCGAGGAAGGAGAGTCCGAACCCGGACAGCAGCCACTGAAACGACTCGGGGTGGCGGTCCAGGAACCGTCCCCCCAGCCATGCGAACGCCATCGCGCCCAGGATGCGCAGCATGAAGCTGCGGGCGAACAGCTTGCCCCGGCGATCAGTCGGATAGTTGTCGTGGTAGACATGGGTCATCAGCGGCACGACGGCCGAGCTGGAGGCCATGGCCAGGACGCTGGCCGGGACGAACAGCCAGAGGGTTGGGAACCCCGCCGCGAGGAAGCAGGCGGCGCCGCCGAAGGACAGAACCCTGGAGGCACCCAGTGTGGCCGGTAGGCGGGAACGTTCCACCCACGCGACGGCCATCGGGGATAGCAGCATCCCCAGGGTGCTGCCTGCCGCCACGGCGGCCTTGGCCCAGGCCCCCGCCTGCAGGTATCGCACCGCGATCAGCAGCAGGAACGTGGAGGAGGCCGACTCCAGGAACCCCGCGAACACCATCCGTCCGCAGTCGAGTCGGAAGGTCCGGGAGGCTGTGTCGGAGTTCGGCACCGGGGCGATTGGAGGGCAGGGGGGGCGCATCTCCAAGCACCTTCCATTCCTCCCGCTGCCGTCGGGGTGTCGCCTTCCTGGTTGGCGGGTGCGATCCGCTCTCCTAGTCTCCGGGAAACTCAATTCCTGTCATGGGCCGCATCTTCAACAACATCGTCGAGACCATCGGTCACACCCCTCTGGTCCGCCTCAACCGAATTCCCGCCTCGGCCGGGATCGACCCCTCCACCTCCATCCTGCTCAAGTGCGAGTTCTTCAATCCGCTCGGGAGCGTGAAGGACCGCATCGGCATGGCCATGATCGAGGACGCCGAGCGCCGGGGCGTGCTGAAGCGTGATACCGTCATCATCGAGCCCACCTCGGGCAACACGGGCATCGCGCTCGCGTTCGTCGCCGCCTCGAAGGGCTACAAGCTCATCCTCACCATGCCCGAGACCATGTCGGTCGAGCGGCGGGTCCTGCTGGCGATGCTCGGCGCGAAGCTGGTCCTCACCCCCGGTCCCGAGGGCATGCGGGGCGCGATCGCCCGCGCGGAGCAGCTGGCCAGGGAGACCCCCAACTCCTGGATCCCCCAGCAGTTCGAGAACCCCGCCAACCCGGCCGTCCACCAGCGCACCACCGCCGAGGAGATCTGGGCCGACACCGACGGCAAGGTCGACCTCCTCGTCGCGGCAGTGGGCACCGGCGGCACCATCACCGGCTGCTATGAGACGATCCAGGCCCGCAAGCCCTCGTTCAAGGCCATCGCCGTCGAGCCCAAGGATTCGCCGGTCATCACCCAGACCCTCCAGGGCGAGCCCGTGAAGCCGGGTCCCCACAAGATCCAGGGCACCGGGGCCGGGTTCGTCCCGAAGAACCTCCACCTCAAGGGGCCCAACGGGGAGGACCAGATCACCGAGACCGTCCAGGTGTCGAACGACGACGCCTTCGAGATGGCCCGTCGGTTGGCCAAGGAGGAGGGGATCCTCGTGGGCATCTCCACCGGGGCCAACGTCTGGGCGGCCCTGCAGGTCGCCAGGCGTCCGGAGAACCTGGGCAAGACGATCGTGACCATCGCCTGCTCCACCGGCGAACGCTACCTGTCGACCGCGCTCGCCGCCGAGGCCCGGACCGAGGTCGGGGGCTGAGACGCCATCACGGATCACGATCCCGCTTTGCGATGAACCGCCTTGGCCTATAGTCCGCCCGCCATGTCCTCCGCCCAGTCCGTCACCCTCAGCCGCGATTGCAACGCCGTCCAGATCCCCGCGGGCAACACCGTCACCCTGCCCGCCGGGACGGAGGTCGACATCACCCAGACCCTCGGCGGCTCGTATACGGTCCATGCCCTCGGTGGACTGTTCCGGATCGCACCGGCCGATGCCGACGCCCTCGGTCTGAAGGCGGAGGCCAAGCCGGCCATCCCGGCGGTCGAGGGCGATGCCGTCAGCGAGTCGATGGTCTGGGAGACGCTCCGGAGCTGCTATGACCCGGAGATCCCGGTGAACATCGTGGACCTCGGCCTCGTGTACGACATGGGCATCGAGGACCTGTCCACCGGCAACAAGAAGGTCTTCGTGAAGATGACCCTCACCGCTCCCGGTTGTGGCATGGGAGCCACGATCGCCGGCGACGCCCAGCAGAAGCTCCTCATGCTGCCCGGCGTCGAGGACGCCTCGGTCGAGATCGTCTGGGAGCCTCTCTGGCACCAGAGCATGATCACGGCGGAGGG
>Ga0315906_10003153_pt1 | contig 22100 bp, 13 predicted proteins | sample LakEriMetagenome_4_FD_203526 | JGI IMG/M metagenome (GOLD analysis project Ga0315906, IMG submission 203526) | Freshwater fungal communities from buoy surface, Lake Erie, Ohio, United States - Buoy 2 MA122 | ecosystem: Environmental > Aquatic > Freshwater > Lake > Lake biofilm | place: USA...
CGAGCCTGACGACGCTCTCCGGCACGCCGCTCGCGAGGCGGCTGGCGGAGATCTTTCCCGCGGCGGCTCGCGATCATGCCGCGGCCGGCGGCCCGACGGCCCGCGGTGGCCGTGACGCCGCCCGCGAGCGCCTGGCCGCGATCGATCCGGTCGCCTACGCCCGCTCCCGCAACCACGTGGACGGCGCGGTGAGCCGGCTCTCACCCTGGATTCGCCACGGCGTGCTGTCGATCGCCGAGGTTCGCGATGCCGCCTTGGCCCGCGTGGAGCGGCCCGAGCAGGCCGAGAAGTTCGTGGCCGAGCTCGGCTGGCACGACTACTGGCGGCGGGTGCAGGCCGCCCTCGGCGATCGCATCCGCACCGCCATCGAGCCGCCGGCCCGCGACTGGCGCCAGGCGTCCCGGCTCGAGCACGTGCCGGCCGACGTTCTCGAGGCCCGCACCGGCATGGCCTGCGTCGACGCCTTCGTGACCACGCTGCATGCCACGGGGTGGCTGCACAACCACGAGCGGATGTGGCTGGCGTCGTGGCTCGTCCACGTCCGCGGCGTCCACTGGCTGGCCGGGGCCGACTGGTTCCTCGAGCACCTCCTCGACGGCGATCCCGCCGCCAACCACCTCTCCTGGCAATGGGTGGCCGGCACCTTCGCCGCGAAGCCCTATCTCTTCAATCGCGAGAACCTGGAGACGTTCACCTCCGGCCGGCATTGCCGCCCCTGCCCGCTGCTGGGTCGCTGCGACGTCGAGGGCTCCTACGAGGCGCTCGACGCGCGGATCTTCGTGGCCGGCGGCCCGGCACGGCCGCCGCTCCGGCTGCGGCCCGCCGCGGACTGGGCGGCGCCGACCGGCAACGGGCCGTCCCGCCGACCGCTCGTCTGGCTGACGCTCGACTCGGCGGCGGCCGGGAGCCCCGCGCTGGCCGCCCATCCGCTCGCCCCGCGGCTGTTCGTCATCGACCCGCGGTGGCTGGCCGCCGAGCGGCCCACGCTCAAGCGACTGGTGTTCCTCGTGGAGTGCCTGGCCGACGTGCCGGGCGTCGAGATCGTCGTCGGCGATCCCGCCACGACCGTGCCCGCGTGGGCCGCGGCCCGCGGCTGCGACAGCGTCGCGGTGGCCGACTCGCCGTGCCCGGCCGTGCGGGCCGCCGCGGCCGCCATCGGCACCAGGCTGCCGCTGACGGTCGTCGCCTGGCCCGCCTTCTGCGACGCTTCGCGGGTGGACGACCTGGGTCGGTTCTCGCGTTACTGGCAGCGGGTCAGCCGCTCGGCGCTGCGGCCGACGGTTCCGACAGCAGGCGGGTGACCGCCGCCGGGAAGGCATCCCAGGGCCCGGCCAGGGGCGGCGACACGAGCCGCACCGGCCGGCCGTCGGCAGGGTGCGGAAACCCGACCGCGGCCGCATGGAGCGCGAGTCGCCCGGCCGCCGCGCAGTCGCGCGGCCCGTAGAGCCGATCGCCGAGGATCGGGCAGCCGAGCCACGCCAGATGGACCCGCAACTGGTGCCCGCGGCCGGTCACCGGCTCCAGTTCCACGACCGCCTCCGGCCCGGTGGCCGCGGCGCGGGTCGCGAGCACCCGCCAGCGGGTCGTCGCCCGCCGGCCGAGGATCGGATCGACCCGCTTGGCCGGCGGCCGCGTCGGGTCGTCGGCGAGCGGCAGGTGCACGGTGCCGCCGCTCGCCGGCAGCGTTCCCGACACGACGGCGAGATACCGCTTCGTCACGCGACGCGACTCGAAGGCCCGGCCGAGCGCGGCGCGGGCCGCGGCGGTCCGCGCCAGCACGAGCAGCCCAGAGGTGTCGCGGTCGAGGCGGTGCACGGCCTCCAGCGGTCCCCAGTCCCCGGCCAGCACGACCGCGACGGCGGGCGGCTCGAGCGGCGAGCGCGCCGGCACGCTCGGCATGCCCGCCGGCTTGTCGATGACGACGACCTCGTCGTCCGCGAACACGATCCGCGGATCGTTCACAACAGGTCCAGCAGGACGTTCCAGCGACAGAGGACGTCGGCCGGCGGCGCGTCGCCCTCGGCCGCGACCGTGCCCACGGGAAAGCCCGCCGCCTCCAGCCGCCGCCGGTCGGCGGCCACGCGCCGACCGACGTCGTCGGCGCCGCCCGCGGCCATCAGCACCCACAGCGTCCGCCCCGGCTCGGAGGGCTGCACCGTGGCGGTCCGTGGCAGCGACCCGCCGACCAGCGCCACGCCCCTCACGGCGGCGCCGAGACGCTCGGCCACGAACCACGCGAAGCCGGCGCCCGCGTCCCGGCCGGCGACGGCGATCCGCGACGCGTCGAGCGGCCGCTTCGCATCGAGGGCCGCGAGGCCGCGCCGGATCGTGGGCAGGTCGTCCGCGGACCAGCGGCCGGGATCGGAGGAGCCCGGGAGGATGACCGCCACGTCCCAGGCCGCGGCCGCGGCTCGCCAGGCTTCCGCCTCGGCCTCGACCGCCGCTCCGTGCGGGCTGCCGAAGTACACGATCACGCCCACCGGCTCCTTGCCGGCGGGCCGCGGGAGCACCGCCAGCGGGGGTCGCGGCTCGTCGGGACTCGCGAGCTTCACGACGGCCGCCGCGTCGTTCGCCGGCGGCCGCCAGCCCGGCAGCATGGGCGGCACCTCGGCGGGCGCCGCGGTGGTGGTCACCGCCACCGCATGCGGCCCGCCGTCCCGCATCACCTCGACCCCGATGGCGTCGCCCGGTGCCACGCCCGCCAGCACGCCGGCCAGGTCCGCCGGCGCGGCGACCGGTATCCGGCCTTCCGCCTCCCCGCCGGCGCCGAGCAGGACGGCGCGGATCACCTCCCCGGGGCGGAGGCCGGCGGCGGCGGCCGGCCCTTCCGGCAGGAGCCACGCCGCGGTCACGCCGTCGCCCGCAGCGCCCGCAGCGGCCGCGGGCGGCAGCACGCCGATCACGGCGGGCCGCCAGGGCGGCAGCACGTCGGTGAGGCTGAGGCGGGTCTCGATCCGCCGCGGACCGTCGGCGGCGGCGCGTTCCACCACGACCGCGCAGGTGTCGCCGGCGCGACGCGGCATGACCTCGTGCCGTGCCTCGCCGATCCGGGTGACGGCCCGCTCACCGATCCGCACGACGCGATCCCCGGGACGCAGGCCGGCGACCGCCGCCGGCGATCCCTGCCGGCAGGAGGCGATCACCGGCTCGCCGTTGACCATGTCCCGCGACCGCCAGGTGACGCCGAGGATGCCGGCCGCGAGCTTCTCGCCCCGTTGCATCCGCGGCAGCACGGCCAGCACGTCCTCCAGCGGCACGGCGAAGCCGATGCCCGCGTCGTAGAGCTCCGTGCCCTGGGTCATGCCGGCGGTGTCGGCCGGCAGCGGCGCGAGGATGCCGATCACCCGGCCCGCGATGTCCACCAGCGGCCCGCCATAGTTGGCCGGCGACACCGACGCGTCGGTCTGCACGGCGCGGCCCCACGCCCGATCGACCGCCGACACGATGCCCACCGCCACGCTCGGCGCCGCGTGCGACCAGCCGCGGCCGACGGCGATGGCCCACTGCCCCGGCGCCAGGTCGCGGCGCGGCGCCGGCTCCAAGGCCGGAACGTCGGCCCAGGGCTGCGTCTTCAGGAGGACGAGGCCGCGGGACCCGTCGCGGCCCGCGACCAGCGCGGCCTGCCGCACTCCGTCGGCCCGCACGATCACGGTCTCGGCGTCGGCATCCGGCACGGCGAAGGCCGTGGTGAGGATCCAGGCCGCCGCGTCATCGGCGGCGACGACGAGTCCCGTGGAGGGGCCGGCGCCGGCCGCCGCCTCGCCCGTGCCGCCGGCCACGGCCACCGGCTCGATCCGCACCACCGCGGCGGCGACCCGGGCGACGGCCGCGCGAAACGCCGCCTCCTCGGCCAGCGTGGGCTCGCCGGGGTCGGCGGCGACACACGTCCGCGCCCCGGCGAGGACCGCGAGACCGAGCAGCAATCGCCCGGCGAACGACGGCGTCCGGCGCGGCCCTGCACCGCTCATGGCACCACCTCGTCCCGCGGCCGCGGGCCCACTTCCAGATCGACGACGGCACCGTCGCGAACCACGGTGAGCCGCACCGGATCGCCGGCCGCCAGCCCGCCGAGCGCGGCCTCGACCGCGGACCGCGACGCCACCGCACGCCCGTTGACGGCGATCACCAGGTCGTCCACGGCGAGCCCCGACCGCGCGGCGGACGAGCCCGGCACCAGCGACTCGACGTAGGGCGGCGTGCGGTCGAGGAGATCGGGCACGAGGACGAGGCCCAGCCGCCGCGGGTCGAGCGGCCGCGGCTCGTCGGTCGCCGCGGCCGCGACCGTGCCCGCCTTGATCTCGGCGCAGCCCCTTTCCAATTGATCCGTTGGTAAAGCGTAGTTCAGCCAGATGCCGCTGGCCGTCGCCCGCAGCTCCTTGCCCAGCATGCCCACGAGCCGCCCGCGGGCGTCCACCAGCGCGCCGCCGGCGGACCCCGGGTTGTTGGTCGTGCAGTCGAGCACGTAGACGTCTCCCCGATAGGGGGCCTCGGCGGCGCCGCGGCGGGCCTCGAGCGGGACGACGGCCGAGACGACGCCCCGCTGCGCGCTGACCCGCTCGTCGCCGACGGCCACGTTGAACAGGTTCGACAGCGCGATCACCCGCGTGCCCACGGCAGCCCGCTCCGCGGCATCCCAGGCGAACGCCGGCAGGCCCTCGGCCTCGATCGCCAGCACCGCGAGCTCGCGCCGCGGATCGACACCCACGACCCGGGCACGATACCGCCGGCCGTCGTCGAGCACGCAGTCGATCTCGTCCGCATCCAGCACCGTGGTCGCCGCCGTGGCGATCGTCCCGTCCGGCGAGACGAGGATGCCCGACTGGTAGCCCTCCAGCCCCCGCACGCCCCCGGCGCCGTAGATCTTCACCACCTTGGCCGCGGCCGACGCGATCACCTCGCGGGGCGGGGCGCACCGGCCGCGATCCGGGGTCACGAGCACCCCGAGCACGGCGGCCACGAGCAGGCGACGCAGTGGCACACTCATCGTGGCCCCTCGCCGGCGGCCGCAGCGGCGTTCGCCACGACCCGAAACGTCGCGAAGGCCGCGGTGCCGCGGCGGACGTCGATCGAGGTCGGCAGTCCGTTCCCGGGGCCGGAGAACCGCACCTCGCACGGGTCGGCGTCGGGCGCCGTCCACAGGTCGATGCCGACGGCTCGGCCCGTCCCATCGACGAACAGCCGCGCCTCGACGCCGGCCACCGCCGTCTCCAGCACGTCCACGAGTTCCGGCGCGGACCGCTCGCCGAGCAGCGCCGGATCGGCCGGCGCCGTGCCCCAGTAGGTGGTGCGGCCGGTCGCCGCCGGCCCCTCGCGGACGAGCCGGCGCCACACCACGAGCGCCGCGAGCAGCCCGCCGCTCCCCGGCGGCTCGGGGCGGGCGTCGAGTTCGGCACGCGGGTCGATGCGGGACCGGCCGGTGGGCAGGTCGATGGTCGCCGCGTCGTCGGCGAGCTCGATGCGAAACGCGTTCCCGTCGGCCAGCGTGCCCGCCAGGACCCAGGCGCCCGGCCCACCGCCGCCGTGGGCGGCCAGTGCCTTGGCCACGCGATCGCGTTCCACGACGTTGAAGTGGTGGTTCGCGAACCCGGGCCGCGGATCGACGAGCCCGCGGAGCCGCTCGGGCAGTTCCTGGCGGCGGGCCGCGGCGCGGTCGGCGGGCCGCGGTTTCTCGTCGCGGCCCCCGGGGGGCTCGTCGCGGTCGCCGCCCTCGGGCGGAGCCTCGCCCGCCACGATCGCGGCGAGCTCGGCCGGGGCGTGGACGGCGGCCAGCCGGACCAACGCCTCGTGCCGCCGGCCGCCGCGGCGATAGACCAGCGGCACCTGCCATCCCGCCGGCAGGGTGCCGAGCACGTTCTTGAAGGCGTTCACCGTCCGCACGGGACGCCCCGCGAGCGACACGATCTCGTCGTCGTGCCGCAGCCCGCGGCGCCAGGCGTCGGAGCCGTCGAGGATGTCGGAGACCACCACCTTGCCGTCGGCGCTCGTCGCCACCACCGCCCCGAGCGTGGCATGGTCCGCGATCCGCCCGGCCCGCAGCAGGCCCATGAAGTTCCGCAGCTGGTTGGCCGAGATGGCGTAGCCCACGCCCACGTTCACGCGGCCCCGCTTCTCGAACGACGCCCGGCCGTTGACGCCGATCAGCCTCCCGTCCGCGTCGAACAGGCCGCCGCCGGAGTTGCCCGGGTTGATCGCCGCGTCCACCTGCAGGCAGTCGGCGTACTCGAGGATCGTGCCGGCGGGAAACTGGTAGCGGTGCACGCCCGAGACGATGCCCGCGCTGATCGACGGGCGGAGGTCGGTGGCCAGGAGGAAGGGGTTGCCGGCGGCGAAGCAGAAGTCGCCCACCTCGACGAGGTCGCTGTCGGCCAGCGGCACGAAGGGAAAGTCGTCGCGGCCCAGGAGCTTCACGAGGGCCACGTCGCCCGTCGGATCCAGCCCCACGAGCACGGCGTCGTACAGCCGCCCGTCGTCGAGGCCGCACTTCATGACCGGGCCCGCGGGCTGCGTGACGTGGAAGTTCGAGAGGGCATGGCCGTCGGGGCTGACGAGCACCCCCGAGCCGCCGCCGGCCTCGCCGGCGAAGATCGCGACGGCCGCCTTCGAGGCCCTGCCGATCGCCGCGACACGCCGCTGCTCCGCCAGCCGCACCTCGTCGTCGATGGCGGCCGGGGCGACCGCCGCCGCCATGCACCAGGCCGCCGCCGCAAGCAGGGCGCGAAACAGCGGCGGGCGGGGCGGGACGGCGAGCGTCATTTCTCGAACACCGGCGTGGTGAGCCGCAGCGGGCCGCCGAGGCCGGCCGCCGCGGGAAAATCGACGACGATGACCAGCCGGCGGCCGCCGGACACGTCCACGTCGATGGGCGTCGCCGCGGGCTCGTCGATGGATCGGCGAAACACCTCGCGGTCGTCCAGCAGCACGGAGAGCACGTCGCCGGGGGCAGGCTGGCCGGGCTCGCAGGCCACGGCCGCGCGGAACCGCCGGGCATCCGCCGGCACCCGCCACACGACCCGACTCCGCGGCCTGAGCACGAGCGTGCCCGCCCCCGGGCCGACGAATCGCGGCGCGAAGTACGGTCGCAACTCCTCCAGGCCGCCGACCGCGCCGAAGAACGGCTCCGTCTCCGATCGCTCCGGCCGCAGCGTGCGCAGCTGCACCGTCCGGCCAGCCGCGTAGTCGATCGACCGCAGCATCGTCGCCGGCATCCGCACCACCTCGTCCACCACCAGCCCGTCCGCCGTCCAGGACACCGTGTTGGCCGCCAGGCTGCCCCCGTCGATCTCCACCCGCGTGCCTCCCGCCGCGGCATCCGGCCGCAGGAACCACAGGCCGACGACCTTGGCCCGCTTCACCGGGATCCGCTCCTCCTCGAGCACGATCGTGACGGCGTCGGCGGTCACCGCCGCGATCGCGCACTCGACGACCTCCAGCCGCTCCGCGGCCTCGTCCGGCTTGCCGACGACGAGCAGATCGGTCTCCGGCGACTCGGGGAGCACCGTCCGCCAGTCGGTCGGCTCGCCGTCGCCGGCCGGCCGCGGGGGCCGCAGCCGCACGCTCCGCACCCGCTGCACGGGCAACTCCACGCGACCGCCGGCGGTCGCGACCGTGGCCGCACCGGCGTCCCAGGCGAAGTCGTCGCCGGCGAGCCGGCTCCCGTCCACGCCCTCGACGAGCACGCCGCCGCCGCCGCCGTCGGTGCCGGCGGCCGTGAGGCGGCGCACGGTCGCCACGGCCACGGGCTCGGCGTCGCCCAACCGCACCGCGGTCGGGGAGATCTCGGCGAGCGTGCCCGAGAGGGTCGTGCCGTCGGTCTTCTCGAGCGTCACGACGACGGGCTGCTCGGCGCCGGCGAGCCCGCACGACGTGACGAACAGGGCGATGACGGTGGTGCGGACCGCGGTCATCGATCCTCTCCGCCCGCGGCCAGGCGCTTGAAATATTGCTCGATCGCCTCGCGATAGTGCGGGGGAAACTCGCGGCCGATCTGCTGCAGGGCCTCCTCGCGCTGGTGCGGCGGCAGGTTGCCCCAGCCGTCCGCATCACCGATGTCCCGCTTCTGCACGTCGCCCGGGCCCTTGCCGCCGGCGATGCGGCTGTCGTCCATCGGCTGGCCGCCGCCGCGGCCCGAGCCGCCGGCCCCGCCACCGGCCGCCTGCTCCTGCTGTTGCTGCTGCCGCTGCTCCTCCAGCTTCTTGATCAACTTGTCGAGCGACTCGATCACGCCGTCCTGAAGGCTCCGGGTTCCCGCGCCGGCGCGGCCGAGGTGCAGCCGGCGGCCCACGTCGCGCATCCGCCGGGCCACGTGGGCCAGCGTCTCGGGCTCGAGACCGCCGGCATCGGCCCGCAGCAGGCGGGCCACCCGCGCATAGCGGGCGGGGATCTCGGCCTCTCGCTCCAGCAGCCGATCGAGCGACTCGATCGCACCGTCCATGTCGAGCAGCCAGTGCTGGCAGGCCGCCCGGTGGAAGAGCAGCGTGGCGGGATCGACGCTCGCCGCCACGTCGAGCCCGGCCAGCAGCGGCAGGGCGTCGTCGAACCGATCCTGCCTCACGAGCTCACGGCCCCACCACAGCCGCACGGCGTCGCGGACGAAGCTGTCGCTGGGCGACTCGTCGAGCCAGGCCGCATCGGGCTTTGCGCCGCGACGCACGGCGGCCATCAGCGCGGCGGCCCGCGGCTCCCGCGCGGCGATCGTCTCGAGCGCGGCGTCGAGCGTGTCCCCGCGGCCGGCCGCGACCGCGGCCCAGCCGGCCTCGAGCCGCGTGAGCGTCTCGGCGGCGGGATCGGGGCCCAGCGGCCTGGCCGCCTGCTCGGCCCGCGCCCGGATGGCCGCGGGCTCGGGTGCCCGCCACGAGGGCTCGCGGGCGAACTCCAGCCCCGGATCGGCCCGCAGCGGCGGCTCGACGCCGCCGGCCCGGCCCGCCACGGCGACGAGCATCAGCACCGCCCCGCACAGGTTCCGCATGGCACGCTCCGTCCCGTCACGTGGGAGCCGTCCGCTCCCGCCCTCCATCATAGAGTCCCGGCGTCGGCCGCGGGCAGCGGCGGCCGCCGGCTCACGGCGGCCCGGCTCTCCCGCACCCCGGCGGCTCACTCCTCCGTGCGGCCGGCGACGATGTCCTGGGCGGCACGCTCGATCTTCCGCTGCCGCTCCGCGAGCCGCTCGAGCGCCGCACGCAGCTCCGGGGCGTCCGCCCGCTCCCCCGTCTCGTCGAGCAGCTGGGCGAACCGCCGCGTGCGGGTGTTCACCCGCATCTGCAGGCTGCGGATCATCTTCAGCTCCGCGATCTTGTCCACGAGCGGCTGCTCGTCGGGCTCCTGCGGCCGCCCGCCGCCGGCGGACGCCTGCCGCCGCTCCTCGTCCCGCTGCGACTTCTCCAGCGCCGCCAGCAATTCCTCGAGGTTCGTCACCAGGTCATCGAGCAGGCCGCGGGTCGTGCCGCCCACGTCGCCGCGGCCCAGGCGGCCGGCGGCCTGCTCGGCGTCGTCGCGGATGCTCTCCAGCGCCTGCGGGATCGCCACCGACGTGCCGTCGTCGCGGACCAGCATCAGCGCCCGACTGGCCTCGACCGCGATCGCCTGCTGCCCGCGGCCGAGCCGGACGGACTCGAGCTCGCGGTCGCGGCCCGACATGCCCGCGGCCGCCAGCGCCTCGGCGGCGGCCACCACCTCACGCTCGGCCTTGAGCATCTCCCGCACGCGGGTCTCCAGCTGCACGAGCATCCGCTCCACCTCCTGCTCGCGCATCTGCCGAAGGATCTCCTCGAGCTCGGCCCGGGCCGTCTCCAGCTCCTCGACCGCCTTCTCCTGCTCGCGGCGGGCGTCCTGCCGCCGGGCCTCCTCGAGCCGTTCGCGGGCCGACCGCATCCGCTGCTCGGCCGCGGCCAGCCGCCGACCCGTGCGTCGGGCCCGGGCCGCGTCGTCATCGCCCTGCGGTTCCCGGCTCTGGTCCCCGGGCCGCCCCGCTCCGTCTGCATCGTCGCCCGGCCCCGCGGCCGGTTCGCCGTCGGAATCGGGCTCCGGGCCGGGCCGCGCGCCGCGCTCAGCCGCGTCCGGGTCGGCGGCGTCGTCCTCGCCCGCGGTGGGCCGATCGGCGTCGCTCGGCCGCGCCGTGCCCGCCCGCTCATCGACCCGCCGGGCGAACCCCTGGATGTCGTCGGCCAGCGCCCGGGTCTCCTCCGCCAGGGCCCGCTGCCGCTCGGCCAGTTCCGCCTCGCGGCCTCCGGCCTCGGTCGATCCCTCGATGTCCCGCTGCCGCGCGATCGCCTTGGCGAGACGGGCCAGGTACTGCCGCACCTCCTGCTTCGTGCTCGCGATCTGCCGCCCCGTGTCGCCCGACTCCAGCAGGTCGAGCAAGGCCCGAAACTGCTCGATCGCCCCGGCCTGGCTCGTGCCCGCCTTGAGCAACTGGCCCTTCTCCAGCAGGGCGACGATCGTGTCGAGACGGTCGCCCACCTGCTCCTGGCGGGCCTTCTCGAACACGCTTCGCAGCAGGGCCGCCCGCCGCGGATCGGTGGCCCCCAGCAGATCGGCGAGCCGCAGGAACGACCGCTCCAGTTCGCGGTATTGCCGCAGCAGGTCCTGCTCGCGTTCCACGAGCCCGGCCTGCCGGTCGTCGGGCGCGGCGTCGGCCGCGCGGCCGCCGGCGGCGCACGCGGCCAGTCCGCAGACCAGCCAGGCGGCGTGTTGGCGGACGATGCGTCGCATGCTCACTCCAGCACCTCCCGGGCCCGTTCCTTCTGCCGCCGAAGCGTCTCGGCGCGGATCTCCTCCTGGGCGCGAATCACGCCCCGCAGCCGCTCGATCACCTCGTTGAACGACTCCAGTTCCAGCATCCGCGCCAGCACGGCCCGCATGCGGGCGAGGGTCTCGTCGGCCCGCCGCCCCAGCGCGGCGGCGTCGGCTGCCCGCGCCGTGCGGCAGGCGGCCGCCAGGCCCGGCATCTCCACCGTCGCCAGTGCGGCGAGCGGGTCGGCGATCTGCACGACGAGCCTGGTCTCGATCTCCGGCGACGCCATGCCGTTATTGTCGAACTCCAGGCGGATGTCGCGAAATTCCGCGGCGATCTCGGCGGTCTCACCCGTCGCCCGGGCGACGGCCTCGCCGAACCGCGCGGGGGCGTCGGGCTCGCGATCCTGCGCGAGCCGGTCGCGGCCCTGTGCGAGGTCCGCGATCGCCGCCTCGTAGCGCCGCCGGAGGACGATCTCCCGCGCCTCGAGGGCCGCCTGCAACGCCTCCGGCGACACCACGTCGAGCGTCCACGTGTCGCTCGTCCCGATCTGCGGCGGGCCGTCGAGCGTGCAGGCGTCACGGGCGGCCACCGTCACCTCCAGCCGCCCGCCCGGCGCGAGTTCCAGGGTCTGGAGCGGCACCGGCTCGCCGGCCGCGGGGAGTTCGACCAGCGGCTCCCCACCGCGAACGGCGGCCAGCGGCACCGTGCGGCCCGCGGCCGGTTCGTCGGCCGCCCCGTCCCGCGCGGAGGATGGCCGCCGGGGGACGAGCCGCACCTCCGCGGCAGCCAGCCCGTGGTCGTCGCTGATCGTGCCCACGACGGGCAGCCGGGCGGCCGGCGTCACCGCCGTGGAGATGCCCCGCAGGCGGGCCGCGACCCGCGGAGCCTCGTCGGGCACCGCCACGAGCGTGAACGTCGTCGGCTCGCGGCCGGCCAGGCCGTCGGTGTCGAGGAGGTCGAGCGTGACGAGCAGGTCGTGATCCAGCCGCGGGACGGCTCCCGCGACCTCCGAGCCGCCCGTCTCGTCGGGCAGGCCGCCGATCACGGTCTCGCCGGCGCCCGGCAGCGTGCCCACCGGCCGCGCCGTGAGCCGCGCGGCGGCCAGGGGCTTCGTCGCCAGGCAGCGGATCTCCACCCGCGAGCCGCGGGGCAGGCCCACGAGCCGCGACACCGGCGGGGTGCGATCCGGCCCGCCGAGATACGCCGGCGGCGTGCCGACGATGCGCACCTTCTCGACGGCCGGCGGATCGACGACCACGAGCCGCAGGTTCCGCAGCCGGGCGTCGCCCCCGCGCACCTCCAGCGCCATGTCCGCGTCCACCGCCTCGATGACGTGCCCGAACGTCTGCTCGCGTCCGTCGCCGCCGCCGCGGGTGCCCATCCGCACGGCCTTCGAGCCGGCCGGCCCGCGCATCCGCAGTTCGACCGCGGACGGCGGACCGTCGGCGCCGCCGCCGCGGATGACGACGTCCACGTCGCCGCCCCGCGCCACCTTCCGCACCCCGGCGACGAAGCCTTCCGCCTCCAGGACGGTCCGTCGCGGCCACGGCTCGTCGGCGAGCAGCAACGCCCTCCGCACCCAGACCCCGGCCGTGGCCGGCGCCAGGCCGGCGACCACCGCGACCGTCGCCATTCCCGCGGTGGCCGCGGCCGCCAACAGCGACAGCCGCCGCTGCCGGAAGATCCGCCGCCGATCGACCTGTCCGACGAGCTCCGCGGCCTCGGCCGCCGTGCGGGCGAGCAGCCGGGGATCGACGTCGTCCCGCGGGTCGCCCGCCAGGCCGATCGCCGTCGCCAGGCTGTCGCGAAAGGCGGGATGGCTGCGCTCGACGATCACCGCCAAGGCCTCGTCCCGCAGCGGCACCGCCAGGCGGATCACGAGCCGATCGACGAGCACCCACGCCAGGCCGCCGCCCGCCAGCGCCAGCGCCACGCCGCGGACCCACGGCGGCGGCTCCACGCACCAGTCGAAGGCCAGCGACGCCCAGAACGCCGCGCAGGCGACGATGGCCAGCCAGGCGATCGCTTCGACCCAGATCCAGGCCCGGGCCCGGCGGCGGACGTCGGCGAGCAGCCGGCGGAGCGGCTCCAGCCCCGGCGACCCCGGTGCCGGCGCGGCGGCGGCGTGTGGCACGGTCAGGCTCATGGCAGGCTGGGCGTCTCCATCAGGCGAGTTTCGCGAGGCGGCGCACGATCCATTCCACGCACAGGCAGCCGACGCCGATCCCCAGCAGGGTGGAGTTCAGCCGCCGCTTGAAGTCGGCGTCGGCGGCGCCGGTCTCGTACTCGCGCCGCGACCGGTCCGGGATCGCGGCCGCGAGCCGCGCCGCATCGGCGGCCGTCCACGCGGCGTCGGGGAAGGTCGCCGTGCCGCCGCTCGCGGCGGCGACCTGTTCCAGCAGCCCGCGGTCGAGCCGCGGCTTCGCGAGCTCGCGGTCGGGCAACTGCACCTGGATCCGCCGGGACGACTTCTCGTCGCCGGGGGCCTCGATCTCGATCTGCCAGCCGCCCTCGCGGGCGGCGACGAATCCGCCCTGCAGCGAGCCGGGCCGGCCCGGCTCCGCCGTCAGCACCAGCGGCAGGCGGGTGCCGTCGGGCCCGATGGCCCGGCAGGTGACGCCCGCGGCGGACGCGGCGTCGGCGAGCACGACCCGCACCGCCACGTTCGCGCCCAAGGGAAAGCGGTCGCGATCCACGAGCAGCCGGGCGCGGCGACCGCCGCGGAGCAGGCGGCCCTGCGACACGTGCCGCACGAGCTGGGCCGCCAGCCGGTCGTAGGCGGCGTCGTCGATCGCCCGCAAGCGCCACAGCTCGCCGCTGCCGACGTACAGCACGCTGCCCGCCCCGTAGAACTGCCCGGCGAGGTAGACGGGCCGCTCCGCTCCGGAAAGGGCCTCGCCCGCCCGCGCGAACACCGTGGCCCCGGGCTTGACGCCGCCGCTGTCGTGGCAGGCGTACACCCCGGGAAACTCCGCCCACACCGTCTGGCTCGCCACGCGGCTGCCCGCCAGCCAGAGAAACTCGGCATCCAGCCCGTCGCGGGTGAAGGCCAGCCGGGCGGGTTCCGCGGCTCCGCTCGCGCCACCGCCGAACCGCGGGCCGCGCCGCACGTCCACCGGATAGAGTCCCAGGATCGGCGCCGTGTGCGCCGCCGCCGGCCACACGTCCGTGTACAGGCCGCCCGCGAACGCGAGCAGCCCGCCCGACTCGCGAGACACCCAGCGTTCCAGCCGCGCGACCGCCGGCGGGTCCAGCAGCCGCCAGTCGTAATCGAAGGCCACGACGGCGTCGTAGCCGCCCAGCGCCTCGTCGGTGGCGGGAAACGCGGCGAGGATCCGCCGCGCGTCCTGCGAGATGCCGGGGGCCGCGGTGCCGAGCAGCACGTCCACGGCGAAGCTCTTGTCCCGCTGCAGCACGTTGCGCATGAACTGGTATTCGCGGCTCGGTCCGCTGGCCAGCAGCAGCACCTGCGTCACCTGCTCCACCACCTCGAACTCCGCCTCCTGCGCGTCGTCGGCCGGTGTCCGATCCGCGACCGGCGCCGTCACGCGGACGACCGCCGTCCGCCGCCCCGGCGCCGCCAGCCCCGGCACGTCGAACCGCACCGCGACGAGTTCACCGTCGTCGCCGAGCACGACGTCGGTGGCGTCGATGCTGCGCCGCGGCGGCCCGGCGTCGGTCGCGTCGGTGGCCGGGCCCTCGAAGAGCTCGACGCGGGCCGTCTGTCCGGCCAGGCCCGCGGACTGCAGGTGCGCGGTCACGGCGAAGCGGTCCCCCGGAAAGACCCGCGCGGGCACGACGAGATCGGCCACGCGGACGTTGGCCGGCAGCTGATCCGAGCCGATGCCCAGCGGATGGATGGCGACACCCGCCACCGCCAGGCCCGCGGCCGCGGCGGCCGGATCGACGCCGGCGTTGTTGCCGCCGTCGGTCAGCAGGATCACGCCCGCCAGCACGCCCGGCGGCTCCTGGTCCACGACCCGTTGCAAGGCCTCGCCGAGCCGCGTCTCGAAGCCGCGCGGCGTCAGTCCTTCCCGCCAGTCCCCGCCGTCGGCGGCCGCGCCGGAGCCGCTCGCCGCGGCATCGACCGGCAGCGTCACCAGCCGCTGGGCGTCGGCGTCGAACCGCCACACCGACACCTCGTGCCGCGCGGCGACCGCCGCCAGCAGGCCGCCGCCCTGGAGCAGTTCGCGGCCGCGATCGGCGCGGCTCGGCGCGGTGCCGACGTCGTCGAGGGTCATGCTGGCGCTGGTGTCCACGAGCACGGCGACCCGCGACGGCGACACGATCTCGTGCTCGGCCGTCCGCTCGAAGTCGAGCAGCGCCACCGCCACGGCGCCGAGCGTCGCCAGGCGGAGCGCGGCCAGCACCCAGCGGACGGCCGGCGGGAGTTCGGCGCCGTCGCGCCGCACCATCCACACGGCCAGCCCGGCCACGAGGGCGGCTCCCGCGATGGCGGCCGGCATCTCCCACCAGTCGGAGAAGCCCGCCAGGAGGCGGCTCGAGACCGTGTGCCGCACGCTCTCCGCGGCGGCGAACAGGCACGGCGTTGGCGACGGGAAGCGCATGGTTCGTCAGGCGGGGCGGCGGCCGGCGGCTCCGGCGCGGGGGTGGTAGCTCGCGGAGAACGCCAGGATCTGCTCGGCGGCCAGCGCCGCGAGCAGCGCGGCGAGCAACGGCCCGGCCAACGGCGTGCCCGCCGTGGAAACGGACGCCGGCTCGAGCGCGTCGGCGGCCTCGTAGCGATGCGGGATGCCTGCCAGCGCGTCCGCGAGCCGCTCGCGGCCGACCCGCTCCAGCCTGCCCTCGGCGGGATCGACGTTGACGGCGAAGATCCGCTCCCGCTCGCTGCCGTCGAGCCGCCGCCAGCGGGCGACGTAGCCGCCCGGGGCCTCGGTCGTCGGCAGCCGGGCCGCGAACTCCTCCGCCGTGACGGTGGCCGCCTGACGGATGACCGTGCCGGCGGGCGGCACGATGAAATCGACCTCGGGATCGTCCGCGCCGCGGTCGAGTTTCACCACCAGCGGATCGCCGACGACGACCGGCGCGAACGGCCGCCGGCCGCGGGCCAGATGCCGCTCCAGCTCCAGGAGCACCACCACCCAGCTCGGATTGCTGCGGGCCCAGTTGTTCCAGGTCGGGGCGGCCGTCGTCAGCACGGCCGCCACCATGCCCGCCCCGCAGGGCCGCTCGACCACCAGGGGCGGCCCCGTGCGCAGCGACAAGAGCCGCCGGACCCGCGGATCGGATTCGTGCCCCCGGGCCACCGCCATGAAGCGGCCGATCTGCACCGCATCGAGCAGCGGATTCCTCTGGCCGGCGAGCACCGCCACGACGGGGTGCGGCTCCACGACGACGTCCGGCACGGGGTTGGCCGCGGCGTCGGGCAGCAGATCGACCGCGCCGGCGAGGGGCACGGGAAACAGCCCGTCGCCGCCGCGATGGAGCGTGCGGTTGACCGTCTCGGGATCGGTCCGCGGGCCGACGAAGAAGACCACGCCGCCCCCGGATCGCGCGTAGGCCTCCAGGGCGGTGATCTCCGCCGGCTCGAGCCGCTCCACGTCGAGCAGCCAGACGCCGTCGAAGGCCGAGAGGTCCAGCGCGGCGAGGGCCCGCGGCGGCTCGATCCGCGGCCGCAGGCCGGTGGCCGCGGCCGCCCCCGGCGCGAGCGCCGTGGCGACATAGAAGGCGTCGCCGCCACGGCCCGCCCCCGGCGCGGCCCCGTCGATCACCAGCACGTCGATCCGCTCCGCGACGTCGATCGCCGCCGTCCGCCGGTTGTCGGCCGCGACCGCGTCCGGCGGCAGCCCCGCCTCCACGACGTGGCTGCCGGCGCGGGCAAACCGGGTCTCGAAGCGTCGCGTCACCGCCGACCGCGGCGGAATCTCGTCGATCCTCAGCCCCGGCCGGGGGCCGCCGTCCTCCCGCAGTTCCACCTGCACGTCCCGCACCGCCTCGGCGGCGAAGTTGCGGACCGTCACGTCCCAGGTCAGCAGCACGTCCGCCGCGGCCGTGCCTCCCGCCGGTTGGACCGCTTCCACGGCGAGGTTGACCGCCGGATCGGCCGCGCAGTCCACCAGCCGGATGTCGGTGCCGGCGGCGGCCTGCCGCAGGGCCGCGCCGGTCTCCTCGGCCGCCAGCCAGTCCTTGGCGCGAAAGTCGCTCAACACCCACAGCACCTTGGCCGACCCGGACTCCGCCGCGAGCAGCGCGGCGGCCGCCGCCAGGGGCGCCCGGGGCCCGGTGCTGCGGGTGGTCGCCAGGAGCCGCTCGAGTTCGGCCCGGGCGGCACGCACCGCTTCCGGCGTGGCCGCCTCGCGGGGGATCGCGAACCCGTCCGCGGAGCCGGACGCCAGCCCCGAGAAGGTGCCGACCATGAACTCCGCGGACCCGCGGCCGCCCGCCAACCCGGCCAGCACGGCGTCGGCGATCCGCCGCGCCCGGTCGAAGGCCGTCGCATCGCCGCGGATGCCGGCCGCGGAGGCGTCGGTCATCGAGAAGCTGTCGTCGAGGAGCAGCACGTGCAGCGTCCGCCCGCCGCCGAGCAGCCCGCCGAGCGAGTGCGCCCAGCGCGGCTGTGCCAGGGCCAGCACGATGCCCGCCACCACCGCGGTCCGCAGCGCCAACAGCAGCAGCTCCTTGAGCAGCACCCGCGTGCGATACTTCCGCTGGCTGGCGAGGAGGAACTCCAGCGCCGCGAACCGCACCCGGCGGTGCCGGAGGAGGTTGATGAGGTGGATGACCAGCGGCGCGGCCGCGAGCGGCAGGCCCCACCAGAGCAGCGACTGGAAATCGAAGGAGGGCATCGTGTCGTCGCCTCGGCCCGGCCCGGTCAGACCGCCAGTCTCGCCCGCCGCGAGAGAAACTTGATCAGCGCCCCGTCCACAGGCTCGCTGGTGCGGACGAGCGCATAGTCGCAGCGCATCCCCACCGCCCGGCGCCGGGCGGACGCCAGAAACTCCTCCACCGCCGCCAGGTAGCCCTCCCGCAGGGCCCGCGGATTGCAGGCCACGTGATCGGGCAGCTCCAGCCCCTCGAACCGGGTCGGCCCCTCGAACGGGAAATCCAGCTCGTCGTCGTCCATGACGTGCAGCAGCACGAGATCGTGGCCGCGCCTGCGCAGCATCCGCAGCCCCTGGAAGATGCCGTCGCGATCGCCGAGCAGATCGGTGACCACGGCCACCAGGCCGCGGGGCGGGAGCGTCTCCGCCACCTCGCGGAGCACCGGCGCGAAGGCGGTGCCCCGGCCGCCGCGCGGCCGCTCCAGCACGTCCACGACCTCCGCCAGGTGCGACCGGGCCGTCCGCGCCGGCACGGCGGCCCGCAGGTGGTCGTCGAACACGGCGCAGCCCACGGCGTCGCCGTGCGACAGCGCCAGCCAGGCGAGGCTCGCCGCCAACGTGGCCGCCTGGTCGTACTTGCCGAGCCGCCCCGTGGCCGGCCGGTCCGCCTGGTAATCCATGCTCGCCGAGCAGTCCACCAGGAGCGTGAGCCGGAGATTCGTCTCCTCCTCGAACTCCTTGACGGTGAGCCGGTTCTGGCGGCCCCACACCTTCCAGTCCACCCGCCGCAGGTCGTCGCCGCGGGCATACTCACGATGCTGGAGAAACTCCACGCTCTGCCCCTTGAAGGGGCTCTTGTGCAGGCCCGCGAGCACTCCCTCCACGACGGCCCTGGCGCGCAGCTCCAGCCGCGCGATGCGGGCGATCGCCTCAGGACGCAAAAATCGTCTGGAACCGCGGGTCACGCGTCAGCTCGTCCTCTCTCGCCGGGGTGTGGTCGATGATGCGGCGGACGATGGCGTCGGGGGTGACGCCCTCGCTCTCGGCGGCGAAGCCGACCACCACGCGGTGCCGCAGCACCGGCGCGGCGAGCGCCTGGATGTCCTCGGCGGAGACGTGGCTGCGGCCCTGGAGCAGGGCCCGGGCCTTCGCCCCGACGACCAGGAACTGCACCGCCCGCGGCCCGGCGCCCCACGTGAGCTGGTCGGACACGAAGTCGGGAACGCCCGGCTCGCCGGCCCGCGTCTGCCGCACGAGGGCCAGGGCGTAGCGGACGAGGTGATCGCTCACCGGCACCTCGCGGACGCTCCGCTGCAGGGCCACGATGTCGGCGGCCGACAGCACCGGCTCGGCGTCCGCCGGCGGCAGCCCCGTCGTCCGCCGCGCGATCTCGAACTCCTCGTCGAACGTCGGGTAGCGGACGAACACCTTGAACATGAAGCGGTCCTGCTGCGCCTCGGGCAACGGGTAGGTGCCCTCCTGCTCGATCGGGTTCTGGGTGGCGAGCACGAAGAACGGGTCGGCGAGCCGGTGCCGCTGGCGGCCCACGCTCACCTGCCGCTCCTGCATCGCCTCCAAGAGCGCGGCCTGCGTCTTGGGGGGCGTGCGGTTGATCTCGTCGGCGAGCACGACGTTGGCGAACAGCGGCCCCTCCAGGAACCGCACCTGCCGCGCGCCCGTGGCCTTGTCCTCCTCGAGGACGTCGGTGCCGGTGATGTCGGCCGGCATGAGGTCGGGCGTGAACTGGATGCGACTGAAGGACAGGTCGAGGCTCCGGGCCAGGGTGCTCACCAGCAGGGTCTTGGCGAGGCCCGGCACGCCCTCCAGGAGGCAATGCCCGCGGCTGAACAGGCAGATCAACAGCTCCTCGATGACCGCCGACTGCCCGACGATGACCCGCGCGAGCTGCTCGAGAATGCGGTCGCGGGCCGCATGCAGGCGGTCGATGGCCGGGGCGGAAGTCGTCATGCGGAACTCCGGGGGGCGGATGGCGGGGGCGGGCGGGCGCCCGGCCGACGCCATCGTCGCATCAACGCTGATAGATCGGAAGCGCGGCCTTGTCGAGCTGGAGAATCGCGAGGTTCGTGGCCGTCGTGTAGACGGGCCCGATGTAGCCCTGCGGCCAGAACATCCCCTCGCGGTCGCGCTGGGCCTCGGCGACGAGCCGCTTCTCGACCTGGCTGCGATAGGCCTCCCACTTGCGGCCTCCTTGTCGATACATCACCTGCGCGTAGTAGTGATGCGCATAGTGCCAGTGGCCGAAGCTGTGGTTGGCGACGGACCCCAGGTGCTTCTCGGCGTAGGCCAGCATCCGCGGCACATGCGTGTCGTCCTCCTCGCCGGCGTTGAACAGACAGGCGATGGCGGCGGCGGAGATGGCCGGCCGCCCGCCGCCCCCCTTGGAACTGTACTGCACGCCGCCGTCGGGCAGCGTGCAGGCGTGGATGTAGGCGATCGCCTTGGCGATCACCTCCCGCGGCACGGGAATGCCGGCGTTGCGGCAGCCGCGCAGGCCCTGCACCTGCGTGATCGTCGTCGAGCCCTCGTCGAAATCGTGACCGTCCTTGGCGCTCACGTAGCCCCAGCCGCCGTCCTTGGTCTGCGCCCGCCCCGAGAACTCCACCGCCTTGGTGAGCACCCGCACCAGCTCCTCGCGGCGCCGCTCGTCCTCCTCCTCGCCGAGCACCTGCGAGAGGAAGAGCATCGAGAATCCGTGGCCGTAGGTGTAGCGGTCGTCGTTCTTGGGATCGCCGATCAGGCCGTTGGGCCGGGCCCGGCCGACGAGATAGTCGACCGCCTGCCTCACCGGCTCGGCGTAGCGGCCCTGGGTCGTCGTCGATCCCTCCATCAGCAACGCGGTGCCGGCCAGCGCCGTCATCGCCGTGGGATAGCGGCCCTCGTTGGCCGACCAGTTGCCGCGCCGCGACTGCCGCGCCGCCAGCCAATCGAGACCCTTGCCGACGACCTGCTCGACCCGCGGCTCGGCGGCCGGTGCGGTGCCGATCGTCAGCCCGCCGCAGCAGGCGACCAGCAGCGCGAGGCTGCCGAAGGCACCGGGCCCGTGGATCGGCGCGGGGAAGCGGACGCGGTCCCGACGGCATGGCGGCATGGGGATCGTGCTCATGGTTCGCGACCGCGCGGCAGGGCTCGTTCCAGCATGCGGTTCAAGCCTTCCATGATCCCGGAGGCCGCGGCCGGGCGGCCGGCGGCCTGGTGCGGCGGCCGGGGAGGCGTGGGGCCGCCGGTGAACTCCAGCGTCACCCGCTGGGGATCGCCGCCGTGCTCGCGCAGGCTGATCGCGTGCCGACCCGGATCGCCACTCACGGCACAGCCGAAGAGCAGGTGCGGCTGGGCGGGAATGCGATCGTCCTCGAACACGGCATGGCCGGTGCGGGTGTCGAGCGCCAGCACGCTCAAGAACGTCTGTTCGCGGTCGTGCTCCTGCTGGATCTGGCGGGCGAAGACCAGCACCGGCAGCCCGGCCGGCTGACCGGCCAGCAGGCAATGGCGGCGGACCGTCGCCGGAGCCTGCCAGAGCACGTCGCCGGACACGCGATCCACGGCCCACACGCTGAAGTCGAGGGGCTGGCTGCCGACGCCGGCGATCAGCATCTGCTGGAGCGGCGAGATCGCATTCCGCTCCGCCGCGTCGTCCTCGGCGGCGGCCTGCCGCCCGACGCACACCACGAGCCGGTCCGCCCATGCCCGCACCTCGAGCAGGTCGATCGCCGGCGGCATCGCCGGGAGTTCCGCCTGCGACACGATGCGGCCGGCGGCCACGTCGAGGATCGTCAGCCGGCCCCGCGGATCGACGATGGCCGCCATGCCGGCCGCGAAGGAGCAGGCCCGCGATTCCCCGGGAAACTCGCCGAGCGGCGTCGTGCTGCGATCCACCACGTCGAGCACCTCCAGCCGCACCGTCTCGGCCACGCCGTCGCCGATCGGCCCCGCCGTCTCGCCGATCGCCAGGATCCGGGACCCGCAGGCCAGCAGCCGGCGCCGCCTGTCGGGCAGGTCGATCTCGTGGAGCAGGCGGCCATCGACGAGGGAGAACACCGACCCGCGCCGGCCGTCCGCCGTGCCCAGGCAGACGACGCGGTCGTCGTTCCAGACGTCGGTCACGGACGGCAGACCATGCCGCTCCCAGAGCACCGCGCCGGTGACGGGGTCGAAGACGGACAGCGTCCGACCGTCGACCACCGGCAGCCCGGCGGTCACCGGCACGCCCCACGCGGCCGCGGCACCGACTCCCGGCTCCACGATCCGCATGCCCAGGGGCACGCCGCCGTTCCGCGCCGCCATGATCGGCTCGACACGCACCCGCCGTCCGCCGGCCTCGGCCGGGTTCGGGTTGACCGCGGACCACAGCCGCCTGTGCCCCCGGCTCGAGAGCTCCACCGCGGTCACCGTGCCGCCGGACCACACGTAGACGACGCGTCCGAGCGTCCGCGCGCCGATCCCCGCTTGATCGAACGCCGGGATGCCGAGCCGCATGCCCTCCAGCACGGCGACCGACTCGCCGAACCGCCGCCCGAAGCGATCCAGGAAGGCCAGGCGGGACTGCTGCACGTCGCAGGCGGCCGCCA
>Ga0315906_10003155_pt1 | contig 22090 bp, 15 predicted proteins | sample LakEriMetagenome_4_FD_203526 | JGI IMG/M metagenome (GOLD analysis project Ga0315906, IMG submission 203526) | Freshwater fungal communities from buoy surface, Lake Erie, Ohio, United States - Buoy 2 MA122 | ecosystem: Environmental > Aquatic > Freshwater > Lake > Lake biofilm | place: USA...
TCCGTATCGAGGCGGTACGCGCGCAGGAAGAGCTCCGCAGCCTGCTTCGGCTCGGGCACCGGCGCCTTGAGCAGCGCCTCGCCCATCGCCACGAGCAGCGTCGAATCGTTCGGATTCGATCGGCGCTCCTCCTCGGCGTCGAGCAGCGCCTGCGGAAGCGGGAACTCGTTCGGGAGCAGCGTCGCGAGACGCAGCCGCGCGATCGCGGTGCGCGTCGAGCGGCCGCCGCGCTCAAGGGCCTGGATCGCGCGACGCGCGAGATCCGGATTCCGCTCGACGGCGCGCGAGAGCACGGCCTGCGCGGCGCCCTCGGGGAGGGACTTCAGGTAGATCTCGACGGCGCGGTCCGGCAGCAGCCGGTCGGCGAAGTCCGCGGCCTTCGCAAGGTTGGCGCGGTTGGTGCCCGCGGCCTCGAGGAGACCCGAGAGCCCACGCTCGTTGTCGCCGGAAAGCTCGGCGGCGATGCATCGGACCTCCGCAATCGTCCACGGATCCGCGGACATCGAGGCGAGCTGATCCGCGGCGGACAGGGCGATCGAAGGATCCTTCTCGAGACGCGCGAGCGCGGTCGCCACCGTCGCGATCGGAACCGCGTCGAGCGCGCCAAGCGACGGATCCGCCAGCAGCTTTCGCGCCTCGGCGCGGGCGAGCTCGTCCTCGTTGGCGAGGATCAGCGCCTGGATCGCGATGCGGCGCGTATCGGCTCCGATCCCGGGCGCGGCGAGCGCGATCCGCGCGTCGCGGGCGAGGCCGGAGATGTCGCGGCCGGCGTTCGCGCGGGCAAGCCGCTGCGCGACATCGGCCTCGAGCACCAGCGAGAGGAAGTCGAGCCGCGACGGATCGCGCGCGAACGCCTCGCGCGCGCGCTTCATCGCGAGTCCGAAGTTGCCCGCCTTCAGGTACGCCTGCGAGAGCTCGCGCGACGCGTCGGCCCATTCTCCACGCGCGATCGTCGACGCGACATCCGCGGCGGCGGCCGCACGCGCAGCTTCGTCGGCCGTCAGCAGCGTGCGCGCGCGGCGAAGTTCGTACGCCGCGATCGCGGCGGGCTCGAGCGACTCCGCGAACGCCGCATTCCGGATGTCGCGGGGCACCGATCCGTTCTGGAAGCTCTCGAGCAGCGCATCGCGCCACTGCGCCATCGGCGCGCTCTGTGCCGGGCGGAATCGCTCGAGCGCCTCGAGGGCGAGCCTCGAATCGGACCCCGCGACGCCGACGATCGCGCGCAGCTCCGCGCCGAGCGCCTTCTCATCCGCCGAGGCGGACGCGGCAAGACCGTCGGAAAGGTCGAGCGCGCCGGCGGAGTCGCCGGAGAAGAGCCGCATGCGGAACTCCTCCCGCAGAAGCCCGAGATCACCGAGGCCGGATTCGCGCGCGCGGCGCAGCGCGAGGCACGCGTCCGCAGTTCGGCCGAGCGTCTGCAGCAGCCGTGCCCGGTATCGCGCCTCTTCGACGCTCTCGGGCCGCCACCCGTCGTCGAACGGAGGCTTGAGCTCCACCGCCGCCTTCGGGTCCTTCTCGAGCAGGAATCCCGCGCGAATGTCGTGGATTCCGCGAGGAGCGCCGAGCTCCGCCGTCCATGCGTCGAGCTTCGCGAGGATCTCGTCCGTCGGCCTTTCCGCGCGCGCCATCGCCCCGATGAGCCGAAAGCGCAGCGACACGTCCTGCGGCGAATCCGCAATCGCCTTCTCGAGCATGGAGATGGCCTCGCCATCGCGGCCGCGGGCCATGAGCGCGAGCAGCAGGGCGTCGAGCGCTCCGCGGTCGCGCGCGTCGAGCCGCAGGATGGCCTGCGCCGTCTCCTGGGTCTCGACCAGCGCGCCGAGCTGCATGTAGGCCGACAGCATCTTGCGCCGCGTCTCGAGTTCGGGTGCGCCGAACTCGATCGCGAGCTGGTAGATGCGAGCCGCCTCGGCCAGATGTCGACCTTCCGGCTGCGGCACATTCGCCCGCGCTTCTCCGTACTTCAGAAGAAGTTCGGGGTTCTCGCGATCGAAGGCGACCGCCATGCCGAGGTCGCCGAGCGCCGGCTCCCACTCGCGTCGATCGAACGCGGCGAGCCCGCGTTCGCGCGCGTCGGCCGCGCGCGATGCGCGCAGCGCGGCGCGTCCGACATACGCGCCGACCGCGATGAGACCGAGGACCACGATGGAGATCGCGATGCGGAACAGCGTTCGCGAGCGCCGAGACGGAGCCGTCTTCTGAACTGACATCTGCATCCCGACATGATCGACATTTGGATCCGGATCGACCCGAGGATTCAGACGACGCCGGGGTTCTCGGAACCACGTCGCGATATCGGGCCTTGATCGGCAATAATGACCGGGAACCCGATGGGGTGGAAACCTCCGTTCGTTCGGATTTTGCCAATCATGCGGGCAAGCGACATAAACATTTGCTTCCTCGACGGAATTCGGCTACTTTCGGCGTGGTGGATGGCCCCACGTCGGGGTCTTCGTCGCAACGGTTTGGAGAAACCGATGAGAAAGATGATGGCAGCATCGGCTGCGGCATGCATTGCATTCGCCGCACACGCTGACACGATGAACCTGAACATCGTGTCGTGCGAGAGCATCGAGGGAATTGGTGCGTTCACAGGAACGATGAACTGGTCCTACTCGGGCGGGAAGCAGGGTTACCTCACGGTGAGCCTGACCAACACTTCCTCGTTCCCGGGCGGACAGCTCACCGGATTCGGCTTCAACGCCGATCCGACCAAGATCAACGTCTCGCTCATGTCCGGACTTCCGGCGTGGGATTTCATTCAGGATTTCCCGGCGAGCCCGTACGAGAATTTCGATTTCGGCGCTGCGGTCAATGGCGACTTCCTCGGCGGCGGCAACCCCGCGCCGGGCATCGACATCGGCTCGACCGGAACCTTCGTGTTCAAGGTCATGGGTGCGTCGGCGCTGCTCAGCACGCTCGACGCCATGAGCTTCTTCGATGAGTCGAAGTACGGCTACGCGTTCATCGCGCGCTTCCGTGGTTTCGACAACGGTGGATCCGACAAGGTCATCGGCTGCCTCGAGCCGAACGCGGTCCCGGTTCCGATGCCGGTCGCGCTCGCCGCTGCGGGCCTTCTGGCCGTCGGCGTGCTCCGCCGCCGCATGAAGTGATCCGCCTGCGACTTCGGTCGAGACCCAAAGTCTACGAGACGTTTCCGAACGCGGCCCGCCTTCCGGCGGGCCGCGTTCTGTTTGATGCCTGGAAACTGCGGTCACCGCCAGTCGACGGGGTCTATTCCTGTCGTCCATGCGAGACTCCGGACAAGCGCAGTCAAGCGATGGACCCGCGGAAGCCACGGCATGGAGACAGTGGAGACAGTGGAGACAGTGGAGTTCATGGGGTGCGGCGCTCGCTCAGAACCAGCGCACGGTTCGCGCGACGCGATGCGACTTCATTGCACATGCTTGACCTCGTGCACCGAGACTCGCCGCCGCGATCCAGGAGTTTCGATTGCTCCCGCAGAGAAGCAATAACATGCTCACCCACGCGGTCGAATCAGGGGTTTTTTGGGAACCGTCGATCGGGCCTGCGGAATCTGTAAATCCCGCACAATCCGCTTGTTGCGCCCCGCAACCGCGCTATATTTTCGCCGGAGAACTACTCCTTTGGCCCTCGTCGGGCCCGGGGGCAACCGGAGAAAGACGATGAGAAAGATTGCTGCGATGTCGGCTGCGCTGCTCGTTTCGAGCCTTGCGCACGGCGCGATGAGCCTGGACTTCTATAGCTGCCAGTCGCTCGAGAACCTCGGTTCCTACAACGGCACCATGACCTGGTCGTACGCGGGCGGCTCGTCCGGCACGCTCAGCGTCACGCTGAACAACACCTCGAACGCTGCCAACGGCGGCTTCCTCACCGGCTTCGGCTTCAACGCGGCCCCGACCACCCTCGGTGGCGCGCTCACCACCGGTCTCCCGGAGTGGTCGTACCTCGAGAACGAGCCCGCGAGCCCGTACGAGAACTTCGACTTCGGCGCCGCGACCGAAGGCAGCTTCCTCGGCGGCGGCCAGCCGGCCTTCGGTGTCGCCGCTGGCGCTTCGTTCACCTTCGTGTTCACCTTCTCGGGTGACGCGGGCGTGCTCGCCGGCCTCGACGCCAACAGCTTCTTCGACGACTCGGCTCCGGCCGGATACGGCTTCATCGCCCGCTTCCGCGGCTTCGACAACGGCGGTTCCGACAAGGTCATCGCCTGCCTCGAGCCGAACGCGGTTCCGGTGCCGATGCCCGTCGCGCTCGCCGCGGCCGGCCTCCTCGGCGTCGGCGTCCTGCGCCGTCGCATGAAGTGATCCATCAGTAGAGAGAACGACAGGGCCGGCGATTCGCCGGCCCTGTCGACTTTTTGCCCTGTTCCGGCTCACTGCAGCCGGTATTCACCCGGCCGGCGCACGAACGGCGCCGGCGCCTCGCCGGGGATCTCGATCTTCTTCGGGAAGAGATCGAGCTTCGACTTCGTGGTCATGAAGTCCCAGGTCGCGACCTGCCCCGAGTACGCGGCCTCGCGGCCCATGATCGCCATCATCGAGGCTTCGGCGGTCTGGCGCAGTTCGACGATCGGGCTTCCGCCGATCACCGACTCGACGAGCGCCTTGTGCTCGTCGCGATAGGCACGCCCGATGTCGCCCTTCGTGCTCCAGAGCTCGTTGCCAGCGTGATCGACGATTCGGGAGCCGTCATTGAAGGCGCGCAGGGTCGCGACGCCCTTCGAGCCGTACACCACGTTGTCGAACGCGTTGTCGCTGTTCGGCCAGTGGCGGCAGTTGAACGAGCAGATGCGCCCGCCCTCGAACTCGAAGTCGACCGACATCGCGTCCCACATCTCGCTGTCGGCCGGGCGGTTCCAGCGCCCGCCGGAGGCGAACGCGCGGACCGGGGGGCCGCCCATCACCCAGTGGATGATGTCGATGTTGTGGACGGCCTGCTCGGCGATCTGGTCGCCCGACAGCCAGGTGAAGTGCATCCAGTTGTAGATCTGGTACTCCATGTCGCTCATGCCTGGCTGGCGCTCGCGGTACCAGATCCCGTTCGAGCAGTAGCGGGCGGTCATGCCGACCACATCGCCGATCATGCCCTCGCGGATCCGGCGGATGCCCTCGACGAAGCTCGTCTGGCGGCGGTACTGGGTGCCAGTCACGATCGCGGTGCCCTGGCTCTTGGCGAGGTCGTGGGCGGCGCAGCAGACGTGGTAGCCGGCGGTGTCGACGCAGACCGGCTTCTCGGCGAAGACGTGCTTCTTCGCAGCGACGGCCGCGGCGATGTGCATCGGCCGGAAGCCCGGGCAGGTCGCGAGGATGACGACGTCGACCCCGGGAATCTCGAGCACCTTCCGGTAGCCGTCGAGGCCGGTGAAGATCCGGTCGTCGGGCACGTCGACCCGGTCGCCGTGGGCCTCCTTGAGCGCGTTGCGCAGGCCCTTGGCCGCGTCGGCCTTCAGGTCGACGAGGGCGGTGATCCGGACGTTCGTGTTCGCGGTCAGCGTGTCGTTCGCAGCGCCCGATCCGCGGCCGCCGCAGCCGACGACGGCGACGCCGAGGGTGTCGCCGGCGCGTCCGAGTCCCTTCAGGGACGCGAATCCGCTCGGCGCGATGAGGCCGGCGGCGCCGATCGCCGCGGTTGCTGCCAGAAACTCTCGACGGGACTGCTCGGCCATGCGTGGACTCCTCGCGTGTGATCGGGTGCGTCCGCGCAAGATAGCGCGACCAGCCCGCGCGCGGGGAATCAATGCGCGGCGGCGGCGTGTCCGGGCTTCTTCGGCCGGCCGAAGAGGCGCTCGCGCAGGCCCATGATCATCACGAAGAGCGTCGGCACGACGATCTGGTCGACGACGACCGCGCCGAGCATGCCGCCGAGGACGACGGTGCCGATCGAGCGGCGGCTGTTCGCGCCCGCGCCCGTCGCGACCACCAGCGGCAGGATGCCGAGGATGAAGGCGAAGCTCGTCATCAGGATCGGCCGCAGGCGGAGCTTCGAGGCGTTGACGGCAGCGTCGAGCACCGATTCGCCCGAGTAGTACCGCTCGGCCGCGAACTCGGTGATCATGATCGCGTTCTTGGCGGCGAGGCCGACGAGCATCACGAGGCCGATCTGCGCGTAGGTGTTGAGCGCGATGCCGGTCAGGTGCAGGGCGATCAGCGCGCCGAGCACGGCGAAGGCGACCGCGAGCAGCACGTTGAACGGCAGCGCCCACGACTCGTACTGCGCCGCGAGCAGCAGGAACACCGCCACCAGCGACAGGCCGAAGATCAGGCCCGCGTAGCCGCCCGACTCGATCTCCTGGTAGGTCGTGCCCGTCCACTCGTAGGTGAATCCGCCGGGAAGCGTCTCGGCGGCGACCTCCGCGATCGCGCGGATCGCGTCGCCCGAGCTGTAGCCCTTCGCGGGCATGCCGTTCACCTGGATGGTGTTGAAGAGGTTGTAGTGGGTCGCGTTGTCGGTCGCGGTGCCGAGCTTGATCGAGGCGATCGCCGACATCGGGACCATGCCGCCCTGCGCGTTGCGCACATGGATGTTCAGGATGTCCTGCACGCCCATGCGCTGCAGGGCGTCGGCCTGCACCATCACGTTGTAGACCTGGCCGAACATGGTGAAGTTGTTGACGAACGCCTGGCCGAGGTTCTGCCCGAGCGCCGCGTAGACGTCGCTGATCGCCACGCCGAGGACCTGCGCCCTGGTGCGGTCGATCTCGAGGCGGATGACCGGCACCGCGTCGCTGAAGGTCGAGTAGACGTTCGTGAGCTCGGGACGCTTCTGGCACGCGGCGATGAACTGCCTGCCCACGTCGCCGAACTCGGCGAAGCCGACGCCCTGCGCGTCCTCGAGCTGGAGCTGGAAGCCGCCCGCCGCGCCGAGGCCCTGGATGGGCGGCGGCGGCACGGGACGGCAGTTCGCCTCGGGAATCGCCTGCAGCTTCGGAATCACGCGCTCGATGACGGCGCGCGCGTTCTGCGTGCGCGGGTCGCGCTCCTCCCATGGGTGCATCACGGCGATCAGGAACGCGGAGTTCGTCTGCTGCGTGCCGGTGAGGAAGTTGAATCCCTCGATCTGCAGCACGTTCGCGATGGCCTCGTCCTCGGCCACGATCGCGCGCGCCTGCTCGCTGACCTCGACGGTGCGCGGCAGGCTCGAGCCCGGCGGAAGCTGCACGGACACGAAGTAGTAGCCCTGGTCCTCGTTCGGGATGAACGCGGTGGCCGTGCGCGACAGCATGATGAAGATCGCCGCGACCGCGCAGCAGAAGACGCCCGCGACGATGTACCAGTGCCTGCCGAACCAGTGGATGACCGAGCCGTACTTCTCGCGCAGCCAGTCGAAGAAGCGGTTGAAGAGGACGAAGGGCTTGAACCTCGTCGGCTCCTGCTGCGGCTTCAGGAACACCGCGGCGAGCGCGGGCGAGAGCGACAGCGAGTTGATGGCGCTGAGCGTGATCGAGAAGGCGATCGTGAGCGCGAACTGGTTGTAGAGCTGGCCGGTGATGCCGGGCATGAGCGCCGCGGGAATGAACACCGCGAGCAGCACCAGGCTGGTCGCGACGATCGGGCCCGTGACCTGCTCCATCGCCTTGACGGCGGCCTCGCGCATGTCGGTGACGCCGTGCTCGACCTGGTGGTAGACGTTCTCGACGACGATGATGGCGTCGTCGACGACGAGGCCGATCGCGAGCACGAGCCCGAGGAGCGTGAGCGAGTTGATCGAGAAGCCGAACGCGGCCATCACCGCGAAGGTGCCGACGATCGACACGGGGATCGCGACCATCGGGATCAGCGTGGCGCGCCAGTCCTGCAGGAAGACGAAGATGACGATGAGGACGAGCACCGCCGCCTCGACGAGCGTCTTCACGAGCTCGTCGAGCGACGCCGAGACGAACGCGGTCGAGTCGAACGCGACCTCGCGCACGATCCCCGGCGGCATCATCGGAGCGAGCCGCTCGAGCTCCTCGCGCACGTTCTGCGCGACGTCGAACGCGTTCGCGTCAGGCAGCTGGTAGACGGCGATCAGCGCCGCGCCCTTCCCGTTGTAGTGCGAGGTGCTCGAGTAGAGGTACGAGCCCATCTCGGCGCGGCCGACGTCGCGGACGCGGACGACCGCGCCGGACGGGCCGGTCCGCACGACGATGTCGCCGAACTCCTCCTCGGTGACGAGGCGGCCCTGCGTGGTCAGGCTCACGACGAACGCGGGCTTGTCGCTGCTCGGCTCGGCGCCGACAGAGCCGATCGCGGACTGCTTGTTCTGCGACTGGACCGCCTTGACGACGTCCGACGAGGTCAGCCCCATCGCCGCGAGCTTCGCGGGATCGAGCCACACGCGCATCGAGTACTGCTCGAGGCCGAAGATCGTGACCGAGCCGACGCCGGGCAGCCGCTGCAGCGCGGGCGTGACCGTGATGTCGGCGAGGTTCGTGAGGTAGCGCGAGTCGTAGGCGCCGTCGGGCGAGCGCAGCGCGGCGACGATCGTCATGTTCGACGCCTGCTTGGTGACGGTGATGCCGAGCTGCTGCACCTCGGGCGGCAGCTGCGAGAAGGCCTGCTGCGCGCGGTTCTGCACGTCGACGGCCGCGATGTTGAGGTCGTATCCGACCTCGAAGGTGCAGGTGATGATCGACTGCCCCGTGCTCGTCGAGTTCGAGCTCATGTAGAGCATGCCCTGCACGCCGTTGATCTGCTGCTCGAGCGGGCTCGTGACCGCCTGCGCGACCGTGTCGGCGTCGGCGCCGTTGTAGACGGCGCTCACCTGCACGGTGGGCGGCACGATCTGCGGGAACTGCGCGATCGGCAGCGTGAACATCGTCGCGATGCCCGCGAGCAGCATGATCAGCGCGAGCACGGTCGCGAAGATCGGCCGGTTGATGAAGAATCGCGAGAGCATGCGGGTTCCTTACTTCTCCGCCTTCGCGGCGGGCGCTGCGCCCTGCTCGACCACCTTGGCGCCGTCCTTCAGCTTCTGCGTGCCCGCGACGACGATGCGGTCGCCCGCCTTCACGCCCTCGGAGATGCCGACCATGTCGGACTCGCGGATCGTGGCCTCGACGCGGATGTTCTCGACGGTGTCGTCCTGCTTGACGCGCCAGACGAAGAAGTCGGTCTCGCGCGCGACGAGCGCCGAGGTCGGGATCATCACCACGCCGGGGATCTCGCCGAGGTCGAGGTTCACGCCGCAGTAGGTCCCGGGCCGGAAGGCGCCGTCGGTGTTCGGAAAGGTGGCGCGCATCGAGATGGTCGAGGTCGACACATCGACCTCGTTCGAGGCGAAGGTCACGTCGCCGGAGGCGCGGATCGAGTCATGCCCGCCGTAGACGACCTCGACGGGCACGCCGCCGGCCGCGAGCCTCTCGCGGATGAGCGGCCACTCGGTCGCGCTCGGGCTGAAGGCGACCCACATCGGATCGAGCTGGACGACCTCGTTCATGGTGACGGCGTAGCCCGGGCCGACCATCTGGCCTTCGGTGACCGCGCTCTTCCCGAGAAGGCCCGCGAGCGGCGAACGCACCTCGCAGTAGCCGAGGTTGAGCTCGGCGGCCTCGACCTGCGCGTCGGCGGTGGCGACCGCGGCCTCGGCCGCGCGGCGCTGCGCCTCGGCCGCCGTGACGGTGGCCTCCGCGGTCGCGAGCGCCGACTCGGCCTGCTCGAGCTTCGCGGTCATCTGGTCGAACGACTGCTTGGAGAGCGCGCCGCTCTCGGCGAGCGGACGGTTGCGCTCGACGTCGCGCGCGGCCACGTCGCGTGCGGCGCGGGCGCCGGGCACCTGCGCCTTCGCCTGCACGACCGCGGCGGCGGCGGAGTCGACCGACGCCACGGCCTGCCCCTTCGACGCCTTGGCCTGGTCGAGCGCGACCTGGAACGGGCGCCGGTCGATCGTGAAGAGGAGGTCGCCCGACTTCACCATCGCGCCGTCGTCGACATGCTGCTTCTCGAGGAAACCGGTCACGCGCGCGGCGATCGTGACGCCCCGCACCGACTCGGTGTTGCCGGGGAGACGGCGGATCCGCTTCACGGCGCGGCTCTCCGCGACGGTGGTTCGGACCGTGATCTCCGCTTCCTCCGCCGGCTTGGCCGGCTCCGGCGGCTTGCCGCAGCCGGCGATCAGCGTCGCCGCCGCGAGGAGAAATGCAGATGCTCCGCTTCGCTTCGTCATGGCGTGTGCTCCGTCGTTTCCGTCGAGTCCTTCTTGTCCGCATCGGTCGCCGCGGCGATCGCCTCGGAATCCTGCCAGCCCGATCCGAGCGACTTCTGCAGCGCGATGTAGCCCTGCGCGAGCCCGCCGCGCGCGTCGACGGCGGCGCTCTCGGCCTCGAGGGCCGCGCGCTGCACGTCGAGCAGCGTCGTGAAGTCGGTGACGCCGGCGTCGAACTGCTGCTGCGCGAGGCGCAGCGCGCGCTCGGCGCTCGCGACGGCGGCGTCGCTGCGGCGGCTCGTCTCGCCCGCCTGCACGAAGTCGGAGACGCTCGCGCCGAGATCGGCGATGGCGCCGAGGACGACGCCGCGATACGCCGCGAGCGCGGCCTCCGCCTCGGCCTGCTGCTGGCGGATCGCGCTGTCGATCCGGCCGCCCTCGAAGAGCGGCAGCCAGAGCGACGGACCGATCGAATACGCCTTGTTGGCGAGGTCGCCGAGCCCGGACACGTTGTTCGAGGCGATGTAGAAGTTGCCCGAGATCGTCAGCCGCGGCAGCCGCTGCGATTCGGCGACGCCGACGAGCGCGGTCGCCGCCTCGACCCGGCGGCGCGCGGCGCGCACGTCTGGGCGCCGGTCGAGGAGTTCGGCAGGCAGGCCGATTCCGACGACCTGCGGCGCTTCAGGCACGGCCCCGCCGCGCGCGAGCACCGGGTCGATGTCGGCCGGGTAGCCGCCGCAGAGCGCGGCGAGCGTCGCCCGCGCGGAGGCGATGCCGGCGTCGACCTGCGGAATCTGGGCGAGCACGGCGTCGACCTGCGCCTCGGCGCGGGCGACATCGAGGTCGTTGGTGGTGCCGGCCGCGAAGCGCGCGCGCACGATGTCGCGCGTCTTGACCAGCGCGTCGGCGTTGGCGGCGAGCACCGCGCGCTTCGCCTCGAGGCTGCGCAGCTGCACGTATGTCGAGACCACTTGGGCGCGCATCGAGACGAGCGCGTCGCGAAGCGACTCGAGCTCGCTTTCCGCGCTCGCCTTCGCGGCTTCGACCTGTCGGCGCACGCCGCCCCAGAGATCGATCTCCCACGACGACATGCCGACGCCGTAGGCGTACATGTCGTAGGGCTCGACGACGACGCCCGACGCGGCGAGCTGCGCGATGTTGGTCAGCGTGCGCTGGTACTGGGCGCCCGCGCCGATCGAGGGCCAGAGATCGGCCTCGCTCGCGCCGACCGCCGCGTAGGCGGCCCGGACGCTCGCGATCGACGCCGCGAGCGACTGGTTGCGCGCTTCCGCGCGGGCGACGAGTTCATCGAGCGCGGGATCGCCGAGGCTTCGCCACCAGGCCGGATCGGGCGCGATCGCGGTCGACGCGCTCTGCCCGACGCCTTCGGGCGAATTGGTCTCGACGAGGAAGGCTTCGGCCGGCGGGGCCGGCTCTGCCGGAGCCGGGTCAGGGCCGATGCGGCAGCCGGCGATGGTCGACGCGCCGGCGGCGAGGACCGCCACGGCGGCGCCGCGGAGAGATGGGACGACTCGCATCCGCGGATCGTACCTATGCGCGTCAGATCCTGCGGATGCCCGGACGGGTCACTCGACGTCGCCGACGCCGCGGTAGCTGACGTTCGCGAGCGCCACCTGCATGCCCGCCATCGCACCCGACTGGTCGCCGATGTAGACCGCGACGCCCTGATGGAACGGCGCGGTCGCCGCGCCGCCTTCGGTACCGAGCACGACGGTCGCCCCGACATCGCCGCTCCACGATCCGTTCTTGAAGCGGCGCATCGCCTTGTCGTCTTCGAGCACCATCAGCATCTTGAAGCCCTGCGCGCCGATCTGGAGACCGAGCGAACCCTTGTTCACCGCGGCCCAGCCGATCTGCATGCCGCGCGCGTCGTAGACGGCGCCGCGACCGAAGGTGCCGCCGATCACGAATCCGGCCTGCCCGACGTGCGGGAAGACGATGTATCCGGCGCTGTCGGCGATCTGCTTCTTCGCGCCGGGCACGTTGGTCTCGAACCAGAGCCTCGCTGCCTTGGCCTCGTCCTTGAAGACGGCCCGGTCCTGCGTCTTGGGGGCGGTGCCGCAGCCGGCGACTGCCAGACCGAGCGCAAGGGTGGCGGTGAAGGTCGCGGCGATGGCGAGGACGGCGGTGGCGAACGGCTTCATGGCGAATTTCCCGTAAAAGAGGCGTTGCGCGGCGAGGCGGGGCGAAGTGTACCCTTGCCGCCGACCTCGGGGTGCATCGGCGCGCCGGGTGGAATCGAACCTGATTTTCCCATGCTGCTCGACCCGATCGACCTCCGCGGACTCCACTGCCCTAACCGGATCTTCATGGCGCCGCTGACGCGCCAGCGGGCGAGCACGCCGGGCGATGTCCCCGGGGCGCTGCAGGCCGAGCACTACGCGCAGCGCGCGGGTTTCGGCCTTCTGATCACCGAAGCGACCCAGATCTCGCCGGAAGGCAAGGGCTATCCGCAGACGCCGGGCATCTACTCGCAGGAGCAGGTCGCCGGCTGGCGCCTCGTCACCGACCGCGTGCACGCGGCCGGCGGCCGGATCTTCCTCCAGCTCTGGCATGTCGGTCGCGTGAGCCACGTGTCGCACCAGCCCGGCGGACAGCCGCCGGTGGCGCCGGTCGCCGTGCGCTCGAAGGGCTATGTCGGGATCCGCCATCCCGACGGCCGGCGCGAGCGCGTCGAGGCGAGCATGCCGCGCGCGCTCGAGACTTCGGAGATGACGAGGCTCGTCGGCGACTTCGTCCGCGCGATCAGCTGCGCCAAGGCGGCGGGATTCGATGGCGTCGAGGTCCACGCTGCGAACTCGTACCTGATCAACCAGTTCCTCTCGGGATCGCTGAACACGCGTGACGACGCCTGGGGCGGCGCGATCGAGAACCGCATGCGGCTGCTGCTCCATGTGGTCGATGCCGCGGGCGAGGCGTTCTCCTACGCGCGCGTCGGCGTGCGGCTTTCGCCGATGGGCAGCGCGAACGATCTCCCCGCCGCGCCCGACGACGAGGAGTGCATGCGCCGCGTCGCCGAGGAGCTCGGCAAGCGGCGTCTCTCGTACCTCCACCTCTTCAACCACTACTGGTCGAAGGACCGCTGGAACGGCCCGTTCACGGAGAAGCTCTGCCGCGAGATGCGCGAGCGTTTCGCCGGCGCGGTCGTGCTCAACGGGTACGGCGCCGACATCCCCGCGGCCGAGGCCGACCTCGCGGCCGGGCTCGGCGACGCGGTGGCCTTCGGCCGGCTCGCCATCTCGAACCCGGACATGCCCGAGCGCCTCGCCGCCGGCGCGCCGATGGCGCCGTGGGACGAGTCGACCTTCTACGGCGACGACGCCCGCGGCTACAACGACTACCCACGCATGGGAGCGACCACCGCGCATGGAACCGGCGCCGCACCGGCCTGAGTCGAACCCGGCGCCCGCGCGGCGGCCGTCGCGGCTCTTCCGGGAGCGGGCGGTCCCCTGCTGCGACCACTGCGCGTTTCCGCTCACGGGCCTCGCCGACGAAGGCGCGTGTCCGGAGTGCGGCGTGCCGTACGACGCGGCCTCGTCGCGCCGGCTGCACGCGCCCCCAAAGGCCTGGCGCGCGGCGCTCCATCTTCTGCTGCCGATTCTCGTCGGAACCGCGGCGACCTTCGCGACCGGGTGGGTCGCGTCGACGATCGTGCAGGGAAACGCGCAGGACATCCTCGGCGCGACGGCGGCGACGGGAGCCGTCGCGAGCGCGTTCGCGATCTGGTTCGGGCTGCGGCTCTACTGCGCCGGCCGGGATTTCTACGACGAGGTGCTTCCCGGCCGCGTCTCGCAGACCGTCCGCATGCAGGCGCTCGCGATCGGCGGCGCGGCCTTCGCCGGCCTCGTCTCCGCGCTCGCGTCGGTCGCGCTCCTCGCGAGCCTGACGCTCGGGATGGTGGTGCTGTTCGGACCGTGAACTACGCGAAGACGATCCCCGCGAGCGCGGCGAGCGCCGCGGCGGCGAGGCCGGGCAGCACGCGGCGGAAGAGCGCGGGGCTGCCGAGCACGCGGGTGACGCCGAGCTTGAAGAGCGTGTTGACGAGAAGCGCGACGAGCGTCGCGCGCGTCGCGAGCGCAGCGTCGATCCCGCCATCGGCCACCTCGCGCGCGGCGCTGAGCGCGATCGCATCCATGTCGGAGATGCCCGAGACTGCGGCGACGCCGAGGAAGGCGGCCATGCCGAGCTGCTCGATCGTCGCCTTCGAGGCGACGCGGATCAGGACGAACACTCCGGCGAAGGCGAGCGCGGAGCGCAGTTCGGTCGGGTTCTTCTGCGCCGGGATCTGCGGCTGCGCGCGCGCGACCGAGTCGGCGAGGCCGCGGATCGCGAGGGAGCCGCCGGCGAGCGTGCAGGCGCCGACGAGCGCGAGCCAGGGCCAGAGCGTGGCGGCCGCAGCCGGCGACGCGATGCCGACGAGGACGATCAGCCGCAAGGGCAGCACGCCGCAGGCGAGCTGCACGATGGCGCCGGCGGCGCGTGGCTCGGGCTCGGCGCGGGCGCGGCGTGCGGCGCCGACCGTGGTCGCGGTGCTCGAAACGAGACCGCCGAGCAGGCCGGTCGCGATGACGCCGGCATGGGTGCCGAGGAGCGCCTGCGCGATGTAGCCCGCGAGGCTCAGCGAGACGACGAGCACGACGAGAAGCCACGCGCCGCGTGGGTTGACCGCGCCGTACGGGCCCATCGGCTCGTCGGGCAGCACCGGCAGGATCACGAGGGCCACGAGCACGAAGGTCGCGATCGCGCGGACATCTTCCTGTCCGAGCCGCCGGATCATCGCGTGCAGCGGGTCGCGGATGTAGAGAAGCAGGAAGAGGACGCCCGCGGCGACGAGGGTGATCGTGCGCTCGCCCGACATCGCGAGCCCGCCGAGGAGCGTGGTCGCGAGCAGCGCGAAGCCGGTCGTCAGGCCGAGGTCGCGAAAGGGCCGCGGTTCAGAGGACTCGCCCGCCGGAACGGCGCGGGCGGCGCGGGCGATTCCGCCGCCGACGCCGAAGAAGGCCGCTGCGACCGCGACGACGACGAGCGGCCACGGCTCGGCGCCCTTCGGCGTCAACATCGCGGCGAGGCCGCCGACGAGGCCGGCGAGGCCGAAGGTGCGCACGCCCGCCACCGTGTCGGGCTGCCGCTCGCGCTCGAAGCCGACGAGCAGCCCCACGCCGAGTGCGAGTCCGAGCGAGACGATCGCCGGGTCGAGTTCCACGGGCGCATCGTACGGGTCACGGTCACGGGAAAGAAAAGCCCCCGCGTCGCCGGAGCTTCGCGGGGGTTCGAAGGAGAGAGAGACTCATGCGCGTCGAGGGCCTCGCAGTGCCTCGACCGACTGGAGCCTTTCGGCGCCAGGGGACGCAGCCCGGTGTCCCGCCGGGGGCGTCCTCATTGACAATCCGTCTATCGGTGGCGGCTCTCTCAGCAGTTGGCTGGAAATCCGACATTCCGCTCCAAGCGGGAATCGACCCCACCTGCCCCGGCGGCGGTAGCCTCTCGGCGATGCCCGCTCCCGACGGAACCGCTCCCGCCGCCTCGCCAGCCCCGAGCCTCGACCGATGCGTCTCCCTCGCGGACATCGCTGCGGTCGCCGAGACGCGGATCGACCGCATCGCGTGGGACTACTACCGCTCGGGCGCGTGGGACGAGACCACGCTCGCGCGCAACGAGGCCGCGTGGCGGGAGCTCGAGATCCACCACCGCGGCATGGTCGATGTGTCGCGGCGCTCGATGCGGACCGAGCTGTTCGGACGCGCCGTGCCGACCCCGCTTCTCGCCGCACCGACCGCGATGCAGCGGATGGCCCACCCGGACGGCGAGTGCGCGACCGCGCGCGCCTGCGGAGCGGCCGGCACGACGATGTGCCTCTCGAGCCTGTCGACGACCGCGCTCGAGGAAGTGCGCGCCGCGACGGGCGGCCCGCTCTGGATGCAGATCTACATCTCGCAGGACCGCGGCTTCACGCGCGACCTCGTCGCCCGAGCCGAGGCTGCGGGCATCGAGGCGTTCGCGGTCACCGCCGACACGCCGGTGTGGGGGATCCGCGAACGCGACATGCGCAACGGCTTCCGCGTGCCCGATGGCATGCGCATCGTGAACCTCGAGCGGCCGGGCGGCCCGACCGGGCATTCCGGCGTCGGGATCGGCGGCGCGCTGTCGTGGACGATCGACGCGTCGCTCACGTGGCGCGATGTCGAGCAGCTCTGCGGCTGGACGAAGCGTCCGGTGCTCGTGAAGGGGCTCTGCCGGCCCGACGACTGCGTGCGCGCGATCGACGCCGGCGCGCGCGGCGTGTGGATCTCGAACCACGGCGGACGGCAGCTCGACGGAGCGCCCGCGACCGCCGACGTGCTCGCGCGATGCGCCGACGCCGTGCGCGGACGCGCGACCGTCGTCGTCGATGGCGGCGTGCGCCGCGGCATCGACGCGCTGCGCGCGCTCGCGCTCGGGGCCGATGCGGTCGCCGTCGGCCGACCGATCCTGTGGGGGCTCGGCGCGGGCGGCGAGGCAGGCGTCGCGCGCGTCCTCGCGATGCTCGCGGCCGAGCTCGATCTCGCGATGGCGCTCGCAGGCGTCGCCGACATCGCCACGGCGCAGACGCTCGGCGCCGATCTCGTGCGCGCGAGGGAGCGCGCATGACGCGACGCGCACTGACGCTGCTGGCGTTCGCGGCGATCGCGCTCGCCGCCTGCGACGAGCGGCCCACCGCCGCCAAGCGGGCGGCCACGACGCCGACCGCGAGTTCGGCCGCGCCTGCGGAGTTCGCGCATGTCGTGATCGTGAGCGTCGACGGCCTTCGCTCGGACGTGCTCGGCCCGCCGCACCTCGCCCGGCTCCCGGCGTTCTCGCGGCTTCTCGAGGGCGCGTTCACGCTCGACGCCCGCACCGACCCGGACATCACGGTGACGCTGCCGAACCACATGTCGATGCTCACGGGCCGGTTCACGCTCGGCGACTCGGGCCACGGATGGACCGCGAACGACGACCCGCCCGGCCTGAAGTTCGGCGGCACGCTGCACGCGGCGAAGGGCTCGTACGTCGCGAGCGTGTTCGATGTCGCGCACGACGCCGGCCTCTCGACGGCGGTCGTCGCGGGGAAGACGAAGTTCTGGCTGCTGAAGCAGAGCTACGGCCCGTCCGCAGGCGCACCCGATGCGGCAGCGCCAGACTTCGGCCGCTCAAAGATCGATCTCTTCCTGCACGCGGATGCGACCGAAGCGATCGGCTGGCTCGAGTCGGCGCGCCTCGCCCGCGCGCGCGGCCGCACGCTCGACTTCGTGCATTTCGCGGCTCCCGACGCCGCGGGCCACGGACACGACTGGGTCGTCGAGCCTGGCTCGAAGTACCTGCTCGCGGTCGAGGAGGTCGATCGCGCGCTCGGCGAGATCCTCGCCGCGATCGACGGCTCGCCGGAACTTCGCGGCCGCACCGCGATCATCCTGACCACCGACCATGGCGGCGGCGTGCCGACGAAGACGCACACCGACGCGAGTTCGCCGCTGAACTTCCGGATTCCGTTCCTGGTGTGGACCGGAGACGGCGGACGCTCGAGCGAGCTCTACGAACTCTCGCCTTCGCGCGCGCGGCCCGAACGCGATGCGCGCATCGCGCGCGAGGCGCCGGTGCCGCCGATCCGCAACGGCGACGCGGCGAACCTCGCGCTTCGCCTGCTCGGCCTGCCGCCCGTTCCCGGTTCCGCGATCGGCACGACGTATGCGCTCGAGATCGCGCCGCGATCGCGCGAATCCCGCTGAATCTTCGAGAGAACGCGCGGTTCCGCGCGTTGTCGCCCGTCGCCGGTCACCTCACCGGCGATACCGCCACCGGACCATCGCACCCGATGGTCCGGTTTTTCTTTGCTCTCTTCGATCCGCTTGAACGAGTCGCGGCGAGATCGCGCCGAAGTCGACTGCGGCCGGATGACCGCACCGCGCGTCCGGAAATAACTCGTTCCAGTGCATCCCAGCGCGATCGCGACTTGCCGAGGTCGTTCCTACTTGTTCAACCCGACTCACGCGCTACCTTCCGCACCGAGGGAGGTGGACACTCTGTCCACCTATTCAAAGGGGAAGGCGAGCGGGAACTCGCCTTTTGTGAGGGAGTAGGGAAATGGGCATCATTTTGCGTAGTGCCGCTCCGGCGGCGCTCGCTTTGGCCACCTGCATGGCGGCTGAAGCGGCGTTTGTGTACTCGTCCGCATCGCGGTCGACGGCTGTCTCATTGGGCAGCACCGTCGTGGACAGCGAATCGACCGTCGCCCTCGGCGACTGGTTCGGTTCGGCGTCGACCTCGGGCTCGACCTACTCGTCGCTCGCCACACAAGGCTCGCGCCTGGCGAACATCGAGATGTCGTTCGTCGGGGCTGCGCAGGCCGAAGGCTCTGCGACGGCACCGCTGGCGGCGGCGAGCCTCGTCGACGTGTTCTTCACCGTCGACCTGAGCGAATCGATCTCGTGGATCGCCGGACTCTCGAGTTCGGCGGGAAGCGGCGCGTCGATCTCGCTGATCGTGTCCGACCTGACCGCGGGCAGCAACGTGCTCGTGTTCACCGGACCGACGAACGGCTCCGGCACGTTCAGCGTCGTCGCCGGCCGCTCCTATCGCCTGCAGATCGCGGCCACGGCCACGACGGCGGCGCAGGGCAGCGGACTGGCGAGCTACAACGCGAACTTCCAGTCGACCATCCCGGCGCCGGCGTCGATTCTCGCGCTGGCCGGCATGTTCGGACTCTCGCGTCGCAGGCGCTGACGATCGTCCCCGGTTCCCCCGACCCGCATCGCTCCGTGTTGTGTGGAGCGACAAAGAGGGCGCGCGCGGCATTCCGCTCCGCGCGCGCCCTCGTTTTTCCGTGGTGACTTCGCTGCGGTCACTTGCTCCGGAAGCGGTGGACCATCCGGTGCGAGTAGGTCTGACCCGGGCGCAGCACGACGTTCGGCCAGCCGGCCTTGCCCTGCTTGTTGATCGAGTCGGGGAAGGCCTGCGTCTCGAGGCAGAGCGCGCCGTTCTTCGCATAGACGGCGCCGTTCTTGCCGGGCACGCCGTCGAGGAAGTTGCCGGTGTAGAACTGGATGCCGGGCTGGTTCGACCAGATCTCCATCGAGCGGCCCGATCCGGAGTGGCGCAGGATCGCCGAGAGCCAGAGGCCGTTCTCGATCGGCGCCTGGTCGAGCACGAAGTTGTGGTCGTAGCCGCCCGGATCGTCCTTGGTGGCCGGCATCTGCGCGAAGTCGCGGCCGATCGGCTTCATCGTCGTGAAGTCGAGCGGCGTGCCCGCCACCGGGGCGATCTCGCCGGTCGTGATCAGCGTCGCGTCGACGGGCGTGTAGCGCTTCGCCGGGATCATCAGCTCGTGGCCGAGGATGTCGCCCGAATCGTGGCCGCCGAGGTTCCAGTACGAGTGGTGCGCGAGGTTGACGCAGGTCGGCGCGTCGGTGGTCGCGCTCATGTCGACCGCGAGCTCGTTCGCGTCGGTCAGCGTGTAGACGACCTTCACGTCGACGTTGCCCGGGTAGCCCTCCTCGCCGTCCTTCGAGCGGTAGGTGAAGGTCACCTGCGGGCCGCGGTCGGTCAGGCGGCCTTCGCCCGTCCAGACGACCTTGTCGAAGCCCTTCACGCCGCCGTGCAGGTGGTTGGGGCCGTTGTTGGTGGCGAGCGTCGACTCCTTGCCGTCGATCGAGAACTTGCCGCCGGCGATGCGGTTCGCGCAGCGGCCGGCGGTGCAGCCGAAGTACTGCGTGCGCTCGACGTAGGCCTGCGCGCTCGGTCGGCCGAGCACGATGTCGGTCGCGGCGCCGCTTCGGTCGGGCGCCTTCAGCGACACGATGATGGTGCCGTAGTTGGTGATCTCGGCCTCCATCCCCTTCCCGTTGCGAAGGGTCCAGAGCCGCACCGGCTTGCCGTCGACTTCGCCCCAGGCCTTGTCCTCGATCGCGCCCCGCGCGGCGGGTTGGTCGACCGGCGCCGGTTCCGGGCGCGGCGGGCGCGGACGCTGCGGCGCGCTCTCCTGCGAGGCGAAGGCGAGGGCTGCGAGTGCGAGGGGGACGGCTGCGACGAGCGTGTGCGAGAGCTGCATGGATTCTCCGAAGCGTGGCGTGGGTCCGTGGTGGTCAGGATGCCGGCGTCGCGGCGCGCTCGAGGCGACGCGCGGCGAAGCGGCGGATGAGTTCGTCTGCGGCGACGCCGATCAGGAGCACGCCGCCGACGACGGCGAACTCGATCTGCGACGAGAATCCGGAGAGCGTGATCGTGTTCTGCAGGACGCGCAGCGTCGCGACGCCGAAGAGGACGCCGACGATGCTCGCCTCGCCGCCGCGCAGGCTGCATCCGCCGAGCACGGCGGCGGCGATCGCGTAGAGCTCGTAGAAGTTGCCGAAGTCGGACGGCTGCGCGCTCCCGATGTCGAAGATGAAGAGCATGCCGCCGAAGCCGGCGAGCAGGCTGCAGGCGACGTAGGCGCCGGTGACGAGCCACGCGGTCGGCACGCCCGAGTAGCGGGCGGCGCTCTCGTTGCGGCCGGTCGCGAGAAGCCAGCGGCCCCACACCGTGCGCGAGAGGAAGAGCCCGATCACGACCGCGAGGACGAGCGCCGGGATCACCGTCGCGGGCAGGCGGTAGTTCTCGAGGCCAGGGACCGCGAACTTCGCGAGCGCGATGGCGCGGACTTCGCCGAACTCGCCCATGAAGCCCTGCGACTGGTCGCCCGTCATCCACCGCGCGATGCCGCGATAGAGAAGCAGTCCGCACAGGGTCACGAGGAACGGCTGCAGCTTGAGCCGCGTGATCAGGAGCCCGTGGCAGAGGCCGATGAACGCGCTGACCGCGAGCACGGTCGGAATCGTCTGCGCAGGCGTCCATTCCTTCTCGACGAGAAGCCACGGCGTCATGATCCCCGCGAGGCAGACGACCGAGCCGATCGAGAGGTCGATGCCGCCGGTCACGATCACGAGCGCCGCGCCGAGCGCGAGCACCGAGTAGAGCGCCGTGCGCTGCGTGACCTGCATCAGGTTGATGCCGGTGAGGAAGTTGTCGGCGAAGATCGCGCTGAAGATCAGGATCGCGATGAAGATGCCGATGATGCCGAGCGCGCGCTTCATGGGTTGGATCCCGCCTCGTGCGCGCGGGCGCCGCCGCCCGTCGCGAGGTGCATGATGGCGACTTCCGTCGCCTCGTGCGCGGCCAGCTCGCCCGCGATCGCGCCTTCGTGCATGACGAGGATCCGGTCGGCGAGGAGCAGCACCTCCTCGAGCTCGCTCGAGGCGAAGAGGACGGCGCTTCCCGCCGCGGCGAGGCGACGCACCTCGGCGTGGATCTCGGCGCGCGCGCCGACATCGACGCCGCGCGTCGGTTCGTCGAGGAGAAGGACCGCGGGATCGACCGCGAGCCAGCGGCCGATGACCGACTTCTGCTGGTTTCCGCCCGAGAGCGTCTGCACGCGGCGCGCCGGCTGCGGCGGCCGCAGCTGCATGCGGGCGACCATCCGGCCGACGAGCCCCGTCTCGCCCGCACGGTCGACGAGCCGCACGCGGCTGTTGCGGTCGATCCACGCGAGCGACATGTTCATCGCCACCGGGTTCTCGAGGAAGAGTCCGTTGCGGGCGCGGTCCTCGGGCACGATGGCGACGCCTCGGCGCACGCGCGCGGATGCATCGCCGACGAGCGCGCGCCCATCGAGGCGCACGCTGCCGCCGTGAGGCGCGATGCCGGCGATCGCCTCGAGGATCTCGGTGCGGCCCGCGCCGACGAGTCCCGCGAGGCCGACGATCTCGCCCGCGCGGACGGAGAGGCTGACCGGCGTCCGCCGACGGTGCGCGCTGACGACGCCCGAAAGCTCGAGCCGCACCGCGGCGTCGGCCGGCACGGCGCGGGCGGCGGCCGGGGCGATGTCGCGGCCGACCATCAGCCGCTCGATGGCGGGCCGGTCGTACTCGCCGCGCGCGAGCTCGCCGGTCTTGCGGCCGTCGCGGAGGACGATCAC
>Ga0315906_10003157_pt1 | contig 22085 bp, 19 predicted proteins | sample LakEriMetagenome_4_FD_203526 | JGI IMG/M metagenome (GOLD analysis project Ga0315906, IMG submission 203526) | Freshwater fungal communities from buoy surface, Lake Erie, Ohio, United States - Buoy 2 MA122 | ecosystem: Environmental > Aquatic > Freshwater > Lake > Lake biofilm | place: USA...
TCAAACTTTGGTTACAAAAAACCCTTTATGTCCTGGGCACTGATATGGTCATGCGATGAATGGTAAACACACTTGCCGTCTTTTATAATCAGCAATTGGGGCGATTGGTGATTGATGCCCGTGATTTCAGCGATCTTATTGCTGATGGGTCGCTCCTCTATCACGTGAATCAAATAGACGGGAACATCGCTTTCGTATTCACTCTCAAAGGTGCGCTTGGCCATACGGCTTACACTACACCGCTCCGAGTGCTTGAATATGAGTATCGGTTCAGTTTGATTCAAAAGTGATTCCAGATGTGACTCGTGCTCAATTGTGCTCCACATGTTGATGAGTTTTGATTTTTTCAATTACAGATTCTCAACAAAATAATCCGTCATCATCTTGTAAAGATGCAGTCTTACTCCACTGATGCCATGGGCTTTGTTGGGGTAGAAGAATGAGTCGAATTGCTTTTTGTTTTTCACCAGGGCATCCACCATTTCCATCGCATTCTGCATGTGTACATTATCATCGGTGGTGCCATGAATGATCAGGTAGTTGCCTTTTAGTTTGTCAGTGAAGTTAACAGGCGAGTTTTCTTCGTATCCATTCTGATTCAGCTGAGGGGTTTGCAAATAGCGCTCTGTGTAGATGCTGTCATAGAACTTCCAATTCGTAACAGGCGCCACAGCAATGCAGGTTTTAAAAAGATCGGCACCTTTGGTGATGAGCAATGAAGTCATGTACCCACCATAACTCCAGCCCCAGGCACCAATGCGGCTTGCATCTACGTAGGTTTGCTTACCCAGCCACTTGGCAACCTCCATCTGGTCGATGGTTTCCAGTTTTCCAAGTTGTTTGTAGATGCATTTGTTGAAAGCTTCACCTCTGGCGCCTGTGCCTCGGTTGTCGACCGATACGATGATATATCCTTTCTGAGCAAGCAATTGGAACCAAAGCCAGTTCATGCCCAGCCACTCGTTTTTCACTGTCTGGCTACCCGGCCCGCCGTACATGTATTGAATGACCGGGTATTTTTTGTTTGGATCGAAATCTGCCGGTTTGATCATCCAACCGTTCAGCTGGATATTCTCCGATGTGCTGAATTGGAAGAACTCGGTGGTTGCGAGGTTGTAATTGGCCATTCCCTCGGTGATGCTTTTGTTGTCTTTCACCAAGCGGATGAACTTGCCTTTTGCGTCATAGAGCCTGACCACCGGCACCGAGTTGATGGTTGAATTGGTAATGAACCGGTACTTGAATCCTTCACTGAAATATGCCGAACATGTGCCCGGCTCAAGGGCCACGGTGCTTATTTTCCCATTTGCAGCTGCCTTGTATACGCCCTTTTCCATCGGACTATTGATGGCAGCTTGAAAATACACATCGCCGCTCACGGCATCGTAGCCATAGAAGTCGGTCACATCCCAGCTGCCTTTGGTGATTTGTTTTACCAATTTGCCGTTCATGTCATAACGGTAAAGGTGGTGGTAACCGTCATTGGTCGACGACCAAATGAATCCTTTGTTTTGATCAATGAATGTGAGATTGTCAGTTACTTCTATGTATCGCTGGTTTTCTTCCTTGAAGAAGATTTTTGATTTGCCATCCGTGGCGTTCACCGAATGCAATTCCAAAAGGTTCTGAAGACGGTTCATGCGCATGACACATAGCTGCGATGGAGTGGATGTCCACTTGATACGTGGTATGTATTGGTCTTGTTCCTTGTTTACATCGGCGGTAATGGTTTTTCCGGACTGTAGATCGTAGATACGGATCTCCACCTTTGAGTTCTCCTCGCCCGCTTTCGGGTATTTGTACAATTCCTCCTTGGGATATGATTCATTGGAATAGGAGGTCAGGTTGAATTGCTTCACATTGGTTTCATCGAATCGGTAAAAGGCGATGAACCTGCCATCGGGTGACCATTGATAACCTTGATCGAACGAGAATTCCTCCTCATAAACCCAGTCGGTTGCTCCGTTGATGATGCTGTTTTTTGCTCCATCGGTTGTAATGGCCTTTTCCGCACCGGAATTAAGGTCTTTGATGAACAGGTTGTTGTCGCGCACGAATGCCACGAATTTACCTGAGGCATCCACGGTGGCGTATTGTTGTTTGCCGTTATCGGAAACGCTGGTCAGTTTTCCTGATGCGCGATCGAAAATGTAATGGTTGGCCTTCGTGGAGTGACGGTATATCGGTTCGCTTTCTGAAGCGAAAATGATCAGTTTTTCATTTTCGCTGAATGAATAGTCGTCGATGGTGATGTTTTGCGGGTTCAGCTTTTTGCTGAACAAGGTGTCAACAACCTTGCCGTTTGCGAACGAAAGACGTATGATGCTTTGATCGGATTCGCCACCAATCATTTCAGAATAATGTATGCCATCCTTCATCGACCTTACATCGTTTAGCCCCGACGCGAAAAATTTCCTGCTGGCCCAGATGTCTTCGAGCTCCAGGTTCTTTTTTTGTGCGTTGGCGAATGAGCCAAACAATAACATTAGGGCGGTTGCTACAATAGTCAGACGATGGTTTATCATATAGGGCTGTTATATGCTGTAAAGATAATCAAGTGCATTTTAATGGTTAATTTGGCATCTATGGAATCAGTGGTTCATAATCTGGTGGTTCAACGCACCGCACGATACTTTACCCTTGGCGACCCTAATAGCCAAATAACTGATATCTTGATTGTTTTGCATGGTTATGGAATGCAGGCAGGTGCTTTTTTGGCTGATTTCGCGCCGTTGCTGATGCCGGGTATGTTCATAGTGGCCCCTGAGGGCCTGTCACGGTTTTACCGTAAGGGATTTGATGGAGAAGTGGTTTCCTCTTGGATGACCCGTGAAGATCGTCAGTCTGAAATAGCTGATCAGCGATTTTTTCTTAATCGGCTGTATGACCGCTTGACTGAAAATAATAGCTGCCGGATACATGTACTTGGTTTTTCCCAAGGCACCGCCACGGCCACTCGATGGATGGTGGGTAATGAGCGCACGTTTTCAAATTTGATCTTGTGGGGCGGTGATTTCGCGCCCGATGTGGAAGGACATATCAAAGGGGTATCCAAAATTCATTGCGTAGTAGGGTCATCCGACCCTTTTATACCGCTACCATTGTTTGAGGAAAGGTGCGTCATGATGGAAAACAGGGGATATCAATTGGAGCGACATGTTTTTGCCGGAGGCCACAACATCCCCGCCGACATATTGACTGATGTTTGGATAAAATCCAAAGGACAACCATAGTTTCTTTAATGTAAAATCCATGAGAATGAAAAATTTCAATTTGATTTTTGTGATACTTCTGTTAATTCACGGCTGCTCCAAAAGCCCATATAGCGGCATGAAGGAGGGGAGGGTGGTTTATGATTTAAAGCTGGATGCGGAGGAGATACCAGTGCTTTTGGATGCCATGATGCCCTCCGAAGCAACATTATGGTTTAGCGAGGGTAGGTCGGTGTTGGTCATTGACGGTGCCGCAGGAATAATCAAGATGAGGGTCATATCTGATCCCGAAAAGGGTGTTTATGCTTCTTTGGTTTCTCTTGCAGGCGAAAAAAACGCTGTTGTGGCCAATCCTGATTCTGTTCAGTCATTCTATTCAAACAGGAATTCCAGGAGTATACAAATTACCGGAAACACCAAGACGCTGGCCGGTTTAGATTGTAAGGAGGCAATAGTGAGTGATACCTTGGGTAATGTGTCCAAATTCTTTTTCACGAATGATTTGGATGTAAAAACCCCCAACTGGGGCATGGCTTTTGCTGAAGTCGACGGATTGTTGATGGAGTATGGGTTCGAGTTCGATGGAATGAAAATGCTGCTGAAAGCCAAAAAGGTAACAGCCGATAAGCCCGACCCAGCCCTTTTCGAAATCCCTGACGGTTATGAGATCACACGGGAGCCCTGATTTAACTCCAAAAGAGACATTTAAACCTATCTTTGTTTAAGTTGTTAACCCTACATGCAGAAATTCGCCAAGTCCTCGGTTTTATTTTTTCTCACGATTTCAATCCTCGTGTCCTCATGTTCCAACAGCACACAGGAGAGTGATTTGCTCAATGATGAATCGGACACTTTGGATCTTTCGAGCCAGGATGTTGATGCAAAAGACACGATTACTTCCCAAAACCAAACTCCTGACAGTCTGAGCAAGGTTTTATCTGATACCATTTCCGAAAACACGAAACGGGATTCCATCGAACTGGCTAAACGGAGCCCCTATTTTGGAATCAACAATGGTAAAATCGTATACGATGTAGCCATCGAGGCCGAGGATATGAATTTCATGATGCAGGCCATGTTGCCCAAGGAGGCCACCACCTGGTTCAAGGATAACATGACTTGTATGGTGATGAAAGGAGGGGGAGGGATGATGGATTTCAGGGTGCTCAATAATCCCGACAAAGGTGTTTTTGCCAATATGTTTGCGGGCATGGGACAGAAGATGGCCATACTCATGGACCCCGAAACCGCCTTTGGTGCCAAGAACTCAAAAGTCAGGGTCACCGGCAAAACCAAAAAAATTGCGGGGGTCGAATGCAAGGAGGCGGTCATCAAAGGTGACTCAGGTAGCGTGTCAAAGGTTTACTTTACCGATGAGTTTGGGCCCTCCCAGGGTTATGGGTCACTTGCCAAAAGTGGTGTCAAAGGGATGATGATGGAATATCGGGTGGATATGCGAGGCATGAAAATGGTGCTCAGAGCCAAAGAAATAAAGCAAGAGGAGCCCGACCCGAGTTTGTTTGTCATCCCCGATGGTTACACGATCAAAAAACGCGAGGAATTGGGCAATGGCTCTTAATAGCTATATTTGAACCTATAACAACTAAACCACTGAAAATGAAACGCAATATTTGTCTTGGTCTTATAACCGTTCTTTCATGCCTTCTCTCCGTTGCTGCATTTGCTCAAAAAAGTATCGAGGAGGGTAAGATTGTTTACGAAATCAGCTTTCCTGAGAATGATTTTGATGAGCAAACATTGGCCATGTTGCCTACCCAATCAACCATGTTCTTCAAGGGGAGTTTTTCCAGAACGGAATTGAGCATGGCCATGGGAATGGAAAATGCCTCCATCTATGATGGTAAAAGCGGCAAGGTTACCACCCTCACCAATATGATGGGAAATAAAACCTACATGACCATGGATGACTCACAGGGTCAGGAAAAAGTGGAGAAACCCGAAATCGTGAATACGGATGAAACCAAGACCATTGCCGGTTATTTGTGTAAGAAATCAATCATGAAAATGAAGGATGGTTCCACCATGGAGCTTTATCACACCGACAAGATATCCTCCAACATGTCTGGAGTACCCAATAGCAAGGAGCTAGGTGGGTTCCCGCTGGAGTTTTCAATCAACCAGATGGGCTTCAAAATGAAATTTATTGCGCAGTCTGTCACCGCCGAAAAAGTATCAGATGACCTGTTCAAGGTCCCTGGCGACTACAAGTTTGTTACGCCCGAGGATATGCGGAAAATGTACGGCGGCGGAAACTGAGGTCGGTACTTTACTTGGAGGTGACCACGAACTCAGTTCTCCTGTTTTTTGCTTTGCCCTCGGCTGTGCTGTTATCTGCTACTGGTTTGGTTTGTCCGAAGCCCTGATAACTCAGTTTTTTCGAATCCAATCCTTCACTAACCAATAAGTCGTAAACCGCCTTGGCCCTTGCCTGGCTGAGCTCCATGTTTTTGTTGGCATCTCCGGCATTGTCCGTGTGTCCGTGTATGGCGACCTTAAGGGATTTGTTGTCCTTCAGGTAGCTTGCGAAGTCCTTCACAATACTACTCGTTCGGTTGTTTAATTCAGCCGAATTCGTTTCGAATAAGATGTCGTTGAGGTTGTAGGCCGCACCAACCTGTAGTTTCTCTACCTTGACATCGGTGGTCATTATTTTGCCAGCGGCGGTATCAGCGACTTCCAGGTAGTGCGAGTTGTAGGCGGTGCCCTCACCTTTCACGGTCAGGATGTAGTCGGAATCCAATTTCACAACCGAAGAGTAGTGCCCTGTGATGGTGTCATATTCGACGTTAATGATTTCACTTGTGTTGATGTTCTTGAGTTCGATCTTGGCAGATGATGGAATACTGTCCGATTCGCTCCCGATTTTTCCTTTTACGAATAGAACTTTCTCAGGACGTTTGTCGGCAGGTATTTCGAATGAGTAGATGTCGTACCCCCCTGTGCTCGACAGCTTGTTGCTGGAGAAGTATCCCGTTTTCCCATCAGTGCTCACAAAGAAGCCCACTTCATCGCTTTCGGTGTTGATCGGATATCCCAGGTTGACAGGTTTACCCCACTTGCCGCTGGCGTCTTTCTTGATCATGAAGATGTCAAACCCTCCCATTCCTGGCAAGCTGTCGCTGCTGAAGTAAAAGGTTGCGTTGTCTGGATGCATGAACGGCGACTTCTCATTGCCATATGTGTTGAAGGGCATCCTAGTGGCCTTGCTGAAGCTCCCATCAGACCTGGTGGTCATGTAAATATCACTGGTGCCGTAAACGGAATCCCGGTAGGTGGTGAAATAGATCGTTTTATTGTCGGATGACAGTGTGGGTTGTGCGTCCCATTGTTTGGGGTCATTGACATTACTACCCATGTTGTTGATGTCAGACCAGCTGTCACCACTCTTCTGCGAATAGCACAAGTCAAAATTGCCGTTTATGTTTCGCGTAAAGACAATGAAATTGTTGTCTTTATTGATTGATGGTCCTCCTTCATTGTTATTGTTGCTGCTGTTGAAAGGTGATGGCATGGGCGCACCTTTGTCGAAGGATCCCGAGGAGTTCCTTAAAGCCAACATCAATTTTTCAACACTGGTCGGAGTCAGCGAACCTTTTTTTGCCTCATCAAACCTTCTGGTGAAGAAAAACATCTCATTGTCGGGTGAAATGGCTGCCAAATATTCAGGGTTGGAGGTGGAAACGCCTTTCACCGGTTCTGGATTGAATGGAACAGGGTTCGTCATCAATTTCGCCCTGAACAGGTAGGTCTCTGCCGTTCTGTTCAAATCCTCCTTTTCTTGCGCAAACTCAAGAAAGGATTTCAAATAGGGCATGCTCTCTTCGGGCTTTTTGGTGTCGTACAGGTAGACTCCTAAACGGTAGTGCGCAATCATGTCACCATCGGGGCATAAACGGATGAACCGCCTGTAGCAATCTTTCATGGTGACCCAATCCTTTTTGGAGAATGCAAGATTTCCAAAAGCAAGCAACGCAGCCGCATAAGTGCTGTCCTCCTGCAAGCAGTCTAGAAAGACGGCTTTGGTTTTGTTGTAATCACTCCGGTCCTTTATCATTCCAGTTGCCTCATCAAAAAGCTTCTTGGCTTTCTTTGACTCGGACTGGGGACAAAGTTTGATATCCTGGGTGATACCCAGTAGTGGCATTGAGAGGAACGTACTTATTAGGATGGTTCTTAACATCAAGGTTATTTCGGTTTTCCAAATAAATCCCTCAATCGGTCTTCTGCTTCCTTTTTTGCTTTTTCTTCCAATTCCTTTTTCAACCGCTCCGCTTCCGCCTTGGCTTTCGCTTCTGCTTCCTTTTTCAACTGCTCGGCTTTGGCTTCCGCTTCTTTCTTTAGTCGATCCGCTTCAGCTTTGGCTTTGTCTTCAAGCTCGTTTTTCTTAGTCTCGATAATGTCTTTAATCTGCTCCTTCGGAGATGCGACATCGGCTTTGCTGGCGGCGCCGAATCCAACATCGATTTTAGGATCGTTGACGGTTCCTGTTATTCGGGAGCGGACAGTCATTTCCTTGCCCATGGAGTAGCTGGTTCCGGCAAGTTTGTTGGCTTTTTCAAGCAATATATTGATTGCCTGGCTTGCATCAAAGCCAGCCACCTGCATCGGTACTTGTGAAACAACGAGGTAATCGATGGTTTGGTCGAAGCCGCTGGATCCGGACACATTCGATTTCACACCGGATACAATCAAATCAAATGGGTCCACATTCACCCTGCCGTTTTCAAACTTGAAGGATAGGTTCAGGTTGTCAACTGGGAACTTCTTGAATTGATCCATCTTCAAGGTTTCGGCCAGCTTCACCAATGGCTTGAAGTTGTCGATGGTAACGTTCGCCGTCATCAATTTCCCTCCTCCCGTGAGGGTGCCGTATATGGGCTCCATGTGCTGGTCCATCTCTCCCTTAACGGAGAAAACAGAAGAATATTTTCCATTGCATTTCTCCGCGATGGGGGCCAACTTCTTTACAGATACGAAAGCATCATAGGTTTTTCTTACGTCGAGGCCTGTCAATTCCAGATTCATGAAAAAATTCGGCTTCTTGAGGTCTTTGGTGTCATAAAAGCCATTGATGGAGACCCTGCCTTCCAACATTTGAAAGGAACATCCATTGAGCCCCATGGTGCGGTCGCGAACAACCAGGTTTCCAGTCGCATCGGATAACTTATGCTCGTAAATCTCAATGATCTTGGACCGCAATGACAATTGGAAGTCGATGTTCTTAGGTACTTCGATCACACCGGTCGGTTGACTGTTGGTTGCAGTAGAATCGGGAGTGTCCGAAACAAAAGCATTCATATCGAACATATCGGCATTTATATCCAAGGTACCTGTCAGCAGCTGGTCTTCCTTGAACATATAACCCATCAGATTATCAATCCAGCCCGAGGCGCTCAACTTGGTTTTTCCCGATTGCAGGTTGAACCGGTTCAAGGTGATGTTTTTGGGGTTGAAGATCAACTCGGCCGAGGAGATGTCAAGCCCTTGCTTGAAGTCGGAGCTAATGTACTTGAATTCGTTTAACGTTAGAATGCCTTCGGCGCGGAAGTATTGGTATCGTTTGTTTTCGATGGCCGACATTCGCCCGGAAGCAGCCACATCCGCCTCCAACACACCGGAAAGCTTGGTTTCATTTTCCAATGGGAACATTTTAGCGACGTTGGAAAGGTTGATCTTTCCTTTGATGCTTCCATCAATCTGCGGATCCGATACTGGTGTTTTCACCAAAAGCCGCATGTCGAATGGATCCTTGCCAATTTCCAAATGCATTTTCGATAGGTCGATTATGGTGTGATCGGGTACCCCGTCGGGGTTGTTCAAATCAAGATTTATTTCAACATTCGATAGCGCAACCGGCAACTCAGGATAACTGAATTGTCCCTTTTCCACCTTAAGTTTAATTCCAAAACCGGGCATGGTGGTGGCGCTATAGGTGCCTTTTATGAAACCCGACAAAGCCAAAGTGCCGGAGCTCTTCGCCTTGTCGAATCCCTCCTTGTATGCACCTGGTATTAGCGAAACGAATTGGCTGAAATCATTTTCCTGGATGTCGAATTTCAAATCCATTTCAATCGGATCACTCGGCATGGCTATGTGTCCTGAGAAGCCCATTATCAAGGTGTTCAGCCGAAGTTCATTGTCCTTGAATGTGAACTTCATGTTTTTCATGTCCATGTCCAAGTCAGCACTTAAATCGGCTTTAGCCCTGCTGATATACTTGACTCCTCCATATGAGAGGTTGAAGGCCTCCACCTGAGTCGATGTGCTGAAGCTGAACTGTTCATCCGCAAAATCACCACGACCCTTATGGATGGTGTTGATCAATTGCAGATCGAGCCCCATTGAGCGATCTGAATAGGAAATGTTTCCATTGCGGATTCCGTACCGTTTGAGTTCAATATTGATTCCTTGCGATGGTTCTTGCGGTTTCTGGACCGAGTCCGCTTTAGCGATGTCCCAATTGGCACGGCCGTCCTCCAATACAATCAGGTTGACCATGGGGGTGTTGAGGTAAATGCTGCGAATACGGATTTTTTCACCAGCGATCAAACTCCAAACATCCGCGGAAGCGGTAATGCGACCAACCTTCAGCAGGGTATCTCCCTCGAAGGGTGCCACTCCTACAATGGTGACACTGTCAACGGTTACAGTGAGGTAGGGGAAATGTCTGAACATGGAAACGCCTACCTCTGTGAAATCCACTTTGGCGTTAAGATTCTCATTCACTCCCTGTTTTACTGCGGCCTTTATTTTGTCTTTGAAAGCGAGTGGTAAAATCACAACTGCTGCCAACAGCAACATAGCAATGATACCGGAGGCGATTAGGATTTTCTTTTTGCGGGTCATGTCTGGAGGTTCAAATACGGGAGGTTCGGTGTTGTAATAGTTGGTCTGCGATCACCAGGGCTGCCATGGATTCAACGATTGGTACGGCACGGGGAACAACGCATGGGTCATGCCGTCCTTCATGCAATAACTCGATTTCGTTTCCATTTTTGTCCAAGGTCATTTGCGGTTTTGTGATTGTTGAAACCGGCTTGAAGGCGACACGGAAGGTGATATCCTGACCATTGCTGATGCCGCCATTGGTGCCCCCTGAATGATTATTGCTTTTTACATCGGTTAGAACCATCGGATCGTTATGCTCCGATCCTTGCATCAAGGTCCCGCCAAACCCCGAGCCCAATTCAAATCCTTTTGCGGCATTGATTCCCATCATGGCTTTGGCAAGTTCCGCAGGGAGCTTGCTGAATACGGGTTCGCCGATGCCTGCAGGAAGGCCCTTGATCAATCCTGAAATCACCCCTCCACATGAGTCGCCCTCAGCCTTGATTTTTGCAATATGTGCTTTCATGGCTTCAGCGCTCTGGTCATGGCTAGTGCGTACTTCATTCCGGTACCTGAACTCCAAATCATGTGCCACGTCTGCTGGTAAGTGTATTGGGCCTATGGAGGAGGTCCATGCAAACACCTTCACATTGAAATGGGCAAGCAGTTGCATGGCAATGGCGCCACCAACTACACGACATACGGTTTCCCTGGCAGAGGCGCGTCCGCCACCTCGATGGTCCCGTATTCCGTATTTGGCATCCCAGGTATGGTCGGCATGCCCCGGACGGTACACATCGCGAAGTGAATCGTAGTCGCTCGACTTAGCATCCTGGTTTCTGATGATAAAACCGATTGGTGTTCCTAATGTGACCCCGTTCATGATGCCCGACAGCACTTCAACGTGGTCTTGCTCATTACGCGCAGAGGTGATGCTGCTCTGACCGGGCCGGCGAAGGTCAACCAATTGCTGTATGGCCGATAAATCCAGCTTCAATCCCGCAGGGCATCCATCCACTACACCACCCATGGCAACGCCATGCGATTCACCAAAAGTGGTCAGTCTGAAAAGTGTTCCGAAGGTGTTGGATGACAAGGTTAGGGTGGTTATTATGTTGGCGTATTACGGATTGCTGACCTGGTTATTGTTATTGATCCTTCTCCAATATTCGCTCTTGCAGTTTGACCTGTGCGTCGACCCATGCTTCAAACACCGGGCTTTCCTCCCAAAGCTCCCTCAACTCGGAGTCGGAAACAACCTTATCGATAGATTCTGCTGCCTTTTCGGCAAGTCCGCAGATGATCCCATAGGGCTCTGAACCGTATGGAAGGAACATGCCAATCCATTCGTTCAAATCCTCAGGTAGGTCTTCGGCAGGCTGTCCCAGGGTGGCGGCAACGATTTCACAAGCAACCAAGGCCTCTTCACATTCCATCAGGTCTGGTCGGTCATCCTCGTCAAACATCCGGTTGATGGCCATCGAAATCATTCCGAAGCCATTGATACTCATGTCTTCCAAAAAATTGGCAGCGGTTTCCCCTTCAAAGTTGGAAATTCTATTGTCTTCCATGATACAAATTTAAGGTATAACGCGTAACGGATGATTTTTGTCGGTTAATGTCTTCCAAATCGTTCAAATACGGCCTTTTCCAATGGCTCGCGATCATCAGGATGTGCCAGACTGGTCAATGCGCGTGCCCGTTGAAACAGGTTTTTCCCGAACAGGTTTACGCTACCGTATTCGGTCACCACCCAATGAACATGCGCCCGTGTGGTTACCACGCCGGCACCGTTTTTAAGCGTGGGTACGATACGAGGTATCCCTGAAACGGTACGACTGGGAAGTGCTATGATAGGTTTGCCACCATCAGACATTGCCGCGCCTCGTATGAAGTCCATTTGACCACCTACTCCCGAGTACTGCATCGTACCGATTGAGTCGGAGCACACTTGTCCGGTTAGGTCGATTTCGATGCAGCTGTTGATGGCGACCACCTTTGGGTTTTTCGCAATGATGGTCGGCTCGTTCACATAATCCACGTCAAGGAATGCAAACTCGGGATTGTCGTTGATTTTTTGGTAGAGCGATTTGTTCCCCATGCAGAAGGAAGTGACGGTTTTCCCCTTGTATTCCTTTTTCAAGCTGTTGTTTATGGCTCCGCATTCGAGCAGGGGCAACACGCCGTTGGAGAGCATTTCCGTATGTATGCCCAGGTTCTTGTGGTTTTTGAGTTGTGCCAACACCATATCCGGTATGCCGCCTATTCCCATTTGCAATGTGCTGCCATCTTCAATGAGCTCTGCGATATGTTTGGCGATGGCTGTTTCCACCGGTCCGCTAACACCTGAGTAATCCACCTCATGCAGATCCGCTTCGTGCCAAACCGCTGCATGGATGCTGCTTAGGTGCACGAGGGTGTCTCCATGGGTTCTAGGCATTCGTGGATTCACCTGTGCAATCACCTTATCTGCCACATCAACAGCCGAACGGGCTGAATCCACCGAGGTTCCAAGGGAAACATAGCCGTTTTCGTCTGGCGGGGAAACATGTATGATGGCCACGTCCAACGGAATGATCTTGCGCTTGAAAAGCTCTGGTATGTCACTCAGGAAAACGGGTATGTAGTCGCCATTGATGCCAGCCACGGCATCCCGGATGGGAGGGGAGACAAAGAGCGAATTGATGTGGAAGTGCTCCTGCAGCGCCGGATTGGCAATCGGGAAGTTACCAATGACGCTCATGCATACAATTTCACTCGACTGGAACAGGTGCTTATGCAGAGACATCTGTTCAATCAGGTAATTCGGTGTGGCGGCACTTCCGTGGATGAAGATGCGTGAACGAGGTGGAATCAATGAAAATGCTTCACTGGGACTGACGTAACTGGTTTTCATTTGGCAAATTTCGCATTGAATCGATGATTATTATTGACTTTTATCAGGATTGTTCAATATAAAACATTTTAGTTTTGCATCTCATCGGATTACTGAACATGGTGTCTGACAGCAGACATTACCAGTTACAATTCACTATAACATGGCACAAAACAGCTTGGATAAAACCTTTAAGATATTGTCGATTCTTGTGCTTTCATGTGTCGTTTTGGTTGTTGGCAAGCCATTGTTCATCCCTTTGGCCTTCGCACTGTTCATCAGTTTCATACTCTACCCGATATGCAAAAAGCTGGAGTCTAAAGGCGTTTCCAAGGGCTTTGCCGCTTCTGCTGGCATTGGCATTCTGTTTTTGTTTGGTGCCGCATTGGTTTCAGTCCTGTACATGCAACTGGTGAGGTTTGCATCCGATTGGGGCGAAATGAGTTCTAAGTTTTCGTCCTTGATGGATTCAGTGAAATCCTATTTCATCAGCAGCTGGAATTTGAATCCCAGCGAAGTGGATCGTTGGTCGGATGATTTGGTCCATTCAATGGCTTCCAGGGTATTCTCATTGGTTGAAACTTTTTCCATCTCATTTTTCGTGAATGTGGTGATGCTGATACTGATTCCCATATATGTATTTCTGATCTTGTATAACCGTCATCTGTTGGTTGAGCTGGTGCTGGGCTTTTTTCCAAAGGAACGAACCGCAAAGATGCGGGAAGTGGTGGTGCTCGCAGTCAGTACGTATTACGGCTTCGTCAAAGGTATGCTGGTTGTTTATTTCACGGTTGGCATCTTGAATTCAATCGGATTGTTACTGCTTGGCATTCCTCATGCAATCCTTTTTGGTTTTTTGACAGCGATCATGACCTTCATCCCATACATTGGTATCGTGGTGGCCTCCCTGCTTCCCATATCCTATGCCTGGATAACCTATGATTCGGCTTGGTATCCGTTGGGAGTGGTGGCTGTGTTCGCCTTTGTGCAGTATTTGGAGGCAAACCTGATTTTTCCTTGGGCGGTCAGCCAACGTCTCAAGTTGAACACCTTCGCAACACTGATTGTGATTATTACTGGAGGTGTTCTTTGGGGCGCAGCCGGCATGATACTGTTCGTTCCGTTTGCTGCCATCCTTCGACTTGTTGCTGAACGCATCGATGGTTGGGACGGGTTGGCAAGGTTCCTTGGTAAGGAGTAGGTATTTACCAATCGTATATCTTTGCAATATGGTGAACCGCCAATCAATTCTTCCCGTCGCCTTGCGATTTGGTTTTTTTTGTGGAACTGCACATGCCGTGCTGATAGTGGCTATCCTTTCGTCCGGATCCAGTCTCTACCATCCGGCCACGATTTTTGCATTTGTCATCACCTTCATCTTTATTCTCAGATGCGTCAGGTCGATCCGTGAAAATGAAGGTGAGGGCTTTATCTCGTTCAAGCATGCCATGGTATCCGGCGCCTTCATGTGCTTTTTCGCGTTTTTGTTGTTGGGTTTGGTTGAATACATCCTTGGGGCCACTTTGTTCCCTAACATGTTGGAGATGTCTAAAAACGAAATGCTTCGTAATATTGAGGCCGCTGAAATTATCATGTCTGAGTCGCAGATTGAACGCTATTATGATAATATTGAAAAGCTCACGCTCGCTGGATTAACAATGAACGATGCGGCATCCAAGTTCTTTTGGGGGTTATTGCTATCTTTGATCCTGGCGTTGAGCTTACGCCGTAAACGACCGATCCAACCTTGATTCGAGAATGAACGGACCCTCATTGGATGTTTCTTTAGTGATTCCGCTCTTCAACGAGGAGGAGTCGTTGCATGAGCTTACTTCGTGGATTATAAAAGTCTGCGAAACCAATAACTACACGTTTGAAATCATTTTGGTGGACGACGGAAGCAAGGATCGCTCCTGGACCATCATCTCCGAACTTTCGCAATCTGAACAACGAATCAAGGGGATACGTTTCAGGAGGAACTATGGAAAATCTGCTGCATTGAACGCCGGCTTTGAACATGCGCAAGGGAAGGTTGTAATCACCATGGATGCCGATTTACAGGATAGCCCAGACGAAATACCCGGCCTGGTTGCCATGATCAATGATGGTTCGGATTTGGTCAGTGGTTGGAAGAAAAAGCGGTACGACCCCATCACCAAAACCATACCCACCCGGCTGTTTAATTGGGCCACTCGAAAAATGAGTGGAATCAACAACCTGCATGACTTCAATTGCGGATTGAAGGCCTATCGTCACGAAGTGGTCAAAAACATCGAGGTGTATGGTGAAATGCACCGCTATATCCCCGTTATCGCCAAATGGGCCGGCTTCACCAAAATCTCTGAAAAGGTGGTGCAGCACAGCCCCCGCAAATACGGCACCACCAAGTTCGGACTGGAGCGCTTTGTGAATGGTTTCCTGGATCTGCTAAGCATCACGTTTGTTTCGCGGTTTGGTAAACGCCCCATGCACTTTTTCGGTTTGCTAGGTACATTGAGCTTTCTGGTCGGATTGGGTATCGCCATCAAGTTGGCGTTCGATAAGTATGTGAATCATGTGTATGGCATGACCGACCGCCCGCTTTTCTTTTTCGGTATGTTGGCAATGATCCTGGGTACACAGCTGTTTCTTGCCGGATTCCTCGGAGAGATGATCGCTCGCAACGCAATTGACCGCAACCGATACCAAGTGTCGGAAAAAGCCAATCTTAATTGATTTGGCACCTGCTTAACATTTGGTGACTTCTTTCGGTTATCATTCATGAATCACGGCTTACATGTACCAGTTTCCTGCTGAAATCCTCTTGCAACGGGCTCGAGCATTCCTTTTAGAATGCTACCACGAGCTTGGTTTGTCGGATCTGTTAGCCGAGCGGCTCAAGGAGGTTGAATCGGAAATAAGTTCCACAGGCACCTACACCCACACCATCAAGGAGCTTTCGCATGGTTGCCGGATGGCTTGGAGGAATTCGAACCGGTGCATCGGACGACTCTATTGGAAATCGTTGAAGGTTGTTGATGCACGGGACCTTTCAGAGCCGGGGCATGTTTTTGACGCCCTGCAGAATCATATCGATCTCGCCTTCAACAAAGGGGAGATATTTTCGGTGATTACCGTTTTCAATCCCAATCCCGGATTTGAGATCATGAACCACCAGTTGATACGATTTGCCGGCTATGAAAATGGTAAAGGTGACCCTGCTGAAACGGAATTCACCACCTATTGCTCTGATCGTGGGTGGCAGTCGCGGCAAACAAACTTCGATGTTTTGCCTTGGGTGATCCGTAAAAATGACGGGTCTGTTTTCATGAAAGCTCCCGAATTACAACCCGGCATGATGGTTTCGATCACCCACCCTGAATACGAATGGTTCTCTGAATTGGATTTGCAATGGTACGCTGTACCCGCCATTTCCGACATGATATTGGAAATAGGAGGGGTGGCTTATCCGGTTGCACCGTTCAATGGATGGTACATGGGCACCGAGATCGGAAGCCGGAACTTTGGAGACGCAAGCCGATACAATATGTTGCCTATGATTGCCAAAAAGCTCGGGCTAGATGTTGATTCATCAGATTCCATGTGGAAGGACCGCGCCTTGGTGGAGTTGAATCGTGCAGTCATCAGCTCATTCCGTAAGGCGGGAGTTGCCATCGAAAACCACCACGACGCTTCCGAGCAATTCATGCAGTTCATGCGTCTTGAGCAAGAACACGGCCGTGAACTCAAGGCCGATTGGAGTTGGGTGGTCCCTCCAATGTCATCATCGGTTTCCCCTGTTTTCCATATGGAGCTCGACAACCAAGTCAAAGGTCCCAATTTTTTCTATCGCGACCGACCATCGGGGCTAACCCCGAAAAAAACCAAAGGGAAGTGTCCGTTTCACTTCGGCTCTTTGAAGTAGGGCTTATTGCTTTACAAAGCGAATCGACTTCGATGTTCCGTTTTCAAAATGGACTTGGACCAGATAGGTGCCCGCCGAAAGCTGATTGATTTCAATTTCGCCAAGCTCCTGCATTGCTGATGAGAAGTGGGTCTTGCCTGAAAGGTCCATGATTTGGATGGATTTTGGCTTTGTGGATATGCCTCCAAATCCGATGGAATGCTGAGCGGGGTTAGGATATACAACAGGGTTATCGTCAGTGATTTCTGATACAGATGTGCTACCGCAACCTGGAGAGGTGAGTAGTGAGGCGCGCAAGGTATTCAGGAATCCAAGCATGCGATCCTTTTGGCCTTGGGTGAACATGGTCATGCAAGCGTCGTAGGAGTAGTCCATGTAGTTTTCCATCATATCGGGTGGGTCGATGCCGATAGATGACCAAAAAGTGGATTCGTTGCTGCAGGAGTTTTTGATGATGCAGGTTTGCTGGCTGGCAGTATCGGCGTTCGGGGTATCGTCAACATAGTCTGTTGAGTCGCAAGGGGTGGAAGAGCCCTGGCCATCGCCCCAAATGTGGCGTAGTCCGAGCCAATGCCCGACCTCATGAACAGCAGTTTTTCCCAGGTCACTTGAGGTATTGTTGGGCATGAATCCGGTGAACTGATACTGGATGACCACCCCATCGGTTAGAGGGTTCCCACCTGGGAACTGGGCATATCCCAATACGGCGGTCAAGCCGAACAGACTCATGTCGCAAATCCAGATGTTCAGGTATTGATTGGTTGGCCAAGGGTCTTTTCCGCCGTTTGCGGACCGTTTCACATTGTCAAAGCCCAACAAGGGATCGAAGAAGGAGCCTGCAGGTGCCTGCGTTCGGGTGATGCCGGAGGTAGGGTTGCCGGATGGGTCAACCGAAGCCAGACAAAACTCAACTTCAACATCGGCAGCAATGGTGTCGAAAATTGATCGAGTCTGTGAGAAGTTGGTGTTTTGCAGACGGTAGCATTCGTTGAGGATATCAATCTGCCGCGTGATGTTGGAGTCCGCTATGTTCTGGGTGTTGTTTTTGTAAACGATATGGAAAACGGTTGGAATGGTGACAACCATACCGTTGGTCCGTTGGTTGCCATTGCGGTTGTTCCGAATCCACTCGCGAACCGTTTCCTCCTGAGCGATGATTTGGCTTCTCAGGTCGGGTGATTGGTTCAGATAAAGTTGGTGGGCCTCATCTGTATGGCATTTGGGTGTCTGTGCAAACGCAGCAGCACATGAAATTGAGATAAGGAGGGTCAGTAACGTATGTTTTTTGCTCATGGTTGGTTTATGATAGGGTTTAAAAATAGCAAAGAAGATTATTCAAAAATGGCTAGGAGAGGGGTATCCTGGTTTTTTAGGGGTCACTATTGTGCTAAATCCAACAGCGACAGCGCGAACGACCTCCATGTGAATTTGGATGCCTGAAGCGAAACAAAAGACTCCATTTCTGCAGCTCGATGGTTTTCGAAAAAATCCGACAATGCCGATGCGATTTCATGCGGTTCCGGAGCTGTTACATACCCTGCCTTACCATTTGGAACGATCTCAGGCAGTCCACCTACATCTGTCACCAGCATCGCCCTCCCGAAATGGTAGGCGATCTGTGTGACCCCGCTTTGGGTGGCGCTTCTGTACGGCTGAGCCACGATATCAGCCGCACCGAAATAGGCCTTTACCAATTCCTTAGGAATGTAATGGTCGTGCAGCAGGATACGGTCTTTGAGTTGAAAGTCATCGATAATGGCATGATATGGCTTCGCATCTTCATAAAACTCTCCCGCCACCACCAGCTTTATTCCAGCGGACGACATCCTTTCGTCGGCCATAGCCCTCAATAGCAAGTCAAGGCCTTTGTAATGCCTAATGAAACCGAAAAACAGGACCAGCTTGTCCTCCTCGGCAATACCCAGCTTTTGCCTCGCCTCACTTCGGCTGATAGCCGATCCGAAAATATCATAAACGGGATGGGGTTCAACCTTTATTTTTCCTTTGACCCTGAAGCTTTTAAGGTCGTTTGCAACGCTATCCGACATGGTCATGAAGGCATCACAACCACCCAAAAACCAGGAAGTGAACGGCCTATCGAAGGCCCGTTTTTCATGTGGAATAACATTGTCGGTAATGGCAACAACCTTGGTTTTAGGGTGCTTTTTCACCAACCTGACAACAGATCCTAGGCAGGGTCCCATGAAGGGAAGCCAAAACCGTACGATGAGGAGGTCTGGGTTTTGTTCGCGGATAAACGAAGCGGTTTTGAGCCAGCTGATTGGATTAACCGAATTCAACATTGGAAGTATGCTGATTCCATCAGGAGGAGGATCACTTTCAGCCAATTGTGTGGTTCCTGGGAACAAAAAACCAGGGTATTGTAAGGTGAACGACACTATGGAGCAGTCATGCCCTTGGCGCGTGAGCTCCGTACACAAGGCCTCATTGAAGTTGGCAATGCCACCCCGGAGTGGATAAGCTGGGCCAAGAATAATGATTTTCAATCTATTGGAAATGATGGATGTAAAAGTAGGCCAAGATGACTTTTCAAACAAGTACCTACTCCCGAATCATAATCGGCTGATCCCCTGTGCAATCAATAATGGAGGAGGGTTTGGTTTTACCGATTCCCCCGTTGATGACCAGGTCGACCTCTTTTTCGAACCGCTCATGAATTTCATAGGGGTCGTTCATGTACTCCAGAAATGAATCGCCATCATCATGAAGGGAGGTGGAGGCAATGGGCCCTCCGAGCGCGATCAGTAATTGACGGGTGATTTCATGGTCGGGAACACGTATGCCTATGGTTTTACGGTTGTTGCGAAATAGTGTAGGTACGGTGCTGCTGGCATTCAATATGAATGTGAATGGTCCAGGAAGGTTCGCCTTGAGTAATTTAAAAACCTCGCGGTCAAATGGTTTGGTGTAATCGGAAATATGTGAAAGGTCGTTCAGCAGGAATGAGAAATGGGCTTTTTGTGGTTTCACACCTTTGATGCGGCAAAGTTTTTCAAATGCCTTGCTGTTAGAGATATCGCACCCCATGGCATAAACAGAATCGGTCGGAAAAATGACCACACCTCCGTTTTGGAATACCTCAACTGCTTGGCGAATTTTTCTTGGCTCTGGATTGTCGGGATGTATGGTGATGATCAATGTAAAGTAGGGCTTTTGATAAACGCTATAAACAATTGATAGGCATTTGTATAAATAAAAGTGGGTAAGCTACTTATATCGCACCGCTACAACCATTTATCCTTGCTTCCTTCCGGACCTGGGGAGGTTCATGGGAGCTGGTCGTATAAGACTTACCCGACACAAAGGTACGAAGGCAAGGTGGCAGTTCAGTCTGATTTGGGATGAATTTTAGCTTTCTGCTAATATTTGGTAATCGTTTGCCAAGCTGCCGGAATAAATTCGATTAGGTCGCCGGCATTCATGGCCTCAATACCAAGTTTTTCGGCCGACAAATCACCGGCTAGTCCGTGGAGGTAAGCGCCCAATATAGCCGCATCCTTTAGCTGATATCCCCTTGCGTGAAGCCCTGTAATGAGACCGGTAAGCACATCTCCTGATCCGCCTTTGGCCATCCCTGCGTTTCCAGTAGAGTTCACATATACCTTTCCCTCGGGTGTGGTAATCTTGGTATATGCACCCTTTAGGAGTATGATCCATTGGTGGGTTTTTGACATACTCTTCTGAAGCTCAAGCCGCTCAAAGTCGTTGTTGCATTTACCAAAAAGTCGTTCAAATTCACCCACATGGGGCGTCAAAAGCGATCCTTTGGGTATCATTTGAAATAAATCGTGATGTTGGCTCATCAGATTAAGCCCATCTGCGTCGATGATGACGGGCTTTTTCCATTTTTGAATCAGTGATTGAACTGTATTTAAGGCAGTTGTGTTTGTACCGATACCGGGGCCAATGCCTACGGCCGAGGCCTTTTCAGGTGGCATTATCTCGGTGCTCGATTCCTGGTACTGAATGGTCATGGCCTCGGGGCAAGCGGTTTGGAATATGGGATTCTCTTCTTTTGGAACTATGGCGGTAACCAACCCACAACCACTTCTTAAGCAAGACCTTACGGCTAAAATGCCAGCTCCGGCTTTGCCGATACCACCGGCCATCAACAAGGCATGACCGAAGTTTCCCTTGTGTCCGGTGCTTTCCCTTTCCTTCAAAAGCATCCTTATCGACTGCATATCAGACAAATGCATGTCAATTTCAGCTTCATTGAGCCCGCTTGCATCAAGGCCAATGTCCAAAACCTCCACCTTACCAAAAAAAGGTGCGTTTTCTGGCATCACAAGTGCTGGCTTTAGGAATTGAAAGGTGATTGTAATATCACTTTTAATGATTTTATTATCAATTCTATTGATAGCTTCATTTGAAGTTAAGCCCGAAGGCATATCGATACTTATCACTGTGCAATCAGATGAGTTGATCACATCAATGGCTGAAGCGACTAAGCCACGGACCTCTCCTTTGAATCCGATTCCGAAAATTGCATCAACAACCACATCACACCCTAGTGCCAGCGGAAGCTGTTCGGCATCTTGAATGATTTGAACGCGATCGGGAAAGCGGCGTGTTAGTCGGTCTAGGTTTACCTTGCAATCATTTGATAAATAGTTTCTTGAATCCAATAAGAGTGCTTTGATTAACCAACCTTTTTCAGCCAGTTGTCGCGTGATGGCTAGGCCATCACCACCGTTGTTGCCTGGGCCACAAACTACCAGTATGCGTTGGGTAGGATTCAAACTCGATTCGATCCATTCAGCACATTTCCTGGCAGCCCTTTCCATCAAATCAATGGAGGAGATGGGTTCGTTTTGAATGGTAGATTCATCCAAAAAACGAATTATATTTGAATTTAATATATTCATTATAAATTAAATATATTGAATATTTAAATTAAAACTTTAATTTCTTTGAAAACTGAATTCAGGTAAGATTTGAGTTGTTGCCCATCGCCATGAACCGCCATTACGGTATGGGCTCCAGAAGATTGAATCAGGTTCAGCACCTCTTTCCAATCAGCATGATCACTCAACTTGATGTGGTGGTTGGATCGGATGTATGGTTTATGCCATCCGGTGGCGAACATGGTTACCATGCCTGGGGTGCCTTGGAAGCTGGAAAGGACTTTGGGTGGGACCACCAGATTAACGGGTTTTTGGGATTTAAGCTCATGACGGTCGTATGGGTGCCATGATCCCAAATCAAACCCATGCTTTTCGTA
>Ga0315906_10003159_pt1 | contig 22077 bp, 19 predicted proteins | sample LakEriMetagenome_4_FD_203526 | JGI IMG/M metagenome (GOLD analysis project Ga0315906, IMG submission 203526) | Freshwater fungal communities from buoy surface, Lake Erie, Ohio, United States - Buoy 2 MA122 | ecosystem: Environmental > Aquatic > Freshwater > Lake > Lake biofilm | place: USA...
GCCCAATCCACTCATCTTTGCGCTTGCCAACCCCACGCCAGAGATCATGCCCGAGGAGGTGAAATCGGTGCGCGATGACGCAATCATCGCAACCGGCCGCACCGACTACGCGAACCAGGTCAACAATGTGCTGTGCTTTCCGTTCATTTTTCGCGGGGCACTGGATGTTGGGGCCACCTCCATCACGCGCGAGATGGAAATCGCGGCCGTTCAGGCGCTGGCCGAACTCGCGCGCGCCGAGATGTCGGATATCGTGGCGGCCGCCTATGGCGTACCAGGCGGCGGCTTTGGCCGCGAATACCTCATCCCCAAGCCGTTTGACCCCCGGCTGATCGTCATGATCGCGCCAGCGGTCGCGAAGGCCGCCATGGAAAGCGGTGTGGCCACGCGTTCCATCACCGATTTTGACGCTTATCGGTCGCAGCTCGAGCAGTTCGTCTATCACTCGGGCAACTTCATGAAGCCGATCTTCAGCAGCGCCCGCCGGGCGCGCGCCCGGCGGATCGCGTATGCCGAGGGCGAGGACGAACGCGTGCTGCGCGCGGTCCAGGTGGTGGTCGATGAGAAGCTCGCACGACCGGTGGTGATCGGTCGGCCCATGGTGGTGGAGCAGCGGATCGAACGGCTGGGCCTGCGCGTGCGGCCTGGCGCTGATTTCGATCTGATCAATCCCGACCAGGACGACCGTTATCGCGAATATTGGAGCGAGTACCTTCGTCTCACCTCGCGCAAAGGCGTCTCTGAGGCTTATGCCAAGCTCGAGATGCGCCGCCGCCCCACACTGATTGGTGCAATGCTGGTTCGGCTGGGCGCAGCCGACGGGATGATCTGCGGCACGGGCGGGCCCTTCTCCGAGCATCTTCGCTACATCGATCAGGTGATTGGCAAGAAGCCGGGTAGCCGCGTGTATGCGGCGATGAACACGCTGATGCTTCCCGGGCGGCAGCTCACACTGGTCGATACCCACGTCAACATCGATCCGGATGCCGAGCAGCTTGCCGAGATCACCGTGGCCGCAGCAGATGAATTACGCCGCTTCGGCATCCTGCCTAAGGTGGCCCTGCTGTCCCACTCGAACTTCGGATCTTCCGACCATCCATCCGCGCTCAAGATGCGCGAGGCCCTCGCGTTGCTGCGCAAGCTCGCCCCAGCCCTTGAGGTTGATGGCGAGATGCACGGTGATGCAGCCCTTGACCCATCCATTCGCGGGGTGGCTGATTGCGCGCTGTCAGGCGGTGCAAACCTCCTGGTGATGCCGGGGATCGACGCGGCCAACATCTCCTACAACCTGCTCAAGACGGCGGCCGGCAACAATGTTGCGATCGGCCCGGTACTCCTGGGGGCGGCGCGCCCGGTTCACATCCTCACGCCGTCGGCGACGGTACGGAGGATCGTGAACATGACCGCCTGGACCGTGGTGGACGCCAACAGCGATCGCTAGGCGCAGAACCTGTTTCGCGGGGCCCGTCCGGCCCCTTGCCTTTACGGCATAGGCTGACCGATACTTGCGCGCATGAACCGGATCTACAAAGAATCCGGACAGGGGGAGCACAAGGGGGTCCGGATCGGGGGGGCGGGTGTTGCCACCGATCCGGGGCGGGACATGCGGCGTCTTCGCGCGTGGCTCGACGAGCTGGGTCTGCTTTCCCATGTCCGGATCGAGGCAAACGACTCGTCGCTGTGCGCGGGCCTGGTACCCGAGTCTGGCGTCACATGGGCGCCGCACCTCGACACCACCGCGCTGGGCGAGGTGCTCGCCGAACAGTGCGGCCGCGACGAACGCCATACCGAGCGCGAAGTGCTTACCGGCCTGCTGCTGTCGCCGCTCACGCTCGATTTCCCGGATTTCGACGAGTTTGAATCGGCGGTGCGGATTCGTGTTGACACGGCCCAGGCCGGAGCCGCCACTTCACTCCGGTTCGATATCGACCAGTACCGTCCTGAGGCGTATTGGGAACGTCTGGAAACCGGGAGCTTCAGTCTGCGCCCGGGTTGCAGCCTGGTCGCTGCGCTGGCCGCCGCTACGCAGCCTGGCCCGGGCGAGGATCCCTATGGCTTCGGCTGCTACCGCGCCTCCGAATACGTGATGCTGCTTGCGATTGCGCGAGAGGCCGCGCGCACCCATCCTGAACTCAAGCAGCGCCTGCGTGAGCGCTCAAGCCGCCGGCCGATCGAATCGCGCGAATTTCACGATGTGCTACTGCGAGAGCTCGGTACCTTTGAAGAGCCCTTGCCCGCCTGCTGGTTTGTTCCCGGCGATCGCATCTGGTTTCGCAATCCCGATGCCCATTCGGCCGACGCCGAGGGCTTCGAGGGGTCATGGGTCATCTATATCGGCGACGGATTGTTCTCCAATTTCTGGAAGCGCAATGCGCCGTTCACCCTCGAAAGGAAATGTGTCGAGATCTACCACTGGCGCCACGCCACCTACCGCGGTGAAGATGGCGGCCTCCGGGTGGATGAAGAAGAAGCGGCGCGCCGGGTGGCTCTGACCGAGGCCGACCCCGTGGAGCATGCGCGCGTGCTTGCGCTGATGCAACGCTGGCGCGACCCGCGCGGTGTGTACGAGCACGGCGGCTGCCTGGACCGCACCCGCGAGTGCGCGCGCTGGGTTCAGCCCAATAGCTGCGATATCGTCTTCCCGCCGGCCTGACCGACCAGGCCGGCGCTTGCCAAACCGCTTGCGCTGTGGCCTAGTACGGAAATGATTACACGATGGCTGTCAGTTTTAGTTTGCACCAGTCTGCTGGTGCTGGCCGGTTGGCTGGGCGGCGGCATGGCGCCTGCGCAGGCGCAGCGTTCCTCACCCGAAGCGGCCCCTGCGATTGCCTGGGTCGATCTTGCCGAGCTTCCGCCGGAAGCGCGCGAAACGCTGCGTCTGATCAAGGCGGGCGGGCCTTTTCCATACGACAAAGACGGTACGCGTTTCGGTAACCGCGAGCGGGTGTTGCCGCAGCGGCCACCGGATCACTACACCGAGTACACCGTGCGCACGCCGGGTGAACGCACGCGGGGCGCGCGCCGGATTGTGGCGGGTGGCGATCCGCGAACCTCGGGTGAGTACTTCTACACCGATGATCACTACAAGAGCTTTCGGCGCATCCGTGAGGCCCCAACCGGGAGGCAGGAACGATGACAGCACTCAGCAACATGCCAGCCCAAGCGATGCTGCCGCTGGCCGCGTACGATCTGGATGAGCTGCTTCGAAACGCCAAGCGAAGCAGCCAGACGGTGCTGCGAGCCGACTTTGATGGGGTCGAAGACAAGGCGGGCGTGATGAGTCGAATCGCCCAGGGCTTCACGCTGCCCGGGCATTTTGGCGGCAATCTCGATGCCCTCTACGATTGCATCACTGATCTCAAGCCGGCAGCCGATGCTGATCAGCCCGGCTTTGTCGTGGTGCTGCAGCGTCTGCCGGCGGGCGCGCATTTCGATCGTGACCAGCGCGATGCGCTGCTTGATGTATTTCGCGATACCGCCGACTTCTTTTTCGATAAGGGCATCGCGTTTCGCGTGTTTTACTCGGTGGCCGACGCGCGGGCCTCGCGCCCGGCTGCCTGACCCGCGACCGGGCGTCGAAACCGCGTTCGCATGCGCGGCATCCGTCGGCCGCTGCGGTGCCTCACCGGTTCCCCGGGGCCTAAAAATCGCCGGCCAAAGCCTGAAGCGCTGCGATTGCAGCCAGCCCTGCGGTTTCGGTGCGAAGCACTCGCGGGCCCAGGCTGACCGCCTGGAAGCCGGCTGAACGGGCAGCCGCCAGTTCTCCTTCATCCAGGCCTGACTCGGGACCCGCCAGTAGACTCATCGGGAAGGGTCCAGGCGCGTTGGCCCGCACGCAGGCCGACAACGAGGTGGGCGCCCGCGGGTCGAGTACGAGCCGGAGAGGGGCGGCCGACTGCTCGATCCAGCGTGCGATCAGGCTTGGTTCTTCCACGGTTGGAAGCACATCGCGCCCGCTCTGCATGCAGGCGGCCTCGGCGACTGCGCGCCAGTGCTCGAGCTTGCGCCGCGCGCGGTCTGCATCGAGACGGACCTGACTGCGGTTCGAAAAAAGCGGGGTGATGGTGGTGGCGCCCAGTTCAACGGCTTTCTCGATGGTCCAATCCATTTTGTCTGCGCTTGAGAGGCACTGACCCAGGTGGATGGCGAGCGGGCTTTCCGGGGTGGCGCGTAACGCCGCCTCAATGACCAGTGAGGCGCTTTCGGCCGCACCCTCCAGCCGCGCTGCCCAGCGGGCTCCCCGACCGTCGAAGAGCTCGACCCCGGCGCCTGCGCTGAGCCTCAAGACCCGCGTGATGTAATGTCGCTGTCGGGTATCCAGCGCGACCCGGGCGCCGGTCGAAAAGGGCAGGGCGGGGTCGGCTGCGCGGATCAGTACGCGCGGGATCAAGGCTGTAGCGCCCGATAAAAATTGGGTAAGGCGAAGAGCCCGCCGTGCACCTGCTCGTTGTAGTAGTGCAGATCCTGGAGGCCGCGGGCAGCAATTCGTTGAGCGGCTTCTGTCGAATCAAGGGCCAGGGGGTCGAGTTCATCAGATGCCACCGCCATGCCCCAGTAGGCGCCGTAGAGCGGCACATGCACGCCCAGGGGGCGGACGATTGCAAACACTGCGCGCAGGTCGGCCAGGAGGGCGCGAACCCGTTCTGGACGATAGGCGGGTGCGCCGACGTGTAGCGCAAGTGCGCCGCCCGGGTTCAGCACGCTTTTCGCGAGCGCGAAGTAGTCGCGCGTGTAGAGCCGGTGCGCGGGCGTGTCGGGGTCGGTGAGATCGAGAATCACCAGGTCGAAACCTTCGCCCGAGCGGGCCAGGGCCTCGGTCGTGTCCCATCCATCGCCGATGCTGATCGCAACCCGCGGATCATCGAGCGCGCCTCGATGTACCGCCTGCAGGTGCGTACGAGACATCCGGATCACCTCGGCATCCAGCTCTGCGATCACGATGCGGCGCATGCTGGGGTGCTTCAGAAGCTCTTCGGCCGAGCCACCGTCGCCGCCGCCCACGATCAGCGCGGTGGCGGGCGCCGGGTGGCTGGTTGCTGCGGGATGAATGATGGGCTCGTGGTAGTAGAACTCATCGCGTTCAGACGTCATGAAGCAGCCATCCAAACGGAACAGCCGCCCCCACTGTGGTGTGTCGAACACCTCGAGTTTCTGCCAGGGCGTTCTTACCGATTCCAGCCGCTGCGAGGCCCGAAACCCATACGCGCTGTCGCTATTGAGCCATTCGAGTAGCAGCCCCTGACCGTTGGGAATCGCTTTGGGCGCGGTGCGATCGGCCGGGGTGCCGGCAAGCGCGGCAGCGGCCTGTGCGAACGGGTCGTCAATGCCTCGCAGCAGGCGCTCGATCACCCGCGAACCGGGATCGAACGCCTCAAGGAGCAGATCCAGCGCCCGCTCGGCCTTGGCCGAGTTGTCAGTTGAGAAATTACAAACATAAACATCAAGCGTGACACTGCGACGCTCCGGCCATGAATGGATGGCCAGATGCGATTCTGCGAGCAGCACCGCGCCGGTGACACCGCCGGGCTGGCCTTCGTGATCGGGAAACTGGACGTATTTTTCGTCGACCAGCGTGAGTGCGGACTGCTCAACCGCTCGCCGGCAGAGCGCCGCAAGACGATCCGCGCTGGTGAGAAGTGACGGTTCACAGCGGCAGTCGTAGAGGTCGGCGGTAAGGTGAAGTCCCTGCATTCGAACCCCGCGGACCGGAATCCGCAAAGCCTTCGAGTATAGCAATGGGGGGTGACCGGACTCCGGGTCTGCCCCGCCGCTTTGTTAGAATTTCGGGTTTTCCAGCCGTCGAACGACGCCGATCAACCGCATCGGCCGCAAGACTTGAGTCCGGGGAGTCTTCCGCATGGGTGAAACGCGCGATCCAGTCACTGCAGTAGCCGCAGCTGTCTCCTCTGGACCTTGGTCGAGGCGCATGGCCGCAGCCATCCGCGCGCTGGCCATGGACGCCGTGCAGCAGGCCAACTCCGGCCATCCCGGCATGCCGATGGGCATGGCGGAGATTGCGGTAGCGCTGTGGGCGGGCGTGCTGTCGCACAACCCCGTCAACCCGCGCTGGTCCGACCGCGATCGCTTCGTGCTGTCAAACGGTCACGGCTCGATGCTGATCTATGCGCTCCTCCATCTCACCGGCTACGACCTGCCGATCAGCGAGCTGCGCAATTTCCGCCAGCTTCATTCGCGCACACCGGGTCATCCCGAGGTGGGGATCACCCCTGGCATCGAAACCACCACGGGCCCGCTCGGCCAGGGGCTCGCCAATGCGGTGGGTATGGCGCTCGCGGAAAAACTGCTGGCCGCCGAATTCAATCGCGACGGCCATACGATCGTTGACCACCTCACCTGGGTGTTCGCGGGCGACGGCTGTCTGATGGAAGGCATCTCGCATGAGGCGTGTTCGCTTGCTGGCACACATCGGCTGTCGCGCCTCATCGTGCTGTATGACGACAATGGCATTTCCATTGACGGTGAAGTGCGTCACTGGTTCAGCGATGACACAGCCGCCCGTTTTCGCGCCTACGGCTGGCATGTGATCGGTGGCGTGGATGGTCACGATGTGGCCGCTGTGAAGTCAGCGCTCGAGCAGGCCCGGTTGTGGGCGCGTGAAGGGCGCGACGGTGTGTTTGCGCCCACGCTGATTCAGTGTCGCACCATCATCGGCAAAGGCTCGCCCGGTCGGGCCAATAGCGCCAAGGCGCATGGCGAGCCGCTGGGGGCGGCTGAAATCGAGGCCACGCGAGCCGCCATAGGCTGGTCTGCCGCGCCATTTGAGATTCCCGGCGACGTACGTGTTGCGTGGGATGGTCGCGCGGGCGGGGTGGCTCGCGAGGCAGACTGGCAGCATCGGTTTGAGGCCTACCGGCGCGCTCATCCGGCGCTTGCCGCGGAGTTCGAACGACGCATGGCCGGCGAACTTGGCGATACGTTTGATGATGCACGCAGCGCCGCCATCGCCGATGCCATCGCCCGGGCTGAAACCATCGCCACCCGCAAGGCCTCGCAAAACGCGCTCAATCACTTCGGTCCCGCGCTGGGCGAACTGATCGGAGGATCGGCCGACCTCACGGGCAGTAACCTCACTGATTTCCGCGGGTGCGGCGCTCTGCGAGCGGAGCTGCCGGCGGGCGCGGCGCCCGGGCGGCACATCAACTACGGTGTGCGCGAATTCGGCATGAGCGCCATCATGAACGGACTCGCGCTGCACGGCGGCTTCATTCCCTACGGCGGCACCTTCCTCACCTTCTCCGATTACTCGCGAAACGCGCTGCGTATGGCGGCGCTCATGAAGCAGCGCGTCATTTTTGTGTTCACCCATGATTCCATTGGCCTGGGTGAAGACGGCCCCACCCACCAGCCGGTCGAGCATGCCGCATCGCTGAGGCTCATCCCGTCCATGGATGTGTGGCGGCCGGCCGACCCGGTTGAGTCAGCCGTGGCGTGGGCGGAGGCGATCGCACGCGCCAACGGCCCGAGCTCACTGCTGTTTTCGCGGCAGGCGGTGCCGTTTGTCACCCGCTCATCGGCTCAGGTTGATGCGATCGCGCGCGGGGCTTACGTGCTGCGTGATGCCGCGGGCGCGAAGGCGGTCCTGATCGCAACCGGTTCCGAACTGGGCCTTGCGCTGGCCGCGCGCGACCAGCTGGCCGCCGACGGCATTGAGGTGCGGATTGTCTCCATGCCCTCCACCACAGTGTTCGACCGACAGACCACTGCCTACCGCGCGGCAGTGCTGCCTGCCGGCGTGCCGCGCATCGCTGTAGAAGCGGGCGTGACCGATTTCTGGTGGAAATATGGGGTCGATGCCGTGGTGGGCATTGACAGCTTCGGCGAGTCCGCGCCCGCAGGTGCGCTCAACAAGCTCTTCGGATTCACCGCCGACAACGTGGCCAACACGGTGCGCGAGGTGCTGCGGCGACGGGTGGCCCAGCGCCGCTAAACGCCAGGCGCCTTCCTCCTTTCACATTCATGTCATTGCTCATCAGGGAGAATTTTCGATGACCATTCGAGTCGCGATCAACGGCTATGGCCGAATCGGGCGTAACGTCCTCCGGGCCCACTACGAGGGCGGGAAAAATCATCCCATCGAAATCGTGGCCATCAATGATCTGGGCGATGCCAAGATCAACGCCCATCTCACCCAGTACGACACGGCGCATGGTCGGTTCCCCGGCACCGTTTCGGTTGATGGCGATTGCATCGTGGTCAATGGCGATCGCATCCGCGTACTTTCCAATCGCAACCCAGCGGCGCTGCCCTGGGGCGAGCTGGGCGTTGACGTGGTGCTCGAGTGCACGGGCTTCTTCACGAGCAAGGAAAAAGCGTCTGCACACCTCACCGGTGGCGCGAAAAAAGTCGTGATCTCGGCGCCGGGTGGCAAGGATGTCGACGCGACCGTGGTCTACGGCGTCAATCACGATGTGCTGCGGGCTTCGCACACCGTGATTTCGAACGCCTCGTGCACCACCAACTGCCTGGCGCCCATGGTCAAGCCGCTCAATGACCGGATCGGCCTCCTGAACGGCCTCATGACCACCATTCACGCCTACACCAACGATCAGGTGCTCACCGACGTCTACCACGAAGACCTGCGCAGGGCGCGCTCGGCCACCATGTCGATGATCCCCACCAAGACCGGAGCCGCTGCCGCGGTCGGGCTGGTGCTGCCGGAACTGAATGGTCGGCTCGATGGCTACGCCATGCGCGTGCCCACCATCAATGTGTCGGTGGTGGATCTGTCGTTTGTGGCTGCGCGCGACACCACCGTCGCTGAAGTCAATGCCATCATGAAAGAGGCGGCTGAAGGGGCGCTGAAGGGTGTGCTCGCCTACACCGAGGAGCAACTGGTTTCGGTCGATTTCAATCACAACGCGGCCTCCAGCACCTTCGATGCCACGCTCACCAAAGTATCGGGTCGCCTGGTGAAAGTCAGCAGCTGGTACGACAACGAGTGGGGCTTCTCCAACCGGATGCTCGACACCACCGTCGCGCTCGTGAACGCTCGCTGAGCCATGCAGTTCAGGCGCCTTACCGATCTGGATCTTGCCGGCAAGCGGGTCTTCATCCGTGCCGATCTGAACGTCCCGCAGGACGATTCGCTTGCCATCACCGATGACACGCGGATCCGGGCGTCGCTGCCTGCAATCCGGCACTGCCTGGAGGCCGGCGCTGCAGTCATGGTCACCTCGCATCTGGGGCGTCCGACCGAGGGCGAGTTGAAACCTGAAGACTCGTTGGCCCCGATTGCAGCGCGCATGTCTGAACTGCTCGGCCGGCCGGTACCGCTCAAGGCCAACTGGATAGAGGGTGGATTCACGGTGCAGCCGGGCGAACTGCTGCTCCTGGAAAATTGCCGCTGCAACAAAGGCGAGAAAAAAGACGACGAAGCGCTGGCCCGCAAACTGGCTTCGCTATGCGACGTTTATGTGAATGACGCCTTTGGCACCGCGCATCGCGCCGAAGCCACCACGCACGGCATGGCCCGCTTTGCACCGGTCGCCTGCGCGGGGCCGCTCCTTGCGGCGGAACTCGACGCGCTGGGTCGCGCCCTGGGCGCCCCCCGGCGGCCGCTGGTGGCGATCGTTGCCGGCTCCAAGGTGTCCACCAAACTCACCATCCTGAAATCGCTTGCCGCGCGGGTTGATCAGCTGATTGTGGGGGGCGGGATCGCCAATACCTTCATGCTGGCAGCCGGGTTACCCATCGGAAAATCGCTCGCCGAGCGCGACCTGCTTGACGAAGCGCGCAGCATCATTGACCTGATGGCGTCGCGCGGTGCGCAGGTGCCCATCCCGGTTGATGTGGTCTGCGCGCCCACCTTTGCAGCTGATGCGCCGGCCACCATCAAACGGGCGATCGATGTGACCGATGCCGACATGATTCTCGATATAGGTCCCGATACCGCCGCCACCCTGGCAGAGCGACTGAGGCAGGCGGGCACCATTGTCTGGAATGGACCGGTCGGGGTGTTCGAGTTTGAAAGCTTCGCGCGCGGTACCCACGCCATCGCGCAGGCGATTGCCGACTCGACGGCGTTCTCAATTGCCGGGGGCGGCGATACGCTCGCCGCGATCGCGAAGTTCGGTATTACCGATCGGGTGGATTACATCTCCACGGGCGGCGGCGCGTTCCTCGAGTTTCTTGAAGGACGGACCCTGCCCGCGGTGGCGGCGCTCGCGGCGCGACACGCGGCCTGATCCTTTTTCCCAGGGCTTTCACCCTCCACAATGAGCTACGCACTAGCCACCGCCCTTTACCAGGGACGCGCACTGCCCTGCATCGAAGTCCACGGTCGGTTTCATCCGTTTGCCACGCTCAAAGACGGGGCGTCGCTCCCCGCCAGCATTGCCACGCTGTTTGAAGACTGGGCGCGTTACCACCCAATGCTCGTGCGTGCGGCGGCCTCATGCCTGCCCGACGCGGGCCTTGCCGCGGATCAGGTGGAGGTGCTGGCCCCGCTTCGCTATCCCGGGAAGGTGCTGTGTGCCGGTGCGAACTACTACGACCATCTGGCCGAAATGGGCATGCCAGGTGCGAAGAAGGAGGAGCAGCGGCTGTTCTTCTTCATGAAGCCGCCGCGCAATGCCGTGGTGGGGCCAGGCGCGACGGTGCACATGCCCATCGGCACTCAGGCCTTCGATTGGGAGGTCGAACTTGCCGCGGTCATTGGGCAGACAGCGCGCAATATCTCGGTGGCCGATGCGCTCGCCCATGTGGCGGCCTACACGGTGGCGATCGATTTTTCGGCTCGCGACCATAATCGGGCGCCGGAAGCTTTCTACAAGTATGACTGGGTGGCCGGCAAGGGTAATGACACCTGCTGCCCGATCGGGCCGCGCCTGGTGCCGGCCGGTTCGATTGGCGATCCGCAGAACATCGGGCTCAAGCTCTGGGTCAACGGAGAGCTCAAGCAGGACGGCCGCTCTAACCAGATGATTTTCTCGTTGGCCGAACAAATCGCGAGCGCCTCCCGAATCATGACGCTTGATCCGGGCGATCTGCTGCTAACCGGAACCCCGGCGGGCGTTGGCGCGCCCAAGCGGACCTTTCTCAAAGTGGGCGACCGGGTTGATGCCGAGATCGAACGCATCGGCCGTCTCTCGGTGGTGATTCAGCCCGCCCACTGACATCCTCCCTGTTGCTGCAAGTTGCGCCCGACCAGCGAGGTTCGCGCAACCGGGGTCAGTGTTCTCCCACCCGCACAATCTTCATGGTGTTGGTGCCGCCAGATTTTCCGATTGGTTCACCGATCGTGATCACCAGCAGGTCGCCCTTTTCCACCACGCCCTCGCGCAGCAGCAGCTCTTCGGCTTCGCGCAGGAGCAGTTCACGGTCGACGGACTCATAGCGCATCATGAGCGGATGCACCTCGCGATAAAGGCACATGCGGCGGCGACTGCTCTCCTCGGGCGTGAGCGCATAGACCGGCACACCGGAATCGAGGCGCGAGGCCCAGAGCGCGGTGGAACCCGACTGCGTGAGCGCAGCGATCGCCTTCACCTTGAGATGCGAGGCGACGAACAGCGCGCTCATTGCAATTGACTGATCGATCCGGGTGAAGGTGCGGTTGAGGAACTCGCCATCGAGTCGCGTGTTCTGCGAGCGGTCGGCCTCAAAGCAGACGCGCGCCATGGCCTCGATGGTTTCAACCGGATATTTCCCAGCCGCTGTTTCGGCTGACAGCATGACCGCGTCGGTGCCGTCGAGCACTGCATTGGCCACGTCCGAGACTTCAGCGCGGGTGGGAACGGGTGCCTCGATCATCGATTCCATCATCTGGGTGGCAGTGATGGTGAGACGGTTGTGTTCGCGCGCCATTCGTATCATTTTTTTCTGAAGCGCAGGCACCGTGGCATCGCCCACTTCAACCGCCAGATCGCCGCGCGCGACCATGATGCCGTCGGACGCCTTCAGGATTTCTTCCAGATTGTCGATCGCCTCGTAGCGCTCGATCTTGGCGATCATGAGGGCCTTGCCACCGGACGCCCGCGCGAGCTCGCGTGCCATGTACATGTCGGCGGCGTTCTTGGGAAACGAGACGGCGATGAAATCGGCTGCAAAGGCCGTGGCGGTGCGGATGTCCTCCATGTCCTTTGCCGTGAGCGCAGGCGCCGACAGCCCACCGCCCTGGCGGTTGATGCCCTTACGGTCGGACAGCACGCCGCCCACCACAACCGTGCATTCGATGCGGTTGCCATGAACCCGGTCGACCTTCATCACCATGCGACCATCATTCAGGAGCAAGGTATCACCCGCCCGGACGTCGTTCACGAGTTCCTTGTAGTCGAGCCCGACCTGCGCGATGTCGCCCAGCGTGCAGTCGGTATCGAATGCGAAGGACATACCGGGTTCGAGCGAAACCTTGCCCTCGGCGAATTTGCCGATGCGGATCTTGGGCCCCTGAAGGTCGGCGAGTACGCCGATACCCCGGCCGCACTGATCGGCGATACGCCGCACCAGGGCCACGGTTTCGGTATGCGCGGCGGCGCTGCCGTGAGAGAAATTCACCCGCACGACGTCAACGCCGGCGCGGATCATGCGTTCGAGCACCTCGGGCGAGGATGACGCAGGCCCAAGCGTTGCAACGATTTTGGTGGCACGGGGAACGGCTCTGCTCACGAAGGCCTCGATTGGGCAATGGGCGAAACGGCCCGGTGGAGCTATTCTGCATGAGAGATACCGACTTCGCCTTGTCTTTTTGCAGGGGTACGCGGTGCGCGAAGCGCGGGAACCAACACCCTGGGTCGTGTGACCCTCGTGAAGCGTCTGCTCCGCAGTTAGGCGATAATCGCGGGCTCACTTCAATACTGTCCAAGGAGTCGTCCCCATGCCCCTGGTTTCGATGCGGCAACTGCTCGATGACGCTGCCGAGAACTCCTACGGAATCCCGGCGTTCAACGTCAATAACCTCGAGCAGGTTCAGGCCATCATGTCGGCTGCGGCCGAGCTCGATGCGCCGGTCATCATGCAGGCCTCGGCCGGTGCCCGGAAATACGCTGGCGAGGCGTTTCTCAAGCACCTCATCGAGGCGGCCATCGAGTCGTATCCAAAGGTGCCTGTGGTCATGCACCAGGATCATGGTCAGTCGCCCGACATCTGTCGCGGTGCGATTGATCTGGGCTTCTCGTCGGTCATGATGGACGGGTCGCTACGCGAAGATGGCAAAACCATCGCGAGCTACGACTACAACGTCGAAGTCACCCGCAAGGTGGTCGCCATGGCGCACGCGCTCGGCATCACGGTAGAAGGTGAACTCGGCTGCCTGGGTTCACTCGAAACCATGAAAGGCGACAAGGAAGACGGGCACGGCGCCGAGGGCACCATGACCCGCGAGCAGCTGCTCACCGACCCCGAGCAGGCGGCCGATTTCGTTCGCCAGACTCAGGTCGATGCGCTTGCGATCGCCATTGGCACCTCGCATGGCGCCTACAAGTTCTCGCGGAAGCCCACCGGCGAAACGCTTGCCATCGGTCGTGTCCGCGAAATTCATGCCCGCATCCCCAACACGCATCTGGTCATGCACGGCTCGTCGTCCGTCCCTCAAGATCTGCTTGCCGAAATCCGGCAATTTGGCGGCGCCATGAAGGAAACCTATGGTGTACCCGTTGAGGAAATCCAGGAGGCGATCCGCCACGGTGTTCGCAAGATCAACATCGACACCGACATCCGGCTGGCAATGACCGGTGCAATCCGCCGGTTCATGGCCGAGCACCCCGACAAGTTCGACCCCCGCGAATATCTCAAGCCGGCCCGCGAAGCCGCCCGCCGCATCTGCCTGCAGCGCTATCGCGAGTTCAACTGCGAAGGCCAGGGCAGTCGTATTCGTCCGGTGTCTCTGTCGGTGATGGTCAACCGGTATGCAAGTGGTGAGCTTGCACAAGCGGTCAACTGAGGCCTCTGCCCACTCGGGTACTGTCCCCATGAGCGCCGCTCCGCTTCTCCAGTCCACGCTCCAGTCGCTGCCGCTTCTCGGTCGCGGGAAGGTTCGCGACAACTACGCGGTCGGCGAAGATCGGCTGCTGATCGTCACCACCGATCGCCTGTCGGCCTTTGATGTGGTGATGGGCGAGCCCATTCCCGACAAAGGGCGTGTCCTCAACCGCATGACGCTCTTCTGGCTGAAGATGCTGGGCGATGTGGTCCCCAACCATCTTCTCAGTCAGCGGCCTGAAGCGGTGGTGGCCGAGTCCGAGCGCGGGCAGGTGGCCGAGCGGTCCATGGTGGTTCGCAGGCTGCGTCCGATCCTGGTCGAAGCGGTGGTGCGCGGGTATCTGATTGGCTCGGGCTGGAAGGATTACCAGCAGTCGGGCGGGGTCTGCGGCATTGCGCTACCCACCGGGCTTCGCATGGCAGAGCAGCTTCCCGAGCCCATTTTTACGCCGGCGGCGAAGGCCGAGCTTGGCGAGCACGACGAAAACATTTCGTTTGACGAGATGGTGGCGCGTGTGGGCGGGCCGCTGGCTGCGCGCATTCGCGACATCAGTCTTGAACTCTACCGCCGGGCAAGCATCCATGCGGCCGAACGCGGCATCATCATTGCCGATACCAAATTCGAATTCGGGCTGGATGCCAGCGATACGCTCTATCTGATGGATGAAGTGCTCACTGCTGACTCGTCGCGGTTCTGGCCCGCCGATCAGTACCAGGTGGGCGTTTCGCCTCCGTCCTTCGACAAGCAGTTCGTGCGCGACTACCTTGAAACCCTGGCTGGCTGGGGCAAGCGCCCGCCCGCGCCGCCCCTCCCGGAGCAGGTGGTCGCACAGACCGCCGACAAATATCGCGAGGCATTATGGCGCCTCACAGGAGAGCGCCTTGGCTGAGTCTGACAAGCCGGTTGCCTCAGGCGCAGCATCGGTCTGTGTAGGCGTTGTCATGGGATCCTCCAGCGACTGGGAGGTCATGCGCCACGCGGTCGAGGTGCTGGAGGAATTCGGCGTTCCTCACGAGGCGCGGGTGGTGTCAGCGCACCGCATGCCCGACGAAATGTTCCAATACGCCGAGGCCGCGCGTGCGCGCGGGCTTCGCGCGATTATTGCGGGCGCGGGCGGGGCAGCCCATCTGCCGGGCATGCTGGCGGCCAAGACCATCGTGCCGGTGTTCGGTGTGCCCGTGCCATCGCGCTATCTGCGGGGTGAAGATTCGCTGCTCTCCATCGTCCAGATGCCGCGAGGGGTACCGGTTGCCACCTTCGCCATTGGCGAGGCGGGGGCGGCCAACGCGGCGCTGCATGCCATTGCCACGCTGGCCACCACCGATCTGGCGCTCGCTGCGCGGCTTGAAACGTTTCGTGCCGCGCAAAATGCTGCGGCGCGCGGCATGGTGCTGCCGCCACCAGGCCAGTGAACGAACGCATCCAGCGGCCGCTTGCGCCGCGCGGCTGGCTCGGGCTTCTGGGTGGCGGCCAGCTTGGCCGAATGTTCACGCAGGCCGCGCAGGCCTTGGGTTATCGCGTGTGCGTCCTCGACCCCGATGCGCTCGGCCCGGCTGCAGCGGTAGCCGATCGGCACCTTCGCGCCGACTACGCCGACCCCGCTGCGCTCGCCGAGCTGGCCTCGCAATGTTCGGCGGTGACGACCGAATTCGAAAACGTGCCTGCGGCGTCACTCGATTTTCTGGCGACCCGAGGGGTGGTGAGCCCCGACGGCGCGTCGGTTGCAATTGCTCAGGACCGGATCGCTGAAAAATCGTTTGTGCGCAACGCCGGCATTGCCACTGCGCCCTATGCCGAGATTCGCTCATCCGAGGATTGTCGGCATGCGGATGCCCGTCTCTTTCCCGGCATTCTGAAGGCGGCGCGGCTGGGCTACGATGGCAAGGGCCAGGTGCGGGTGGCCACTTCCGAAGAGGCCATGCGGGCATTCGAGACTCTTGGCGGGGTCGCCTGTGTGCTGGAAAAACGCGTAGATCTGCAGTGCGAGGTGTCGGTACTGCTTGCGCGTGGCTTTGATGGCCGATGCGTGGTCTGGCCGGTAGCGCGCAATGTGCATCGCGAGGGCATTCTGTTTACCTCCACGGTGCCCGCTGAGGTGCCTTCCGGGGTGGTGACGCGGGTGATCGACGATGCCCAGGCGATTGCGAAGCGCATGAGCTATGTGGGCGTACTCTGCATCGAGTTCTTTGTGTTGCAGGAGGGTTCGGTCTGCGTCAATGAAATGGCGCCGCGGCCCCACAACTCGGGCCATTGGACGCTCGATGCCAGTCTCACCAGTCAGTTCGAACAGCAGGCTCGGGTGCTGGCCGGATTACCACTGGGTGATACACGCGCGCTCGCACCTGCGGTGATGCTCAACCTTCTCGGCGATCTGTGGTTTACGCAGCCCAACTCGCCGGACAGTGCGCGCGAGCCCGACTGGGCTCGGGTGTTGGGCGAATTGCCGGGGGCAAAGCTCCATCTCTATGGCAAGGCTCAGGCACGGCCGGGCCGCAAGATGGGGCATCTGACCCTGGTGGCCGACGACGCGGCGTCCGCCCGCGCGGCCTGTAGCCGCGCGATCGAACTCCTCGGGATGCGCGCGTGAAGGACGGCGGGGCTGACTGCAGGGTCGGTCGCGAGGTCGACACCGAGGGCGATCGGGGTCGGGCCGGGGGGCCGATTCTGCGCGCTGACCCTGCGTCAGTCGCGCGCGCCGCCGACGCGTTGATCGCAGGTCAACTGGTTGCCTTCCCCACGGAAACCGTCTATGGGCTGGGCGGCGACGCCGGTAACCCGCTGGCGGTAGCGCAGATCTATCAGGTCAAGGGTCGGCCGGCGGGTCACCCCCTGATCGTGCATGTGATTGACAGCCAATCCGCTCGACGCTGGGCACATTGGACGCCAGAGGCCGAGCGTCTGGCAGCCGCTTTCTGGCCGGGGCCGCTCACGCTGATTCTCAATCGATTGCCGGAGGCCTGTGGCGCTGCCTGCGGTGGCCAGCGCACGATTGGTCTGCGAGCACCGGCTCACCCCGTGTCGATACAGTTGCTCGATGCGTTTGCGGCGCGCGGCGGGTCGGCGATCGCAGCCCCCTCGGCCAACCGGTTTGGACGCGTCAGCCCCACGCGTGCGCAGCATGTCCTGGATGACCTCGGCCTCGACGCTCCACTGATCCTCGATGGCGGCGACTGTGCCGTGGGACTGGAATCGACCATCGTTGATCTGTCGGGGGGGGCGCCTGCGCTCCTGAGGCCGGGCGGCCTCGTCCGCTCGGAGATCGAGCGGGCGCTGGGGCGAAGCCTGGCCGCGCCGGACCAGGCTCGCCCGCAAGTATCGGGTGCGCTGGCTGCACACTACGCTCCGCGGACGGCGCTCGAGATGCTGTCGGCCTCGGCGATCGAGCTGCGGCTCGAGGCGCTTGCAAGCGTCGGGCTCACAGCGGCGGTGTGGTCGCGCCGAAAACCCGGTGTGCCCTGCGCGCTTTGGGTTGAGCAGCCAGCCGATCCAGGCGCGGCGGGCCAACAGCTCTACGCGGCGCTTCGCGACCTGGACCGCGCTGGCGTGAGTTGTCTGCTTATCGAGTCTGCGCCCCCGGGCGAGGCCTGGCGGGCGATCGACGATCGCCTGGGGCGGGCGGTGGTCGGCTCGGGTTCCAGTGCTGATCGGCTGCCGTACCCGCCGTCGGATTGAGCTTTACGCCCGGGGCCGCCTGCTTCAGGTTGGGCGACAGACTGACCGATACTGGATTGACTGCGCCGAGCGACCGCAGGCCGGAGGGCAGCGCGTTCAATTGCACGGCGGCATGGCGCCGGATCGCTTCGATGGATGGCGCGGGTCTGAGCCTGCGACCATCGCGCATCACCGGCCACAGCAGCGCCTGCCAGGCCATGCCAGGCAGCGGCGTGGCCGCGCTGACTGCAGCGCGGGGACTGCCGGTGAGCGCGCAGACACCTGCGCTCACTGCGGGCGCGGACTCATCGGCCAGCGCAATCAGATCGGAGGCGATCAGGCCCTGCGCGTCATAGCGCCGCCAGACCTGCTTGCGGCCAGGCAGGGTGGCCTTACCCGGCGAGCGCTTGCTGCACGGGCGACCTTCGTATTCGACCAGCTTGTAAGCCAGATCGAGAGAGGGGGCGTCAGATGAGGTGCTGAGCGCTGTGCCCACGCAGAAAGCGTCAATCGGCGCCCGCGCCGTGCGCAAGGCTGCCACGCGCCATTCGTCGAGATCACCGCTCACCAGTATCTTCACCTGATCGAGACCCGCTGAATCCAGGATCCGCCGGACCCGATGGCTCTGTCGCGCCAGGTCACCGCTATCGATTCGCACCGCCTGTAGCGCGACCCCGTGCCGTGCAAGCTCGAGCGCCGCGGCGACTGCGCGATGTGCGCCCTGTTCAGTGTCGTAGGTGTCGATCACGAATGCAGTGTGGCCGGGATTGGCGCGCCCAAAATGTTCGAAGGCGATTGCCTCGGCCTCGTGCGCAAGCACGAACGAATGCGCCATCGTTCCTGCAAGCGGAAGCCCGTCGCACATGCCCGCGAGCACATTGGCCGTGGCGTCGAACCCGGCGATCACCGAGGCTCGGGCGGCAATCATCGCGGCATCCGCACCATGCGCGCGCCGCATGCCGAATTCGATCAGTGAAACGCCGCCAGCCGCCATCACACAGCGGGCCGCTTTGGTTGCGATCAGGCTGTGAGCGTGGATCAGGTTCAGAACCCGACTCTCAACCAGCTGCGCCTGGCCGATCGGTGCCGTGACACGAAGAATGGGCTCACCTGCGAAGAGGATCGTACCCTCAGGAACGGCGCTGACCTCACCGGTGAACCGCCAGTCGCGAAGCATCGCGATCAGGTCGGGGCTGAACCTGCCGGTACCGCTCAGCCAGTCCAGTTCATGTGACTGAAAATGTAGTGACTCGAGCCATTCAAGGGTCGGCTCCAGACCCGCCGCCATCAGGAAGCCGCGCCGCGAGGGGAGCCTGCGGCAGAACAACTCAAAGCTCGCCTGTCCATGCATGTCGGCGGCGTGATAAGCCTGCAGCATCGTGAACTGGTAGAGGTCGGCGAGGAGTGCGCTTTGCGCAGCGTGGGAAACAGGGCGGGCAAGGGTATCGGGTGCATTCATGGATCGGCTTCTGTAGGAAGCGCGATTGCACCTGCTGGCGAGCCGCTGGGGTTGATCGCGAGCAGACAACGCTCGAATGGATGCAATGGCCGCCCGCTGAGCTTGATCGCGCGCAGACGAAAGCCGTGTCGCGCGATAATGCCGCTTTAATCGTCCCGGGTGGAACCTTCGATGCGAACCATTCCCCGTCTCGGCGACCTCAGGTCGATGGTTGGTGAAGAGCTTGCTGTGAGCAACTGGTTCGTGGTGGAGCAACCGCGAATCAATCAGTTTGCCGACGCCACAGGCGACCATCAATGGATTCACATCGATCCGGATCGGGCGGCATCTGGGCCGTTCGGTGCCACCATCGCGCATGGATTTCTCACGCTCTCCATGCTGCCGCTTTTCATCCAGGATGCTTTGCGATTTGAGGATGTGCGCATGAGCGTGAACTACGGCCTCAACCGAGTTCGCTTCACATCGCTCGTTCCGGTGGGCAGTGAGCTTCGGGCGCGGTTTCGCCTGGTTGGCGTCGAGGACGTGGCCGGTGGGGGCATGCAGGTGACCATGGAGGCCACCATCGAGCGCAAGGGCTCAGACAAACCGGTGTGCGTAGCCGAAACCATCAGTCGCCGCTATGTCTGAAAGCGCCGATCGCCTTTTTCTGTTCATGCAGCGCCTGCTCCCCAAGCGGGCGCTCACCGAGGCAACCGGCTGGTTGGCCAAGCGCGAGGCGGGGGCGCTCACACACTTTGCCATTCGCCGGTTCATTGCCCGCTATCGGGTGGATATGGCCGAAGCAGCAGCACCCGAACCCTCGGCCTACCCGAGCTTCAATGCGTTCTTTACGCGCCCCCTGCGCGACGGCGCGCGGCCGCTTGCGCGCGCTCCCTGGATTTGTCCAGTCGATGGGGCCGTGAGCCAGTGTGGTCCGATCCGGAGCGGGTCGCTCGTTCAGGCGAAGGGTCATGCCTACACCGTCACCGAGTTGTTAGGCGGCGATCAGGTGCTCGCGCAGAGCTTCACCGATGGTGCGTTCGCAACGCTCTACCTCAGCCCGCGTGACTATCACCGGATCCACATGCCGGCCGATGGCCGATTACGCTCGATGCGACATGTGCCGGGTGCGCTCTACTCGGTCAATCCGGTGACGGCACGTGGCATCCCCGGGCTCTTTGCGCGTAACGAACGCGTGGTCTGTGAGTTCGAGGGCGCTCACGCCATGCCCTTCGTCATGGTGCTGGTGGGTGCCACGATCGTGGGCAGCATGGCAACCGTCTGGCATGGGGTGGTCAATCCCCCGCGCCCCGGCGCGATCAGGCGCTGGGACTACACCGACGCGCAGGTGAACCTCGGGCAGGGCGACGAAATGGGTCGTTTCCTGTTGGGCTCAACGGTCATCATGCTGGCTCCCAAAGCGGCTGCGCAGTCGTGGCCCGCCTGGGAAAGTGGCCGACCGATACGGATGGGCGAGGCCTTCGCCTAATTAATCGGGTCGATTGGCTCAACGCTCTGGCCGGCTGTCTTGTGCCGGAATGGTCCAGGCAATCAACAACGCGATCAGCGACACTGCAGTGGCCACGGCGAAGGTCAGTTGAAAGGCGGGCTGCAGTGCTGAAGCGTCTGCGCCCGAGGTGAGCGCAGTACGCAGCGCGGCCGAACCCGCTGCGCGGTCTGGATCATCGTGAGCGGCGAGACCAAACAGTACTGCGCTCAAGAGCGCTACGCCCAGCGCCCCGCCCAGCGAGCGAAACAACCCGGCCGATGCGGTGGCAATGCCCATCCGATCGGCGCTCACGCGCGCTTGCACCGTCATCAGCGTGGCCGGCATCACCATGCCAATGCCCAAACCGCACACGACTGTGCCGAGTACAAACCAGACGAGTGCGTTGGGGGTGGCGATGGTGAGCACAGCGAGCCCCGTAGCGGTGACCCAACTGCCCGCCAGGCGCTGTGTTCGCATGCGGCCGCCGCGCGAAATGCGCCGGCCTGCGAGGAAGGCAGCAAGTGGCGATGACAGGGTAAAGGGCAACAACAGGATGGCGATCCGGTCCAGACCGAAACCCAATGCGGATTGAATCCAGAGCGGTAGCAGGACCGACAGCCCCATCAGGGTGAAAAAGGCGAGGCCGAAGAGGCTGTAGCAGCGCACCAGCACCGGATCGGTGAACAGGACCGGAGGAAGCAGCGGCTCGGGCGCGTGGTGTTCGCGCCAGGCGCAGAGTACCAGCAGCAAGACGCCGGCCGCGACCAGAAGAAGGGTGGATGGCGCGACCCAGGATACGCCCTGACCGAGACGGGTGAGTGCGATCATGAGCGCCGATAGTCCGCCTGCGAGCAGCACAGCACCCGCGTAGTCGATCGGCCGCTTGCGCGCAGTTCGCGGCAGCCCCGCGAGCACGCGTCGGGCCAGCACGAAGGCGATCACGCCAGTGGGAAGATTGATGAGAAAAATACCGCGCCAGCCAATGTGCTCGGCGATCAAGCCCCCCAGCACCGGCCCCATTACCGAGGCGGCGGCGTACACGCCCGAGAACCAGCCCTGATAGCGCCCGCGACGCGCGCCGGGAGCGATATCGGCGACCACCGTCTGCACCAGTGCAATCACAGAACCGCCACCAATGCCCTGCAGGACGCGTGCCGCGATCAGCATGGGCATTGAGGGGCTCAGCGCGCAGACCAGCGAGGCGCCGATGCCTGTGGCGAGCGCCACCGCAAGCATCGGCCAGCGCCCGTGTTGATCAGAGAGCTTGCCGAAGATCGGGGCTGAGATTGTGGCCGCCACCAGATAGGCGGCAATCACCCAGGGCATCAGGTCCAGATCGCCTAGTTCACGACCAATGGACAGCAGCGCGACCGCGACCAGGGTCTGATCCAGCGCAGCAAGAAACATCGCGACAGCGAGCCCGCCAATGATGCGATGGATCTGCGCATCATTCAATTCCGCCGGGGGACTGGCGGCGGCGCGCTCGCTCATGGCTCGGGCGCGCCGCTTAGTCGGGCACGCCCGGGTTCAGAAGAACGCCTGAATGCCGGTTTGTGCGCG
>Ga0315906_10003164_pt1 | contig 22065 bp, 18 predicted proteins | sample LakEriMetagenome_4_FD_203526 | JGI IMG/M metagenome (GOLD analysis project Ga0315906, IMG submission 203526) | Freshwater fungal communities from buoy surface, Lake Erie, Ohio, United States - Buoy 2 MA122 | ecosystem: Environmental > Aquatic > Freshwater > Lake > Lake biofilm | place: USA...
TTTAACCGTCTTTACAATACCCCTTTCGATCATCTTTCGGATGATAAACGGCTTGTACAACTCTGCAGCCATATCTTTCGGTAGACCGCATTCATGAAGCTTAAGGTCTGGTCCAACGACGATTACCGAACGAGCAGAATAGTCAACTCGTTTACCCAAAAGGTTTTGACGGAAACGACCTTGCTTTCCTTTCAATGAATCTGAGAGCGACTTTAACGGACGATTTGATTCTGTTTTAACTGCAGAAGACTTTCTGGAGTTATCAAACAATGAATCTACAGCCTCCTGCAACATCCGTTTCTCATTTCGGAGAATTACTTCTGGAGCTTTAATTTCAATCAATCGTTTCAAACGGTTGTTACGAATAATGACACGACGATATAAATCATTTAGATCCGACGTTGCGAATCTACCACCATCCAATGGAACAAGTGGTCTCAGCTCAGGTGGAATTACAGGAACGACCTTCACAATCATCCATTCCGGATTGTTTTTAATACGGATCTGAGATTCTTTCATTGCCTCAACAACCTGCAATCTCTTCAGAGCTTCGTTTTTACGTTGTACAGAAGTTTCTGTATTCGCAAGGTGACGAAGCGTGTAAGACGTGTCCTCCAAATTCAATGTACGCAAAAGATCATAGAGTGCATCAGCACCCATTTTCGCAATAAATTTGTTAGGATCTGTGTCTTCGAGATACTGATTTTCTTTAGGCAAAGAGTCCAGAATATCCAAGTATTCCTCCTCTGTTAGAAAATCAAGTCTCTTCAATATTGTACCATCTAAAGCAGTTGCTACACCCGGTTGGATGACAACATAACGCTCATAGTAAATGATTTGATCGAGTTTCTTAGTAGGCAGTCCTAGCAGATAACCGATCTTATTCGGAAGTGAACGGAAATACCAAATGTGCGCGACTGGAACAACCAATGAAATATGTCCCATGCGTTCGCGACGCACTTTTTTCTCAGTTACCTCAACACCGCATCGGTCACATACAATACCCTTGTAACGAATTCTCTTGTACTTACCACAGTGACATTCATAATCCTTTACCGGACCAAAAATACGCTCACAAAACAATCCATCTCGTTCGGGCTTGTAAGTCCTATAGTTGATCGTTTCTGGCTTTAGCACTTCTCCACTAGATTGTTCAAGGATCACCTCCGGTGACGCCAACGAAATAGTGATTTTATTGAAGCTGCTTTGTTTTTTTGGTGTTTCTTTTCTAAAAGCCATTTTTATCTTTTATTTCTTAATTCAACAACTGGTCAATTAATCCATTGAAATGTTCAAACACAATCCTCTCAATTCATGCAACAATACATTGAATGATTCAGGAATTCCCGGTTCAGGAATATTGTCACCTTTCACGATAGATTCATACGCTTTTGCACGTCCCATCACATCATCTGATTTCACCGTAAGGATTTCCTGTAGGATATTTGCGGCACCAAACGCCTCGAGTGCCCAAACTTCCATCTCTCCAAAACGCTGACCTCCGAATTGAGCCTTACCTCCAAGTGGTTGTTGCGTAATGAGTGAGTATGGTCCGATCGAGCGGGCATGCATTTTATCGTCTACCATGTGAGATAGCTTAAGCATATAAATCACACCAACAGTTGCCGGTTGATGGAAACGCTCTCCGGTTCCTCCATCGTACAAATATGTTTTACCTGATCTTGGAACACCAGCCTTGTCTGTCCATTGGTCGATTTCAGATGGATGAGCTCCATCAAAAATTGGAGTTGCAAACTTGACACCCAATTTTTCACCTGCCCAACCTAAAACAGTTTCATAAATCTGTCCAAGGTTCATACGAGAAGGTACACCAAGTGGGTTCAATACGATATCTACCGGAGTACCATCTTCTAGGAATGGCATATCCTCTGCACGTACGATATTTGCAACAATACCTTTGTTACCATGTCGTCCTGCCATTTTATCACCAACCTTCAACTTACGCTTTTTGGCAACATACACTTTCGCCATCTTCACAATTCCTGCTGGCAATTCATCCCCAACAGAGATGTGGAATTTCTTGCGTTTGTATGCACCTAGCAAGTCATTTGCTTTGATGTTAAAGTTGTGAATAACCCTTCCAATCAACGCATTGACGCGAGCATCAGAAGTCCAGTTTGTCGGATTAATGATCGAGTAATCAACACCGATCAAGTTCTTCTGCGTAAACTTAGTTCCCTTCTTTATTATCTCTTCCTTGAAATTGTTGAACACTCCAGAGGACTTGTTTTCACCAATGATTTCGATAAGCTTGTCCGCAAGTTTTTCCTTGAGTTCTGCAATATCTTTCTCATAATCTGTATCAAGGGATTCAAGAACTGGCTTATCCTGAGCTTTGGACTTTCTGTCTTTGATCGCACGAGAGAAGAGTTTTTTATCAATTACAACTCCTCGCAGTGATGGACCAGCCTTAAGAGAAGCATCTTTTACATCACCGGCTTTGTCACCAAAAATTGCACGTAAAAGCTTTTCTTCCGGAGATGGATCAGTTTCTCCTTTAGGAGTAATTTTACCAATTAGAATATCTCCCTCTTTTATTTCTGCACCAATTCGTATCAATCCGTTTTCATCCAAATCTTTAGTAGCTTCTTCAGATACATTCGGAATATCAGAAGTAAGTTCTTCCATTCCACGTTTGGTATCACGAACCTCCAAGGTATATTCGTCAATATGAATTGATGTAAAGATGTCGTCACGAACTACCTTCTCAGAAATAACGATGGCATCTTCAAAGTTATATCCTTTCCATGGCATGAATGCCACTTTCAGGTTCTGACCAAGTGCCAATTCACCTTGCTGAGTAGCATACCCTTCACACAAAACCTGACCTTTCTCAACACGATCGGCTTTTTTAACGATCGGCTTAAGATTGATGCAGGTACTTTGGTTGGTTTTCATGAATTTTGTCAACGAATAGCGAGTAACCTCATTTTCGAAGCTCACCAATTTGTCCTCAGCCGTCCAATCATATCGAATTACGATCTCGTTTGCATCTACATACTCAACAACTCCGGCACCTTCAGAATTGATAAGCACACGAGAATCACGCGCAACCAAGCGCTCAATTCCAGTACCAACAATTGGCGAACTCGGTTTGAGAAGTGGAACTGCCTGACGTTGCATGTTCGATCCCATCAAGGCACGGTTAGCATCGTCGTGCTCAAGGAACGGAATAGAAGAAGCCGCTATTGAAGCGATTTGGTTTGCACCAACATCCATCAAATGAAGATTTGTTGGTTCAACAACCGGAAAGTCACCTTCATATCGTGCTTTCACAAACTCCGTGAGGAATTTCCCTTTCTCATCTACTATGGCATTCGCCTGAGCGATCATTTTGGCATCTTCCTCTTCAGCAGATAGATAGATCGGTTCTTTGTCCAATGCTACTTTACCTGATTCTACCTTGCGGTAAGGTGTTTCAATGAAACCAAGTTTGTTCACTTTCGCAAAAACACACAGTGAAGAAATCAAACCAATGTTTGGACCTTCAGGCGTTTCAATTGTACACAGTCGTCCATAGTGCGTGTAGTGAACGTCACGGACCTCAAAACCTGCTCTTTCTCTGGAAAGACCACCAGGTCCGAGTGCAGACAAACGTCGTTTGTGTGTTACCTCAGACAGTGGGTTGGTCTGATCCATGAATTGAGAAAGCTGATTTGTTCCAAAGAATGAATTAATCACTGAAGACAAAGTCTTAGCGTTTATCAAATCGATTGGCGTAAAGACCTCGTTGTCACGAACATTCATTCGTTCTCTGATGGTTCTGGCCATACGTGCCAAACCAACACCGAACTGAGCATATAATTGTTCACCAACAGTTCGTACCCTTCTATTCGAGAGGTGATCGATATCATCTACATCCGCCTTCGAATTGATCAATTCAATCAAATATTTGATGATTGAGATAATATCTGACTTTGTAAGTACTCGAGACTCTTCATTGCCATCAATACCCAATTTTTTATTGAGACGGAAGCGACCAACCTCACCTAGATCGTAACGCGTATCTGAGAAGAATAATTTCTCGAAAACTCCCTTCGCGGTTTCATAATCAGGTGGTTCAGCATTCCGTAATTGACGATAAATATGTTCAACCGCTTCTTTCTCAGAGTTAGAGGTGTCTTTCTGAAGCGTATTGTAAATAATGGTAAAGTCGGCACTATTCACGTCTTCTTTGTGAAGGATAACATTCTTCACACCAGAATCAACTATCAAATCGATGTGTTCGTCTTCAAGTGCTGTTTCACGATCTAACAAGACCTCATTTCGTTCGATAGAAACTACCTCACCGGTATCTTCATCCACAAAGTCTTCGATCCATGATTTCAACACTCTCGCAGCAAGCTTACGACCGACTAATTTTTTGAGATTCGCTTTCGTTGCCTTCACTTCGTCGGCCAAACCAAAAATCTCTAATATATCTTTATCACTTTCGTATCCGATTGCACGGAACAAAGTAGTAACAGGCAATTTTTTCTTTCGATCGATGTATGCATACATGACATTGTTAATGTCTGTAGCGAATTCGATCCAAGATCCTTTGAAAGGAATGACACGTGCAGAGTACAATTTAGTACCATTAGCATGTCGACTTTGTCCGAAGAATACACCCGGAGAACGGTGGAGCTGAGAAACGATTACACGTTCAGCGCCATTCACAACGAAAGATCCCTTCGGAGTCATGTACGGAATAGTTCCTAGATACACATCCTGTACGATTGTTTCGAAATCCTCGTGCTCTGGATCCGTACAATACAATTTTAACTTGGCCTTAAGCGGAACGCTGTAAGTGAGACCACGTTCAATACACTCTTCGATGGTGTAACGAGGAGGATCAACGAAATAATCCAAAAATTCGAGTACGAATTGATTTCGAGTATCTGTTATTGGAAAATTTTCCGCGAATACTTTAAAGAGTCCTTCGCTCTCTCTGTTTTCAGGAGTAGTCTCCAACTGGAAGAATTCCTGGAAAGATTTTAACTGAATATCCAGAAAATCAGGATAATCAAATTGACTTTTGCTTGATGCAAAATTCACTCTTGTTGCCATATTGTTTGATGTTGCCAAAGCCAAACGTTTTTAAGATGAAAATGTACCTAATAAATGCATTTATCGCATAAAACAGGAGAAGGCATCCCGAAATTTCGGGACACCTTTCCATACTCTTTAGAAGAAATTATTTAATCTCTACTTCAGCACCAGCCTCTTCTAGAGACTTCTTCAATCCTTCAGCCTCATCTTTAGAAACTCCTTCTTTCAAAGTTGCTGGAGCTCCATCCACAAGGTCTTTTGATTCTTTCAGACCGTTTCCAGTCAATTCTTTCACAAGCTTAACAACAGCTAGTTTGTTAGCACCTCCAGCCTTCAAAATCACATCGAATTCTGTCTTCTCAGCAGCAGCTTCGCCACCACCTGCAGCAGCACCGCCAGCAACCATTACTGGTGCAGCAGCAGCAGGCTCAATGCCATACTCATCCTTAAGGATAGTTGCTAACTCATTTACTTCTTTAACTGTTAAGTTTACTAGCGTTTCCGCGATTTGCTTGATATCAGCCATTTTTATTTGATTTAAAAAGTTAAACTAAAATTTAAATTATGCTCTTTCTTCGAGCGTTTTAAGAATCCCGGCGATTTTGCCACCAGCACCTTTAAGTCCAGATACAACATTCTTGGCAGGACTTTGGAGTAATCCAATAATATCCCCGATAAGTTCTTCACGGCTTTTCAGAGAAACGAGTGCCTCCAACTGGTTGTCTCCCATGAAAACTGCCTCATCAATAAAAGCACCTTTCAAGATTGGCTTCTCATTTTTCTTTCTAAACTCCTGAATTAACTTAGCAGGTGCATTACCTACTTCACTGAACATGATTGAAGTAGCACCAGCAAGTGCATCCTTCATGTTACCGAAGTCTTTACCCTCTACGCGTTCCATTGCCTTCTCGAGCAATGTGTTTTTGACAACACGCATGCGGATATTAGACTGGAAACACCTTCTGCGAAGCGTATTTACTACATCCACCGTCAAGCCCGCTGTATCTGCCAAATAAAAGATGTTGGCTTCTTTTAATTCATTCGCCAAATCTTCTATGTACTTTGCTTTTTCTTCTCTTGTCATAACAAAACTTTTTTAAGCAACAACAGACTTGGTATCCACTTGAATACCCGGGCTCATTGTAGAGCTCAAATAAATACTCTTGATGTATGTACCTTTGGCAGCTGAAGGTTTCAACTTTAATAATGTCTGGATCAATTCGTGAGCATTGTCACGTATTTTACCTCCTTCAAAGCTAACCTTACCAACAGAGGAATGTACAATACCATATTTATCAACTTTAAAGTCAATCTTTCCGGCTTTTACCTCCTCCACTGCTTTACCAACCTCCATCGTCACGGTTCCAGTCTTTGGGTTTGGCATAAGACCTCTAGGACCCAAAATACGTCCAAGTGCTCCAACTTTACCCATTACAGACGGCATCGTAATGATGACATCGATATCTGTCCATCCACCTTTAATCTTTTCGATGTAATCATCCATTCCAACATGATCAGCACCGGCTGCCTTCGCTTCAGCTTCTTTATCTGGTGTACAAAGTACAAGAACCCGTACATCTTTACCAGTACCATGAGGAAGGGCAACTGTCCCCCTTACCATTTGGTTTGCTTTACGAGGATCAACACCGAGACGAACACTAATGTCTACGGATGCATCGAATTTAGTTGTTGAGATTCCTTTGACCAAATCACATGCGTCTGTCAAGGAATAAGGCTTTGCCAAATCGAATTTAGCCAAGACCTCTTTGCGTTTCTTAGATACTCTTCCCATAACAAACTGATTATTTGGTTTTAGGTGCCTCACCACCTTTTACAGTAACTCCCATGCTTCTTGCTGTACCAGCAACCATTGTCATGGCAGCATCTACAGTGAAACAATTTAAATCCGGAAGCTTATCCTCAGCAATGGTTCTTATCTGATCCCATGAGATCGAACCAACCTTTGACTTGTTAGGCTCAGAAGATCCTTTTTTGATCTTCGTATGCTCAACAATTTGTACCGCTGCCGGCGGAGTTTTTAATACAAAATCAAACGATTTATCACCGTAAACAGTGATAACAACCGGTGTTACCTTTCCAGGGCGGTCTTGCGTACGCGCATTGAACTGCTTGCAAAACTCCATAATGTTAACCCCTTTCGCACCAAGCGCGGGACCAACTGGAGGAGCTGGATTGGCTGCACCACCTTTGATCTGTAGTTTGATCAACGCTGCTACTTCTTTAGCCATTTGTTCTCAAATTATGTAGTCAAACATGAGTAATCACGGGAAGCTTTATTCGTTTTCCTCACTCCTACGGGTTAATAAAACCTTTATATTTCTTTTTCAACCTGCATGTAGCTGAGCTCCAACAAGTTTTTTCTACCAAATATCTTAACCATAACTTTCAGCTTTTTCTTATCCTCATTGATCTCATCAATGACACCGCTGAAGTTATTGAATGGTCCATCTATAACTTTAACAGACTCGCCGACCACAAATGGGATTTTCATTTCCTCTTCAGATTCAGACAATTCATCTACCTTACCAAGTATACGATTGACTTCCGATAATCTCATAGGAACGGGCTCACCTCCCTTTTCTGTTCCCAAAAATCCGATAACATTGGGAATACTCTTAATCACATGAGGCACCTCTCCAACAAGCGCTGCCTCCACAAGAACGTAACCCGGGAGGTACGCTTTTTCTTTCGAAACTTTTTTGCCATTTCGAATTTGAAAAACCTTTTCTGTCGGGATGAGTACTTGATCGACAAAATCTGTTAGCTTTAAACGAGCAATCTCAAGGTCAAGATACTCCTTAACCTTTTTCTCTTTTCCGCTTACCGCACGAACCACATACCATCTCTTTTTAATCTCTGCCATAATGCACCGTAGATTACAAATTTTCGTAAATGAAACCAAGCAAGCCCGGCCAACCTTTTCCGTTTATACCAAACCCAAAGTCCATGACGAAGATCAGTCCTGCAATAATCAAAGACGCAACAACAACAATAATGGTGTTTGCTTCAAGCTCCTTCCAGGTTGGCCAAGTCACTTCTTCCACCATTTCCCTTACAGTTTCACGAAAGTAATTTCTGATTTTAGACACGTCTTCTATTTTTTATCGCACGGGCGGTAGGATTCGAACCCACGACCAATGGTTTTGGAGACCACTACTCTACCAGCTGAGCTACGCCCGTGTAAAAAGGGGAGCGAACTCCCCTTTAAACACATTATTTAATGAATTATTAAGCAACGATCTCAGTAACCTGACCAGCACCTACTGTTCTACCACCCTCACGGATTGCAAAACGAAGACCTTTGTCCATCGCTACAGGAACGATCAACTTAACATTGATTGTTACGTTATCACCTGGCATAACCATCTCACGACCATCTGTCAAGAATATCTCACCAGTTACATCCGTCGTACGGAAATAGAACTGAGGACGATACTTGTTATGGAACGGAGTGTGACGTCCACCTTCTTCTTTCTTCAATACGTAGATCTCAGCTTTAAACTCAAGGTGCGGAGTTGTTGAACCTGGCTTACAGATTACCATTCCACGCTTGATTTGAGTTTTTTCAATACCACGAAGAAGAAGACCAACATTGTCACCAGCTTCACCTCGGTCAAGGATTTTACGGAACATCTCAACACCTGTTACAGTAGAAGTCAATTTCGTTTCACCCATTCCAAGGATTTCTACAGGATCTCCTGAGTTGATTACACCTGTCTCGATACGACCAGTTGCTACAGTACCACGACCTGTAATCGTGAATACATCTTCAACCGGCATAAGGAACGCCTTATCAACATCACGTGGAGGAAGCTCGATATAAGTATCAACTGCATCCATCAATTCCTCAACAGTTGCAACCCACTTAGGTTCTCCATTCAAAGCACCTAGTGCTGAACCTTGAATAACCGGTGCATTGTCACCATCGTACTGATAGAAAGAAAGCAACTCACGTACTTCCATTTCAACAAGCTCAAGAAGTTCTGGATCGTCAACCATGTCCACTTTATTCATGAACACAACCAAACGAGGAACACCTACTTGACGGCCAAGAAGGATGTGCTCACGTGTTTGTGGCATTGGTCCATCTGTTGCAGCTACAACGAGGATTGCACCATCCATCTGAGCAGCACCAGTAACCATGTTCTTTACGTAATCCGCGTGACCAGGACAGTCAACGTGTGCGTAGTGACGGTTAGCAGTTTCGTACTCAATGTGAGACGTGTTAATTGTAATACCACGCTCTTTCTCCTCAGGAGCATTGTCAATTGAAGAGAAATCACGCACTTGTGCAAGACCTTTAGAGGCCAATACACTTGAGATTGCCGCAGTAAGCGTTGTTTTACCGTGGTCAACGTGACCAATAGTCCCGATGTTCACGTGTGGTTTGGAACGGTCAAAATTTTCCTTAGCCATTGTTCTATTTGTTACGAGTTAATAAATAAACAAACTTTTGTATACACAAAATTTCACCCTCTTCTGGGTGAAACATCTTTTTTCATGAGCCAATGACGAGATTTGAACTCGTGACCTCTTCCTTACCAAGGAAGCGCTCTACCCCTGAGCTACACCGGCTAATAAAATTGAGCGGGAGACGAGATTCGAACTCGCGACCCTCAGCTTGGAAGGCTGACGCTCTACCAACTGAGCTACTCCCGCTTAAAAAATTAATTCACTGTGGGGAGAGCAGGATTCGAACCTGCGAAGGTGAAAACCAACAGATTTACAGTCTGTCCTCGTTGGCCGCTTGAGTATCTCCCCAACATTCTGAGCCGATGGAGGGATTCGAACCCCCGACCAGCTGATTACAAATCAGCTGCTCTGGCCAACTGAGCTACATCGGCGTTGGTAAAAATTATTCAGTAATTAAAAGAACTTTACCCCGAATCTTTAGATTTGGGATTGCAAATTTACTAAAGAATTCCTTTCGAGCAAGTTCTTTGCGAAAAAAAATAAAAAAGGAGGCCATGCCTCCTTTTACTTCGTGTGTCTAACTATTTTAGGACATCTTTTCTTTATGCTTTGCAACTTGTTTTCTTAAGGCTTCAACAGCAAGATCTGTGGCCTCCTCAAAAGAGCTGCATTGTTTCTTCGCAAAAAGTTCTTTTCCGGGAATATGAATTTTCACTTCTGTAATTTTGTTGTCGTGGGCATGCTCTTTATCAAGACGAAGAAATACTTCCACACCAATAATATGGTCGTAGAACAATTCAAGTTTGTTGACTTTCTCAGTGATAAAATTGACCAGTTTCTGATCTGCAGTAAAGTGAACAGCGTTGACATTGATTTTCATAATACCTTCTAATTAGTGGCCCCTCGGATGAGCCTGTGAATAAATTGCATTTAACTGAGCAAACGAATTATGTGTATACACTTGCGTCGCAGACAAATTCGCATGACCCAACAGATCCTTTAAAGTTTCCAGTCCTGCTCCATTATTTAACATATGGGTAGCGAAGGTATGTCTTAGCACGTGTGGACTACATTTATCCAAACTCGTAACTGAACTAAGATACTGATTAATCTTTCGATAGACAAATTTCGGATAGAGTTTCTTTTCATTATTCAGTATAAAGACATATTCGCTCTTTAAGTTGCATTGATTTCTCCAATCAAAATACTGCTTGAACAATGTGTTTAGCGCTAGCGAAATCGGTACAAGCCGCTCCTTGTTGCGTTTACCTAAAACACGTATGGATTGTTCATTAACATCGCTCACTTTTAGATTTATTAGTTCAGAAAGACGAATGCCCGTCTGGTAAAACACCTCAATCATTAGCAGGTCTCTTTTCCCTTCAAAATCATCTGAAAAATAGTCTCCATGATTTTTAAGTTCCGATTCTTTAGCAAAATGAGGAAGACGTTTGGACGACTTGGGGGCAGTAACCTTTGCAAGCGGATTATCAGAAACCCATCCATTCTTTTTCAACCATTTAAAAAAACTTCTAAGGGATGATAGTTTGCGATTGATAGATCTTGGAGATACTTTCTGATCCATCAATTCAACAATCCATGCTCTTACAGAGGTACTTTTTAGCACTTTTAATTCTGCCATGGAAGTCAATTCAACAAACATCGCAAATTGCTCCAGATCCTTTTCGTACGCAAGGATGGTATGATTCGAAAATCGTTTTTCAATTTTCAGATACGCAGAGAAATCCTGAATCAAAAAAAAAGGAGCCATTGGCTCCTTAACGTAAATATCCTTAAAATGTTACTTACATTTCTGAAGAACGTAATTTCTGAACGTAAGCAGCTTTAATCTTTTCCTGACGTCGCGTAACAGAAGGCTTTTCAAACTCCTTGCGGCTACGAAGCTGTTTCATAACATTGGTTTTGTCGTACTTTTTCTTGTACTTCTTCAATGCTCTTTCGATGTTCTCACCTTCTTTAACCGGAATAATCAACATATACTAACTTATTAATAAATTCAATTGGGCTGCAAATATAAATCAATATTTATTCAAAACAACCTTTATTTCAAAATTTCTCTTGAGATAACCAATTTTTGTATCTCAGAGGTTCCCTCACCAATTGTCATGAGCCTAGCATCACGCAAAAACTTTTCGGCCGGATATTCCTTGGTATACCCATAGCCTCCCATGATTTGCATCGCTTCATTTCCGCACTTTACAGCTACCTCACTGGCGTAATATTTTGCATATGCTCCCTCTTTTGTTACGGAGAGCTTCTCATTTTTTCTATACGCCGCCTGAAATGTCAAAAGTTCGGCTGCCTCAACCTGCGTTGCCATATCTGCCAACTTAAAGGAGATTGCCTGAAAATTTGAAATCGATTGTCCAAATTGCTCACGCTCCTTCGAATATTTCACAGCCGACTCATACGCTCCACGCGCCACGCCACAGCTCAATGCAGCAATCGAAATTCGGCCACCATCGAGAATCTGCATTGCTTGTTTAAATCCTTGGCCGACCTCTCCTATAACTTGGCTCTCATGCAAACGAACATTGTCAAAAATCAATTCCGCTGTTTCACTGGCACGAACTCCAAACTTTTCTTTAATCTTTACAGCTGAGAAGCCAGGAGTACCTTTTTCCACAATGAATGCAGTGATTCCATTGCTATCCAATAGTTCTCCTGTACGAATCAAGACTACAGCTACATCTCCGGACAAACCATGAGTGATCCAGTTCTTTGCGCCGTTGATTACCCAATAATCTCCATCCTTGACTGCTGTTGTCTTCATACGCATGGCATCAGAACCAGTGTTTGGTTCGGTCAAGCCCCAAGCTCCAATCCATTCCCCAGAAGTGAGTTTTGGAAGATACTTTTGCTTTTGTTCTTCAGAGCCGTGGTAGTATATATGTCCTGTGCAAAGTGAATTGTGTGCAGCAACACTCAATCCCACTCCTCCACATACTCGTCCTAGTTCCATAAGTGCAGTGGCATATTCGAAATATCCAAAGCCCGAACCTCCATAGGATTCAGGAATGTAAATCCCCAAGAGCCCTAATTCACCCATTTTTTTCATTGTTTCGACGGGGAATATCTCCTCATCGTCCCATTTTTTCATGTTAGGCCGTATTTCTTTTTCAGCAAAATCACGCACCATTTGTGCGATCATCTGCTGGTTTTCATTCATTTCGAAATTCATGTCTGTATACTTTAGTTGTATGCTTTAAATGAAGCGCGCTAAATTAACAATATTGTCTGAGATTTGTTTCAATTTCTCCTCTCCGTTTAGGAAATCAAGCGAAACCAAAAAATTGAACCCAAATACCGTCCCACCGCAATTTTGAATCAAATGTGCCGCAGCTTCTGCAGAGCCTCCTGTTGCCAAAAGATCATCGTGAATCAAAACTTTTGAACCACTGGCTATTGCATCAGTATGCATCTCGATGGTCGCCTCCCCGTATTCCAATTTGTACGAGTAGCTGATTTTCTTGTAAGGCAGCTTTCCTTTTTTACGAATTAGAACAAAGGGGACGCCCAAACGCATAGCCAAAGGAAATCCAAATAAAAAACCTCTGCTTTCAATGCCAGCCACCGCATCTACTCCTTTATTCCTGTAAAGTTCTTCCAAATGACTCAATACTTCGTTTGAAAACTCAGGATTGAGCATAATAGTAGAAATGTCCTTGAACATTATTCCTTCCTTTGGAAAATCAGGAACATCCCGTATAATCGTTTTAAGTTTTTCTTCCAATGTCATATTACAAAGTTAGATACGGTTTTAACTTTTCAAAGAGTTCTTCATCGATGAGATGAGATTCTTTCAATTCCTCAAGAGACTTAAACTGATTTTTTTGTTGCCTCATCTTTACTATTGAATTCGCAATTTTCCACGACAAATATGGATGCTGTTTAAGTTGCTCTACAACAGCAGTATTTATATTGATTTGTTCAATAGCACGGGCATCCACTTCTATAAACCGTTCGATCGCCTCATAGGTCTGAGGCTCCATTTTCCAGACTTCAAGCAGTTGTTCTTTACGAACAAAACCACCTAATCTATTTCGATAATTGAGAATGTTTTTAGCATAAAAACTTCCGACTCCCGGTATTTCTTCCAAATCAGCTTGCGTAGCCTTATTCACATTTACCAGAATAAGTCTCTTTGTAAGCCTTACTTCTGCTTTCTCAGACAATTCCATTGATTTCTCTTTACGGATCGGATATACGGTAGAATCCTTAATCAATATAAACAATTCTTCAGGCAAAGAGAATATCCTGCTGAGTTGATCGTTGGAGTAAATACCTCTTGAACAAAATTTCACAACGACATTTGCTTGTTTCTCTGAGAGTCCCAATGAAATCCAATCCGATTTTGTGTACATATTCGGGTCGAACTTTTTTGGAGGCATTTTATAAACTCTTCTTTTCTTCTTTGCTTGTGAATATGTTCGTTTTTGATATTCATTCCGCGATTTTATAATATCACTGTATTCTTCAGAAGTAATCGTGTAAGGCGTATCTGACTGAAACAATCCTATAATTCTGGGTAAAAAAACAATACATAAGGCAAGTGCTAAAAAAATGAACAAAGCCCTTTGATTGCTGCGCGAAACAAAGAGTGGATCCTCAGTGCTCATATTTTTTACTGAAAAAATAGACCGGAATCCCTAAAAGGACGATTACTAACCCCAATCCAGCCGTCCAGGGCTTGTAGATCAGCAACACAGCACAAATGCAAGAGGTAATCAAAATATAAAACAATGGAATCACAGGGTAACCAAACGCCTTATAGGGGCGATCCACATCGGGCTCTTTTTTTCTAAGAATAAAGATTCCGCCGATCGTGAGCATATAAAATAATAAGGATGCAAAAGTGCTGTATTCCAAAAGATCACCATATTTTCCGGAGAGACAGAGAACACAAGCCCATACACATTGGATCCACAATGCTTTTCCCGGAACATGGTTTTCATTTAACTCACCGGCACGTCTGAAAAAAAGGCCATCCTTGGACATCGCATAGAACAAACGTGATCCGGCCAAAATCAACCCATTGTTACATCCGAATGTAGAGATCATGATCAATCCTGCCATAATCAATCCACCAGTTGGACCAAAAATGACCGTAGCGGCACCAGAGCCTACACGGTCGTCGGAAGCAAACATAATTCCTTGTGAAGCCGCCTCAGTTGATGCAGGGTTTCCCCAAAGAGGCAAAAGTGCCAGGTATGACACATTGGCAAGAATATAGATTACCGTGACAATAAATGTTCCCAGAAACAAGCTTCTTGGAATGTTTCGCTTGGGATCTTTGATTTCAGAGGCGATGAATGTTACATTGTTCCAGGCATCCGATGAAAACAACGAATTAATGATGGTAGCACCCAATGCTCCCGCAAGTGCAAAACCGGTTAGTGTTTGAATGGTAATTGTTTTGTTCTCCGGATTGACTATTGTCTGTTTAGCTGTCCAGATATCCTGAAAGTTCGCATTCCAGATTTCCGAACCGACTCCAATGGAGAGACCCAGTACGATCAACCCAAATAGAGCCGTTAATTTAGCCAAGGTAAAAAAGAGCTGAATTCGTTTTCCGTTTTGAATACCCTTTGCATTAAAATACGTTAAAACAACGACGCTAAAAATTGCTAACGCCTGTGCATAGCTTAGCGAGAATGTTCCTAGTGAAAATAGTTTAGTGTTCAGTCCGGGGAAAAAGACTGCAGTATATTTCGAAAATGCCATTGCAACGGCCGCTATTACGCCAGTTTGGATGACTGTAAAAACTGTCCATCCATACAAGAATGACATCATTTTACCATATGCACGCTGAATATAGACATATTGTCCGCCAGCATTGGGCAGCATTCCTGCAAGTTCACCATAACTCAAAGCAGCCATGACGGTGATGAGTCCGGTGAGCACCCAAAGAGTAAGGATCCATCCTGCTGAACCGACGTCTCGGGCCATTATCGAAGTAACGATAAAGATCCCTGAGCCAATCATTGACCCAGCCACCAGAAGTGTAGCGTCTAGTAGCCCGAGGGAACGTTTTAACTGTACACCCATGTCATCAGCTTTTTAAACGGAGAAACAGTTCAAAGGAAGACTTATTTCTTTGGATGTAAATGTGAATTTTTACGACTGTAAGTAAAATAGATAACGAGACCAATAATCAACCAAAGTATAGCTGCTTCCAATGTCGCAATATCCAATGAAATTATCATTGCTGAACATACTAAAATTCCTAATATTGGTATTAGAGGTACGAGCGGTGTTTTAAACGGACGCTTCAAATCTGGATTACTTTTTCTCATTACCAAAATTCCCACACAAACCAGAACAAAGGCGAAAAGGGTACCAAATGAGGTTAAATCACCAGCAACACTTCCTGGAACAAATGCAGCAAATGCCCCTACAAAAGCAAAAAGCAACCAGTTAGCAATATAGGGTGTCTGATATTTAGCGTGCAACTTTCCGAATGCAGAAGGTATTAATCCGTCTTGACTCATTGAAAAGAAAACACGACTTTGACCCATCAACATCACAAGTATAACAGAGGAAAAACCTGCTAAAATAGCCAAAGTAACACTTGTACCAAGCCATTCATATCCTACCATGTAATTTTTTATCGCATATGAAACAGAAGCCTCTTTTCCGGCTGTTGCGAATTCACCCCAATGGGCCACCCCGGTCAAAACATGACCAAATAGTATATATAGAACTGTACAAATAGCCAAAGAGCCTAAAATTCCAATAGGCATGTCTCTTTTTGGATTTTTTGCCTCCTGAGCTGTGGTACTAACAGCATCGAAACCAATGAATGCAAAGAACACTATTCCAGCACCTCCTAGTACTCCTCCCCATCCCCATTTGAAAAAACCATCATGACCAAAAGTACCTTCAGGAATAAGATATGGGGTATGATTTTCCGGCTTAATAAATTGCCAACCAATAAATATAAAAACTAAAACAATTGCCACTTTTACAAAAACAATTATAGCATTAACTATCGCAGATTCTTTAGTGCCTCGGATTAAAAGCATTGTCAATAACAATAAAATAATCAACGCGGGTGCATTTATAATTCCTGATGTAATATTTACGTTACTTGCCAGAGACTGAGGTAAATTATCGTACTGCGCCTGACTTAATATTCCTTTACCGATTCCCTCCCAATGACCAGGAAGTGCTTTAATTTTGGCGATAATTTCGCTAGGTACTTGATACATTTTTTCAAATGGTGAATGACACCATTCATAAGGTATTGCATTCCCTAATAAATTGTTGAGGTATTCGCTCCATGCAATTGAAACCGTTGCTGCACCAAGTGCATATTCCATGATTAATGCCCAGCCGATAATCCAAGCAACTAATTCTCCCATTGTCACAAATGAATAGGCATAAGCACTACCAGATATTGGAATCATAGATGCAAATTCAGCATAACACAATCCTGCAAAAGCACAACCAATAGCAGCAATTACAAATGAAATTGTAACTCCTGAACCTGCTGCTTCAGAGGCAGCGGCAGCCGTTCTCACGAATAGTCCTGCGCCTATTATTGCCCCAATACCTAGTGCAATTAGACTCCAAACTCCAAGTGTTCGTTTCATTTGACTGTTTTCAGCCTGTGATAATAAATCTACCAAAGATTTTTTTCTCCAGATGGACATAGATTAGTTTTTGAATTAAAGAGTAAAGATATATTTTTTATGCAATAAGTAAACGACTTGTTCGAATTCAGAATAAATCCAACGTTTCCTCGAGCGTTTGAGGTTCATAGCCGAGTTCCTTTCTTGCTTTTGATAAATCAAATCCAGTTCTTGGGGGGCGTTTTGCAGGCTGATTTAAGGTTGCGCTTTTACTCGGAAATAGATTTTGAGTATTGTATCCATAATAATCTGCAATACGCTTAACGAGTTCAAAAACAGACATGGTTTGGGGACCGGAAATGTGAAAAATGCCCATTTTGTCACGCCTGCAAATTTCCAAACACGCCCATGCCAGATCATCTGCAAATGTGGGTGCTCTAAACTGGTCATCCACTATATTTAGTTCCTTGCCATCCCGAAGCGATTCCCTTGCCCATAGAACAATATTCGACCGCGATAAATTATTCCCCGATCCATACACGATGATTGTTCTTACGATCGACCAGTTCTCAATTGAGCTTGATAAGAGTATTTTTTCCGCATCTACCTTAGATCGGGCATAAACACTTAACGGACCTACCTCATCCGTTTCAGAATAATTGCCTTTAAGTCCGTCAAAAACAAAATCTGTTGAGAGCAAACAAAAATGTATGTTTTCTCTCAAGCATGCAAAGAACAGCTTTTCAACAGCATTTACATTTACTTCCTGACACTCCTCTACGTTGAGCTCACAGTAGTCTACGTTTGTAAGTGCGGCTGTATGGATAACATGTGTAGGTCGGAATTGATTGAACACAGCCTCAATTGCGAGCTGATCACAAATGTCTAATTCTTCAAAATAAGAGTTGGGACATTCCGGGTTCCTATTGATTCCTTTCGATGTTGCTAGAAACGTATGTTTCCTTTTCAAACATTGAGCAACGATCTTTTGCCCTAATAATCCGTTAGAACCAGTTATTAGAATCCGCATATCAGTGGTTAATTCCAAAAAGTGAATTCAACTTTTGAATCTGCTCTGCCGAACCTAACACAAAAAGCGTGGAATTTGGCACAACTTCGGTTTCAAAATCAGGATTTATAATGTACTGTCCTTCTGGAGTTTTAAATCCAACTATTGTCACTCCAGTAATCCTTTTTGCCTCAAGTTGTCCGATAGTCTTATTTTGAAATTCAGCTGGCAATTCATTAAATTTTATGGACTCAATGTTGACACCCGAAAATCCTTGAACTTTAATGGCATCCATAAATTCGATGACATCGGGATTACTGATCAAAGCCGCCATATGCGAACCGCCAATAGAATCTGGCATAATAACGTGATCAGCTCCAGCAAGTTTAAGCTTAGATAACGCAGAAGTTTGTGAAGCCCGTGCTACAATATTTAATGAGGAATTTCCCTCACGGGCAGCTAAAACGACATAAACATTGTCTGCATCTTTTGGGAGACATGTGACGACACCTTTGGCTTTCATTAAGTTGGCTCTGAAGAGAACACCGTCTTTGGTTGCATCTCCCTTAACAAATAACTTATGCCCTTGATTTTCAAATTCCTTAATAATCTCAGGATCATTCTCAATCACTACATAAGGGAGCTTGTACAACTCCAGATCCTGCGCGACTTGTTTGCCAACCCTTCCAAACCCGCATATAATTATGTGATCTTCCATCGTTTTCATTACTCGCATTAATTTAGATGTTCGCAAATTTGCCCTGTATTCCCCACCCACGACGTAATTCGTCAAAGATGAAATAGTATATGCAAAGATACCAAAGCAGGTGATAAGGAGAAATGCCGTAAACAATCTTCCGACATCTGAAAGTGGGTGAACCTCACCAAATCCAACCGTCGACATGGTAATGATTGTCATGTAAAATGCGTCAAACACTCCCCAACCTTCGATGAGCATGTAACCAACAGTGCCCAAACTGATTACAAGCACCATCAGAAATAAAAAGAAATAGATCTTTCGAAATATTTTAAAATTTCTCCACATTTTCAAAGCTCCCAAATAGTCGTGCGTCTTCGTCGTTGAAACTTAAAATAGTGTTTGTGCTCCAAGATCCACGCCATGGCCAAATATAAAATCAACGGCGATCCAAGTGCAATACATGATGCATAGATAAAACCCAGGCGCACTTTCGAAATGTCTATTCCAAGTTTATTGGCCCACCAAGAGCAGACGCCAAACGAGCGCATTTCAAAGAAGAAGGCTATTTTCTGTATTATTTTCATTTACCCAAAAGAGTGCTACCTATGCGACATTCACTACAACGTTTGAATTTACAATATTCGTTATAAATCATGATATATGCTTGCGTATCGAAAGCATTTGTGAGCTTTAATGGTGTTTTACGCCATGATTCTGTAATGGAATTCTTTTCCGGTCGAACTATTCGAAGAACTTCGAAGGCCTTTTCCATGATGACATCTGACTCAATTTGTTGACCATACCAAAAAATAAAAGGAACAAACGCATTGACGATAATGCTCTCAGCGAGATCATACGATAGTGGCGTGATTCCCATCTTGAGAAGGAACTCAGATTTTCGCCTTAACATTTGAATCAAATACTTTAAAATCTCATGAGCACTTAAATAGACAAATTGATAATTGAAGTCGTATTCAGAAATGAAAATTGAATATTGAAAAATCCGAATCAAAGGAAAGCCCTTGGGATAGTGCCCCTTTCTTTTCCAGATTGATGAAGTTACCTCATTATCAGCACAGTCTGTAAGTGCCCGTATCCTCGAAAAACGTTCTGCAGTAGAGAGGTTTTGTAATTTTTCAAAAGGAAGCTTGTTCTGAAGCTCTTGAAATGGCAACTTATTCACTTTTCTACCAAATGATTCGGAGATTAGACTATAAAGAACCTCTTGAGGTGAATTCAAATCAGCAAACCGCGTCGTTTTTTGGACCAATCTGCGGAATACAAGTTCTTCTTTGAAAAATGCTAATTCTATCGTTGAAACAAATCCTAAAGACTGCTTGCAGAGAATTTCTCTAGAAAATACGGGTTTAACTCCTAACATAGAAATAAAGTTTACTGAGAGATAATCTGAAATTCTGATGGTAGGTATGAAAGAGACCTCATGTTCAACCGGGAGATCATGCGTGTAAACAACATGAAGAATTACATTCTTGTACAGCGGATCTGAGCTATGGCCATGCTTGATCCAATCACTGGACTTGATATGCATTTCTACCGAACCGTACCATTCAAGCTCACCGATTTTCAAACGTGCTTCTTCAAAATCCGGTCCACCGGAATGTTGATTGTATACTCCTCTGGAGATGATTTGAATCTTTTCTTTACCTGTTGTGTAAAGATTCTTTGATGGTAATAGCATTCGCTCCCACAAGTAATGAAGTTGTGTTTCTCTCATTACTTTAAGATACAAAAAAAGCGTTGGTTGCCCAACGCTTCATCTAACATGTTTTTTTTATATTATTTGTATTTCACATATTTCAGTAACTCCGGATTCGCTGCAGGAGCGGTAGCCGGGTCGAACTCAAGTGTAATAACACGACCCTCCGTTCGACGATTCAGCTGATGAAGAGTTTCGAACAATTTTGGATTAGATTTCTTAAATTGATTAATGTATTCTTCCCTAAGAACAATAACCTCAACACCTGTCATATCTGTAGGTTGAGAGGCGAAATACTCTTCTCCTTTTTTGTACACCGTTCTAGGTTCAACCTCGCCTTTACCAACAGGAACAATTCTTCTTGGATCAACACCCTTTTGCTCAACAAGATACTTGTAACATGCACGAGCACGATTTTCTGAAAGTCTCTGGTTCGCATCGTTCTTACCCCTTGAATCGGTATGGGAGCTCAACTCAAGAACCATCCCCGGATACTCTTGTAATAAGTTGTACACGAACAACAAAGAGTCTGGAGAATTGATTGTTGAATCAGAGAGAAGCGACCATTGATCAAACGGATAACGAACCTCTGGAAGACGAATTGGCTTTTTAGGCAACAATGCCATTTCAATCACGAAGCTTTGATCATAATTGATTCCAACAGTGGTAAACTGAGAACCCTTTTTGTCTTCATGGTAACCATCTTTCGAAATAGTAATATTATACGATAATTCCTCGTTCACGTATCGATCAGCAGAAGGCTTTTTGTCCCAAAATACAGTTCCTGCTTTGTTGGTTTTACCTTCCCACGTTGCACCATCCGTTGCCTTCACAACAACTTTTACTCCCTCAATTTTTACCGCCTTATTTCCTAACTCACTTACAATGACTTTCAAATCGTAAAGATTTGGTGGCAGCTCATACATGTAAATATCCGGATTGAATTTTCCGTTTGGATCCTTGCGCTCAGAGGTAAAGTAGCCTTTTTTCGGAGACACCTCATATAAGCTGTAATCATTGTTTTCTGAATTGATGGGATACCCCAAATTTTTTGGATTTTCCCATTTCATCTCTTCACCTACTCTGGAAGCTTTGAACATGTCCAAACCTCCAAGACCTGGCAAACCATCCGTTGCGAAATATAAACTACCATCTTTTCCAAATGTAGGAAACAACTCATTTCCAGATGTATTTACTTCAGGACCAAGGTTTTTTGGTGCGGACCATACATTATTCTTTTTATCATAACTCGACCACCATAGGTCACGGCCTCCTAATCCTCCTGGCATATCAGATACAAATACAAGAAACTTCCCATCATCGCTCACACATGGGTGACCAACTGTGATAGAATCAACTCCATTTTTAAGGTTGAGTTTCTGAGGATCTCCCCATTCTCCTTTTCCTTCTGATACCGACATCCAGATATCACATCCAAGGTTTTGTTTCTTCATGTTAGGACAACGCGTAAAAAACATTGTTTTTCCTCTGCCATCAAAACAAACGGTACCTTCATGTGCCTCTGTATTAATGCGTCCTGATGCATCATCTAGGCGCG
>Ga0315906_10003168_pt1 | contig 22046 bp, 22 predicted proteins | sample LakEriMetagenome_4_FD_203526 | JGI IMG/M metagenome (GOLD analysis project Ga0315906, IMG submission 203526) | Freshwater fungal communities from buoy surface, Lake Erie, Ohio, United States - Buoy 2 MA122 | ecosystem: Environmental > Aquatic > Freshwater > Lake > Lake biofilm | place: USA...
ACAGATCTCCAAGAACGGAACTTTCGTAGGCCAACACATTTGTGTTCCATTGGAGGGAGTGGCCATTCACATCAATGCTTTTAACTTTCCATGTTGGGGCATGTTGGAGAAAATCGCTCCCACACTGCTTGCAGGAGTGCCCTGCATTGTCAAGCCTGCAACACTCACCAGCTACTTGACGGAACTCATGGTTCGCGAAATCATCGATTCCGGTATTCTGCCTCCCGGAGCACTGCAGCTCCTCTGCGGAAGCGCAGGTGATCTGCTCACGCATGTTACTCTTCAGGATGTGGTCACCTTCACCGGATCTGCCGATACGGGTCGCATGCTCAAGCAATCTCCAGCTATCGTGAATAACTCGGTTCGCTTCAATATGGAGGCCGACTCGCTCAATTGCTCTATTCTCGGTCCCGATGCGGTTCCAGGCACTGCCGAGTTCGACCTATTCGTGAAAGAGGTGGTACGCGAGATGACAGTCAAGGCCGGACAAAAATGTACAGCCATCCGTCGCATCATCGTTCCCGAGCAGCTTTCCAATGATGTAATCAAAGCCGTTGGTTCGAAACTTGGTACTACCAAAGTGGGCGATCCTTCTGTTGAAGGCGTGCGCATGGGGCCCCTTGCGGGGAAAGACCAGGTCGGCGAAGTGCGTTCGCGATTGAAAGAGCTTCTCGCATGCTGTGAGATTGCCGCTGGCAATCCCGAGCAATACGAACTGGTTGGTGCCGATCGTAACAAAGGTTCGTTCATGCCTCCGGTGTTACTTCATTGTGCCGATGGTTTCAAGTATGATGCACCACATGACATTGAAGCATTTGGTCCAATATCAACTGTCATTCCTTACAAATCGGCTTCCGATGCCATTGAACTCTCCCGGAAGGGCAAGGGCAGTTTGGTGAGTTCGGTCTTCACCAATGATAAGAAGTTTGCCAAGGAGATGGTATTGGGTACAGCTGCATGGCACGGTCGCATGATGATTCTAAATGCCGAGGGTGCAGGAGAGTCTACCGGTCATGGTTCACCTTTGGGGCACTTGGTTCATGGAGGTCCGGGTCGTGCTGGTGGTGGCGAAGAGATGGGTGGTATCCGTGGCGTGAAACACTACATGCAGCGTACAGCTTTGCAAGGGTCGCCGTCAATACTAACTTCTATTTGCAACGAATATATCCGTGGTGCCGAAACCAGGGAGGATATGATTCATCCATTCAAGAAATATTTCGAGGAGATTCAAATAGGAGATACACTATACACCCATAAACGCACCGTCACTGAAGCTGACATCGTCAATTTCGCAGGCATCAGCGGTGATTATTTCTACGCTCACACCGATGAAACCGCATTGGAAGGATCGATCTTCGAACGCCGCGTGGCTCACGGTTATTTTGTCATATCCGCTGCAGCGGGATTGTTCGTGGATCCGAAGAAAGGTCCGGTATTGGCCAACTACGGTCTCGATAGTCTTCGATTCACCCAGCCGGTTTATGTTGGTGATACCATCTCCGTAAGGTTGACTTGCAAGCGAAAAACCAAAAAGGAGAACAGAGAGGGACAAATACCGCAGGGTGTTGTGGAGTGGGATGTGGAAGTGAAAAATCAACGAGGTGAAACAGTGGCTACCGAAACCGTTTTGACTTTGGTTCAACGAAAAGAAGCATGATGAAAATCGTACTTAAATGTTTTTTGGTTTGCTGCTTTTCCTTAACGGGATGGCAAGCCAACGCCCAGATGTACCGTAATTTTTTCCAGCGTCCCAACCCTGACAGTCTGCAAAAGGAGGTTGAGTCTTTGAATCGCGAATTGGACCAAGCCGATTCACTGATCAATGCGCAATCAGTTGAAATCATGGTGATGCAGGAGCAGGCCGCCAAAAAGGAGGAGTCTGCCAACAAGTTGGAGAAGTTCATTGATATTTACAAGTCAGAGAATTCCCAGCTTAATCAAACCAACAAGATATTGATCATCTTCAATTGCCTCGGTGCTGTACTGCTGCTACTTTCTCTGGTTTATATCATGTCGGGTCGCAACAAATCTCGTAGGTCTGATACAACGGTGCCAAACATGGCTCCGGTTTCGCAACTGCCATCGATTGAAACACCGGTTGCAGGAAAGACGGCGGTTGGAGTAGAGGATAGGCTCATACAGATTGAGCGCTTGGCTCGTTTACGCGAGGGTGGACTGTTAACATCGGGCGAATTCGAAAAAGAAAAAGAGCGTATTCTAAGGGGAGGCTGATTCTGGCTCCGAAGCAAAATACATTAACACAACAACAATCATGAATACAGTCGAGTTTGTAAAATCTGATTTATCCGATGGCATTGCCACCATCACCTTTTTCCATCCAAGAAGCAACTCTTTGCCAGGTGCTATACTGCGGGCTATGGCCTCTGCCATTGAAGAGGCTGGTAAAAACGACGATGTCAAAGTCATTGTATTGCGAAGTGAAGGGGAGAAATCATTTTGTGCTGGCGCTTCGTTTGACGAGTTGGTTGCGGTTTCTTCCTTTGATGAGGGTCGCAACTTTTTCTCTGGCTTTGCCCTGGTCATAAATGCCATTCGTAAAGCGCCTAAGTTTGTCATTGCGCGGGTGCAAGGAAAGGCTGTTGGAGGTGGTGTTGGAATCGCTTGTGCAGCTGACTACACTTTGGCTCACGATTCAGCCGATGTTAAACTTTCTGAACTAGCGGTAGGTATCGGTCCTTTTGTAGTTGGACCTGCTGTGGAACGCAAAATTGGTAAATCGGCTTTCGCTTCTTTGGCAATCAATGCTACTGAATGGCGTAATGCTGTTTGGGCCAAGAAACACGGCATGTACGCCGATTTGTATGATAGCTTGGAGGGTTTGGATGCTGCAGTTGTAAAACTGGCCCGCACCTTAGCCGACTCCAGCCCGGAAGCTATGCGACGCCTCAAAGAAGTGTTGTGGGAAGGCACTTCCGACTGGGAGTCTTTGTTGATGTCTCGTGCCGAAATTAGTGGCACCCTGGTTTTGTCGCAGTTCACTCGCGATGCCATTGCCAAGTTCAAGGCTGGCGCTCGTTAACCCAATCGACATGTTCTTGTCAGTTGAAATGCCAGAGCTCTTCCTCGGTTTAGAGGATTTGCTCTTGGTCTGTTTCGGACTATTCGTGGGAATTATCACTTTGCGCTGGTTTTTTATGAACCGGACATTTTTGATCAACCGATTCCGTATGATGACAGGAGTGGGCCGGGACGAACTTTATGAAAAGTTAAAAGTTCTTTTGGTTCACAATTCATTTTATCGCTCGTTGGATAAACAAGGCAAACAGAAAATGCTGGATCGATGTGCTCGATTCGCAATGCAAAAACGGTTCCTAGGCTCTAATGACTTTGTGGTTAATGGCGAAATGGTTGCCTTGATATCAGCTACAGCTGTCCGTTTGACTTACGGCCTCGACCGTTTCGACTTGCCCCACTACCATACTATCCGTATTTTCCCATCTACCTTTTTTTCCCCATTCCATAAGCGCGATTTAAAAGGCGGCGCTAGCGCCAAAGGCATATTGTTTTTTTCATGGTCTGATTTGGTACAAGGCGAATCGATTGAAAACGACCGTATCAATTTGGGTTTGCATGAAATGGCACATGCGCTTCGTATGGAGTTGCGATACGGTAGCGGTGCCGATAGGCGAGTAGCTGATTATTTCGACTCTTGGTTTCAAATTGCATTTGCAGAATTTCAACGCGTGCGAGAGGGAGATGAATCCTATCTGCGCGATTATGCCGGTACCAATGTGGAGGAATTTTTTGCAGTATGCGTAGAGCATTTCTTCGAGGATGCAGAGCATTTCTGCAAAGAGCTTCCTGATGTGTATGCTCATTTATGTTTATTGCTGAATCAAGACCCACTGAATAAGACCAACGGATATGCTTTCGACCGCGAACTGGTTCTGTCTCGCTTTCCCGGCTTAACACACGAATTGCCGAATCGAATCCAAAGAAGTTATCGTTACGACTCATGGCATTGGAGTTTTAATATGATCTTGGCGGGTTTTTTTCTCTTTCTTCCTATAGTCTTATACTGTATATCGACCGTATCCATCCGCTTCAGCGATGTATTGATACCTGTATTGATGATTACCATGTGTGCTGTCGCATTCCGATCTTTCTGGTATCAAAAAGGGATCCAATTGTACAGGCATTTGTTCATGTTTGCATTGGTTGGCATTTCATTCCCGGGACTTGCCTTGCTTCTAATAGTCAATATGAACTTTCATAGCAACACGGCTATGGAGTACTATTCCATTACGGACCATAGTGCCCGTGCAATTGGCGAAAAAATACGGGTGGTTTATTATTTAGATCCCAAGGGAGATACCTATCCCAAACGATTTAGGCAGGTTGATTTGACCATTGGTCAATCTGATTTTGTCGATGCGCAACAGATGGTTATGGAGACTTCCGAGGGAATCATCGGCTGGAGGAATATTCACCGAAGAAGCTTGATTTTGAATGGCTACCACACTATACAAGTGGACAGGCCTGAGCTTTGAAATTACTACCTTTGCAGCATGATGGAAAAGACCGCTCCAATAACCTCCAGCCCATCCCTTGGTTCGACCATGGCTGCAGGTGTTTCCGATGAGGTATTGGTTCGTGCTTTCGGCCTAATGGCTACAGCCAGGGCCATGTCTTCCATCTACGAGGCCAATGCTTCTTTCACATCCAAGTATGTTCATGCCACCTCCAAAGGTCATGAGGCTATTCAGATAGCAGTAGGGCTACAGCTCACGGCCAAGGATTTTTTGTCGGCCTACTACCGCGATGATAGCACCTTGCTGGCGATAGGCATGGAGCCTTTCGAACTCATGTTGCAATTGATGGCCAAACGCGACGATCCGTTTAGCGGAGGCCGTTTGTATTATAGCCATCCGAGTCTGCGTCGTGATGATATGCCTAAGATACCCATGCAGTCCTCTGCTACAGGTATGCAGGCCATTCCTTCCACGGGAGTTGCCATGGGATTGAAATATCTGGATTCGCAAAAGCTCAGCAATCACCCTCAGGGCGACAAACCGCTTGTGGTTTGCTCATTGGGTGATGCCTCCATTACCGAGGGAGAAGTTGCTGAGGCGTTTCAGATGGCTGTGCTGAAAAAGTTGCCGATTGTTTATTTGATTCAGGATAACGAGTGGGATATTTCCGCTCATGCCTCCGAAATTCGGGCTATGGATGCGACCGGTTATGCCAAGGGTTTCCACGGCATGCAGGTCCGAACAATTGATGGAACAGATTTCGAGACCTGTTTCAATACCGTTCAAGAGGTTTTTTCCGCCGTTCGAAATGGTGATGGGCCATTCATGATTCACGCCAAGGTGCCTTTGCTGAATCATCACACCTCTGGAGTTCGTAAGGAATGGTATCGCGACGATTTGGAGAAGCAATCAGAGCGCGATCCCTATCCTAAACTTCGTAGCTCGTTGTTGGCTCGAGGCATTTCTGAAGAAAAAATTGTTCAATTGGAGTCCGACTGCGAATCACTTGTTTTGGAGCATTTCGAAAAATCGAGGTCGTCGGAGGATCCACATCCTGGAGACTTATTCACCCATGATTTTGCCCCAACGCCCATTACCGAAGAGCGTGGTGAACGCGAACCTGCTGGCAAGGAAAAGACAGTCATGGTTGATTGTGCTTTGTTTGCCGTACAGGAGTTAATGGCGAAGCATCCAGAGTGCTTGTTGTACGGACAAGATGTTGGTCGACGGCTGGGTGGTGTGTTCCGTGAAGCGGCCACATTGGCACAGAAATTTGGCGACGACCGAGTTTTCAATACGCCCATTCAAGAGGCATTCATCATAGGCAGCACGGTTGGTATGTCGGCTGCAGGTTGTAAACCCATTGTGGAGGTGCAGTTCGCTGATTATATCTGGCCTGGATTGAATCAGCTTTTCACCGAGGTCAGCCGCTCGTGCTATTTATCGAACGGCAAATGGCCTGTGAGCTGTATCATTCGGGTGCCTATTGGCGCTTATGGCAGTGGCGGACCCTACCATTCTTCAAGCGTGGAAAGTGTCGTAGCCAATATCCGAGGTGTCAAGATAGCCTATCCATCTACCGGAGCCGATTTGAAGGGACTAATCAAGTCTGCTTACTATGACCCAAACCCGGTTGTGATTTTCGAGCACAAGGGTCTGTATTGGTCCAAGATTAAAGGAACAGAGGATGCCAAAACCATAGAGCCCGACGAAGATTATGTCATTCCATTTGGCAAATCCCGGTATGTAACCACTTCGAATTCGAATACCAACAACTCTACACTCACGGTTATTACTTACGGTATGGGGGTATATTGGTCGAAAAATGCTGCTGCAGATTTTTCAGGAAGGGTAGAGGTTGTTGATTTGCGTACCATACATCCAATAGACGAGGTTACTATATTGGAATCTGTTCGTAAAAATGGGCGCTGCCTGGTTGTTACCGAGGAGCCTGTGAACAATTCCTTCGCACAGGCTTTAGCAGGCAGTATATCGGAAAAATGTTTTCAGTGGCTCGATGCACCGGTTCGGGTAGTAGGTTCTGAAAATTTACCAGCTATTCCATTAAATGCAACATTGGAGTACACCATGATCCCCAACACCGATAAGGTGCGGGAAGCCATTCGCTCCTTGCTTGATTATTGATATTTCCGATGACTGTCCGTTCACTTGTATTGACCATCATCTCAGCAGCACTGCTGGGTGTTTTGGCTGAATACTGTTTTCGTAAAATGGGAGTTGTGAATTCAGGTGGCTTACTTGGTGGTGTGGTAGGTATTTTGGTGGCAATGGCTTTGAACCGAAAGAAAGGTGAGTCCCAGCCACAGGATTCCAGGAATTCCAAAAAGAAACGATAAATTTCAACTGCCGATTTGCAGTTTAATCTGCCTCAAAGATTTGTATACTTCATATCGAAGCTGACTTACCGAACCTTATAAAAACATGAATAAACTCAAACTGATTGATGCCATCTCCAAGGAAAGTGGCTTGTCGAAATCGGATGCATCGAAAGCCATGGATGCCTTTTTGAGTGTATCCATCCGAACCTTGAAAAAGGGTGAGAAGATCATGTTAAAGGATTTCGGCACTTTTCATGTGGTGAAGCGTGCTGCTCGTACTGCTCGAAACATCAATACCAACAAGGAGATAAAAGTTCCTGCCAAAAAGGTGGTGCGGTTTGTGGTTGGTAAGGAGCTGGGTGGAAAGATCAAGTAATCCATGATTTAGGTTATTGTCTACGATGCGCTTCGCTTACTCAGTCAGCATTGGTAATTCCACCTGTTCAATATGATTAATTCAATGACCTTATTTTGGTTCCAGCAAAGCCATGTCTTATCCATTTGGAACCACAAATAAAGTTTTATTGATGATTTTATTCGCTTTTTTTACGCGAAGCGCATCAAAGCCAGCTTGAAGAATTAACCCGTTTAAGCAAAGGCGCAAATAATTCCACCCATGAGACCAAGGGTGATTGCCCAATAGCCCAAGTGGATGAAGATGTATTTGCGAGGCTTCCTTTCGAAGAGGGAGATAATGCCTAGAATGGGAAGAGCAATGCTGATAGCTGAAATGACTCCATGTAAAAGTCCGTGTTTGAATGTCCTGAATTCATTGCCGTACTTTTCCAGGAAAGCGGTAACCATTTGTCCGGCCTCGGAGCTTGGGTTCATGTAATCGGGTTGCCCGGCTACAACTGCCCAAAGACTGAGTTGATGAATGGTTAAATACTGCAAGGAAAACGATAGAAAGAAACTGAGTAGATAGGTGAGTCCGAAAATCAATGCCATATTGGATTTCTTCATTGATTCTTCGGTTACTTGGGCTACCTGCATCCATGCTTGTCCCAAAACCTTAGGATGATACCAGATGAATCCAATGACTAGTGGAACAAGTGCTGCAAGTGCGATGATGGCGATGTTGGTTTGCATGAGTAGTGAGTTTTGATGGTTCAAAGTAAGTAATAAAATTCAATCCGCGTAAATCAGCAAAATCCGCACTATCCGTGTTCTGTTTGAATGAAAACAGGAACGCAGATTGAGCTGGTTTGACAGATTTACACAGAGTTCATTTCTTTTATCCGCATAAATCTGCGTACATCCGCAGGATCCGCTTTATCCGTGTTCTATTTGATTCTTATATTTGCCTTAAAGCCTAGCCGCCATGAAAAAATTCGTCCTAACCTTATTGATTTCCTTTTCCATTTTACATGCTTCCGCTCAAGACACCTTTTCCATTGTAGCCGTTGACACCGTTACCGGTGAAGTTGGAAGTGCAGGGGCTTCCTGTGTGGATTTGATTCTGTTCTTTCCCAACTATGCCACCGATTTTTTGGGCGACTTGATTCCTGGGGTAGGAGCAATAAATACTCAAGCCAGTTATAATATAAATAATCAAAACAATGCCCGTACCCGTATGTTGGCCGGTGACACTCCACAGCAAATAATCAGTTGGCTAGCTACAAATGATGTTCAAAACAACCCTAACAGTCGCCAATATGGAATTGCTGCGTTGGTGAATGGCTCACCGCAAACTGCTGGTTATACCGGCACAGGTACCCTCAATTACAAAAACCACATCACCGGTCCGAATTACAGCATTCAAGGCAATATATTGCTCGGACAAGCCATATTAGATTCCATAGAGTCTCGTTTCTTGAATGCTCAAGGCGATTTGGCTTGTAAATTGATGGCCGCTTTGCAAGGCGCCAAGGTGCCTGGTGCCGATACCCGATGCGCCAACAATGGAGCTGGCACCTCTTCGCTTTTCGCCTTCCTTAAAGTATCTCAGCCCACCGATCCCTATGGCAGCCCATCATTCAAAGTTTCTGTAAGAACTCCAGGCGGCTTTGGTATCGAGCCCATCGACTCCCTGCAGGTTCTGTTTGATGCGCAGAAATCGTGCACCCCATCAGCATTGCCCAATAACCCCGAAAAGCTTTTCCGTGTGTTCCCGAATCCTACGCGCGACCTAGTTTACATTGAATCAGATTATTTCAATTCGTTTAATTATACGGTTTATGATTTGACCGGAGCAGTTGCATTAAAAGGTTCTTCAACTAAAAATGCAGCCGCATTGGATTTGTCAAATCACAACAGTGGAATATATTGGGTGGAATTAGAGCATGAAGGATTCAAATATCGCATTAAGTTAATGCTGACTGGCGAGTGAGCTTAAGGAACCAATTTCGTTATTGATATTATTAACATTTTTAATTCCATGAAGGCTAAAGTCTGGCATTTGCTTATTGTGTATTTTGTGTGCTTTCCCATTGTTTCGTTTTCTAATGATGGAGCCTACACCATGAGTGGCAATAATCTTATTCCAATTAACGACAAGTCCATTTCAATTAAGAAAGAACACCTTTCAATTAAAAAAATGTATGAGCCTAGTGGTGGCTTTCCTGATAATTATTATGAGGTTAATGTTTATTACGAGTTTTTCAACCCCGGCCCCGACAAGCAGCTCATCGTTGGATTCGAAGCTCGCTCTCCTTCTGGTGCCGTTGATCAGATGCCCATAAACAAGGGACACCCATATATGTCTGACTTCACAGTCATGATGAATGGTCAGGTTTTGGATCATGATATCGCCTATGTAGCAGATTCTTCCTACTACAATGCTGGAGTGGTTAGATCAATGAGCTATGATGACTTTGTTGGTGATATCAGCATTAACCAAGGAATGCACTCTACTTTCTATTATGTATATCATTTCAATGCCGAATTCAAACAAGGAATGAATCGGATTCAGCACTCCTACAGGTTGGTGCCTTCATCAGATGTATTTAGGAAATCCACTTTTGAATATGTATTGACTTCCATCCACAGTTGGGGCGATGGGAAAGTTGATGATTTTACTTTAGTCATTGATCATGGAAATTTCAGCTCCTTTGGTGTTGCCAGCACCTTTTTTAGCTCTACGACCGGTTGGTACATCTCCGGAATTGGAAATATGAATAATCTGGACTTTAATGAAAATGCCATAGTCGATGATGGCGATTGGTTATCGGTTAATATGCGTTCCGGCGTACTTGTTTTTAATCAAACTGATTTCAAGCCACAAGGTGATTTAGAACTTGTTCAATTGGAGTATTCAATGGGGGATTTAAATTCGGACGCCTATATGCCAGAGGCTGATGTCGAAACGGAATTGAGTCTAGTACCTTTCTCTCCCGCATCCGATCATTCTTTGAACTCTCCGAAAAACGATTTTGAGCTAAGAGTCCTTCGTAATCTTCCCTATGCCCGACGGGGATACATATTTAAATCGCCTGATTTGAAGGCTTTTTATGAAAAAGTCGAGTGGTACATGCCTGATCCCAATTATATTCCTGACGCAAATAAGCTACTTCCTAGCGAGGCTGCCTTTCTAAAACGGTTAAAGTCTGGGGATTGAATTTTCAAATAAGCAGTGTTTGTACTACTTTTATTACCCAAACAAAACATCATGAATATCCGAATAGCCCTGGTAGCTTTATCATTCGCCCTGTCCCTACAAAACGCTCAATCCCAAATGTCTGTCGTGCCCTTTGTCACGGCCGTGAACCGCGTTACCGACATCCAAAATTGCGGCGATAACCGTATTTTCATTGTGGAGCAGGTGGGACGCATTCGGATAGCCAACCTCCAAGGGGTGCTGAATACTGCCAATTTCCTCAATATCCAATCCAAAGTGGGTTCATCCGGAAACGAGCAAGGACTGCTCGGGTTGGCTTTTAGTCCGAACTATGCCAATGATCGTCGCTTTTATGTGAACTATACCAACCTTCAGGGTACTACAGTCATTGCCCGTTATACCACATCGGCTACGAACCCCGATAGCTGCAGTGCAACCAGCGAGGAAATACTATTCACCATTTCTCAGCCATACTCCAACCACAATGGTGGCTCTATGCAATTCGGTCCCGATGGCTATTTATACATAGGCATGGGTGATGGCGGCTCCGCCGGCGATCCGGGTAACCGTTCCCAAAACCTCCAAAATCCTCTTGGTAAAATCCTCCGTATCGATGTGAATACGCCTACGGGATATGTGAACCCTCCATCAAACCCGTATTTCGGCGTACCCAACACCGATCAACGCATTTGGGCTTCGGGCGTTCGTAATCCATGGAGAACCTCGTTCGACAAGATAACAGGTGATTTTTGGATTGCCGATGTAGGACAAAATCTATGGGAGGAAATCGATTTTCAGCCCGCAGGCGATCCGGGAGGTAACAACTACGGATGGCGTTGCTACGAGGGTAATGCCGCTTATAACACCAGCGGTTGTCAGCCTGCATCCACTTACGATGCTCCAGTGCATGTTCTTTCTCATTCGGGCGGCTCTTGCTCCATCACTGGAGGCTATGTCTACCGTGGTGCTCAATACGCCAATTGGTTTGGTAAATATTTCTTCACGGATTATTGTACGGGTACTATTCAATCACTCACTCCCAACGGTAGTGGTGGATTTTCCGTTAGCACCTATGGTACCTTCTCTACATTCGCATACACCACATTCGGCGTAGATCGCTATGGAGAGATGTACATCGGTAGGAACTCCACCGGAGTTTATAAAATTGTTGACGCTAGTTGTCAGCCTGTCGCCTTCATCACCCTTGAAGACACCATTACCGCATGCGGAAACAACTATGATTTGAAAGCATTGGAAGGCGCAGGGTTCCAATACCAATGGTATTTGAATGGATCCGCAATCGCAGGCGCGTCTGCATCGGTTTATAACGCCACCGCTCCAGGTTACTACCAGGTGATGGTCGTTAATTCGCAATTCTGTACAGCAACCTCCGACTCGGTTTATGTTGATTTCGTTGCCGCTCCAACTGTGAATTTCACCGTGTTTCCCAGTCAGGTTTGCGACGGGTTTCCGAGCTTCGGATTAACAGCTTCACCCATTGGCGGATCCTTCAGTGGTACAGGTGTTAGTGGCACCAGTTTCGACCCGCAAACTGCTGGTGTAGGTACATTCAACCTTTCATACACCTATACCGATGCAATCACGGGTTGCTCCGCAACCGCAGTTTCATCGGTTACGGTTAGTCCGCTGCCGACAGTATCATTGAGCGGTTTGCCCGCCCAGGTTTGTGTATATAATCCTCCATTCACCCTCAATGGATCACCTACGGGCGGATTGTACAGTGGGGTAGGAGTAAATGGAAACATCTTTGATCCCAGTGTTGCCGGTTTGGGAAGTTTTCCCATCACTTATGTTTTCAGCGATTCACTGGGGTGTGTTGACTCAGCCAATGCTACGGTTTTGGTAGATGCCTGCGTATCGGTTCCCGAAATAGATAACCTGGCGGGCATATCCATTCTACCAAATCCTGCTGGAGCCAATGAACCTTTATTGATACAAATCAACCAATCAGGAGAGTTGCAAGTGGAGGTTTTTGATGCAGTAGGAAAGCGCGTGTATCAGTCTAAGCAACTCTCAAACGGTTTGCTTGAACTTCCATTGTCTGTTTCTCAGACGGGTGTTTATCTGATCAGAGTGTCGGATCAAAGAGGATTGGACCGCACTGCAAGATTCACGATCCGTTAGTGGATCCTTCCTTGTAGATTTCGGATTCATCAAAAGGACCACCTTCTTTGTCTTTCTTGGTTCGCAGTTTGGTAATAATGCCTTTGACGCGTTCCACCACCTTGGCTCCTTCTTCACCGAAAACCTTGTTGGCTACGGCCGAACCCACTGCCGACCCGACGGTTTTCACCAGTGGGCCTGCATTTTTGAACACCAGACCCGATACGGCTGCACCGAGCAGTGTCTCAAGCAATGAGGCGAACGCGGTACTCTTTCCATCGCTGCCCTTGAGCAAGGAGCCCGCCGCCTCTCGGATCAGTTTGCCTGGCTGAAGCTGATCGCCCATTTTGGAAAAGCTTTCACGCATTTTGCGCTCCGCATTGCGTTGTTCCCCCTCTGCGCGAACAATTTCGGTTCGTAGCTCGTGTATGTTCGTGATGCGTCGCTTCATGGCTCTTGTTTGAAAATAGACTGAATGATGCGATTCGTAAAGCTGTTTTTCAGCCATCCATTGCGTCCAGTGAAAAGGATCAGGGTAATCAAAAGGTAAAAGCCGGCAACACATAAGAAGCCGTAGTATGGGCTTTGTAGTTTTTCGTTCAACCAAAGGCCAACAAATACACTTAGGAAAATAATCGAGAGACCGCCAAAGGTTCCAATGATGATATAAACAATCATGGATGCTCCCAACTGAGAGCCTTTTTCGGCAGCCTGTAACTTATACAGCTCCGTAGTGGTCTCGGCATAAGTTTTGAGGTCGTTAATGGCCTCGGTGGCGCTTTTCTTGAGTTCTTCCATGAGTGGATTTATTTCTTTTCAGATGACCAATCGTCGAGTCCTTGCTCGACCTTGTCCAACACCTCATCAACAGTTTTTTTCAGGCTGTCTTTGATTTTTTCACGGGTTTCGGATCCCTTATCGGGAGCAAGCAGGATTCCAGCCACTAGACCAGCAGCAGCACCGGCCAATGCTGCCATTAGGAGCTTTGTGTTGTCGTTCATGGGTCAAGGATTTCCAAAGTTACATGAATGCATTTGTGTTTGATATGATGGCTGTCATATCAACTCAAGGTGTAAAACTCCGTTTTTTCGGTGTTGTGTGCTCGAATCACACCTACACGGATGAGATTGACAAGAATACGGGTAGCTCGTCGTCGCGAAATATTCAGCAGTTTGCAGTATTGATTCAAGTTAATGCGGCCGTTTTTCTCGAGATACTGTAGCAATTCACGCTCCATCGAAGTATATTCAATCAATGTGTTTTCGTCGTTCCCTTCACGCTTTAACACATCCAGCACCACCTTGCTGGCCAGCAACGATTGATCGCCTACCCGGATGTAGGCCCACCATTTACCATCTTCGCCCAAGGCATAGTAGGGTTTCTGGTTTCCTTTCGGTATGTCGACTTCCAGAATGGTTTTCTTTCCAACTTGCCATTCTTGAATCTCCACCACTATTGCGGGTTTGCAACAGAATCCTGCGGCTTTTTCCAACATGAATTTTTCTTCTGCAGGAGAAATACCGCTGATGGTACCGTTGTCATTCACACCAACCAACAATTTCCCTCCACGATGGTTGGCGAACGACACCATGGTTTTGGCGATTTTATGTTCGCTGCTCACCTCTCTCTTGAAATCGAGTACATCGCACTCGCCCTGATCCAACAATTTTCGGATCGGGTAGGGTGGTTGTGCATGTATTTCTGGCTTTTTCATTTTTTGATTTTGCTCTCCATCTCCATCATCAACAATCCTACAAAACCTTCCAAGGCATCAATGGCCTCGTTCACTTTCCAACTCTTTCTGTTTCGTTTTCCGGTCATGTTGGATATGGCACGAATTTGCAGACTCGGCGTCTTGGTCATCGCACAAGCGAAAAAAAACGCGGCACCCTCCATTGATTCTAATGAGGTGCCATAATTTTCAAGAAGCATTTTTTTTCTTCTTTCGGTGCCAGTGGCTGTATTCACCGTAATGCCTTGAGCCGAAGGAATAGCACTCAAACACGGCCATTTCTTTTTGTAACTGGCGTGCAACATTCCGTTTTTGAACGGTTGTCCATTCGGTGAGGCGAAGCCAAGTTTGAAACCATTCAATATTTGTCCGTCCACATCCTCCGCTCCCCAATCGGCTAATTGGTCGGAAACCACCTGTACAACACGCACGGGTTGCAAGTTTTTGTTGGAGGAGCCGGCAATGCCTATGTTCAATGCTAAATGGTATTTCTTTTTGGATAGGGCCTGTGCCATGTGCCAAATGGTGTTATGGATGCCCGGACCCGTCACTAAAAGCTCGTATCGGATGGCATTTGAAAAGCCTATCAGGGCCACAGGCTTCCCAGTAGATATGGTTTGTTTCCTTTTAAGCAGGAATTCAGCCTCCTTTGCTGTTGCTGCAACTATCAGTATATCAGTCATATAATTGTATCAATTGGGAGTAAAACAACCCTATTCCAGTGGGTCCTATTTGCTACCTTTGCGACCCTGATGAATTCCATCAAAGTTAACCAACTTTTAAGCTAATGATTTTAATTACCCGTCGTGAGCGCTTCAACGCCGCGCACAAAGTGTTCCGACCCGAGTGGGACGAGAAAAAGAACCTCGAGGTTTTTGGAAAATGTTCGAATCCCAATTGGCATGGTCATAACTATGAGCTGTATGTTACCGTTGCCGGCGATGTAGATCCTGAAACCGGTTTTGTAATGGATTTGAAGTTACTTAGCGACATCATCAAGCATCGTGTCATCGACAAGGTGGACCACAAGAACTTGAATATCGATGTGGAATTTATGCAAGGAAAAATGCCATCCACGGAAGTGTTGGCAGTAGCCATTTGGGAAGAAATCGAGGCCGATATCGCCAAGCATGGCAAGAAATTGCACAGTGTGAAGCTTTACGAAACTGAAAACAACTTCGTCGAATACCTCGGCAAATAATTTCCAACATGCACGACCACGGCGATATCGATTCAGGTTACCGAAAGATTGATACTTTCAACGAGGAAACCACCCACAAGATGTCGGAGGCTTACCTCGAGGTCTTGAAGAGTATCGGCGAAGACCCATCCCGCGAAGGATTACTCAAAACCCCTGAACGCGTCGCAAAAGCCATGCAGTTCTTAACGCACGGCTACAACCTAAATCCAGAGGAGATTCTGCTATCGGCCAAGTTTCGCGAGGAGTACCAGCAGATGGTAATTGTAAAAGACATTGAAGTTTATTCGCTATGTGAACATCACATGCTTCCTTTTATCGGTAAAGCGCATGTGGCCTATATCCCCGATAAGCACATAGTTGGTTTGAGCAAGATTCCCCGCGTGGTGGATGCTTATGCGCGCCGGTTGCAAGTGCAGGAGCGCCTTACCACCCAGATTCGCGATTGCATCGATAAAACCCTGCGCCCATTGGGTGTTGCGGTTGTTATTGAGGCCTATCACCTTTGCATGCAGATGCGTGGAGTGCAAAAGCAACATTCCATAACCACCACCTCCGCCTTTACCGGCGAATTCGAAAAAGACCGTACTCGCAGCGAGTTCATCAGTTTGATAGGAAAAGATCATATTCGATAATCATTTCATTTATGAAAGCATTCATTTTCCCCGGACAAGGATCGCAGTTCCCAGGCATGGGAAAGGATCTTTACGAGAGCAATGACGAAGCCAAGCAACTGTTTGAAAAGGCCAATGAGATTCTTGGGTTCCGTATAACGGACATCATGTTCAATGGAACGGAGGAGGAGCTCAAGCAAACCAAAGTAACGCAGCCTGCCATTTTTTTGCATTCTGTAGTCAATGATTTGGTGAATGCCAAGGATGAAAAGCCCGATGCCGTTGCAGGTCACTCGCTGGGCGAATTCTCCGCTCTTGTTGCCAACAAGACGCTCTCTTTCGAGGATGCCTTGAAACTCGTAGTGGCTCGTGCTAACGCGATGCAGGAAGCATGTGAGGCCAATCCATCTACTATGGCTGCTATACTCGGATTAGATGATGCCAAGGTGGAGGAAATTTGTTCCGGCATCGAAGGTGTTGTGGTTTGTGCCAATTATAACTGCCCCGGTCAGCTCGTGATATCCGGATCCAACGAAGCCATTGATGCGGCATGTGCCAAACTGACTGAAGCAGGTGCTAAGCGCGCGTTGAAGCTGCCCGTAGGTGGAGCGTTTCACTCCCCGTTGATGGAACCGGCTCGTCAAAAGCTTGCAGCCGCCATTGAAGCGACACAATTCAACAACCCAATTTGTCCAGTTTACCAAAATGTGAATGCTTTGCCCTGCTCAGATCCTGCTCAGATCAAAAAGAATCTGGTGGATCAACTTACTGGCGCCGTTCGATGGACGCAAACCGTGGAAAACATGGTTGCCGCTGGTATAAATGAATTCACTGAAATAGGTCCCGGTAAGGTATTGCAAGGATTGGTGAAGAAGATTCACCGCGATGCAACAACTCAATCTCTTTAAACCCATTTTCAAAAAAAATAATTTTCATGCAAACTGTACAGCAATACATCGCATCCAATAAGGATCGTTTCGTTTCGGAGCTTATGGATATGCTCCGTATCCCATCCATCAGTGCTGATTCCAAGTACAAGGCCGATGTGGCCCGTTGCGCTGAATTCGTAAAGGCCAGTCTGTTGCAGGCTGGAGCCACCAAGGCGGAGATTTGTCCTACCGAGGGTCACCCCATCGTTTATGGAGAGAAAATTATCGATGCTTCACTTCCGACGGTTTTGGTTTACGGCCACTATGATGTTCAGCCTCCGGATCCGCTCGATTTGTGGCACTCTCCTCCCTTTGAACCGGTAATTAAGGATGGTAAGATCTATGCTCGTGGTGCGTGCGACGACAAAGGGCAGATGTTCATGCATGTAAAGGCATTTGAGGCAATGGAGAAGAACGGCGCATTGCCTTGTAATATCAAGTTCCTTATTGAAGGCGAGGAAGAAGTTGGCTCCGACCACTTAGGCGATTTCGTAAAGGCGAACAAAGAAAAGCTCAAGGCGGATGTGATTTTGATTTCCGACACATCCATGATTGCGAATGATGTTCCTTCCATAACGGTTGGACTACGCGGACTGAGTTATGTTGAAGTGGAAGTTACCGGCCCGAATCGCGATTTGCATTCTGGCGTATATGGTGGTGCTGTTCCCAACCCGATTCAAGTGTTGGCGCAAATGATAACTGCCATGAAAGATGAAAATAATCACATCACCATTCCTGGTTTTTATGATCATGTGGTAGAGATATCGGAAGCTGAGCGTGCCGAGATGGCCAAAGCTCCATTTAGTTTGGATGCTTACAAGAGTGATCTGAAGATTGGCGATGTGATGGGGGAGAAGGGATATACGACTAATGAGCGCACCAGTATTCGTCCCACTTTTGAGTTGAATGGTATCTGGGGTGGCTATACCGGCGAAGGTGCGAAAACAGTTTTGCCATCGAAGGCCTTTGCCAAGATGTCGATGCGTTTGGTGCCAAACCAATCCTCTGAGAAAATTACGAAGCTATTTGCCGACTATTTCAAGTCGGTTGCGCCTCCGTCCGTAAAGGTCGAGGTGCGTCCACACCATGGTGGCGAGCCTGTGGTTACTCCAACTGACTCAATAGCTTATCAGGCGGCTAGCAAGGCCATGGAGACCACTTTTGGAAAGAAGCCAATTCCTACTCGTGAAGGGGGATCTATTCCAATTGTAGCACTATTTGAGCGTGAATTAGGATTAAAATCGGTGTTGTTCGGATTTGGTCTCAACTCCGATGACATTCACAGTCCGAATGAACACTACGGTGTTTTCAATTTCATGAAGGGCATTGAAACCATCCCTCATTTCTTCGCGAATTATGCGGAGATGATGAAGAAGTAATTCTGTACCCCTGCTTCAACATACTTCGCTGCTCAGCAGGCGAGGGAAATCTGTTATATGATTTTAATATAACTCGGCTTCGACACGGTTCGCTGCTTTCGATATGTATTTGTATTTTCTCTAATTCAAATAAGCAAGTTCTGAGAGCTTTGTGATACAGTTGGTTATTGGGATGTTTCTAAGTTTTATCTATAGATATTTGGCTTAGATTCTTGATTCGGTCTGCGCCTTAATTTTGCATATTGACTGTTAAATAATTGATTTCCATTTTTATGAATAAATGTCAAGTGGTTTTTTTAATGTATTTTTTCTAAGTTTGACATGATGTTCACTGCTTTTTTAAGTGATCAGTTATTTATTTCGTTAAAAATTCAAAAAACAAAAAAAATCATGTCAAGAAAACTTATCCCATTCGCGATTTCTTTCGTGTTCATTTTCGCCGCATGCTCCAAGGATGAAGATAGTAAGCCAGGTAGCGGGGGAGGTATTCCTGAAACCGAAGTTGTGAAAGACATCGATAATAATACTTATCCTGTAGTGCAGATAGGGACGCAAAAATGGATGAAACAAAACCTGCGCACAACAAGGTATAACAATGGAGATACCATTGCTAACAATACCAATACTTGGAACAATCTGACTTCAGGAGCATGGGCCTATTACAACAATAATCCACAGTACAACACTCCTTATGGTAAGCTGTATAACTTTTATGCTGTGAGCGACAACAGGAAATTATGTCCTTCAGGTTGGCGGGTTCCTAATAATAGCGATTGGAATATACTGATTAAGACTGTGGATCCGCTAGCAGATACTACTACAAATGATCCCTTGCGTAGCAGTCTTGCAGGAGGGTATTTAAAATCAACTGGTACAATTGTTGACGAAAATGGTTTGTGGGATAGTCCTAATTTAAATGCCACAGACAAAAAAGGGTTCTCAGTCGTTCCAGCAGGTGTTAAGTCGAATACGGGTTTCTCAGATTTAAGTTTTAAAGGAGTTTTGTGGGCATCCTCCCAAATTAATTCACAGGGATATTCTTTGTGGTTTGATTATGATAATGATGATGTGTACCGTTACACAAAAGACAAAACCCAAGGTTACTCCGTTCGTTGTATTAAGGAATAATTAAGCTGACTTCTTGAAAATCCTCTATTAAGGGTTTTCGTTTGCTAAATCCTAGTTTGCATAAGCCATGCCGACTAGGATTTTTATTATACAATGTTGCTGGTAAGTCCGTATATGAGCGTTTATGTCAAGCAATGCAGCATTTATCGGTTGGTTTTAATCACTTTACCTAACCAAAAATCATTGTCCGAACTGAATTTAACTATATAAATACCGTCTTGAAGGTGCGAGATGTTTATGGGTTTTCCATCATATATCGCGATTGAATTCACCAAGCGACCTGACTGGTCGTAAATGGTTACAATGGCATTTGAGCTATTTCTTGGAAATGGTTTTGTAATGGTGAATTCATCTTGAGCAGGGTTCGGATATATGGTATGGTTTCGACTTTTTGAATCATCATCAGAAAGTGAAGTTGTGCAAGGGAAGGTTAGGGTGCAGGTATCGTTATTAAATACGAAAACCGCGGAATAACCAAGGAAATTGGGAGTGCAAATGGCTGATGGTAGCAAGGTCACTGGATAATCTTGTGTGGTACCTCCAATCTGTCCAAACCAGAATAAGCTTCCTGAGGCGATGGTATCTCCGAAGGCATTGATTAGCGATGATATGTGCGGGTAATTGGCAAAATCGGAGTTGCTGCCCGTCATCTCGATGGTGATTTGGATGTCAAACCCATTTGCGAGATTCGTATCCAAAGCAATGTTGGTGATGCAGAAGTTGGAGCAGGAAATGGTTTGACCAAACGAGGAATAAGTGAAAGTCGTAACCAATATCATTGTTGCGATTAGGTTGTTCATAGCTTGTTTGCTTTATGAGACCAAAATTAAAGCCGGAAGCCTTTCGGCAATTATGGATTTCCGATTATTCCTTGTGGGTTTCCGTCAACATTTTTGACAACTCAGTTGGCGTTAGACCAGTTTTGGATTTTATGAACGAGGAGAATGAAGCAGGGGAGTCGAAGCCGAGGTCGTAGGCGATTTCTTTGTTTGATGTTTTATTGAAAATAAGCAATCGTTTCGCCTCTAGTAAAATCCGGTTGTGAATCACTTGCAATGGACTCAGTCCCGTGTGTTTTTTTGAAGCTGAAGCAAGTTTTTTGTCTGTCGTGTTCAGCATTTCAATGAAAAACGGAATCCCTTTATTATCCTTGAAGTGGGATTCGACCAATTGGCTGAAAGCTATAAACAGCTCATTGTCTCTTTCTTTTTGTGAGAGACCCTTCGGTTCTGAATGTTCAATGACAATGGAAATAAACGATTGCAACAGGTTTGTGACAGCTTGATTGTTTTTGGAGTTTTTGTTTTCTCCAATTCGATTTTTCAGCAAATCGAGCAGCGTTCTAAGTTCATCGAAGGCGGATTGTTGATTTTCAAATACGATTGATTTGTTATCGTTGTAAGATAATGTCTTCAGTGCTATTCGTAATTCTTCAGATGGAATCCTGTCTTCAGTGAACTGCACCACAGTTCCTGTTGAATGGTTTCTTGTCATCAGATGGACTTGTTGCGGGAAGATGATGTAACAGCTGTATTCGCTCCCAGGATAATTTTTGAAGTCGATGATTTGTTCGCAGCCACCTTTCTCAATAAGTATGATTTCAAAATAGGTGTGTCGATGCTCCCGTTTGTAATCGTATGGGTTCTGGTGGTCGAGTGGAAGTATGTTTATTTGCAATGAATCCCTTTCCAATGAATGGATTGGCAAATCAAACTTCTGGGGATTAGGCATGATTCATTTTTCAATTGACACTTTCTGAAAAAATAATTATTTCATGACCAATACTTGCCGTTGAATCAAACAAGTGTACTATGTCTTCGGTATATTATTTTGTGATTTATAAATGGTTTGTATCATCTAATGTTTGGTTCATTCGTGTTATATTTAATGTGAACCAATCACTGTTTTTGGAATCTTGCATGGTAGGATTTTCCTTCCTGGTTGGTCATTTGGATTATGTAGCAACCAGGCGATAGATTCCATGTATCAATCAAAAATTCATGATTTCCCCTTTGGATTATATCCAATACTAGGTTTTGGCCAATCAGATCAAATGCTTGAATGGATTTGATATGTCCAATTTGTTTGTTTGCAATTACATTTAACTTGCTGGATGTCGGATTTGGATAGATATTTATGCTGCCATCAAGGTGCTCTATTACATTGGAACTTGAAGCGAAGTGTGCAACGAAATTGATATTGCTTGTAGTCAATGTATCGTTAAAAACAGGATTTAATGTGTCGCTTATCAAACCATTCGATTCCCAATGTGAAAACTGGTAACCTGGTAGTGCTAAAGCTTCAATTTGAATTGGTACACCATCAAAATAAATTCCATTCCAGGGATAGCTGTCAGGTGAAATGGTGCTGATATTTATTTTCCCTCCATTGGAAGGAAATACATCTAGTTCAACTTGTACCTGTTGGGGTAGGTTGAAATTACTTTGTATCTGATTTCTCATATTGTCAGGTCGACAAGCCAACTCATCAGAAAACAACTGATGATATTGCAAATAGCCATTCATATGAGCAGGGACATCATTAGGATCGCCCC
>Ga0315906_10003169_pt1 | contig 22046 bp, 16 predicted proteins | sample LakEriMetagenome_4_FD_203526 | JGI IMG/M metagenome (GOLD analysis project Ga0315906, IMG submission 203526) | Freshwater fungal communities from buoy surface, Lake Erie, Ohio, United States - Buoy 2 MA122 | ecosystem: Environmental > Aquatic > Freshwater > Lake > Lake biofilm | place: USA...
ATCGACACAAGCAATCAAAATATCCTTGACTCCACGGTTGTGAATTTCGGTGAGTACCGATAACCAGAATTTCGCTCCTTCATTCGGGGAAATCCACATCCCCAATAATTCCTTGTACCCGTCCATCTTTACCGCCAAGGCAAAGTACAGGGACTTATTAATTACCCTGCCATTGTCTCGAACTTTGAGCACTCAACAGTCCAGAAATACGATGGGATAAACGGCATCAAGGGGACGATTTTGACATTGTTTGACTTCATCAATTACCTCATCAGTGACATTGGAGATTAGTGTCGGTGATACTTCGACACCATACATTTCTTGCAACTGGGCTTGGATATCCCTGACGCTCTTACCTCTTGCGTACATTGAACATTAATAGCAATTAGTGAATCTCACTACGAGTCTCAAAAAAACGGAAAACTCCAAAATGCTTTATTTATAAGGTTTTTTCCAATAAATGCTAATCCTCAAAAAACACTTGCTGAATGCAGGTTTTAGATGTCAATCTCTGGATTTCTGGTTTGTTATGGCAAGGTGTTCCTAAGCAAATCATTGGTTTAGCGAGATCTAAGGCAGTAACAGGTGAGTAATAGTGAAAGTTATTCATTTATTATATTTAATTATAGTAGAAATTACCAAAAATATATCTGTCTAATGCAATAGATCAAGACCTAAATATTGGTGATGTGGGCTTCCCCGACATCACTAATATTTAGGTTTTATTTAGTTTGCAACTTTTTCTGTAATTTTCGCGTCATCGTTATTCAATGGCTAAAGCCAAAACAAAAATTTGTGATGAGGAAAAGAAAACTGTAAAAGCCCAGATCTCCGACTTTTTCTTTGCAATCACAAATCGATTTGTAATTGCAAAGAAAAAGTCGGAGATCTCAGTCTCTGCATCTTCAGTTTTTTTAGTGGGGATCTAGCTTAAATATTGTCCAAAGCTGATAAAAATAAGATTTAGTAAAGTTTGAGGTAATTGTAAATATGAAAATATCGATCGCTAAGTTATCAACTTCAATTAGTCAAAAATTTACCGCATCAGCTAGAAAACTTCAGCATTACTGGAAATTTGCGATCGCTTTACTGATGTCTTTATTGTTAGCTGTTTCTTTGAATCCGTTTGTTGCTAATGCGCTTGACCTATCTGATTTGTTTCGCATTCTGCCATCTGCAATCCAAATCATTCAGCTTTCTAGCATTGGCGACAATGAAGAAGTTTCACTAGGTCAACAGATTGATAGCCAAATCCAGCAAGAAGTCCGCATCAGTCGAGATCCTGCTGCTAATGCCTTGGTTCGTCGCCTAGGACAAATTTTAGTTCCCACTAGCGATCGCCCAAATATTCCTTATACTTTCCGCGTCGTTGATGATACAAACCTCAATGCCTTCGCAACTATGGGAGGATTCGTCTACATCAATACTGGCACGATCGCTGCTGCTGACAATGTTGCCCAACTGGCGAGCGTGATCGGACATGAAATGGGGCATATCTCAGGTCGGCATTCATTAGAGCAAATGAAACAAATGGCGATCGCCCAAGGTATTGCCACAATTGCGGGTGTTGCTGATGATCGCTTAGTTGGCATTGGGGTTAACTTGGCGTTGCGGTTACCCAATAGCCGTGAAGCCGAGTTTGATGCCGATCGCAGAGGCTTGCTAAATATTACGAAGTCAGGGTTTGCGGCGAGGGCGATGCCAGCTTTTATGCAAAAACTAACTCGATCAGGCGGTGGCGGCGCTCCAGCTTTTTTAAGTACTCACCCTGCAACCGCAGATCGTATTTCTGCTCTCAATCAATCCATTCAAGCGAATAACTTGAACACTTCAGGTGGGTTAAATGATTCTGATTACCAAAGAATTTGGCGATCTCGCTTCCGTTAAATCATAATCAAAAACAAAAGAGACCGCACAATGTGCGGTCTCTTTTGTTTTTGAAATCATCCACCCAAAAGTACAACGAGATCGCCTATCCATCCTATAAAAAGCGATCGCCTATCCATCCCATAAACAGCGATCGCCCATCAAAAAACAAACCAACCAGCGATCGCCTATCCATTTCCCAGAATCACTATCTCAATAATCTGTCATATTCAGCATGAGTACCTATCCAAATCCAGAGATATCCTTCTTCAATTTGGGTAGCGATCGCTCGATAATTGGAGCCAACTCTTACAGACCAGACTTTACCAACCTTCTTAAATTGTAAGGATGGATGCGAAGGATTATTTCTTAGCAGTAGAAAATTTTTGTCGGCAAGATCACGAATATCTACAGGTAAATACTCATAACACTTCCAAAAGCTGGATGCTGTTTTATGTGTCACAGAGCTATCGTTTCTCCTGCTTGATGTTCAGCAAGTGCGGCATTGATCAAGAAGTCAAGTTTGCCAGAGTTGGAGTCTGATTCGAGTTTTGCATCCCAAATTGCTTGATCAAACTCAAGAAACCATTCGCGCAATTGTGCAAATGAGTCATAGTCAAGATCGGCAATCTGCTTTTCTATTAGCTCTATCTCAGTCATAGGTTTTCGTTCTTATTTGCTACATATTAACAAATTGTTCGCTTATCCAATCCCCGTAACTAGCGATCGCCTCTCAAAAAACAAACCAACCAGCGATCGCCTATTCATCCCATAAACAGCGATCGCCCCTCAAAAAATCAATCAAACAGTGATTACATATTCACACAAAATAAAACAAAGGATAATACTTAACACTTGCGTAAATCTTATAAAAACTCAGGCTCTTTAAGTCCCAAAATAATTAATTCTTTGATATTATCTTGTAGAAACTTAATCACAGTAATTCTATCTTTTAGTATTTGATGATCTCCGTCAAAGTTCACTGGTGTACCATGTGCGACAGCGCTGCGATAACTGTATAACTTTTTCCATATTTTGTCTTCTGTAGCATCCATAAAATATGCTTTTGGTAATACGTCTCTAGAAAATCGTTTGCGAAGTAGGATAATTTTATTTGTAATTTGATGGTTAATCGAGTCTAGTGATTCTGAGGATCGAGGTGCATGAGTAATTAGGGACTCAATAATTGCGAATAGCCCTACGATCACTAGATCAGAACCATTAGAGATATCACGAAGAGAAGAAAAATTCTGAACAGCTATTCTCACAAAATTGAATTGGTCTGGTAGGTTTTGGTACATTTCATAAAGCTCTCCAATAAATGCAATTTGTATTGTGGTGATAATCTCAGGTTTACCGAAAGCTTGTTCCCAATCGCTGTAGCGCAAAGCTGCATATGGGGACATTAAAATATGTCCCATTGTTTCACCATCGTATATAAGTTGTGATCCAATTTCAAAATTAATTGGCAGAAATTGACTAAATTATTAATTCAAACGCGATGTTTTTATTATAGCTATTGATAAAGACGCGATCGCCATACTCACCAACCTGTCAGTAAGCAATCAAGCGATTTTACCCGTGAAATGAATAAGCGATCGCTCTTCACCAGATTGTTACAATAAGCATAATTCTATTTACCTGCGATCGCCATGACCACTCAAGAAATCGAACATCAATTTCTCAACATATCACTCACCGACCGAGTCGCAATTATCCAACGGCTCACCAAAAACCTAACTAAAAGCGGAAAAGGAATCACCAAAACGGCGGGAGTTTGAGGAGGAGAAGCTTGTATAGCAGGAACCCGAATTGCAGTTTGGTTACTAGTCGAAGCCCAACAACTGGGTATCACCGAAGCCCAACTGCTACAAGACTATCCTCACATCACCGCCGCCGATCTCGTCAACGCATGGACTTACGCCGAAGCCTATCCCGAAGAAATTGCCGTCGTAATTCTTGCAAATAACGAGGCTAAGCAATGACAGCGATCGCCCTCGAATGGCAACCCGAATTAACGAAGCGATCTCTACACAAGAATCTCATTAGAGTTGTGCGCCCATCAAGTTAAGCGGCGAGCACTATACTCATAAGATTTGTCAGCAAGCAATCAAGCGATCGCACACATGCATAGAACAAAAGTCACCTTAGCTGACGTACTGTAACAGCTAAATGTAATCCCAATGTACGGCAACACGCACCCTTTATCCATGTAGAACCGATCCCGTTTAAAAGCCTTACGTCTTAAGATATTTACAGTTATCTAAATCACAGGAGGCTACTGGCGATGCAACCAACTAATCCCAATCAATTTACCGAAAAAGCATGGGCAGCGATCGCAAGAACACCCGATGTGGTGAAAGCGGCTCAGCAACAACAGATCGAGCCAGAGCATTTACTTAAAGCAATATTAGAAGAAGAAGGGCTAGCAGCTAGCATCTTTAGTAAGGCGGGGATCAATATTCAAAAATTGCGCGATCGCACCGATGAGTTTATCAATCGTCAGCCCAAAGTATCGAGTTCTAATAGTTCTGTATACTTGGGCAAAAATTTAGAAGTACTATTTGATCGCGCCGAAAAGGAACGTAAAAGTTTTGGCGATGATTTTATCTCCATCGAGCATATCTTGCTCCCCTACTGCAAAGATGATCGCTTCGGGAAAGCGCTCTATCAGGAAATGGGACTCGATGAAGCAAAGCTCCGAAATGTAATTCAGCAAGTCCGAGGCAAACAAAAAGTGTCTGATCAGTCTCCTGAGAATAAATATGAAGCGTTGACTAAATATGGTCGCGATCTCACCGAATTAGCCCGTGAAGGCAAGCTTGATCCTGTAATTGGGCGCGATGATGAAATCCGCCGCACAATTCAGATTTTGTCACGCCGCACCAAAAATAATCCTGTCTTAATCGGCGAACCAGGGGTGGGTAAAACTGCGATCGCAGAAGGTTTAGCGCAACGTATCCTTAGCGGTGATGTGCCTGAATCGCTCCAAAATCGGAAGCTGATTGCTCTGGATATGGGAGCCTTGATTGCAGGGGCAAAATATCGTGGAGAGTTTGAAGAAAGGTTGAAGGCTGTTCTTAAAGAAGTTACGGAATCAAGTGGTCAATTTATCCTCTTTATCGACGAAATTCATACGGTAGTTGGTGCAGGTGCAACTCAAGGCTCCATGGATGCCAGTAATCTGCTCAAGCCTATGTTAGCGCGAGGTGAGTTGCGTTGTATCGGTGCAACGACTCTAGATGAATATCGCAAATATATTGAGAAAGATGCTGCTCTCGAACGGCGCTTCCAACAGGTTTTCATCGATCAGCCCAATGTCGAAGATACGATTTCGATTTTGCGTGGTTTGCGCGATCGCTATGAGCTACATCATGGCGTGAAAATTTCTGACACTGCGTTAGTTGCAGCCGCAACGCTCTCAAATCGCTATATTAGCGATCGCTTCTTGCCCGATAAAGCGATCGATCTGGTTGATGAAGCTGCCGCCAAGCTAAAAATGGAAATCACATCGCAGCCTGAAGCCCTTGATGAAATTAATCGTAAGGTGATTCAGCTTGAAATGGAATGTCTCTCGCTCAAAAAAGAAAATGATCGCGAATCTCTAGAACGTTTAGAGAAGCTCCATCGCGAACTTGGTGACTTGAAGGAAGAGCAGACTACGCTCAAAGCGCAATGGGAAGCTGAAAAAAGTGTCATCGATAATATTCGCAAATTGAAAGAAAGTATTGAACATGTAAATGTAGAAGTTCAGCAAGCTGAACGAGATTATGACCTCAACAAAGCCGCAGAACTAAAGTATGGCAAGCTTACAGACTTACAACGCCAACTAGAAGTTGGCGAGGTAAACCTTAAGGAAGCGCAAACTTCAGGGCGATCGCTATTGCGTCAAGAGGTCACAGAAGAAGACATTGCGGAGATTATCTCGAAATGGTCGGGCATTCCGATCAGTAAGCTAGTGGAATCAGAGAAAGAGAAGCTCTTGCAACTGGAAGACGTACTACACGATCGCGTAGTTGGTCAAGAAGAGGCTGTTACTGCGATCGCTGATGCCATTCAGCGCTCTAGAGCAGGACTCGCCGATCCCAATCGTCCAATTGCTAGCTTTATCTTTTTAGGTCCAACGGGTGTTGGCAAAACAGAACTAGCCAAAGCTCTCGCAGCCTATCTCTTCGATACCGAAGATTCAATGGTGCGAATTGACATGTCAGAATATATGGAGAAACACAGCGTTTCTCGTTTGGTGGGCGCACCTCCTGGATATGTTGGTTACGAAGAAGGCGGTCAACTGACAGAAGCTGTGCGTCGTCGTCCTTATGCGGTAATTCTCTTTGATGAGATTGAGAAAGCACATCCTGATGTCTTTAACATCATGCTGCAAATTCTAGATGATGGTCGCGTCACTGATTCTCAAGGTCGCACGGTTGATTTCAAGAATTCGATCATCATTATGACCAGTAACGTCGGTTCGCAGTTTATTCTCGATATTGCTGGCGATGATTCTAAATATGAAGAAATGCGCGATCGCGTCATGGAATCTATGCGATCAAGCTTCCGTCCAGAGTTCTTGAATCGTATTGATGAAATTGTGATCTTCCATGCTCTCCGCCGTGATGAATTGCGCCGTATCGTTAAACTTCAAGTTCAACGTTTAGAGCAACGTTTAGGCGATCGCCGCATGACATTAAAAATTGCCGATGCGGCTCTAGATTTCATTGCGGAAGTTGGCTACGATCCAGTCTACGGAGCACGTCCACTAAAGCGGCTCATTCAGCGTCAACTGGAAACCCAAATCGCGAAGGGAATTTTGCGCGGCGACTATGCTGATGGCGACACCATCTTTGTCGATATCGAAAACGAACGTCTCGCCTTCAAACGACTTTCTAACGATCTGATCACTGTTTCCTAAAATAGAAGGGGTGCAATACACCCCTTCTATTTGTTTTTGCTTTAGAATACTTTCAAGCAGAGTTGTAATTAAATATATGGTTCTCACAGTTTTACCACCAGAAATACAACATTCCGCTTCGGCAGTTACCGTAGCAGCGAAACAAGGTGAAAATCGAGTTGCGCTAAAAGGAATTAGCTGGCTGTCATACCAACAAATCCTCAATGCTCTTCCCGACAGTCGAGCCGCACGGCTCACCTATGATTGCGGAATCCTTGAAATCACTATGCCATTAATCAAACATGAATTTTCACTGCGCTTAATTGAGCGTTTTATCGTCATTTTAGTGATGGAAATGGGGATGAAGCTCAAAACAATGGGATCAACCACAATGGATCGTGAAGATTTACAACGTGGTGCTGAGCCAGACTGTGCTTACTACATCCAGAATCAACCGAAAGTTGCAGGAAAAGCAGTTGATCTTAGCCAAGATCCTCCGCCCGATCTCGTCGTTGAAGTAGATATTACTCACACTGATATTGATAAAAATAAGCTTTATGCTAGCCTTGGTGTCCCTGAATTTTGGCGATATAACGGACAGGAACTAAAGATTTATACATTGCAGGAAGCAACATATGTAGAATGCGATCGCAGTCCTACTTTTCCTTGGATGCAAAAAGAATATTTATATAACTTTCTAGAAGAAGCCCAACAGGACGAAATTGCTGCTGAAGTTAAGTTTCGCGCTTTTGTAAAAGAAAACCTATGAACTAATGGTGCTGGGCTTTAGCCCAGCACCATTAGTTACAATCTTCCCGATCGCACTGCATTAGCGAGATCTGTTAAAACATCAACAGTTGTCTCAAAGTTAATACAACCATCGGTAATGCTCTTGCCATATTCTAATTTTGCCAATTCTTTCAAAGGTTGCTTGCCTCGATTGAGATGGCTTTCGAGCATGATGCCAACAATATGTTCTGAGCCATTACGCACCTGCTCAGCGATATCTTGCAGTACAGTTGGCTGAAGATTGTAATCTTGTCCACTATTGTCGTGACTGCAATCAACCATCATGTAAGGCAATAGTTTGCGATCGCTGAGACGATTGGCGATTGCCTCTACATGTACTTTGTCATAATTTGGTCCTTGCTTACCACCACGTAAAACGATATGTCCATCAGGATTGCCTGTCGTGGTGACAATGCTTGCCCTACCTTCATTATTGACCCCAAGAAAACGGTGGGGCTGACGTGCTGACAGTAAGGCGTTAATCGCCACATCAATGCTGCCATCAGTACCATTTTTGAAACCTACAGGCATTGATAAACCAGAGGACATTTCACGATGAGTTTGACTCTCAGTTGTCCGCGCCCCGATCGCTGTCCAAGAGATCAGATCAGCAAGATACTGTGGCACAATCGGATCAAGCAGTTCGGTAGCACTGGGTAAGTCCAACTTTGCCACATCCAGCAATAGTCCCCGCGCCATGCGGATACCGTAATTAATGTCAAATGTACCGTTGAGATGCGGATCATTGATTAGCCCTTTCCAGCCAACTGTAGTACGTGGCTTCTCGAAATAGACGCGCATAACAATTTCGAGGGCATCACTTACGCCATCACGAAATTTGGCTAACTTTTCGGCATACTCACGGGCTGCTTTGACATCGTGAATTGAGCAAGGACCAACGACAACTAGTAAACGGCGATCGCTGCCATTTAAAATATTTCTGATTCTGGCTCTAGCACTTGCTACGACTTTGGCGATCGCGGGGGTAATCGGTGATTCTGTTTTTACATCGACGGGTGCTAATAGTGGGCAAGTTTCGACCACATGCAGATCGCTGGTCTTGAGCTGCTCTAAATTTTCATCTAATACTGATATTCCTTGCCCAGAAATCTGGGCGCTATCGGTTGATGACACGCTATTGAACTCCATATAAATATCTACTTATACTTTAGCCTCCTAGTGGGGCAAAAGTATCCTAGGGATGGACTTTTGTTACAACAATCTAAAAAACTATCTCTAGCCCTAATTTGCACAGATAATTACAGAATATTCTTAAGGAGCATACAGCGATGAAATTACCGTTGTATATCGTTCTGTTCTTGTTTGGTTTAGCGATCGCTCAAACTATTTACTTCTATCCATTACTGCCCAATATCGTTGGTTCGCATTTTGATATGACAGGCAAGGTCAATGGAAATTCTCCCAAGCTGACCTACTTTATTCTCTACTTTGTCTCGTTGGCAATTACCAGTTCTTTTACGCTGGTTCTACCGTTAATTATCAAGTACTTACCGACTTCTATGATTAACATGCCCCATCGTGAATATTGGCTATCAGGTGATCGCAAAGAAGAAACCTTAATCTTTTTCAATGCCCATATGTCTTGGTTTGGGGTTGCTACCATGCTGTTCCTGATCGCAATTTTTCATCTAACATTTATAGCTAATCTTAGTCCGATTAAAAATCTTAGTTTACCTATGCCTTGGGCATTATTTGGGGCGTTTTTCCTGTTTATGATTTGGTGGGTTGTCGTGTTATTACGACGATTTCCCGCACCTTCTTAAAAAAGAAATGTGGCGCTTAGTGCCACATTTCTTTTTTGTAGATAAAATGGAACAAAGCGAGAATAAACGAACGGATAAAAACTATGCCACGTTATACAGGCATTTCTAGCGAAGCCTTTCGACATCCCCTCGATCGCCAAGCCGAACAAGCTCTCCGCAGCGTCCCAGGGTTTGACCTTGTGGCGGGAAAATTTGTCGAGTTTATGTACGAGCGTCCTCAGACGATTTACCACATCGGCAATAGTATTCAGGTCAGTCATCGTCAGTATGCAACGATCCATCGGATCTTTCGGGAATGTATTGCTGACCTAGACGTACAGCCAGAACCAACTTTATTTGTCTCGCAAAACCCAGCAGCCAATAGCTATGCCCTCGGCAAAGATCATCCCTACATTGTGATTAATTCTGGATTGCTAGATCTACTTACCGAAGACGAAATTCGAGCTGTACTTGCCCATGAACTTGGTCATATTAAATGCGGTCATACAACGCTGATCCAAATGGCGATGTGGGTGATGAGTGTTGTTTCGACTATTAGCGAAATGACTTTCGGCTTAGGTGGAATTGTCAGCAGTGGATTGATCTATGCCTTTTTTGAATGGCGACGCAAGGCTGAACTATCCAGCGATCGCGCAGCACTATTAGTCACCGATGAGCTAGATACAGTTCTCTCTACAATGATGAAGTTGTCGGGCGGAAGTTCTGCTTTTGCCCATGAGTTGAGCTTGCCTGAGTTTATTCGTCAATCAGATGCTTATCAAGAACTGGACAAAGACAATCTCAATCAAATTTATAAATTTATGCTCTATAACGGTTTTGGTGCTGGCTCGATGCTCAGTCATCCATTCCCAGTTGAGCGGGTTCACTATATTCGTGAATGGGCAGATTCGGAAGAGTATCGCAATATTAAATCTGGCAATTATAAGCGTGGAGATACGACTGGCGCAGTTGATGTGTCTCAATCTCCCAAAGAAGATAAAAAGTCAGAGAGCGAAGCAGAACGTCTAAAACGTCAAATTGACGAATTGCAAGCCGAAATTAATCGTATTAAGCGACAATAATTTTTATTCTAAAGTTCTGCAAAGCAGAACTTTAGAATAAAAATATTTATGAATCTCCTTGTCGATAGCGATCAATCAAATTTGGTAAATGGTCAAACCCATCCACACCAATTAAAGCGATCAAATGCGATCGCTGCTGTTGCAATAAATTAGAGAAACTCTCTGCTCCCAACTTACCTTGCAAAATTACAACTAAAGCCGCCGATTGTTTCCATCGTTTAATATGCTCTTTCTCTAAGCGCTGCTCTAGTAGATACATTCCCAAACAAGCATGATAGACAGCCAATTCTAATTGATTAAGTTGATAGAACATTTCGCCAAGATAAGCATAACTGAGTGCTTGTAAATCGCGATCGCCAATTTGTTGGGTTAGAGCTAAGCCTTTCTCTAAAGCAATCTGTGCTTGGCTTGGCTGCTCGATCGCAATATATGCAGTTCCCAATCCCACCCAACAAAGCGCTTGATTTTGTAAATCATTCATCTTCTCTGATAGTTTTTGTCCGCGCTCTAAATGAGCGATCGCAGTTTCCAACTCTTCAGGTGTAATTGATTCCTGTTGCCGCGCAATCATCACTTCGCTATAGCCCAAATTAGCCAGAGCATTAGCTTCTCCTTGGCGATCGCCATGTTGCCGCGCTAAAATCAATGCTCTCTGAGCATAAGATTCACTCGTACTGAAATCTGTGGGCATGATATGAATGCGACTGATGTGGTTAAGATTGGCAATTTCGCATCGTAAATCACCAACTTCATTGGCAAGTTTTACAGCTTCTGCATGGAGGTAGATTGCATCTCTATGATGCCCCATCCAAGCCTTTGAATAGCCTAATACGGTGAGAATTCGCGCCTTCTCCTGTGTATTCTCTGCTTCTTTGAGAGGTTGATCGAGATAGTTAATGGTTTCTCGGAAACTTTCTCCCGAAAAAGAGGCAAAGACACCACCATAAAGCGGAAAGTTTTCTCGCTGGGCAAAGGTTCGTAAAGTCTGTAAGCTGATGCGGAAGCAGATTTTCGATAAAGATTGGCGATCGCTTGCTGATAGTTGTTGTGAGTTCTGGAAGCCTGTGCTAAGTTCACCCCAAATCATTGCAAAGGCAACAAAGGTAACACCAGTCATATGCATCCCTGCCTTAGCATCGTAGGGCTGCTGATCGAACCAGCGCACCAAACCATTTTGCAAATACCGCAACAAGATTGATAGCTCTACCCAAGCACTAATATCTATGCTGAGTTGTGATTTGGCGATTGCTGCTGCTGATTGGTTACTTGCTTGGGTCGCAAACAGATCGCGGGGCAAAGGACTAGAAATCTGTTGCGCCCAACTATGCCATGGGCCAGTCACTTTAGAACGTTCAAATCCCACTTGTCTCTGAGGTTCATATAACCAACTTACGAGGGAGCCTTCTAGTAAATCAAAATCCGCTAATCCACGAGTCAGTCCGATCGCAAACTGACGTAATGTAAATGCCTCAGAGTCTTCGGTTAGAGTATCGGCTGACTTCTGCAACAATTGCGAGAGCAGTTGAATATGTTGACGCTCAAAAACTGGCGTATGATTTGGATCAAGAAGTTGGATTAAAGTCAACAGACGTTCTAGAGGATCGGCATTAAGGATTGTCTGTAAACCTCTACTACAGGTGTCTTGAACTTGATAATTATTTTGCCATTGTTCCCAAGCATCTTTGAGAATCTTCATAGCACGAAGTTTTTGATTTGCTCTTGCCTGTTTTACTTCATCAGTTTGAGCAACAAAGTTTGCTTGAAGTAAATTAGCCTGTTCTTCTAAAGCCCGTTCAAATATTTCCCCTGTTCCAGATTCTAAACTCTCACAGAGAATGCGATAAACATGCTCTTTTGATAGCAGTTTGCCATTTTCGATATTGATAATTATGCGATCAACAAAAATAAGGTAGCGTTCAAGAGTTGTAAGTGGCTTGCTCGGAGAATCTGACATGTTCTTGCTGGTAGTGTTTGCTTAGTTAAGATTTGATGATACCCTTTTGGCTCTAAGTCTGTACTTAAGCTCAATAGCGATCGCGATCACAATAAGCGGGAAGATTAGTCACAAAAGCTTACTTCAATTTCGGCGAATATAGTCTGACTTTGGGTATATGGAGTTGTTATGAATTGTCGGTTCTGCAAAAATTATGATCCAAAAGGTAGACAGGGTGGATACTGCAATTTGTTGTCAGTCTCAGTTCAGGGGAAATGGGCTGCTTGTAGTTGCTTCTTAGACAAGTTTCCTAAAGATTCATTGTCTGAAAAAGAAAAAGTAACAGCTAGTTTGATTTTGGTCTAAATTTCAGATATTCAAAGAATTAAAGTCCTTATAAACTAATGCATTTATTCTCTTCGCTTTAATGGCATGATCGCCATGCCTCTAAAAAATTGTTGATTTCCTGTAATAACCATTCCTTCTCAGGACGACTTAGCCCCGATCCAAATTTATGGACATAGATGCCTTGATTTAAGCGCAACTCCATGACTGGCTGATTATTTACCTCGTAGGAACTCTTTAGCTCAAGCTGTCTTAAATCTTGGGTTTTGCCTTGGACATGACGTTTGACTCCTAAAATATCCCAATCAATACTAAACGTGCGATCGCTAATTACTAAGTAAACTTTGCCAAATACAATCGATAAACCAGCATAGGCTATACCAATACCAACAACCCAAAATGGAATTGAGAAAAGCGCAAAAGCTCCTACCCTAAGTGCAAATGATGTCCATACGATTAGAAATACATTCCAAAAAATTGCAAACAGCAGCAGGCTGATGCCCTCACCACGTAGACCAGCAGCAGGAATATCTACCTTTAAAATGTTGTTACTTTTTTTAATTTCAATGCGGCTACCAAGAGGTTTTGGATATTGATATTTAGTATCATTGTGATCGCTATTTAAACCAAGCGAATGACTAATTTCTAGAGATCTGATCCGACTTTCGAGCGATGGCAAGATTGGATTTTGCAAAGCATTAAGCGATTGCTTAGCACTGCTGAAGCGATCCTCGATCGCAGGTTCAATCATTTTGTCGAGCCAATCGGCAAAATGGGATGAAATGTTAACTGAGTCTCGAAAGCTAAGCTTGAGCTTGATTTCAGGTAGTTCCACAGGCGATCGCCCTGTCAGTAGAAACAAAATCGTTGCACCAAGTGCATACAGATCGGTGGCGGGGACTGCTTTGCCCCGAAATTGCTCAGGTGGCATATAGCCGTAAGTCCCAACGACGGTACTACCTCCCACCTGTGTACTGCGATAGGTATCTTGAACTGCCCCAAAATCTACCAACGCAATTTTGCGATTGGGCTGAAGGATAACATTTTGTGGCTTAATATCACGATGGATCACAGGTGGTTTGAGTTCATGGAGATAGATCAGTACATCCAGAACTTGTTCAGCAATTTGTTTAATATCTTCCTCACTGCCATGCCAACCATCGGCGATCGCCTGTGCGAGAGATTTTCCCTCTACCAGTTGCTGCACGATGTAAAAATCGCGATCGCGATCGCGATCAATCTGAAAGTAGTCTAAGTAACGAGGAATGGCAGGATGATCGAGTTGAGAGAGTACCCTAGCTTCCCTCTCAAAAAGTTCTAGCATTTTCCACTCATTCATCCTGCGAAATGATAAAGCCTTAAGAGCTACGCGATCGCCTGTTTTAGCATCTAGAGCCGCATAGGTAATCCCAACACCGCCCTGCCCAAGAACGCTGACAATACGATATCGAGACTGTATGATTTCACCAATTTGATGCAGTTCTGTCACAAACTTTTTTCACCTCATGTTTGCCATCGTAATACCAATTTTCGATTTTTAGGTAAAGGATTGCCGCGCTAAGCGCGGCAATCCTTTACCTCTTTTAGAAACCATTTAAGAATTGCCTAGATCCCCCCTCCATCCCCCTTAAAAAGGAGGATTGAGGGGGGGATCTCTTAGGAATTTTGATCGCAAGAAGTAATTCTTAAATAGTTTCTACGGTTGAGTTTCAGTAATTGGTCTGAAGTTACAAGATTTGGTTAATGCTTGTTTTAGCAAATTTTGATAACTATCATCATCAATCTCAAATGCCCCAAATCTCTCAAGATGGGGATTCATCAACTGGGCATCAAATAAACCGTATCCTTGCGATCGCAGATGTTCTACCAATTTTACCATTGCGACCTTAGAGCCTTCGGGAATTTTAAAAAACATCGATTCACCAATAAATACACCGCGAATCGCAATCCCTAAAATCCCTCCTGCCAATTGATCCCCCTGCCATGTCTCAAAACTATGCGCCCAACCAGCTTGATGTAAATTACTGTAAAGCGATCGCAGTTCTTTAGAAATCCATGTAGTTTCGCGATCGGCACAGCCAGCAACGACTTCTTCAAAGGAAGTATCAATCCTCACATCAAAGCGATTTTGATTAATCACGCGTTGCAAAGATTTCGGGTATCGAAAGCGGTGATCAAGTGGGATCAGGGTACGGCTATTGGTGTAGTACCACTCAATTGGTTCTCCGTCACCCTCAGACATCAAAAAATAGCCTTGGGTATACCCTTCGATAACGCTGCGGATATTAAATCTTTCCACGAATAGATTTCCAACTCGCAATAGGTAAATACTTAGAACAAATGTAACTTAATTTATTTCACAAGCTCTCGATCCATAGTCCTTCATAAGTAGCTAGGCATAATCACTTAACATTCGGCGCTAAATACTGAATCAAGAAATATTAGGATTGCTTGGGCAAAAAATTCTTGTAAATACCTGTGCAGAATAAATTACCCCAACCCGCAAGGCTGCCCCCCCCTGCGGACGCAACCTTACGAGTTGAGATGCGTAATTAATTAAGTGTGCCTACTCATAGCAACGATTGAGTTATTTTGGAAAAATCAAAACCTAAAAAACGAGTGGCAGTACTTCGTGCCGCTACTCGTTTTTTAGGTTTTATGTCACAAGCAAAACTTTCAAAGCGCTGTAAATGATTTGAGCCATATTATTTTTTAACTTTACTAGTTCAAAAAACTTTAAACAGATAATCAAACGAAAAATAAGTTATACATTAGTTAAATCGTTAAAGCAAAGATATAACCCTAAAAAGTCTCAGACAAAATAAATGGCTTGCTCCTGCTAGGTAAATTTACCTGACTGAAGCAAACCATTTATTTGTATAAATTGTTCTTAAATTAGTATTGAGAGTCAGAATCTTTAAATAAGCCGATTCCGTTTGAATGATTCTATTCTGCTAGATAGATTACAAAAACTGGGATCGCTTAACATTTTCTTTATAATCTGTTTCAGTAATATTTGCTGAGTCAAAATACTTACTTACAGATTGGCTACTAGTCAAGATTTTAATAAAAAACTAACATGTAAAAACATCTACGCTCATTATAGAGAGAGAGTTATCATGATCCCCATATCTATCAAGACAACACGAAATTACAACGAATAATTAAAACAAGTGACCTTATATTAATGGGTAGAAACTACCAACTAAAATACAAGGTCACTTGTTTTTTGTTTGTTTTATTAATTTGGTATTTAAATTCAGAGCCTATATATAAGCTGGCTCCGTTTGAATAATACTATTGTGCTAGAAATTTTGCCACATTGGGGATCACTTAAACTTTTCTTTATAGTTATATTTTAGGCTCCAGCTATTGAGTAAATATACTTATCATTAAAACCCCTGACAATGAGAATTTAAAAAAATTATCAGAAAATAATCAAAAAATATGGTTTTATGTCTTTTTCTTGATTAACTTGCTTCTTTCTTGTCTATTTCATCTTGAGTTAATATTTTTAAAAAATCTTAGATTATAGTCATAATACCAAAGCACAAAATGGCTATGCCATTTTGTGCTTTGGTATTATGGCGGAAAAAGCAATAAAGTAAGTCAGCTATCAGCAATTCTCATTATGAAAACTTTGTCTTGATCTGGCGGTAACTATTGATAATATTCGCAATAGAAATCTTTGAAAAGCAGATTCCTTCGTTCAAAATTTGACTGCTTAGGCAAATCAAAAGTCATAATGAGAATTGCTGGACGAGGCTAAAGCATCTAACAAAATTGCCCAAAACATGTTACGTTCCAATGTTTCCCTAGAATTAGTCGCCCAATTTACAGGGCTAACCCTCAAACCAGTCCAAAAGCTCCAAAAACTTTCAGCAAAAAAAGCTCAACCACCAAAGGTAGCTAAAACAAAGCGATCGCCAAAAGTCTAATTATCAAAATGTAAAACCGCACTAAAAACGCTCTACTAACTTAAACTTCGCATCGCTATGATTAGGCTTTGCTCCTTCACCACAAGTGCGTGGAGTCGGCAAAATCTTAGTTGGATTCGCAATTCCTTGCGGATCGAAAACATCACGCACCCATCGCATCGTCTCCAAATCTGATTCGCTGAACATCTCAGGCATATAGCACTTCTTATCAGCGCCAATGCCATGCTCACCTGAAATGCTGCCACCAACACGCACACAGAGCTTAAGAATTTCACCGCCCAATTCCTCTACAACTTCCAAAGCACCAGCCTCAGCATTGTTATACAAAATCAAAGGATGTAGATTACCATCACCAGCATGGAATACATTGGCAACATGATAGCCATATTTCTCACTAAGCTTCTTAATCTCCTGTAACACATAGGTCAGCTTAGTACGCGGAATCACCCCATCCTGCACATAGTAATCAGGACTAAGACGACCCATGGCAGCAAAAGCTGCCTTTCTTCCTTTCCATAGCCTGAGGCGTTGCTCTGGATCAGTTGCTGTGGTCACATTTCGTGCCCCATTTTTATAACAAATTTCTTCAACTCGCTTTGCACTTTCGGCAACTTCTATTTCTAATCCATCAATTTCAATTAATAGAATTGAATCCGCATCACGAGGATAGCAATTCGTTGCCACAGTATCTTCGACAGCGTTGATGCTCATGTTATCCATGATTTCCATCCCCCCAGGGATGATGCCTGTACTGATCACATCAGAAACAGTCGATCCTGCCGCTTCTACGGTCGTGAAATCAGCTAAGAGTACATGAATGGATTCCGCAGATTTAAGAATCTTCAGTGTAACTTCAGTGGCAATACCAAGAGTCCCCTCAGAACCAACAAAAATTCCTGTAAGGTCATACCCTGGGTTTTCTGGAATTTTGCCGCCGATATCTTTGATGGAGCCATCGGGGAGAACGATCTTTGCACCAAGAACGTGATTGGTAGTAACTCCATATTTCAGGCAATGGACCCCCCCTGAGTTTTCCGCAACATTGCCACCGATAGAGCAGATGATCTGACTCGAAGGATCGGGCGCGTAGTAAAATCCTGCACCGCTGACAGCTTGGGTGACCCAGTTATTGATTACTCCAGGTTGCACAACTACGCGCTGGTTATCAAAATCAACTTCCAAAATCTTTTTCATGCGCGATGTGACGATCAGCACTGAGTCAGGTAATGGCAAAGCGCCGCCTGATAAACCTGTCCCCGAACCACGCGCCACAAAGGCAACTTTATAGCGATCGCATACTTTCACGACTTGTGATACCTCCTCAGTTGTAAGGGGCAGCACGACGATCGCAGGTTGTTGCTTGTAGCTAGTGAGCCCATCGCATTCATAGGCGATTAATTCTTCGCGGGTACGCACCACAAAGCGATCGCCCACAATGGCGATAAAATCATTTGCGATCGCTTCCCAATCAAAGGGCTTTGTTGGGGCTAAAGCGGTGTTGGTAATAGGGGCGATCGCGGTCATACTGTATCTACAAGGTAATAATTATATTGATTTTATCGCAATTGTCGTTTAGCCATGCGATTGTCTTACAGTTTCAAAGCCCATTACCGATCGCAAAAAATGCCGACCAATAATAGGGGTGGTTAAAATTCTTTGACTGAATTAGAGAAACCTGCGCCCGACGTAATGCTTCCGCAATAGGGACATCTCCCTTTTGTAACTCACTATAAAAACTTGTCATCAGCTCTTGTGTACCATTGTCATCGACTTTCCACAAAGAAGCGATCGCTACTCTTGCCCCTGCGGCTTGCATCTGATATCCCAAACCGAGAATCTCTACGCCACTACCTAACTTAGCTCCTAATCCCGATTGACAAGCGCTCAAAACTACCAAATCGACATTATCTAATGTCCAGTTGCGAATATCACTAATTGTTGCTTTATCGCCATTACCAAAGAGAATAAATGATTCTTCAGGCTTGCCAGTTGAGAGATGACCATGAGTGGCTAAATGCAGAATTGAATAAGAGTTTGCTTTGGATTCAGTAATGTTTTTGGTGAAAGCAGATTCGAGCAAGCTTGTGGTATTGGCAAAGCGCTCAGTGATTTGTTGGACTTCGATTAGAGTTGCAGGCAGTCCATTAAATCCTGCTCGTTGGACATCACTTTTACCACCAAAAGCTCCAGCTAAAATCCGTGGCTTTGCGATCGATTTTAGATTAAATTTGGTAAGTGATTGGGCTGTAATACTGTTAGTACGATATTTTTCAGCTAGCCATTTTTTGCCATCATAGAGTGCAGACAGAGGAATATAGCGCAACTTGGAATCAGGAGCATAGATGATCGTATCAATTTTGAGCTGTTCTAACTCACTCTCAAAGGGTTTGATTAACCATGTATAGAATTTTTGTGCAGGTCCTTTCACATCATCAGAGCTTACATCTCGCAATCCAGTTATAAAATCGACAATTTCTTGATTCAGTTCTTCACGTTTGAGCTTAATAGTGCGACGAATTGGTAATGTTTTCGCAGTAATTAAGATTAGCTCAAGACGATCTGCAAGAACAAGAGGATAGAGCATCACTGCATTTGGTCTCTGGGCAAGAATATCCTTTCGCAAATCATGAAGATTTTCGGGAGCGATTGTTTGTTTCTCAGTGCGGTGTAGTTCTTTAATCAGTTTTTGAACTTCAGGATTATTGAGAAAAGCATTAAATTGTTTCTTTTGATTTTGTTCTGATTGTACGAGTTGACTAAGGCGCTGCTGTTCTGAAGCTGATAATTTGTTATCGCGATCTTTTTGTTGGAGATTATTGAGTTCGATCGCTAAAGCGATGATAGTTTTTTCAGGAGTTTGGAGGCTTAAGCCTTTTTCAGTTTCGTCATTACCGCGCACAGTGCGAAGGTAGTCACTGAGTTCTTGGACTTTGAGCAGATCTAAAACCTGCTGAGCTTCCAAAATCCGATCTTGCGTGAGCAGTAAATCAGCGAGTTGACGATAGCTACCCTCAACAGTTGCTAGGTAGGACTTTTGTACTTCCTTAGGTAATTGGCGAATGTCTTTACGAATTGATTCATGAACGTTGACAGACTGTTTATAAAAGAGAATTGCAAGCTCAGTTTGATTAAGGTAGCTAAAGGTTAACCCCAAATGTTCGAGCGAATATCCTTCACTGTAGCGATCGCCAATTTGCTTAGAAGCTGTCAAAGATTGCTGCAATAAATCTATGGCTTCTGCATATTTCTCAAGACCAACATTAGCATAGCCTAACCCATTGAGAGCATATACTACGCCGTTGAGATCGCCAATTTTTTTGAAGATTTCTAAAGACTGTTCGTAGAAACCTATGGCTTTTTGATATTGCTCTAAACTGCTGTAAGTGCTGCCTAGAGTGTAGAACGAATTTCCCTGCCCCTTAAGATCACCGATTTGTTTTCTGATTACCAGAGATTGCTCGTTCAATTCAATTGATTTTGCATACTGCTCTAAACTGTCATAAATATATCCCAATCCATTCAGCGAATATGCTTCTCCAACGCGATCGCCAGTTTGTTTTCTGATTACTAGAGACTGCTCATAGAAACCAAGTGCTTTTTGGTACAGACCTAAGCTTTCATGGACATCAGCAAGTCCATTGAGTGCATCTGCTTCTCCAATGCGATTGCCAACCTGCTTAAAGACTGTCAAGGATTGTTGGTGGAAGTCTATTGATTTCTGATATTGTCCAAGACTATCGTAAGCTTCTCCTAATCCATTTAAAGAACTTGCTTCAATATTGCGATCGCTAGTTTCTTTGGCAATTCCTAAAGCTTGCTGGTAAGAACTAATTGCTTTTTGATATTGTCCAAAACTATTATGGTTTCTACCTAGACCGATCAATGCAAAGGCTACCCCCTCTCGATCATTTATAACTTGATAGATATCTAATGCTTTTTGAAATGACTGAGAAGCTTCGCGATATTGACTTTTGTCAATTTGCTGATGCCCTAATTCGATGAGCTTTTCTGCTTCTGTCTCAGTATTTTTGATTGTCTGTGCTACCCCAATCATCTTTGGGGAATCTGGTGGTATTACCAGACCAAAGAGTACAAATGTCATCACCAACACTAGAGAGGAAGTTTTTGTAGCCATAACATTACTTTAGACAATTTGAATGTTCCCTCGTAATTGTACATTTATACCAAAAATTTAGTACAGGACAAAAAGCTTAAAATGCTCTTCTAGTAAGGGCTGCAAGTGCAATGCCCGTGATCTATGCTGGGTAAAGATTTTAGGCGATTTTGCCGTTCCATCTTTGATTTTGTGTTTTATGTCCTAAGCAAAACTTTCATTGCCATACCAATTACCGATCAAATGAGCCACAAGAAAGATTTTGCAAGCGTTGTTTCGCGACGCTTGCAAAATCTTTCTTGGTTTGGGGTTAAATGCTAGACAAGCCCTAAAGAAGAAGCAACCAAATGACCACAAGCAAAACCTGAAAAAGCAACAGCATTTAAACCCTGTCCAGGGAAAGTACTATCGCCAACACAATATAGATCGGGAATCGAAGTACGGTTAAATGGCATTCCTAACAGTCCCCATGGTTTACCCGCAGGGATTGGTCCATAGGTTCCATCGGCTCGACCGAGGAAACGGCGATGACTGCGGGGTGTGCCGACTTCTTGATAGTCGAGACAATCCTCTAGTTTGGGGAAAATGGCTAAGAGGCGATCGCATAGTTTTCTAGCAGCCTTATCTTTCTTCTCTTCATATTCTGAAGGCGATAAACCTTCCCATTCACTCATCCAACTGGGCGTAAAGGTATGTACAATGTGATGACCATTTGGTGCAAGGGAGCGATCAAATAGCGTGGGAATTGAGACAAAAATTGTGCCTTGTTCCTTTTGTATATCATTCCAATCTTCGAGCAAGATATGGTGACAAGCTGCATCGTCGGGAATAGCAGAAGCTTCCACGCCGAGATGTAAACTCAAGAAACTAGGGGACTTTTGATAGCGTGATTGCCATCCTTTTTCTCCACTGGGCAAAGGTTCATCCTTGAGCAAGTTCCCAAAGGTATCCCAGCGCGTGGCATTGGAAACTACTTTTTTAGCATAGAGAACTTCCCCATTCGCCAGTTTGACCCCGATCGCACCTTTACCCGACTTTGCTTTGGGAATAATCTGAGTAACCCTTGCCCCATAGCGAATTTCACCACCCGCTTTGTCTAAACCTTCCGCTAGCTTTTCAGCAATCTTACCCACGCCACCGACGGGATAGTTAATGCCACCGTAATGGCGATCGCTAAATACCATCCCTGCATTAATCGCTGGCGTGCGATCGGCAGGAACCACTGACCAGCAGTAGCATTCCATATCGATGAATTGCAATAACTCAGGATCACGAATATATTTCTTGGCGATATCGCCTGCATTTTGGGGCAAATAAGCAGCTAAGCC
>Ga0315906_10003172_pt1 | contig 22034 bp, 20 predicted proteins | sample LakEriMetagenome_4_FD_203526 | JGI IMG/M metagenome (GOLD analysis project Ga0315906, IMG submission 203526) | Freshwater fungal communities from buoy surface, Lake Erie, Ohio, United States - Buoy 2 MA122 | ecosystem: Environmental > Aquatic > Freshwater > Lake > Lake biofilm | place: USA...
TGGAATTTATTTGCTGAAGTAAGACTGCGAGAAAGCATAAATACGAATAGGACCACACCGATAATTCCTATGAGGTTTGGTCCGAGATCAGCGAGTCGCACCCCAAGACCAAGCCCATCCGCAATATTCTCCGGAATATGAATTAATTGAAAAATAGTTTTTCCACTGGTAAAAGTCGAACCAAAATCAAAAGTTGTGTACGTAGCAAGTCGAGGGAAAATTAATCTAAGTAATCCCATTGAAACCATTCCAGATACGAGAAACCAAACGAGAGTTCTAAATTTCATCAAGTTATTCTTTATAAAGTGAATTGAAAGAACTACTGCAGTTGTAAATGCGACGAAGAGAGTGGCGTCCCATCTACTTGCAAATGCTAAGAAAAGAGAAAATCCGTAAAGAATCCATAACATTTTGGAGTTCTGTTTCTGCTTGTGTCGATCCAAAGCGAGCATGAGGTATGCCCACGAGCTCATTCCTGATAGATAAGCCCATGACCGAGGAGTCGTTTGAGGCAAAGTTGAAATGATGATAGGTATCATCGTGAATGTCCACGCAGATAACACGGCGGTTTTCATTTTCTGTGAACTGAAGTGGATGAGTGATCCAAAAATCATTGACGCGATCAATGATTGGATAAGCCTCATCAAAAGGACACTCTGCGTTGCATTGTCCCCCGCAAATACACGCATAATCGGATAGAACAAGCTTCGAGTGTGTGGATCAACAATTTGTTGATCACTCATCTCTGACGTGGTCAAGCCTCGAAGTGGATCGGGGATATTGCCCCCGTAGCCATAATCCCGAGCACCATAGTTTTCGCATTTTCCTGGAGATTCCCCCCATCCACACCAGATACTTGCAAGGTGAAAAGTTGGGTCAAATCCGTTATTCAGTGGAGCGCTAAATGACCAACAACTAAGGGTGGTGAAAAGTAAAACCGCAGCTAGTAACGGTTTTCGAAATATCCGGATCAAAGAACTATCTTCCGATTCCTTGGTAGGAAAAGCCATGAATTTCAGCATCGTTCCTATTCCAGATGTTTCGTCCATCAATTAAGTTTTTAGTTCTCATCATTTTTTTAAGCAACAAAAAATCTGGACTCCGGAATGTCTTCCACTCGGTAACAAGAATCAGCAAGTCAGATCCCTTTGCTGCATCGTATTTGTCATCACAAAATGAAACATGAGCGTCAATCATTGAATTGATGCTTTTCACAACAGGGTCATACGCTCGTACTTTGGCACCACCGTTAATTAGAAACTCGACAAGTTGAAGTGCTGGAGCTTCGCGAATATCGTCCGTATTGGGTTTAAACGAAATGCCCCAGACAGCAATTGTCTTTCCATTTAAAGTTTTGAAAAGAGATGATGCTTTTTTGGCAAGAATGTTCTTCTGACGCTCGTTCACAGATAGAACAGCATCAAGAAGCGATGTCGAGACATTTACGGAAGCCCCAGTGTTTATTAAGGCATTGATATCTTTCGGGAAGCAACTGCCGCCGAATCCCGGTCCGGCGTAAAGAAAATCTGGTCCGATTCGACTATCACTGCCCATAACGGCTCGCACTTGTTCTATATCCGCGCCAGTTTGTTCTGAAATGGCGCTGAGTTCGTTCATGAATGAAATGCGTGTTGCCAGCATTGCGTTTGAAGCGTATTTACCCAACTCTGCCGATTCCCTGTCCACTATTACGAGTCGGTCATGATTGCGAACGAATGGTGCGTATGCCCGCCGCAGAACATCAGTTGCTGTTTCACTATTCGATCCAATCACAATTCTGTCGGGTCGACGGAAATCCTTTAGGGCATCTCCTTCTTTTAGAAACTCGGGGTTAGACACCACTGCGCAGGTAAGAGAAACTTTCCTGGCTTCAATTTCTTTATGAATTATTTGCTCTACCAAACTGCATGTTCCGACGGGAACAGTGCTTTTGACTGCAATAACACTGCTTGTGGATAGCGATTTTCCAATTTCGCCTGCTACTGCTTTCACTGCTGAAATATCAGCTGATCCGTCTGTGGCAGAGGGAGTTCCTACGGCAATAAAAATGAGTTCGGCTTCAGTGATTGCTTCCGCTACTTCTGAAACAAAAGTGAGGGCACCATTTTGGATGCACTCAACCAAGAGTTCGGTTAGCCCTGTTTCATGAATTGGACTAATTCCAGATTTGAGCAACGAAAGTTTCTCGCTGTCGCGTTCAGCGCAGACCACGGCATGACCAAGTTCGGCTAAGCCAGCAGCCATAACTAGGCCAACGTATCCGCCACCAATAACAGCAATCTTCATAGTCATCTCTCAGTATTGCGAGATCTTCTAGAAAGCACGACACCCGCTACGAGAATCAGTCGGCGTACAAAAAATTCCCATACAGGGCTTATCCCGCGAAGGGCCCTTGGTAGGTATGAACGCCTGATTTTGCTCGCTTCACTTACAGAACCATGGCGCCCGCCAACAGAAAGCGATCCATCGTGCCAGCGAAACGAGGAGAGAATTTTTGGCAGAAATAGAAGCTTTCCATGTTTAGAAAATTTCAACAGTAAGTCAAGATCAAACGCCCATTTGTAGGTCGAGTCAAGTCCTCCAACTTCGTTAAATGCGCTCACAGTGAACAGCAAACCTGGTTGAGGAATGAGTTGAGGTCCGACGCGCATTAGCCATTTGGCGTAATTGCCAGATTTATTTACCCATAGAACATCTTCATCCGGGCCAATATATGAACATCCACCGAATACACAAACAGTTTCTGGTGAGTTTTCAAGTGCATGAGACGTGATTTCTAAACTTTGCGGCGACAAGAGATCATCATCACCAAGCCAGTTTGCGTATTGCACGCTGCTTGGTAGAGATCGCATTCCCAGGTTGATCGCTTCAGCCAGCCCACTCTTTGGGTCTTGTACAATCTGGTCTATTAGATCTGGTGAGAAGTTGTTTCTTATTGTTTCAGGGTTCGGTGCAACAACAACAACATGACAGTTCCCGGCACTACGAATTGACCGTAGGGCTTGATTTAGATAATCGGGTCTTGTCCCAAGTGTGGGAACAACGATGCCTATTTGTGGAGCATTCACTGCGTCCATACTAAGGAAATTTCAGGTATAACTAAGTGATGTCAAATTCGCAGTTAGTTCCATTAAATGATCTTTCACGGTGGGATGAAACTGACAAACTCAACGTTTCTCGAGCAATTCAAGAAGTAGTTGATTCAGGGCATTTCATAAATGGCCCTAAAACATCGCTGCTGAATACTCGATTGAAGCAACTTCTTGGTGAACGCGAAATTGTTTTTGTCGGGAATGGCACAGACGCTCTAATGCTTTCCCTTCTTGGTTTGGGCATAAAAGAAGGCGACTCCGTGGCGACTGTCGCCAACGCCGGGGGGTATGCAACTAGCGCGATTCTTCGAATCGGAGCAGTTCCTGTTCTCGTTGATGTTGACCCACGCACTGCGCAAATTTCAATTGATGATTTGCAACTCAAACTCCAGAGTTTTCCCACAATGAAGGCAGTGGTAATTACACACCTTTACGGACAAATGGCAGACATGCCATCGGTTCTCGCTGTAGTGAGAAATTTTGAATGTCTGGTCATTGAGGACTGCGCGCAGTCAATTGGCGCCGTGCAAGCCGGCTCAGCTTCAGGAGCTTTTGGAGATGCATCCACGTTCAGTTTTTATCCCACCAAAAACCTCAGTTGTTTAGGCGATGGTGGGGCTATTTCATTTAAATCAAAAACACATGCAGAATACGCCAGCCAACTTGCCCAATACGGCTGGTCTTCACGGTACGTAATTGACCATGAGGGCGGCTTTAACTCTCGATTAGATGAAATGCAAGCGGCGGTATTGCTTGAACGAATTAATGACTTACAGAAGAACAACGATAAACGTAGGCAAATTGTGAATCGATATAAAGCTGCATTAACAGATTCGCGATTTTTGATCGGTGAAGACGATCCATCATTTGTTGGTCATTTGGCTGTGTTGGTAACAGGTTCGCGAGATGCCGACATGTCAAGCCTCAAAAAAGCAAACATTGCCACCGGAATTCACTATCCAATTCTTGATCATCAACAAAATGGATGGAGCACCTTTTTCAATAATGTCGAACTGCCGAACAGCGAATCTTTAGTTCAAAAAATTGTGTCGCTACCGTGTTTCCCATTACTGCAGGAATTCGAAATTGAAAGAGTTTGCGAAGCGCTTCAATCCTTATAGACGGAATTCCATAATTCCGTGAGTTCTTCACGGCTATTGATGTATTCGTTTTTGTCGTATGGCTCGCTTGCAAGCACACCGAGCACTGCATCTTGTGAAAAATTTGAAAGCGCCAACCAGTGAAGTGGTGGAAGGTGGAGTGTCGTTCCGATGCTCAGGGCATGAACTGAAATTTCACCGTCTCCACGGGTAATGGTTGCGTCTAATGTCCCTTGCTGGCAGATGAGTAGCTGGTGGCAACTCCTATGGCCATGGTTTGCTCGTGTGGTGTCTGGCCCAACCCCGCTGAGCCAAAAAAAACGCTGAGGTGTGAATGGAACATTTCCAAACTCAGTGACCCCAAGAACACCTTCAATCTCATAAATAATGCTGGTGAGTTCATTTTTAGGGGAGTCGCTCATGATTTTGTTCCATGAAAACTAGTTAGATCTGAACCATATGAAAACGAGCGAGAGTCGAGTTTCGTCATATTCGCGTATTTCGCTGCGACAGCCCTGGCGCTGTTCATCAATTCAAACTTCTTTCTCCACCTAGGTTTAACCGCGTCCGCCAAACCTCTCCATAAGTCTTTACCTGGGTGGGTGCAACCATAGGTCCACGGTTTTCCAAAGAAGGATCGGTGATAGTGAATAATCGCCGGATTAGTAATTGCTTCACCAATGGTTTGGTCAGATTCAACAGTGTCTAGGTAGCGCAACATTATTAAGTGGTGGTATGGCATTGAGTTATATCGTGGGTGTAGCTGATCAAATTCACCACGCAAGGCGAGGTTAAGGGCATCCTGGTCGACGCAAGGGAGTTCATATTTCGCAAGGTACTCAAGGGTGCGTTCGGTCAATTTCTGTTCGCGCCACCTGGCGAGGTCGATCAGCATTGTTCCGGTGTTGAGATAAGGAGTAAGCGGAGGAAGCCCTTCCTCTCTCCATGGCCTCCACATAGATGGTGAGGCCGCCCACACAATGTGTGCATCAAGCACGGCACCAACCGGAGTCTTTAATTCGGTATCCCAAAGTGGGCCAAGATCTTCAGTTACCAACATGTCGGCGTCTAGGTATATCGCACGTGTTTCATCTTGGAGGAAATAGGTTGGTGCCAAAATGTTGTAGGCGGTAGCTAAAGGGAATCCGCGACTGAGTTTCACATTTTCAAACTGTGCAGTATCAACGGCACGGACTTCCACTCTTACAGAGGGTGTCGAAAACTGTTCCAACCAGTTGGAATTCCCCTTTGACCATCCATTTCCAAAGACCACTATTCGTGTCATTCTGGTTTGAGTCATGCAAATGGACTTAATCCAAACTGCAGCCTGAAGCTTGTAGTTTTCGTCGGCTGCAGTGTAAATGAGCATTAGTTCCAATCTATTCCATACGTCTACACGAAGATGCCAATGCGATACTTGTCGTAGAATCTTCAATTGATGACTAATGCACCAGTACTTTTGTTGGGATATAACCGGCCTGAACAAATGGCTGGTCTAATTAGGAGCCTTGAGCGCCATAAGCCAGAACTGATACTGCTTGCTGTAGATGGTCCTCGAGCTACAAAACAAAACGATGCTGAACTAGTCAAACAAACTCAGGAAACAGTACGTCTCATAACCTGGGATGCTCAAGTTTTAACCCGGTTTAGAAAATCAAATATGGGATTGCGAAGGGCAGTAGTTGATGCTGTTAACTGGGCGACGACGACATACGGAAATGTAATTGTCCTGGAAGACGATGTTCGTGTCGGTCCGGAATTACTTGACTATTTTAATTTCAATTTAGACAGGTTCAAAGCGGAGGAGAGAATTGCCCATATCAATGGGTACAACCTTGTACCCGTTGAGTATTTATCTCAGCCCGATCGACAAAGTAGGTTGAGTATCTATCCAGAGTCATATGCGTGGGCTACGTGGGATAGGGCATGGAAAAAATACGATGATGATCTCACATGGGCAAATAACGTGAGCATAGAAGAGCTCAAATCAATTGTTGGAACAACATTCGGGGCGTTGAAGTGGAAGCAGAACTTTTCAGACGCAAGTACAGAGCGTATAGATACTTGGGCCTATAGATGGCTTGCTTCAATGTGGGCGCATCAGTTGCTCATGGTTTCACCGAACAGAAATATTTCAACCTATGAAGGAAATTTAAGTGGCACGCACACTCGCAGAAAACCAAAATGGAGTGAATTAGAGATAGGTCAACTTCCACAGCGCAATAGTCAAGAAGTATTGAGTTTGGACAGGGTTGCCGATCGATGGCTAAGTAAGAATGTGTTTAGGGCTAAGCCAATTGGTGTTCTCGAGGGAGTTGCCGTTTCAACCGTCTTGGGTATGAAGCGTTTCAAAAATGAAAAATAGAGATATTCAAGGGCTGCGTGGGCTTGCAGTCATCGCGGTTGTGTTCAATCACCTGTTTGGAAATGTAATTCCAGGCGGGTATCTAGGCGTAGACGTATTTTTTGTAATTTCGGGTTATGTCATCTCGTCTTCATCTATGAAGAATCTAGACAGCAAGTTCTTTGTGTTCATTTCTGGGTTTTACCGCCGCAGAGTGAATCGAATCCTGCCTGCCTTGAGCGTGACGGTTGTAGTTGGATCAATTTTGTCAGCCCTGTTTATCAACCCACTGAGTTTGAATTACTTCACCAGCGGTGTGACCGGTCTTTTTGCTCTGGCGTCTCTGTCCAATGGCTTTCTCATTGCGGTGAATTCAAACTATTTCAGCAATTCAAGCGAATTAAACGTATTCACTCATACATGGTCGCTAGCAGTAGAAATGCAGTTCTATCTCTTTTTCCCAATCATCTTTTACGTAATAAATAAGTCGATTAAAAAAACTGTATTTAAAGTATTCGTAAGGATTGCCTGCGTTGCCGCGTTTGGGGCATCTGTCATGAGCTTCATATATCTCTCAACAGTCAGTCATGCTTACATGTATTACTCACCGCTATCCCGGGCATGGGAATTTGGACTTGGTGTACTAGTAGCCATATTGCCAAGAGAAATAGGAAAAAGTACTGGCCATGCTTTTCTGCGATATTTGCTACTGACAAGCCTGTGCTTATGTTTTTTCATTCCTGTTAATCATGAGTTAATAGCCACAATTTCTTCTGTATTTTTCGCATCCGCATCGTTGTACTTTGCTCGTCAATCGCTTGATAACAACACGATTCTCTCCAGCAAATTCATGTTTTGGATCGGCGAACGTTCGTATTCAATTTACTTAATCCATTGGATTTTGATCTCGATTCTTCGTTGGACTTTTGGAGTTTCAGTCATAACGGTTCTTCTCTTCTTCGTAGTGCTGGCGGGATGTTCAGAGTTGATGTATCGATACATCGAAAACAGCTCTGTTCTAAAGAAGGAGGTTCGGCTTTTCAGGCTGAATGTTTGGCCCGGGCTCGTATCTTCTATTGGTGCAGTCGCCTTGAGTTTCTTGGTGCTTTTCACATTTAGAGGTGCTCTGTTTGTCGGATCCCATGATGCAACGTTCAATAAAACTAAATCTATTTTTTCAACTGGGTGTGACACAAGCGATCTCGCTCAAAATGGTGTCAATATTCTTGATGTTTGTTCGACAGGTTTGGCCAGTGGCAAGCGAAAATTTTTTCTAGTTGGCGATAGCCATGCCAAACAATTCGAAGATCCACTAAAAGGCATGGTTAATGCTGATGGTTTTCAATTCGTAAGTGCCTGGTCATCTGGGTGCATTTTCCCAACGACACTTTTTTCTCCGGAAAGGTGCATTGCTGGCGGCAGGAATTTAGAGAAGCAACTTCTCGAAAGGTCAATCAGGGGAGACGTTGTTGTAATCGCCAATCAATTATTGAACTATCTATCCTCAGATGAAAGTACCAATTCGGGCTCTAATAAGTCGTTAGATGTCGTTTATCGCGACAGATTGGATGAATATTTCCTTGGCTTTGGAACTTTGGTTAATGGCTTATCAAACAAAGGGGTAAGAATAATTGTTTACAACGATGGAGTGCAGTTCCCCGGCCTTCAAGTAGGAGCTCTTTGTTCAAAGGAGTGGTTTAGGCAGCGTCTTCCCGAAAATTGCTATCGAAATTTGAGTAACTACTTGGCGGTACGGGAACCAATTGATAAACACCTTAATGACTTAGAGAAACGTGGTCAGATCGAGGTTTGGGACGGCATCAATTATTCAACTTGTGAACAGGATCTTTGTATTGCTCAGAATATGTCAGACAGCAACCATTTTATTGATTGGTACACATGGGAAATTGTTGGCTTAAGATTCAAGAATTCAAACTTCTAGATCGTGATCTGAAGAAGGCAGCCGTCAATCTCGTTGGAAGAATCCATAACAGCGCTTGTGATCGCAATAGAGCGGCTATTTAAAAAAGTGCATGAGGTAGGGTATTTAACCGGCAGGTCGATTGTTCTTGAAAGTTTTCCAGAAGTATCGAGAATCGCTATTAGGGAAGCACCCCATCGGGCGTTGTAGATATTTCCTTCAGAATCAATGCAGGAACCATCTGGTGAACCAAGTTCCAGGTTCCCCTGAAAATGGATTGTTTTTGACAATGGTTCACCAATGGCATCCACATATATCGCACCAGAATTTGAGTCTCCATAGTAGAAACGATCGCGTTGAACGTCCCAAAGTAAAGTGTTTGGTATTCCAAAGTTTGTGGCATATTTGGTTTCGTTCAATTCCTGGTCAATTTTCCAAAGTGATCCACTGATTTTTGATTCTTCTCTATTCATTGTGCCAATCCAAATATTGCCGAACGGATCAATCTTCGCCTCGTTACATCGATTATCAATAGATTCCGATTTGAACTTAAAAATTTCGGTAACTTCACCAGATTTGAGTAAAAGTTTCCAAATTGAATGTCGTCCGGTGACTAATAGGAAATCTACTTCAGCCAAAATCACGGCGCTAGCTTCTGGAACATCTGGATATTTGTGGTAAGAGTTGGTTGGTATATGAAGGCTATGGACACTGTTGCCAAGGATGTCTACCCAATAAATACATGACGATTTTGGATCGTAATGGGAGCCTTCACCCAACTGGAATCGAGAATCATGGAGCTTGCTCCAAGGCGCGAGCATGAATCAACCAGGATCCCGTAGCGATGCGCTGATACCTCCATCACATCGAACCACCGAACCATTCATAAAACTTGCTTTTGCCGATGCTAGGAATACTGCAAGATCTGCAACTTCTGAAGGCATGCCGATCCTTCCCATAGGCTGCATCTTGTTTAGTTCATTGCGCGCAGTTTGGTCATTCTTGAAACCATCTTCAAGCATCGATGTAGAAATTGCACCCGGTGCAATTCCGACGACTCGGACACGGCTTCCGCACTCAACTGCAAGAGACCTTGTGATCCCATCAAGGGCTGATTTGGTCATCGCATAAATTGAAAAATTGGGTTTTGTCTGCGTTGAATGAACGCTGCCGACATTGATAATTGTTCCATTTGATTCGGATAACTTCTCAATGAATGCCTGTGCAAATAGAAATGGAGCAAAGACATTAACCGCAAAAATTTCGTTTACTTGAGCTCTAGTCACTTCCTCAATTGGAAGGACAAATTGAACTGCAGCATTGTTGACGAAACAATTGAGTTCCATGTCTCCGACAAGTTCGAACAATTTTGAAAATATCTGCTCCGAGTAATTGCTATCCACCCAAATTTTTTGTAAATCTATCTGTAAAAATACATCAGAATATACTTGAGGGGATTTTTCCTTTAAATCAGTTCCAACGACAAAATAACCAGCATCTTTAAAGGCATGGGTTAAAGAGGATCCGATTCCTCCACAAGCACCGGTGACAATGACGGCTTTATTTGCCATTTAATTTTTCCCGAGCGAGTTAAGAATTATTTCAATTGCCGCATAAGAGGCTCTCTTAACTGCCTCTTCGGTATTCGATGAATTATGTGATCCAAATATGCAATGTTCCATTTGGAGCAAAGAAGAGTTTGTAACTGGCGGTTCAGTTTCGAATACGTCCATGGCTATTCCTCCAATGAGAGAATTTTCAAGAGCACCTATCAATGCAACCTCATCAATCAATTGACCTCGAGACACATTGATGATTTGGAGCGATTGCTTTGTTGCTCTAAATATTGATTCATTCAGGAGATGGTGCGTAGTCGTCGTAAGTGGACAAACTAAGAACAAGTAGTCCATAATTTCTATTGAATTAGGCCAAATCAAATGGTCGTATTCATCTGGAATCAGATATTTTGGACTTGGGTCATAGATCGAAACATTCATATCTAGTGCCTTAATCCTTGTCGCTAGTTCGATCCCTACCGAGCCAAAACCGACTATTGCTGCGTTCTTGTTAGCCAGGCTGCTTCCGCGAATCTTGAGCCAATTCCCCGCTCGTACAGCCCTATCAATTTGAGGAAGCTGGCGAGCTAGCGAAATGCAATAACCAACTGCAATGTCTGCAACTTCTTTTCCAAACACATCTGGGGTATTACTAAAGTGAATTCCGAGTTCTTTGCATGCTTCAATATCCACATTGTCTGTGCCGACACCCCACTTGACAACAGATTTCAACAATCCATTTCTGCCAGCTATTAACACCTGCCTGTTGGCAGGATCATCACCGGCGATCCAACCATCACAATTCGGTAAAATTGCTGAGAGTTGTTCGGGAGTAAGAGTCTGCGTAACTTCTGGTGTAACTAATTCAATTTTAGATTCGGTAAAGATGGATCGAAAATATTCGACCATATTTAACATTGGTGGGCAGGTAATGAGAACCCTCATCGATTGTCAAACCCGCAAGCGATTAATTGGGCAAGTGACCAATCTTCTTCCGTGTCAATATCAATAGATTCAATGCTAGGGGTAATTGTTACAGCTGGCAGCGCTCCAATTCTTGTTTGGTTTGAACTGAAGCTTTTTTTTGAAAATATGTAGAAGCAGGAATTCTCTTCGTAGATTGGCGCAAGGTCTTGGGTGCGTATTAGTTGGCTCGGATCATGATTCAGCGGCATCAGATCGGATGTGTACAACCTGGTTTGAAGCTTGTTAACTGAGAACACCGAGTCAATTTCATTGCGTTCGACACCGATCTGGTATTGGGCTAGCGCTCTTGAAAAGGTCGAAGGTTGGATGAATGGATTTGTTGTATGAGTCATTAAGTAAGTAGTTGCTTCAAAATCGTTGAGATCATCACGAATTATTGAATTCATACTGACATGGTCACCACATAGTTCGCTCTTTCGATCCTTGATAACGACATCCAGACCAGCTGGAACACCTAGGTTTTCGATCAACCGACGCGCATCAGTATTAATAACGATTCTGTCAATGCACTTGGAACTAATTAGTGATTCAATTACCCACCAATAAAGTGGCTTACCGTTTAACGCCCGAAAATTCTTATTCGGAACTCGTTCGCTGTTGAGCTTGAACGGAACCAATGCTGTGATGCTCATATATATCTAAAATTATCGCAGATTCTCACAGAATGTTCATGCTTTAAATTGTGCTAGTCCACCCACCACATATGAAATATCATCGTGTTGAAAACGTTTCCTGTGCCTATCAGCAAGCCCCATTGAATTCTGTAGGTACTCGCTTCTTATGTCTTGGAAAGTGCGGTCGTCAATAAACTGATCTTCAAAAATCAATTCGGCATCTTCCACAGAAAGATTAAGTTGGTCCGCTGGATCGAACCAGTGTGTATTTTCACTAATTGCAAACGTGGCCAGTAAAAGACCACCTGGTTTCAGCGCTTTGAAACTTGATTTCAGTGCCTTTTTGATTCCTTCAGCCGAGTTATGTTCAATTGAGGAATTCCAGTAGATCAAATCAACATTATTTTCGAAAAATGAATTCTCTTCAAAATTAATACAAAGGTCCATTCTTCGATCTCGTGCATTAAATGGGCAGTTTCCGAAAATTCGATCGACACCAATGATGCCGATGCTGAGGTGCTCCTCCAAGAATGTATGGAGCATGGAATTTCCAACACCAATATCCAATACTGTAGGAAACTTGTTTTCGTAACTTGATACGAAGCTGCGAATTTCTTTGAGTAAGAACGCGTGATCAACGAAATAATTCCAGCCACCATCTATTCCAGCATCTTTTAGGATTTTTCGGTCAGGACTTAATTCGATTTCAAGAGGACTAAGAATTGTGAGCATGACCCCATTGTGTCACAATTTAATAAAGGCTTAGGATTTTGCGGGTTAGGAGAAAAAGTACCCATCTAATTCTGACGTGGTCATCTCTGACGTTTTGTTCGCGCCACGAAAGATTCCTATGTATTGTGCGCTTCGATAAAACAATATTGACTTGAATTCCCTGAGAAGACCCTTGCAATTCAAAGATCGTAAGTCGCGGAAACATGACAGGTAAAAACCTCGGAAAATCGCGTAAAGACTTGGATTGGCTAGAGGTCTGATTAAAGAAAGTGCTCGGGACTCTCTTTCAAATCTTTTCTGAATTCGCTGCCAACTTTCACTGTGATGATGGACAACTTGCGCGCTTGAAACGTACGCAATTGTGTGACCAGACTCTATTATTCTAAAAGCAAAATCGAGATCCTCAAGACCAGGCAGATCTTCATTAAATTTAAACTCTGCTCCGAGGTCAGATTTGAAAGCGGAATTAGCATTGTTGAATTTGGGATCAAGATCGGGGAAAGTGTCGCTTATCGGATACTGGACATTAAAAATTCTTGACTCTGAGTACCTTCCAGAGTTAGGAGCAATTTGTCTGCCGTATGCAGCAGAAGCGCCGTTATCCCTCATCGGTTGGAGCAAATTTTCGAGCCAAAACTTATCTACTGGAATGCAGTGGCCGCTTATGAGGACAGTATATTTTGAAATTACTGAAGAGATTCCTAGGTTTATTGAACGACCGAATGTGAATTTAGATTTTTCAATAGTGACTACTCGGTCTGCCTTGAGTCGCGCATATTCAAGAGTCCCATCCGTAGATCCTGAGTCAACAATCACAACTTTGACAAAGGCTTTTTCAATTTCTTGATCTCGAATTGATTGTATTAAACGGGGAAGAAAATTGATTTCATTAAGTGTTCGAATAATTATAGAAATAGTGTCAATTGAGCTATTTGCAATTGGTGATGAATTATCTAAAACCATAAACCAAATCTTGCCTCGTATGCATCGGCTACACCTTTAAACCTTTTTTTAACTGAATCAGAGAGCAAAGGAAGGATTCGGTTCTCGAGTGTCAAATATGAATTTCTGTCACTCACTAAAGAAGATTTTGGATCGAAACCATATCGACGATAGATATTTAGATTCGGACCGGCGAGCACAGATTCTCTCGGGACATGTTGTTTTGTAAGTACTTTGTTGATTCTTTTTGAGAATTTTCGCCCTGTGTGTTGTTCAATTTTGGTAATAAACGAATGAGGGTTGAGCACGAATTGTTCAAATGGAATAATCAACGTTTGCTTGGAAACACTTGAATTGGGTAGGTCGCCAAGAATGGGCTCCAATAGATGTGCGATGGCTAGTGCAACTCGGTCTTCATTTTTTGCATCTATGTATTCTTCTGAGAAACTATGTGTGAACCAAGGAAACTCTGAACCTTCAACATTCAAAAGCAAAGTAAAGTCATGTGGCGAAGTTCCATGATAGGGCAAGTACGAAAGCCAATGATCAAAAAGGTAAAACGGGTGGCGAACCATTTCAATAATGAATAATCCGTCTCCATAAGTTTTTGAGAGCAAATCCATACATCCGTACAGTTGATGGGTAATGAAAAAAGGCACCCTTGGATTATCGCGGAGTTTTTTGATTGCGGTCGTACCGTCGTTCTGCATTAGCTGAATAAAGATTTTTACACGATCCCCATGCTTCAAAACAGATGATAAATCCTTCGGACGAAAATTGACTTCGCGCGAAATGGAGTTATCGTACGTTTTGACATCTATTAGAGTTCGAATTAATGATTTTGCTGCATCTGGTCCAAGATGGCCAGATTCCGCAACAATTGATAGATACTCCACCATGTATTCGAAGCGTCCAGGTTGTACGCCATTCAAGCAACCCAGTATTGGCCCAAACATGGTCTTGCCAGTGCCAGTTAAACCATCAAGTATGAGTACTTGATCTGTGATTGAAACATTTCGTGAATATGTGCCCATTATCTAACTTCTATCCTTTGAGATTGCTAGATGTTATCGCCTCTGTCTTTTGACAAACGCGCACCCTTTTTTGTTGATGCTGTAAAGTTTTGAATCGTGCGAATTTTGAATTTGGTCACATATCCCATAATTTCCTCGTATTCAGGACCTTCCAAGATTGTCGGTGAAATGTTGAGAGGTTTAGGCCATGAAGTGGTTGAACTTTCCTGCAGTGGGTTCGGGGTTTCATCTTGTCCTGCTGTTGAGTATCGATATGGCAAGACAATTGTCTCGGAGAAAGAAAAGGAGCGCATCTGTAAGCAGTGCAGAAGTATGTCTCATGCACTGAAGAATGGAAGAAACGAATCTGTGATTCAAATTGATGAATTTATTGAATCTTACGAATACAGCCACTGCATTTTAAGGGCAAAATCGCTGGTCGCAAAACCAAAAGTCACGCTGACTCCAGAGGAACTTAAACTCATCTCGTATGCGTCGTATGAGATTTTATTACGTCACAAATTTGAAAACGGTGTAGTTCCAGAAAGTCATTTTCAGGAGCTTGAAAATGCCGTATATGTATGCATGTTGGCGCAAATTGCAATAAAACGATTTTTGAAGCACAACTACAAATTCGATCGGATCATCATAAACAACGGCCTGCGTGGCTTGAATCGAACGATTCTAAATTGTCTAATTGAAGATGGTGTTAAACCAATCTATATAAATGCTGGCGCAAATATTGCACACCAACTTTCACAGATAATGATTTTTAATAGTGAAGAATCCAGCCTTGACTGGGCAAGTAGTCCTGGTTGGCAGGAATTGAAATCCAGTGACGCAGAAATTCCAAGACTGCAGCAGATCAAGGACCATTTTGGCTCGTTATTTGCAGCTAAAAGTAATTTTGTATATTCAGTTTCGTCTAGACGTTTATCTTCAGACGCGATAAATAAAAAACTTTCACTATCTGGCGACAAAACGACCTTTCTGGCAACATTGGCATCAAACGACGAAAGAATGACCGCAAAATCCGTCGGAGCGTTGGAGTTTCTAGATATTCGAACCTCTTTATTTGATAGTCAAATTGAGTGGATCAAATTTTTGATAAAAGAGTTTCAAGTTAGACCAAATTTACAACTCATTATTAGAGTTCATCCGAGGGAGTTTCCAAATAAACGAGAATCGGTCACGTCTCAACACGCAATTGAATTATTAAGAGAGTTAAACGATCTCCCGACAAATGTCCATGTCAATTGGCCTTCAGATGAGATAAGTCTTTACGACTTAGTCCAGGTAATTGACATCGGTCTTGTAGCAACTTCGACGACGGGACTTCAGTTAGCGACACTTGGCATTCCAATTGGATTGCATAATACTTCTTTGTTAACGGGGTATACGACAGACATCGGTACCGCATTAGATTCGACCTCAAAATATCGAGCATTTTTAGATTCGGCAGAAGATCTTCAATGGTCGGTAGGGAATGTGATCACTGGACTGAAATGGCATTCCTATCTATTCAATTGTTTGTCCATTGATTTGTTTCCAATTGCTGATGGACAAAAGGAATCCGCAGGCCGTTATGGGCTTTTAAATCAGTTACAAGTATCTATCAGAAAATTTATGCCGTCTAATTTCAAAAAGATGATTTGGTCTAGTAACAATCTTCGTCCGCTTATTGATTTGATAGATCGAAGTAAAATTCGAGCTGACTCAAAGGAGATCAATGTAAGTGATGTGAATATAGAGAGACTGAATGCTTTATTAGATAATCGTTCAATCGACCTGGCTGCTGATGAGACAATGTCACGCCTCATAGGTGACTCTGGGTCGTCAATAGATTCGGCCAATGAGTTTCTCTATTTTGTTAGAGAGCTTTTGCCGAAAGAATCCGGAAACAGGTGTCTTTCGGGCAAGATTGAAAGCTACTTGAATAATTAGATTTCAGAAAAATTCTTTAATACCGAGGTAATAAAGAAAAATAAATTTTTACCAAACAGATAAGCCACCATCAATAACAATGTTTTGCCCGGTCATGTACGAAGATTTATCTGAAGCGAGCAGAAGTAACGCTCCGGTCAGTTCATCTGCGTTACCCATTCTTCGCATAGGAATTCTTTCCGAATACCTATCGACAAACTCGGTGTTTTGACCGCTGAAAACACCTCCTGGTGAAATGGTGTTAATGCGTAAACCCTTATCTCCCCAATACGCAGCTAAGTAGTTCGACAATGCAATAACTCCCGCCTTAGAGACCGAATAAACCGCAGGAGTGTTTATTGGCCTGCCGTTGTATTCTGATCCTTCGTAAATTCGTTTGTCCGGTGCGTTGACACCATAGATGCTGGAAATTTGCACAATCGAACCCCGTGTCTCATTTTTGATCATGTGATTTCCAATTGCTTGAGCAACCAGAAACATTCCATCAAGATTTATAGCGTTTACTTCCTGCCATGTCTTTAATGTGAAAGTTTCAAAAGGCTCAAAAAAATCGTCCAAATTGTTTGTTTTTGTCGCCGCATTATTGATGAGAACATCAACTTGTGTTTCAGTTGCTTCAATATCTTTGACCATTGCTCCAACACTTTTTGGGTCAGATACGTCACATTGAATCGAGATTGCTTTGCCTGCATACTTTGTATTAACTGCATGAGCAACTTTCTCTGCAGCTGCTCCGTCTATGTCGGCGACGATTACTTGTGCTCCGGAATTGGCCAAAGACTCACAAAAAACTTGACCCAATAGTCCACCACCGCCTGTCACAAGCGCTGTTTTGCCCTCTAGTAATTGGTCATTCAACTTGCACACCCCCTTGCTGACGCGACATCTACAACATTACTGAAAGGTGAAGCGATATTGTCTAAGTAATGAAATTCGTAGCATTTTCGCGATTCTGGATGCAGGCATGACTGACCCAAAGACGTTGGTAACAGGTGCAGATGGGTTCATAGGATCCCATTTAGTTGAAGCACTAGTTCGGTCCGGGAAACCTGTGCGAGCATTTTCTTTGTACAACTCGTTCTATACAGCGGGATGGCTGGACAATCTTCCGAAGGACATCCTGAAAGAAATTGAAATTTTTCGCGGAGATATAAGGGATTCAGGGTCTGTGCGCGCAGCAATGAAAAGTTGTGAGTCGGTAGCCCACCTAGCTGCTCTGATTGGAATTCCCTATTCATATGAAGCACCACACTCCTATATTGAAACCAATATCACTGGAACATTGAATCTTCTTCAGGCAGCACGTGAATTTGGAGTACGCAAATTTATTCAAACTTCAACGAGCGAGGTGTACGGAACTGCTAGGTATGTTCCGATTAACGAAGATCATCCGCTGCTTGGCCAATCACCGTACTCGGCCTCAAAAATTGGATCAGATCAACTTGCTTATTCGTTCTACTCATCGTTTAACTTGCCGGTCACAATTCTTCGCCCGTTTAATACGTTTGGTCCGAGGCAGTCGATGCGCGCAGTCATACCAAGCGTCATTGTGCAGATTGCTTCTGGGGTTAAACAACTAAAGATCGGATCAATCACTCCGACTAGAGATTTTTCTTATGTGGAAGACACGGTAAATGGTTTCGTAAAGGCGTTGGAGTCAGACTCTTCTGGAGAGACGATAAATCTGGGGTCTAACTTTGAGATATCAATTAGTGCGACAATAGAAAAAATCGTCAAGCTCATGGACGCCAATGTTGAATCAATTGAGGATAAGACGCGGCTTCGTCCAGAAAAATCTGAAGTTGAACGGCTGTGGGCAGATAATACAAAAGCCCGAAATCTCTTAGATTGGCAACCCAAGTATGCAGGTGAGTCTGGACTCGAAGTGGCGCTTGTAAAAACCATTGAGTGGTTTAAGAATTCTTCAAATCTAAACCTATATTCATCAGACCAATACGTAGTATGAAAACCGAATCACTAGTTAGTGCAATTAATGCTTCAATCTTGTCTGCTATTGATCTTCGCACGGCCACACTGCACGCGCCAACTTTTAACGGCAATGAGATGGCGTATCTTAAAGAGTGCATAGAAAGCACGTATGTCTCTTCGGTGGGTGCGATGGTGACTGATTTTGAAGAGGCAATATCTAGGTATACCGGTGCAAAATATGTTGTTGCCGTAGTGAATGGAACCGCTGCTTTACATCTTTCCTTATTGGCCAACGGAGTCGGTGCTGGCGATGAAGTGCTAATTCCTGCTCTTAGTTTTGTTGCAACGGCAAATGCGGTTTCATATTGTGGAGCTACACCGCATTTTCTAGATGTCGATTTGCGGCGGATGACTGTTTCAGCTGAATTTTTGGATGAATACTTGGAAAGTATTTCAACTGTAAATAATGGAATTTGTATCAATAATGCGACGGGTTCAGTCATAAGAGCAATTATTCCTATGCATACTTTTGGTCACCCAGCAGATTTAGATGGACTTCAAAGAGTTGCTCAAAAGTATGGTCTTGTAATGATTGAAGATGCTGCCGAATCACTTGGAAGTTGGTATAAAGGCAGACACACTGGCACTGTCGGTAAGTGTGGTGCTTTAAGTTTTAATGGGAACAAGATAATTACCACTGGTGGTGGTGGTGCAGTAATCACTGACGATGAAAACCTTGCACAAAAACTTAAACACTTATCTACAACGGCAAAAATTGCACATCAATGGAAGTATGTGCATGATGAAATCGGCTACAACTATCGAATGCCAAACATTAATGCGGCCATAGGCAAAGCGCAGATGGAACAGCTTCCAGGATTTATTTCGAACAAAAGAGAACTCTTTAACAGATATCGCCAATCTTTTGATGGCGTTGATGGAGTCACGCTATTTGCTGAATCCCCAGACTCCTGCAGCAACTATTGGCTACAAACTTTATTGTTGGATAAGAGCATTTCTGACAAGAGGGACCAGGTCATTGAAGGCATAAATCTCTTTGGGTTTCATGCTCGACCAGCATGGTCATTACTTAATCGCATGAAGCCTTATGCGCTGTGTCCTGCATCTGATCTTGAAAACTCTATTGAACTCGAAAGTCGTATTATTAATATTCCGAGTAGTTCGAGCCTCATTTGAAACTGATTCATAAAAGAGAAAAGATCTTGCTATTGGGGATGGGAGGCCATTCACGTTCCTGCATTGATGTGATTCAGTCTGAGGATCGATTTGAAATAGCTGGATTCGTTGTTAACGACGTTGCCAACTCTGCTATCAACGGCGATTTTGAAATTCTAGGAAATGATCAAGATTTGCCAAATTTACGTAAGCGAATAAGGCATGGCTTCGTCACAGTGGGTCAGATTCAAACGGCATCAACTCGGATGGCTTTGTATTACAGCCTGCAATCTAATTTATTTGAGGTTCCAACCATTATCTCTCCACATGCTTATGTATCTCCAAATTCGATTGTTAGAGACGGATCGATCGTGATGCATGGAAGCGTCATAAATGCTGGTGCCACGATCGGATCAAATTGCATTATTAATTCTTGTGCGTTAATTGAGCACGATTCGATAATTGGCGATCATTCGCATATTTCAACTGGTGCACTAGTAAATGGCTCAGTTCAGATAAAAGAGGGATCCTTCATCGGGTCTGGAGCAATTGTTAATAACAATATTGTGATTGGTAAGTCATGTGTAGTTTCGTCAGGTCATCGAGTCGATGCAGATCTCGCTGATGGGACCATTTATAAGGGCTTGGCATAGATGCCAGATCGCACATTGGTAATTGCTGAAATTGGCGTCAACCATGACGGAGAATTAGACAAGGCAATACAACTCGTTAATTGCGCTGCTGAAGCGGGTGCCGATGTCGTGAAGTTTCAGACCTACGTAGCAGAAAATCTTGTAACCAAGGATGCTTTACGGGCCGAGTATCAAATCAACAACTCAATCCAAAACGAATCTCAACTTGAAATGCTAAAGAGGTTGAGTCTCTCGAATAGCGATTTCAAAGCAGTTTTTGAGCACTGCAATTCCATCGGAATTGAGTTTTTGTCAACAGCATTTGACTTAGAAAGCTTTGAATTTCTTATCTCTCTTGGGTTGAAAAGAGCGAAAATCCCATCAGGAGAGATAACGAATAAGCCACTACTCCGGAAGGTTGCACAGGCAGGGCTACCAATCATTATCTCAACCGGAATGGCGACTCTTGATGAGGTTGCGAGTGCATTAGACGTACTAATCGAGGAGTCCGTATCCAAATCTGAAATTGTGGTTTTGCATTGCACCACCAACTATCCAGCCCCTTTGTCCGAAGTGAATCTAAAGGCGATGGTTCAAATGGGGAATGATTTTGGTCTACGGGTGGGATATTCGGATCACACTGAAGGAATTGGGGTCGCTAGCACTGCTGTAGCACTGGGTGCCGTAGTTATAGAAAAGCACTTGACTCTGAGCAGGTCATTGGATGGCCCAGATCACGCAGCAAGTCTTGAGCCAGATCAGTTCCATGAAATGGTTGATGAAATCAGGAAAACTGAAATGTGCCTCGGGTCAAGCGTTAAATCAATCTCGGAAAGCGAGAAACAAAATAGATTTCATGCTCGAAAATCGATCGTTGCCAAGACGGTGATAAAAAAGGGTGAGATTCTGACTGAAGAAAATATAACGACGAAGAGGCCGTTTTCGGGGTTAAGCCCAATGATGTGGGACAACATTTTGGGAGTACCGGCAAAAAGAGATTTTCACATTGATGAATGTATAGAGCTGTGAAAAAGAGCATTTGTTTCATCTCAGGGAGCAGAGCCGACTACGGCTTGTTGAAGTGGCTCATTCGCGAGGTCCATAACGACGAGCAACTCGATATGTCAATAATTGCAACCGGAAGTCATCTTTCAGAAAGATTCGGTAACACGGCAAGCGAAATCGAATCTGATGGATTTCAAATCGATGTGAAAATACCTTTAGATCTAGATTCAGATTCCCGCATTAACACCGCACGCGCTTTTGGCGAGTGTGCCATTGGCATCGCTGATGCAGTGGAGAAGTTGAATCCAGATTTAGTTGTACTACTCGGTGACCGATACGAAATATTTGCTGCTGCAACAGCTACATATTTACTGGGTAAACCGATCGCACATATTCATGGGGGTGAAGTCACTCACGGAAGTTTTGATGATGGAATTCGACATTCCATCACTAAATTATCCCAAATTCATTTTGTGGCTAATGCCGAATATGCAAAAAGAGTAATGCAACTAGGCGAAAGCCCTGGTTCAATTCACATTGTCGGTGGACTTGGTGTTGATGCAATTGATAAAACACCTGTTATCCCTTTTGATGATCTCGCCAATTCTCTCAATGTACGGTTTAGTGAACAGAACTTTTTGGTTACGTATCATCCTGAAACCGTTGACACATCAAATAAAAAAGTGCAGGTCAAGGAACTATTAGCAGCGCTATCGGATCGTTCGAAAACCTCTCTATTCATAACATTGCCTAATTCAGACCCGAATAATGCTGAAATAAGGGCAGAATTTCACGAGTTTGGGAAGCGTGATTCAAACATATTCATATTTGAATCGTTGGGACAGACAAAGTATTTATCACTTTTAAGACGCATGGATGGCGTGATAGGAAATTCTTCAAGCGGAATTATTGAAGCCCCATACCTAGGGATCCCTACAGTAAATATCGGTTCTCGCCAATCAGGTCGAGTGAAGGCAGCGAGCATCGTGGACTGTGATAACAGTGAGACCGCTATCCGAAACGCAATTCATAAAATAATGTCAAACG